>OJIY01000070.1_pt1 | contig 119143 bp, 108 predicted proteins | sample 1596061 | NCBI WGS metagenome assembly OJIY01 (sample SAMEA4350111, study PRJEB24818) | metagenome | biome: human; feature: gut; material: faeces | place: Denmark | collected 2013-09 | reverse complement strand
TGGGCAGATGAATGATTTGCGGGATGAGAGCACGACGAAGCGTCTGACAATAAAGGCGGTGGAGCAGATGCTGCTGGAGGAAGGGCTGTTTGAATTGAAATTCGTCAACCGGATGCCGCTGCGGAAGATAACGGAATATGGGACGGAGTTTGGGATAGAAGCGGAAACACGGATTAGTTCGAAGGGGAATGAGTATGAGGTGTTTTATTATACGCAGGAGGCGCAGAGAGGGATTGTGGAGCTGCTGATGATGGCGGAGGATAGCGGGAAATGAAGGGGGAAAAGCATGACTCAGATTATTTTTGTAGAGGGTATTTCCGGCGTGGGCAAGTCAACAATGGTGCGGATGCTGTCCGACAAACTATGTGAAAAAGGGTATACGGTTAAATCTTATTTAGAATTTGACTATACAAATCCCATAGATTTTTACTGCACCGCTTATGTTCCCAAAGATACATATAAAGAGTTATGTGCGAAGTATTCAAGCTGCAAAACCGTATTACAGAGTAATTCGATCATGACAAGTGAAGCAGTTTTGCTTCGTTATTATGATTCGGATACACCGCTGTTTCAAGAGCCATTATTGTCTGAATTGAAAGAAATGGAATTTTGCTATAATCCGGTTCGGTTAGTACCCCTTGATGAATACACAGCAATATATAAGAGTGTTTGGGAAGATTTTATTGCGGACATAGATACGGAAATCGATTATTACATTTTTGATGGCTCGCTTATGCACCATCCGATAAATGACATGATGAAAAACTATAATGTGTCTTTTGAAAGAGCGGCTTGCCATGTAGATATTTTGTTAGGGACTTTGAAAGGATTAAATTGGCATGTATTTTATTTGTATTCAGACAATATAGAGTCACAGTTAAGATGTGCCCACACCAATAGAAAACAAAGAACGCCGACAGAAAAAGAGATAGCATTTTGGAATGCACGATATGAGAAAGATCAATATGTTTTAAAAAAAGGTGTTTTGCATTATCATATTTTTAATATTTCCAATAATGGATGGAATTGCGTAAGAGAGCAGATACTGTCCTTGTTGTAACAACGTCCGTTTTATCGGAGGAGTTGAACTATGTAACAAATGGGAAGGTATGGATGCAAAATAGTAAAGACAAGTCATATGTAAATATGCCTCAAAACAATCCTCAGCTCCGATTGGTGTTTCAACATATCGGTTAAGCAATTCGCTTCCTGAAAATATGAAAGATTTATTACCTGAACCTGAAGAAATTATTAAATGTTTAAAATTTTTAGAATAGTAAGAAAGTACAGTTTACAAGGGACTACACAGGGTAGGTATCTGACGGGAGGTGTTCCGCCCGTCAGATTTTCCATGTGATATTCAAGCTGTCGCTTGTGGCGGCTATGGTGGTAATCATCAAGTCCACCACCCGCCGTTTGTCGTCAAAGGATACATTCTCCCAAGTGTCGAGGTAGCCGGAAATCTGGCTGACCTGTTCCGGGCTAATGGCTTCCACCGTCAGCTCCGCTATCCTCGCCAGAAGTTCCTGCTTGCGTCCGTCCAGTTCCGCTATCTTCACATTCACATAGGAGAGCAGGACATTGTTTGCGCCCGTCAGACTGTCCACCAGTTTTTCAATCTCGCCGTCCACATGGGCAAGCTCCACTTGCAGGGCGGCGATTTTTGGGTTTGCCTTTGCCGCTTTTTTTCTGCCCGTCAGCGTTTTGTAGCTTGCCAGCTTCTTCACCATCTGCTGATAAACAACCGCTTCCAGCTCCGAAGTGATGATTTTCCCGCACCCGGCACAGCTTTTATTGTCCAGCCGCTTTGTGCAGCGGAGATATTGCTTTCCCACAGGATTGTTAATGCTCATAAGGGCATACCCGCAGTTTCCGCACTTGATTTTTCCCGCCAGCCATGTATGGGTGGCTTTCCGGGCAGACTGGATTTTCATGTTGTTCATCAGCTTCTTGCGGCAGGTCAGCCAGATGTCGGAGGGGACAATGCCCTCATGGGGAGCCAGCACCAGCATTTGGTCTTTCAAGTCGTTCTTTTTGCTGGGCTTCACATCCCGCCCTTGATACAGATAGCAGCCGTTCATGCCTGTAAAATCGGCAGCGTCATTGACAATGACCGTCCTTTGACTTTTGAAAAATTCGTACACATCAAGGTCTGCCTGCACATAGACAGGATTGCGTAACATCTGCGCCAGCGTGGGGCGTATTAGTTCCTTGCCGTTGAATAAAATTCCCTGTTCGGCAAAGTACCGGGTAATGTCCCCGTAGGAGGTTGTGGGCTGGGCGTACATCTCGAACATCAGCCGGATATTTGCCGCTTCGTCTGGGTTTACCACCAGCTTCTTTGTGTTGATACCGTCCATCTTGATTGGCTCTGTATGGAAGCCATAAGGGGCTTTTCCACCCATCTTAAACCCTCGCTGGCTGCGGGAATAATAAGCGTCCGTTACCCGCTTCTGTATCGTTTCCCTTTCAAGCTGGGCGAACACAATACAGATATTCAACATAGCCCGCCCCATCGGGGTGGAGGTATCAAACTTTTCCGTAGAGGACACAAACTCTACATTGTACTGCTGGAACAGCTCCATCATGTTGGCAAAGTCCAGAATGGAACGGCTGATACGGTCGAGCTTGTAAACCACGACTTTTGCAATTAAGCCCCGCTTGATGTCCCGCACCAGTTCTTGAAACTTCGGACGGTCTGTGTTCTTGCCGCTGTACCCTTTGTCTGTGTATTCCTTGCAGTTCCCGCCTTTCAATTCGTATTTGCAAAATTCAATCTGACTTTCAATGGAAATGCTATCCTTTTTGTCTACCGATTGTCTTGCATAGATTGCGTCTATTCGATTGTTCATATTATCGCTCCTTTTCTTAAAAAAGAAACGGAGCTGCTGACAATTCTATTATACTGCCAGCAGCCCCGTAAATCAACGATGGCTTCGGAAAACCTTACGCCCCGGCTTCCTCTTTCTTCCGCTTATCGGCATATTTGCGGAACACCTCATAAAGCTGCTGTTCCAGCTCCCGGCGTTTTGCCGCTTCCTGCTCCGGCGTGAACACCGGGGAGAGATTTTCCAGCGTGATTTCCTTTCCCTGAAAAGTCACGACTTCGGTTTCTTTCTTGTATCTGATATGCTCCATAGTACCTCCGTATTTAATTTTCAAAGTGCAGTGCCGCCATGCTGCGGCGTGAAATGTTTTCTGTCATTGATCACCGTTCCCTTGTGTGTCGCTGTTGCCGTTTCAATTCTGCCAGCACCTCCGGCGGGATACGGTCTACCAGCCGCTGAATGTCTTTCAGCTCGCTTTCCAGCTTTGCCCGTTCCATCGTATCTTTCATCTTGCCTTTTTCACTGGCTTTGGCTCTGGCTTCCAACTGTTCATTTTCTGCTAAAAGGTCGTTTATTGTGACCTTATATTTTTTGAGCTGACCGGAGAAGTTCTCCATCTGCGGAAACCACTTTTTCAGCAGGGAGAGGGCTTCCTCTTTCTTCTTTCCGGCATTGAACGGGGTAATACCGTCCAGCGTGGCTTCAATGGCTCTTGCCTGTTTGGAGAGATTGACCGCCTGCTTGAACAGACGGGTGGGGATATGCTTCCTGCCTGTCTTGCTGGCACTTTCCCCACGCTCCAAGTCGGGATATTTCTCCACCATATAAGCGTGAAAATCGTCCTGCCATTTTGTGAGGTTGGCTCTATTCCCTATAATCTCCTTTGCACACAGGCGGTTGTCCTCTGTCAGCGGGACAAAGACCAAATGCAGGTGGGGCGTTTTCTCGTCCATGTGTACCACCGCCGATACGATATTTTCTTTCCCTACCCGCCCGATTAAGAAATCAGCCGCCCTCTGGAAAAATTCCTGTATCTCCTTTGGGGACTTCTTCTTGAAAAACTCCGGGCTGGCGGTAATCAGCGTATCCACAAACCGGGTGCTGTCCCTGCGGGTGCGACAGCCTGCCTGTTCAATGCGGTTTTGAATGAAGTGGTAGTACCTGTCCTCTGGCTTGACGATGTGGAAATTGTACTTGCTCCGGCTGGTGTCAATGTCGGGATTGCTGGCGTACTGTTCCTTTTGCCGTTCGTGGTGGGCTTCCAGCGGTCTTGCCGGGTTGCCCTTGTGCTTTTCAAATCGCAAAATTGCGTGTTGTGCCATGAAACTCCTTTCCCCATTCCATTCCTTTCCGGGACTTTTCCACAGGAAAATCCCGCAGAAAATATCTCGGATAGGAAGGGAATGGATAAGATATAAATAAATCGTTTTAATCTCTGTATTTCTATATACCGTCCGGTTTTCGTACTTCAAGAGGATTGATTATCGTACTCATCGAGTGCGGTTTTCAGTCCTCCGGCGTTCCATAACCGGATTTCTTGAAGTCGGTGTTTGGAACCGCTTCATAGGATTTTGGGTAAATGCGGTTGGGTTTTCCACAGCCCTGCTTCTGGATCTCCACAAGCCCTACATACTGCAATTCCCGTAGGGTATTGACGGCTTTCTGCCGCCCACAGCGGAGCAGCTCCACTACCTCATTGATGGGATAGTAGAGGTAAATCCGCCCATATTCATCTGCCCAGCCATTTTTCCGGGACAGGTCTGTCCGGCGCAGGATAAAGGAATACAGCACCTTTGCTTCGTTGGACAGGGGCGTGAATGTGGGGGCTTCAAAAAGGAAATTCGGAAGCCGGGTAAAGCTGGCCGCCTTTTCCGGCTGATGGATATAAATGGTGTTTGTCATATCGTGTTTGTGGACGGTTAGAAGCCTGTTTCCGGGGGCAGACGGTAGTTTCTATTGCCTGCTCCTGTTCTGTGCTTGCAAAGCCTTGTAAATCAAGGACTTTTCAGCTCCTAACTGTCCACACAAGACCTCCTTTTCCGTTCACTTTCTGTTTTCTGCCGCCTGTGAACTCTGGCGGCACAGTCGGGACAGTATTTCGCCCGGTTGGACTTTGGGACGAACACTCTGCCGCAGACCGCACAGCGTTTTAGCTCCTTATTCCGGAAAATCTCTGCTTCCAGCGTTCCGATTTGCGGCAAGACCGACCAGCGGAACCACTTACAGCAGACCGAGAAAGAAATGGTTTGGGGACAGGTGTGGGTGTCCCCATCGTCAAGGAGCATACAGTTCCCGTCCTCATAACAGCAGCACTCCCAGCGGATCAGGGCGTTTGCCTGTTTCCTCTGTGCCGGTGTCATGCGGTAAAGGGAACCATCCTGCCTGCGCTCTATGGGCGGCAGTCGTTTATATGGGTTCTCTCTCATGTGTTCCCTCCATTTTTCCTTTGCCGTTCTCCCCGAAAAAGCTTCCTGCCCCATTTCTGCGGCGTGTTCCGGCGTTGGCACGCTCCCCGGACTTCGGGACATTTTGTCCCGAAGTGGCTCGTTGCGGTGCTTCCCCTGCCTGGGTATTCCTTTTCGGACGGTCATTCATTTTTCAAGGTGCAGCTCATCGATGAACTACCCTAAGTCTACACCTAAAATACCGCCCGCCCCGTATATCCATAAGGTCGGAAATCAGCTCGGAAAACTCTCTATTTCCACGCTCTCGGAATTGTGGTAAAATGAAAGTACTTGGATGGCAATTAAAGTTTGAAAGGAGTGGCGATATGATTTCAACGAAAAATTTGTCTGGATTACCTGATGTAAATCGCCTAAAGGCTTTCTGCAAAGGGCTTGCAGCTTTGGACATCATCATGTTAGAGAAGGAATGGAGTTTCATCCGTCACTATACATACAATCCCATATGGAGAAAGGGAAAAGAAACATTTTGGGCTACCGATGGCAGTGAGCAAAGCATGATTATCATGTTCACATCTGAAGGCTGTGTTATCAATGGTGTAGATTCTGAACTTTACGATTGGGAAGAAAAACTCCCTCGGATAGAGGATTTGACAAATGGGATGCCTTCCGCTTTGCAAAAGCTCATGAATAGCAGAGAAGTCAAAAAGATGAAAAGCACTTTTTGCGTCTGGACGGAAGATGGCGTTGTTTGGCACTGTAATCCTATGGCTGGTGAGGACGCTTCCAAGGATTTACTCTCTATGATTGATGGTAATCCGCAGACCTATGTGGAATACGGGAAGTGGTTTTATCCCGCCGACCTGCCTTTGGAAGTTGTGCGCCAGCTTGCAGACGGGGTGCCGGTGACAAAAGAGATGATTGTTGCATTAAACCCCAAGCGTAGTGAATGGGACGAGATTAAGGCAGAATTAGATGAAATCGGGTATCTGAACAAACTTTGATATAACAGGTAACATAAACAGACAAGGAGGGGGAGTGCATGGAACTATCCATACAAGAACGATTGAAAGACCTGCGTGTGGAGCGTGGGTTGACGCTGGAACAGCTTGCGGAGCAGACGCACCTCTCCAAGTCTGCGTTGGGCAGTTATGAGGGGGATAATTTCAAGGACATCAGCCATTATGCCCTTATTGAGTTGGCAAAGTTTTATGAAGTGACTGTTGATTATCTGCTGGGGCGTTCTCAAACAAAAAATCACCCAAACGCCGATCTTGCAGACCTGCGTTTGAGCGATGATATGATTGAACTATTGAAAAGTGGGCGGGTGGATAATTCCCTCTTGTGTGAGCTGGCGGCACACCCGGATTTCCCCCGGCTCATGGCTGACCTTGAAATCTATGTAAACGGTATCGCTGGCAAACAGGTGCAGAGTGCAAACGCCATTGTAGACGCTGTGAGTACAACCATTATGAAGCAGCACAATCCCGGCTTGACCGACCCGCAGTTAAGACAGCTTATCGCCGCCCATATTGATGATGATAGTTTTTGCCGCTATGTGATACAGCAGGACATAAACAAGATAGCTCTTGACCTGCGGGAAGCGCATAAGGACGATTTTTTCAGCGTCCCGGAGGACAACCCACTGGAAGATTTCTTGCAGACCGTTGACGAAGCTGCCAGCCCAGACAGCGACCCGGAGCAAGCTGCTTTGGCGTTCATTTGCAAGCGGCTCAAATTGAATTTGAAGAAGCTATCTGAAGAAGAAAAGAAGTGGCTGAAAAAGATTGCACAGAAGTCGGACTTGCTGAAAAATCCAAAGCCACAGCGGGGGAGAAAATAGAGAACGAGAAATTGGAGGGAGTAAAGGTGCAGGAGGCAATTATAAAATTGAAACTTCTCGGTCAAATGCCAGACGCAGTGAAAGATGACCCTACAGTAGAAACCATCAACATGTATGACGAATTGCTCTCCAATGTAAAAACGCCATTGACAAGAGAAGAAGTAGGCGTATTGATTGACATTTTCCCCGAAGGTGGAATGTATGGAGTAGAGTGGGATTTGCTAAAGTTGGTAGAGTCTTATTTGATAGAAGCACCATCAAGTGAAGAGTATCGAAAATTGATTACTGCTTGTCCAAGTGAAGAATGGCGAGAAACTATGCAAGCCCGTTTAGATAATTGGGAAAACAACAAACAATAACTTGTTGGGGAGATAGCAAAGCCAGTCGAGCCAGTCAACGGTCAAGATGAACGGCGCATTTCATGCGCCGCCGTTGACAGCCCCGCCCGTCTTTGCTAATGGGCAATCAAGGCGGGAAAGCCCTAAAATGGCTTCCCGCCCATTTCTAAGAACTGATAAGTCAGATTTGCTGAAAAATCCAAATCCACAGCGGGGACGGAAGTAGAGAACAATAAATAAGAATTTACAGGAGGAAAATCAATGGAGAACTTGATTAAGTTTTTAGAAGATAAGATAACGGATAAAATGTCTGTGGAAGAAATAGTTGATGTTTTTGAGCAGATGTGCAGCACACCGCTTGAAGAAGATATGGTTTTATTTGAAACCGGAACATTTACTGCTTTTTCAAAAGAACCATTTTTTCAAATTTCATTAGTTCGACAGTTTTCAAATGATGATGAAGAGTTTTATCAAATCCATGTAGTCATCTTGTATAAGCCAACCGCTGAAAATAAAATTTTCAGCGAAACAACATGGGACGAAGATTTAGACGAAAATATATTTGACTATATCAGAAAATCAGCGTCGTTTGCTTATGCAAGAAATCATGAATACATCGAGGTAAAAATATATATGGACGAAACTTAACTTCTCATTTATCAGGGAGATAGCAAAGCCCTAAAATGGCTTCCCCGCCCATTCCAATTTTGAGAGAAAAATCTGTTTGCTTTTTGTGAGTGTGTCCACAAGTTCGGGACATTTTGTCCCGAAGTCCGGCGTGGGACGAGGAACGGGGGCTTTCATATACGCCCTGTCTGCTGACGAAACCAGCCCTGCGCTTGCGGCTCCACGACACGCAATCACAGCCCTGTTTTCCTGCTGCTTCAAATGCCCTTGCCCGACCCGGCGGCAACCTCATTTTCGCAGCAACGCCGACAGAGCGTATAACACACTACACTTTGCAAGCAAAGTCGTGTGCCAAGGGGCAAGCCCCTTTGGAAACCCCGGACAACAAAACAGGCTGAATATCTCGCACTTTTTCGGTGCTTGATACTCAGCCTTTATTTGTTGTCAGCAGCCCCCGTTTCGTGGTCTGCGTGTAGTTCCTTGTTAACTGACCTAACGTAGGTTATAGATAACATATCTGGCCAGAATATCTGCTCTTCTCTACGGTTGTACTCATTTGTATTATTAAAAAAGTGTCTTATCACTTTATATAAGCTGTTTGGCATTACATGGAAAACGGATATTCATTCTATGGAAACAGACGATTTTAAGGATTGGTATGACTTGATATTGAGTAAGGTGAAAGCAGAGGAAAAAGACAGCTCTACTCTGACCTGGCTATGCTGCTATATGATATGGCCAAGCGGACTCAGTACTTTAATATTCTTACTTCCCATAAAAAGCCTGGCCATCGCTTTTCCCGGCCGGAAAAAACCATCCTTTTTCTGATGCCGGTTGTGGTCTGCATCCAGCCTGCCACAGGTTGATAACGCATGGATATGCGGATGATACGAAAGATTAGAGCCCCACATATGCATGATGCAGATAAATCCTGGCATACGGTGTAAATTCTGTATATATGAGAATAAATCAATTTTATATAAGAATAAATCATTGATTCCTTCCAGGGCTTGTGGAAAAATGAAATAAAAGCATCAAATAGGAGAACGAAATGACAGGCAGAATCCCTGTCTGATTCACAAAATAGGACAGCCAATTTGAAATGGGGAGATAAGGAGTAACTATGAAATTATGGTATGACAAACCGGCGCGTTTCTGGCATGAGGCCCTGCCTATCGGCAACGGCAGAATAGGCGGCATGGTGCACGGCGGTATCACAAGAGAGTTGATTCAGTTAAATGAGGACAGCGTCTGGAGCGGGAAGCATCTGAACCGCATCAACCCGGATGCAAAGGAGAATCTTCCCGTGATTCGAAAGCTGATTCGGGAAGGCCGGGTGGAAGAGGCGCAGCGGCTCGCCATGTATGCGCTCTCAGGTGTGCCCAATTCCCAGCGTTCTTATCAGACGGCGGGCGAATGCTGTCTGCAGATGCACCATGGGGATGAGGTGCAGGATTATAGAAGAGAGCTGGAGCTTGCAGAGGGGATTTCCCGGGTAGCTTATACGGTGCAGGGCGTGCGTTATATACGGGAAAGCTATGTATCCTATCCGGAGAACTGTATGGTGATGGTGCTGAGGACGGAAGACGGAACCGCTTTTTCCTTTGATTGTCTCCTGGGACGCTGTCATAATGCCACAGATGAAGTGGAAAAGGTGGATGAGCATACGGTTTGCTTTACCGTGGACGGCGGGCAGGAGGGGATATCCTTTGCTGCGGCGCTTTGCGCGAAGGCAGTGGGCGGTTTTGTGCGTGTCATCGGCGAACATCTGCTTGTGAGGGACGTGCGGGAGGCATATCTCTATCTGGATATTGAGACGAGCTTCCGGGAAGCGGATTATCGGAAAGTCTGTCTGGACAGAATCAGAGCGGCGGCTGTGAAGGAAGAAGCGGATATCCGCGCCGTACATAAGGAAGATTTCGGATCTGTTTTCAACAGGCTTGCCCTTTCCTTTGAACTGACGGATGCAGGCCTTGAGCAGATCCCAACAGACGAGCGTCTGCGCAGAGTGCAGGCAGGCGAGAGGGATATGGGGCTGATGGAGCTGTATTTCCAGTATGGCCGATACCTTCTGATGTCTTCGAGCAGGAAGGGAAGCCTTCCCGCTAATCTGCAGGGTATCTGGAATGACAAGCTCTATCCTGTGTGGGAGAGTAAGTTCACCATCAATATCAATACAGAGATGAATTACTGGATTGCAGGAAGCGGGAACTTAAGCGAATGCCAGCTCCCCCTCTTTGATTTGCTTGAGCGGGTGAAGGAGAACGGCAAGGAGACGGCGCAGAAGATGTATGGGTGCAGAGGAAGCGTTGCCCATCACAATACGGATTTGTACGGGGATACGGCGCCCCAGGATCACTGCATCACTTCCACTTTCTGGGTGATGGGAGAGGCCTGGCTTGCCACCCATATCTGGGAGCATTATCTGTATACGGGTGATGCGGCGTTCCTGCGTGAACATTTTGATGTGTTGGAGCAGTGCGTGACTTTCTTCTATGATTTCCTGATAGAGGACGAAGAGGGGAATCTGGTGACTTCCCCGTCCATGTCGCCGGAGAATACTTATGAAAGGGCGGATGGAACGTACGGCGTGCTCTGTGAGAGCGCAGTGATGGATACAGAGATTTTAATGGAGCTTTTCTCCTGCTATATCAATGCCTGCAGAGTGCTTGCGCTTGACGAAGAGAAGGTCAGGAAAGCGGCCTGCGTGATGGAGCGCTTCCCAAAGCTGAAAATCGGCAGATACGGACAACTTATGGAGTGGATGGAGGATTATGCAGAACCGGAACCGGGACATCGGCATATTTCCCATGTATATGGCGTGTATCCGGGAAGTTCCATTTCTTATGAGAAGACAGGTGAACTGATGGATGCGGCGAGAGTGACGCTTGAGAGGCGTCTGGCAAACGGCGGCGGTCATACCGGCTGGTCGCGGGCATGGATCATCGGCTTATGGGCGCATTTCAGAGAAGGAAGGAAAGCGTACGAGAACCTGCAGGCGATCCTTACCATGGGCACTTATCCCAATCTGATGGACAATCATCCGCTTGGCGAGCATGATTATGTATTCCAGATAGACGGTAATCTAGGTGCATCGGCGGCTGTCCTTGAGATGCTTGCCTACAGCAGACCGGACAGACTGGAACTTCTGCCGGCGGTGACGGCTGAGACGGCGGGCGGACGATTGAGAGGTATGGGACTTCGAAGCGGCGGAACTCTGGATATGGAGTGGAAAGACGGAAAGGTGCTGTGGTACCGTATCGTGCCCGGACGGGATACGGAACTGGTAATATGTGTAAATGGAAAAACGGAAGAAGTGAAGCTGCAGGACGGTGTGGAATATTGCGGAAAATAAAACAGGATAAAATATTTTGGTACTACCTGCTGACTTATCTTGCGGTACTGTTTATTCCTATGCTGATCTGCTGTTTCTATTATATTTATATGCTGTCCCTGATTGCAGAGGATGATATCAGGGCAAAAGAGAGCGAGCTTTCCCATGCCGTGGTGCTTGTGGACAATGTGCTGGACGAGTTCGAGTATCTGGGAGACTCTATCGCTGCTAATTCTTACGTGAATGGATTCAGCAGGAGAACGAATGTATTCGACTATCCCAATACCTATCGGGTGTATGAACTGCGGGATTCCCTGCCGGATTTGTACCAGATGAATCAGTCTATTTTTTCATATTTCATCTTTTTTGACCAGAGTGAAATGGTTATAAGTAAAAATGCGGTGTATACTTATGAAGAATTTTATAACCTGTATATGCATGCGGACAAATATGCAGGCTTTGAAGATTGGTATACGCATATGAAAGAGGAGAAAGCTCTCTATGGGCTTTCTCCTATAGAAAGGTATTACTATACAAAAGATGAAAAGGATGTATATTTGAAGCTTTGCTATTATGAGAGACCGCTTATGTCGACGAGTGCAGAATCCAGCAGCAGGATTCAGATATATATGGAAGAGTCCGCGCTGGAAGAAATGCTGCCTGTGCCTGTGGAAGGCGGGATTCGCTTTATGGTGGATATGAACGGGCAGCTGCTTTATTTCCGGCAGGATATCTCAGAGGAGCCATGGCAGCAGGAGAGAATCCTGGAACTGAGGCAGCAGATACAGGAAGAAAAGAAGGGAGATCGACTGAAAATCCGATTTGGCGGAGAAGAATATGAGGTTGTAAAGTATGATTCCAGCCGTTCCGGACTTACATATTATGAATTGCTGCCGCAGGATGTGGTAATGAAAAGAGTACTTTCCACCTTGTTGGTATCCGGTGTATTTATTCTGGCAGGAGCAGTGACAGGCATACTGCTCAGCTATTATATGTCAATGCGAAGCGTTACTCCGATCAATGATATCCTGCGCCAGGTATCCAGGAGTACGGAACATTTTGAGGGACATCAGTCGGTATTTTCCAGTTTAAAGACGACGTTTAATTACCTTGCGGCTACGAATACCAAACTTGCGGGTGCGATTGAGAGCCAGCGCCCTTATCTGCGGAATGCATTTATGAACCGTCTTATTTATGGAGATTTCAAGGTGGATGGAGAAGCGGAGAAAATTGCGGAGCACGTGGGTTTTGAATGGAGAGACAGGGTGTTCGGTGTTGTTTTGTTCCGATTTCATCTGTTTCCCGGGGATGTAAGGGAAGAAGATATGAAATTAATGTGCTCCTGCATCCTGTCCCTGATGGAAGTGATCGAAAAGGAGGTTCCGGACAGTCTGTATACCAGTTTGGGTGAAGAACAAGTGGTACTGCTTCTGGGCATTGCGAAAGAACGGGAAAGTTTGTTCCAAGAGGAAGTGGAAGAGATTATCCTGCGTATCAGGGAGAATATCTCATTCAGCATTGCAGAGAAACTTTTTGCCTATGGCGGCAACCGGGCAGAGAAGCTGGAGCAGGTTTATGAATCCTATCAGAACGCATCCTATATGGTTTTTGATGAAAATGACCAGATTGAGAATCCGATTATCTGGTATCGTGAGACTGCTGTGGATGTGCTGAAGTATCCGCCGCAGGATTTACAGGTGAGGCTGGGACATTTTGTGATGGCGGGAGACGGCAGGGGTCTGCATGACGCGCTGGAAGAGATTATGAAGAAATATATCATAGAAAACAATCTTCCCGTGTATCTGCAGCAGATGTTGCTGAGTGAACTGCAGTCTGTGCTTTTTCGTATCATAGGGCGTATGGGGATGGGGGAAGATGATTACAGGAACTATTATGCGAAGCTGGAGGAGAACCACAATGCGCCCTTGATTACACAGTTTATAGGTACCCTGAATCTTTACAGACAGGTATGCGAATATGTGGACAGCCAGAAGCATTGGGGCATGTTTGATATGAATTCCTCTGCGGTGACGGCATATATTGATACTCATTTCGGAAATCCGGAATTATGTCTGGCTTCCGTGGCAGCGCATTTCAAATTAAGTGAAGGGTATTTGTCCCAAATGTTCAAGAAAACTTACGGAACGAATTTCTCCACATATGTGGAAACGGTTCGGGTGGACAAGGCGAAAGATTTTTTGATGAATACCAATTTGTCTGTCAGTGAGATTTCGGAATTGGTGGGTTACCTTGCACAAAATACTTTTGGCAGAGCCTTCAAGAGAGTGACGGGGCTCAGCCCTTCGGAATATAGAAAAAAGAAGCGTGTATCTACTTGAGAAAGCCCGTATTTACGGGCTTTCTTAATTTTTGCATGGTAGTACAGGGAGAATTGTAGAATGATTTTTTGAAGAAAAGGTGATAATTTGATTTCAGCAAAACAAGAAAAGGAGGTACGAATTGAAAACGAAAGTAAAGACTCGGCAGCCTGGAAAGCGCGGAACCTTTGGCCATTACTTTAAAGCTCATTGGCAGTTGTATATGATGGTTGCTTTCCCGGTGATTATGTTGGCAGTGTTCTCCTATGCACCCATGTACGGTATTCTGCTGGCATTCAAAAATTATCGGATTGTGGACGGCATCTGGGGAAGTCCCTGGGCGGCACATTTCGGATTGGACAATTTCATACGGTTTTTTAATAACTATAATTTTATGGAGAGTTTGAGAAATACTTTGGTGATTTCTCTCTACACTCTGGTCGTGAATACTCCCTGCGCCATCATTCTGGCTTTAGCGTTAAATTATGTCAGGAAGGTGAAGTTTAAGAAGTTTGTACAGATGGTAACATATTTGCCATATTTTATATCTACCATTGTATTTGTGGGGATTTTGAATGCGGTATTCGATACCCGTGTAGGAGCTGTCGGAAGTTTCTTTTATGAAAATATGGGGATGAATATTCTCGGTACACCGGAGCTTTTTTCTTCTGTATATGTATGGAGCGGTGTGTGGCAGACGGTCGGTTACGGTTCCATCATTTATATCGCTGCGCTTGCAGGTGTGGATATGGAGCAGCATGAAGCGGCGATTATTGACGGCGCGACCCTGCTTCAGAGAATCCGTTATGTGGATTTGCCCGCGATTATGCCCACGGCAGTGATTATGCTGATTCTGGAGATCGGACGAATGCTGAACATGGGTTATGAGAAGATTCTTGCGATGCAGAATCAGAACAATCTCTCTGTTTCGGAGGTTATCCCGACCTATGCGTTTAAGGTGTCTTTGGTATCCTCCTTCCCGGATTATTCCTATGCCACAGCTATCGGTTTGTTCCAGTCAATGGTCGGATTGATACTCATCCTTCTGTCCAATAAGATTGCGAAGAAGCTGACCGGCGACGGATTCATTTAAGGAGGCAGGGAAAATGAAAAACAAGAAGATTACACAGGATAAGGTAGTTTATTTTGTTAATTACATATTACTGGCCTTATTTTCGATTGCTGTACTGTATCCGTTGATTTACGTAGTCAGCTGTTCCTTCAGTTCCGGAGAAGCGCTGATGTCAGGACGAGTGAAATTTTTGCCGGTAGAACCGACTTTGCTCAGCTATAAGACGGTATTCCAATATGATGCTATTTGGACAGGTTATTTGAATTCCATTGTATATACTTTTGTGGGAACTATTATCAGTATCGTACTTACGCTTTTTGCGGCATATCCGCTTTCCAGAAATGATTTTCGCGGCGGCAGTATACTGATGAAGCTGTTTCTGTTTACCATGATGTTCAATGGCGGTCTGGTCCCTACTTATTTGTTGGTCCGCAATCTTGGCATGGTCGATACGATCTGGGCGGTAGTGCTGCCTACGGCAGTGAATGCTTACAATATCATAGTGGCGAGAACCTTCTTCCATCAGACGATTTCCAAAGAACTGCAGGAGGCGGCGGAGCTGGACGGATGTTCTGATTTCAAGTTTTTTACAAAGATTGCTATTCCGTTGTCCATGCCCATTATTGCAGTGCTTTGTCTGTGGGTAGCGGTTGCGCTTTGGAACGGATACTTCAATCCCTTGATTTATATCAACTCCCAGGAGAAATATCCGCTGCAGCTGGTTCTTCGAAGAATCCTGCTGATGTCCCAGGTGGATTTCGGTAATTCCGCAGTTGATCCGAAGGTGGTAATGGAAAATCAGTTCTTAAGCCAGATGTTAAGATACGGAACGATTATCATCAGCAGTCTGCCTTTGATGATTATCTATCCTTTTGTACAGAAGTATTTTGTAAAGGGTGTCATGATTGGTTCTGTAAAGGGTTAATAGGATGGATTTTTGCAGAGTAACTGTGAGGGTACGGAACAGGTACATGTGATTTTATATATCAATCGGGGAGACCCGTTGTTTATAAAAATTTTTTAAGGAGGAAAAAATATGAAAAAGAAAACATTATGGGGGAAGAAACTGCTATCATCAGCAGCCGTACTGGCGCTCGGCGTTTCTCTCCTGGCAGGCTGCGGCAGCACGGATACTCCGGCAGCAGGTGCGGGAGGGACAACGGATAGCGGAAAAGCTGCAAACGGCGATGCCTTCGCATTTGAAAGCGTAAGCGATGTTACCTTCCCTCTGGAAGAGAAGCTGACAATTGACGTATTCGTTTATGCATCCCTGACTGGCGGCGGAACCTATCAGAACAATTACGTAACCGACTGGATTGAGGAAAAGACCAACATTCATCTGAATTTCGTATATGATGTAGACGGCGATGATGCGAAGACGAAGCTGAATCTTGTAATGACTGACCCTAAAAATCTGCCGGATCTGTTTCTGGCAACCGGTTGGACCAAGACCGAGCTTCAGGACTACGGTAAGCAGGGATTAATCATTCCTATGAACGACCTGCTGGAAGACGCTCCCAACTGGAACGCAATGAATGAAGAAAGCCCCATGAGAAGGGCAGACCTCGTTATGTCAGATGGTAATATTTATACTTACGGCGATAACAATGAGTGTTTCCATTGCCGTTATCAGAACAGAATGTACATTTATATGCCTTGGGTAGAAGCATTGAACGACGGCCATATTCCTGAGACTACGGATGAACTGTATGAGTACCTGAAGAAGGTGAAAAACGAAGATCCCAACGGCAACGGCCTTGCGGATGAAGTTCCCATGAGCGGTTTCATTGGCGGCTGGTCTTCTGATCCTACAGTATGGATGATTAACTCTTTCATACAGTGCAATAACCCTCTGAGCAATACCAATCCTACTGTCGCTGCAGGTCTTGTAGTAAACGATGGTAAGATTGAGTATTCTGTAATGAAGGATGAGTACAGAGAAGCGCTTCGTTACATCAATAAGCTGTATTCCGAAGGACTTCTGGATCCTCAGACCTTTACACAGGACAATACACAGTTCGCTGCAACACTGAAGAACGAGACGCCTCTGGTAGCAGTTTACCCTGCAGGCGGCCCTCAGACCGATGATGAGTTTTGGGCAAATAAGGATGGTGAGTGGCAGAACTGGGAAGTATTCGCACCTGTAGAAGGCCCTGAAGGTGTAAGACTTTGTGCAAAGAATCTTGATAACTACTTTGGTATGGGGATCGGAAGTATTTCCTCTACCTGTGAATATCCTGTAATCGTAACCGCACTTCTGGACTTCCTTGCAAGTGCAGAAGCCAACAATGTACAGTCCTATGGTCCGGAAGGCCTTGGCTGGAACTTTACCAATGAAGGAACCTCCCTTGCAGGCGGAACTCCTACTGTTGAGAAGCTGATTATTCCTGAAGACTATGACTGGCTTGGAAATGGCTATGCAAAGGATTACTCCGGCGAAAACGGCAAGCATTATCGTTGGGCAGCTGACGCATCCGTAAGATGGTCCTCTGCAAGAGCACGCGGCGAACTGATGATTCCGGATCCTGATCATGATACCGAGTTCTATCTGCAGAAGGCAGGCGAGCTGTATCAGCCCTACGAGCCTGCACTGGAGACCCTGGTTCCCAACCTGGTATTCGAAGGCCCTGACGCGCAGATTATCAGTGAAGCAACCCTGCAGATCGGCGGTTATGTAAATCAGGCTCTGGTACAGTTTATCACTGGCGATCTTGATATTGAGACCCAGTGGGAAGAGTATCTGACAACTCTGGAGAAGATGAATGTGCAGCAGTACATCGATACCTATCAGAAGTATTATGATGCTTATATGGCAAATGCAGCAAAATAAAAATGAAATAAGAAAGTTCATTTTGGAAATGAGGGTGTCCTCCGGACTCCCTCATTTTTTATAAAAAGAAAGGCAGGGTGTTTCCTATGAATGTACAGAAACATTTTATCAGAAAAGAGGCCGGATCCCGCTGGCTGGACGCAACGCCTATGGGGAACGGATTCCTGGGGGCCATGGTGTACGGACATACTACCAGGGACAGAATCCAGTTGAATGAGGATTCCCTGTGGCATGGTAAATTCAGGGACAGAATCAATCCCAACGCGAAAGAGCATCTGAAAGAGGTCCAGGAACTGATTCTTGACAGGAAGTTCGAAGAAGCGGAGGAGCTGATGTTCTCTCATATGGTATCCGCTCCTGGCAATATGAGGAATTTCTCACCTCTGGGTGAACTCAATCTTGCGTTAAATACCGCGCTTCCGTTCCAGATGGGATGGCTGCCGGAGTCCGACGGTGAGAATTATGTATCTGATTTGAACATGGAAGAGGGTATTCTTTACATTTCCCATGAAGACAAGGGCGTACGGTATACAAGGGAAATGTTCGTCAGTAATCCGGACAGAGTACTCTGTATCCGTTTAAAGAGCGATAAGGAGAAAGCAATCCGGCTGGATATGCTGCTCAATCGTGTCCCTTTCACGGATCAGAGGCTGCCTGATGACAGGAGACCGGGGAAATTCGTCAGCGCCGGCGTATGGCCTGTGACCAGATGTGAGAGAATCTATACCGAAAAGGGCCATACCCTGATGATGGAAGGGGATGAAAATGGTACAAGATTTGCCTGCGGCCTGACTGTGGTGACGGATGGACGGATTGAGGACTGTTATGCGAAGCTGGTTGCCCATGAAGCGGGCGAGGTCGTAATTTATCTGGCGGCTTCTACGGATAACAGGGAAGAAGACTTCGTCAGCAACGTGAAGTCTTCTCTTGCAGCGGCGCGTGCAAGAGGGTATGCTGATATCAGGGCTGACCATATTGCGGATTTCACTTCTTACATGGAAAGATGTACGCTTGCGCTGCCTGAGGATGAGAAAGCAGGAATGTATTTCCAGTATGCGAGGTATATGATGGTATCTGCCGGAAGAGAGGGCGCGACGGCCATGAACCTGCAGGGTATCTGGAATCATGAGTTTTGTCCCAGCTGGGAGAGCAAATATACGACGAATATCAATCTGCAGATGAATTACTGGCCTGCGGAAATCTGTAATCTGTCCACACTCCATGAGCCTCTCTTTGACCTGATTCATACGGTACAGGAAAGAGGACGGGATGTGGCGAAGAGAATGTATGGCTGCAGGGGAAGTATGTGCCATCACAATACCGACATCTATGGAGACTGCGGTACGCAGGATATGTATGCGGCGGCGGCATTCTGGCAGATGGGCGGCGCATGGATGGCAATGCATCTGTGGGAGCATTATCTTTTTACCTTGGATGAGGATTTCCTGAGAAAAGAATATCCGGTGATGGAAGAGTTTGCACTCTTCTTCGTGGATTTCCTGATTAAGGATAAGGAAGGGTATCTGGTAACCTGCCCTTCGGTATCACCGGAGAACAGATTTGTTTTGGAAGACGGTTCCGATACACCGATCTGCGCAGGACCTGCCATGGATAATCAGATCATCAGAGGCTTGATGAGTGCTTGTCTGGAGGCAGCGAAGATACTGGGTATCGAAAGTCCTTATAAAGCGGATTTTGAGAGAATCATCAGAGAGCTTCGCCCCAATCAGATTGATTCCATAGGCAGATTGAAGGAATGGGCGTGGGAAGAGAAAGAACTCACTCCGAATATGGTACATACTTCTCATCTGTGGGCAGTATTTCCGGGGGATGAGATTTCCTGGAATAAGGATAAGGAGATCTATGAAGCGGCCAGAAAATCCCTGGACTTCAGAATCGAACACGGCGCGAAAGCGACAGGCTGGGGCGGTGCATGGCATATTGCTTTCTTTGCCAGATTCTTAAACGGAGAAGGTGCACAGACTGCCATTGACAGAATGTTTGAAAAGAGCTTTACGGCAAGCTTGCTGAATGCCGGAAACGTATTTCAGATTGACGGTAACCTGGGACTTTTGTCCGGTATGGCGGAATGTCTGCTGCAGAGCCACGCGGGGGTGCATTTCCTGCCTGCGCTTCCTCCGAAGTGGAAGAACGGCGAGGTGAAGGGCCTGCGTGCAAGAGGCGGCCTGGAAGTGGATATGGAATGGAAGAACGGAACGTTGCAGAAAGCAGAAATCCGTGCGGATAAGAACCGCAGAACGCTGTTTGTCGGTGAGGAACCTGTGCGGATTTCCTGCCGGGACGAAACGCTTTCCTGGGAAAAGGAAGAATTCGGGTATTCTGTGGAGCTGGAAGCAGGGAAAGCATATGAATTTGTGTTTTAGCCGGCGGCAGCTGTAACATTAAACGCTTTGGGAGACGGCGCGTATCCTCTTTCGCTGCTGCATATCAGGAATGGATTTGCGGCAGGAAAGGGGATATCAGTTTCCTTTGTTTCCGGATGTACAGAAGGAAAACAGGAGAAAATCGTAATGGAACAGGAACAGAAAATGTTAATTAACAGAAACTGGAAATTCATGCATGGTGATTTTCCGGAGGCGAAAGCGCCGGAATATGATGATAGGGAATGGTATGATATCGGGATTCCGCATTCTTTTGGGATTCCGTATTTCATGGAAAAGCAATTTTATATAGGCTATGGATGCTACCGCAAATGGCTGCAGATAGAGACTGGTTTTGATACGAAGAAGCTGTATCTGGAGTTCCAGGCAAGCTTTCAGGACACGGAAGTCTATGTGAACGGAGAACTTGCGGGCACGCACAGGGGCGGTTATACGGCATTTTTGATAGATATTACTTCCTTTGTACGGCCCGGCGCCAATTTGATTTTCGTGCGCGTGAACAACCTGTGGAATGCGAGAATCGCGCCCAGAGGAGGCGAACATGTCTTCAATGGCGGTATTTACAGGGATGTGAGCCTCATCGTGAAGGAGAACGTGCACGTGGCATGGTACGGTACGCGGGTGACGACGCCGGAGGTGTCCGCAGGAAGGGCGCGTATCGTGGCGGAGACGGAGGTGGAGAATACTTCTTTTGTGCAGGCAGACGGCAGGCTGGAATCCATCCTTCTGTATAAAGGGGAAGAGGCGGGCAGGATGGAGAGTGCGTTTTCCATCGCGCCGAAGAATATGACGAAGGTGGTACAGGAACAGTTCCTTGCGGATCCGCAGTTGTGGCATCCGGATACGCCGAATCTGTATACCATGGTCAGCAGAGTATATGTGGACGATGTGCCCGTGGATACTTACGAGACGGAATTTGGTATTCGATATTTTGAATTTACGGCGGATAAGGGCTTTTTCTTAAATGGGGAGCATTATGATATTCACGGCGCGAATGTACATCAGGATCAGGCGGGCTGGTCGGATGCCGTGACGCATACGGCCATTGCGAGGGATATCGCTATGGTGAAGGAATGCGGAATGAACTTCATCCGCGGTTCCCATTATCCCCATCATCCGTATTTTGCAGAAGAATGTGACAGACAGGGAATTCTCTTTTGGTCGGAGAACTGTTTCTGGGGAACCGGAGGGGTGAAAGAAGAGGGGTACTGGACGGCAAGCGGTTATCCTGTGAATGAAGAAGATGAAGAAGAATTTGAGGCAAGCTGCATGCAGACACTTAGTGAGATGATTCGGGTGAACCGCAATCATCCCAGTATTATCGTGTGGAGTATGTGCAATGAACCGTTTTTCTCCGCACTGGAAGTGCTTGATAAGGCACGTGCGCTTGTGAGAAAATTAGTGGAGTACAGTCACGTACTGGATGATTCCCGTCCGGCGGCAGTGGGTGGTGCGCAGAGAGGAGGCTTCGATACGCTGGGTGATATTGCGGGGTATAATGGTGATGGTGCATCCATCTTCCTGAATCCGGGATTTCCGAATTTTGTATCCGAGTATGGAAGCAGTGTGCTTGACCGTCCGGGAGAGTTTATTCACAGATACAGAGACGGTGTGGAGGAGGACTATCCCTGGAGAAGCGGCAAGTGTTTGTGGTGTGCATTCCATCATGGCAGTATTCTGGGCAATATGGGACATATGGGGATGATTGATTATTACAGACTGCCTCTGGATACATGGTATTGGTATCGTGAGAATCTGGCAGGCGTCCCTCGTCCGGTAATACCGAAGAAAGGCGTACCCCACAGAGTTCGTCTGACACCGGGCAGCCATACTATGAAATGTGACGGTACGGAGGATGTGAAGATAGTGGCGGAGGTGCTGAATGAAGAGGGTGAGAGAATCGATTGTAATCCACAGATAGAGCTTACAGTAGTTTCCGGCCCGGGCAGATTTCCGACGGGTAAAAACTTCATCCTGTCTTCCGGGAAGGAAAATCTGATTCAGGGGCTTGGAGCCATCACGCTTCGCGCTTATGACGGCGGAGAGACGGTGGTGCATGCAGTTTGTGAGGGACTGCTCTGTGACGAAATCAGGATTCGGGTGCTTGGTGAAGAAGCGCCGGAGGGCTGCGCGCGTGTGGAGCTACAGCCCCCGCCTTATGTATGTGATGAACCGAAGCGCAGAAGCCTTGACAATATAGCCATCAATCGTCCGGTATTCTGTACAAGCGCAGAGGAAGGGCATCCGGCCCGGAACGTGACTAATGGTGATATGAAGACCTGCTGGAGAGCGGCAGAGGAGGATACGGAACGTATGGTTTTGGTGGATCTGGAAGGCACGAAGGAGATTCAGAGCGTGGTGGTTGTCTTCGCGGAAGTGACAAATGCGGATTATGAGATTCTGCTGACGGATGACCGGAAAACATACCGCAGCGTCTATACTTCGGAGAAAGCCAATATTGATAATTTCCTGACGGTTCAGCTGCCGGGAGAGAAGACGAGATATGTCTGCGTGCGATTCCCGGAGCGGGCTGTGGGGGTGTACAAGGTGGAAGCTTTTGCATAATTGGAATAACAGGGTTTTAATCTTTGGGGCAGGAATTGTGCAGGGAACGTATGCAGGGTTTCTGCCCCTGTCCGGCGAGGTGCCTGACGGGGAGCTAAATACTTCAACTCATGAAAACATGGCCTCCTTCTGTTGTGATGTGTTTGTTTATCAAGGTCCGCAAGTAAGTCAGGATATACGGAAAGAAATAAGTTGACAATTTAGGTAATATGGCTTACTATATCATATATGCTAAAAGCAAATTGCAAAGAAGCAAAAGAGGTAGCTATATGAATATAAAAAAAGAAACGGCAACTGTCCAGATTCGGCAGATTGCTGAGAGACTGCAACTATCTCCAGGGACTGTTTCCATTGTTTTAAACGGCAGAGGAGACAGTATGAGAATTTCCAAGGCAACACAGCAGCGTGTCCAGGCCATGGCTAAGGAAATGAATTATCAGCCTAATATGAATGCAAGAAGATTAAGGCAAGCTGCTGGTGAAAAGGCATCCTATATTATTGCTGTGTATTGGTGTAATGATTTTTTGGATGAGTTGTTGGGGAAATTTTTTCAGGGTGCCTATCTGGTTACTAAAAATAGTAAGTTAAATGTGGAGATTGTAGTACAGCCATATGAATTCAATGAATTGAAGAAATTCAGAGAGAACATGAACAGCAATAGATATAATGGGGTGATTATCGGAGGCGCTTCAGAGGATGATCTTTCGTTTATGGAGGCAATGAATTTTAATATACCGATTATTTTAATGAACAGGCAATCCAATAAATTTAGCTGGGTCTCCATCAGCGATTATGAATCAGGCCGGAAATGCGCAAAGCTTTTTGCGGCCAGAGGACACAAAAAAGCTGGAATTCTCAATAAGAAGAATAAGGGGAGAGGATCCAGGCTTCGGGAACTGGGTTTTACAGAAGCGTGTGAAGAGTTCGGTATAGAAGTAGGGATGGAATGGACCGGAGTTGCAGAGAAAAGAAACTTCGAATCAGGTTATCAGGAAATAAAGAAATTTTTTATGGCTCAAAAAGACACGCCTACCGCTTTGTTTGTCATGGATAATGGACTTATAGGAGGGGTTCTCATGGCATTGAAAGAAAATAATATCCATGTGCCTGAGGATATGGAGATTATTGTATCAGGCGATGATGAGGCTTTGGAGTATACGACGCCGACAGTTACCTCTCTTCGCATGCCTATGCTGGATATGGCCAAAAGTGCGTTGGAAATGATGCTGACAATGATTGAAAATAATATTTCTATACCTATGAACAGGATATTAGTTCCTGATTTTATTATTAGACAAAGCTGCGGTGATTTTCCTGAGCTGGAGGATAGTGTAAAATAGAATTGAAGGATATCTGCTGAAAAAATGTGGTTTAAAAAAGAACTCTCTTGTAAAGAGAGTTTCGTTTTAACAAATTGCTAAAACGAAGTTGCTTTTAGCAACAGCGAATTGTATTTATACTGGAGATATAACATATGCAAAAATAGTAACCGTAAATACAGATTAGAGAGTAGGAGTATAGACTATGGGATTATTGTACAAAACATTGGAGTCCTGCAGCAGGGCAATGTACCTTTATTTTCCGCCAATTCCTAAACATTCACCGTATAAACGGTGCAGCGTGACTGTTTTGCTGGATGAAGCAGATGAAGAAAAGATAGAAGGTATCCTTAAGAAAAGCGGTCTGGATAAGCTGGCTCAGGAAAAGCAGCTGGTATTGTCTTTTCCGGAACCGGGAACTGATGGATGGGATTATGATAAAGATCTGGATATTATTGATCAGATGCAGGGGGCAATGACATTGGAAAGAGAATTTGAACCCGTGCAGACCTATTTTGGAATTCCAACATGGGAAACCATGATGGATTCCTGGCACTTGATGAATGACACCCGTTATCTTATTGGAATTGGGAAAAAGGGAGCAGCTATGGCGTTGTCTATGGCCGCCTGTAAACCACAGAATGTTGCCGCAGTACTGGCAATAGGAGGGGAGCTGTCGCAAAAATCGTTGGAAAAGGCCGTTTATGCACCTGTACCAATTTGGCTGTGTGACACAAATGAAGATACGGTTTCTTATTTTGTCCGTGCAAATGAAACTCATAAATTACATGAAAGCAGGTGGGAATGTCCTTTCAATCAACTGCAATGTGTAGAAATTCATCCTGAGGCAGATATGTGTCCGGTATTTCTGGAAAAGGTATGGAAGGAACTATTTCGGAAAGTACGCCGGACGAATACCGGACGTTATGGAAACGTGATGCACAGAACGGATATAGCGAAATATAACGGGGAGTACTTTATTGAAAATACAGAATTGGGAGACCAAGACGGAATGCCCCATACATGGCTGACTTTTGTGCCCGATTCTGTGAAGAGTATGCCGGAAGGGACAAAAGTGCCGCTTATGCTCTTTTTTCATGGCGGGTCAGATAATCCTGAGGAAGCGGCAGAAATGGCAGGATTTCATGAAATCGGAGAAAGAGAAGGCTTTATTACCGTTTATCCATGGGGCTCCAATCGCTGCAGCTGGAATATTTTTATGAATGATAAGGAACTGGATGATGCAGCTTATTCAGCAGCATTAATCAAATATATGATTGCCAATTATCCGGTTGATCCGTCAAGAATATATCTGTCGGGCTTTTCAAATGGTTCTTCACAGGCAATGGTAACGGCGATGGTGTACCCGGAGCTTATAGCTGCAATCTGCCCGATTGATGGAAATTGGCCTGGGGAGCGTGTTGGTCCTTCCGAAGTAGATTATGCAGATATCCGTCCTATGGCACTGGCTATGAGTAAGAAAGAGAAGTATGATTATCGGATGCCGGTATGGTATACATATGGGACAAGAGAACCCTCATACCCCGTATTCCGGGGAAGTACACAGCAGCATCAATATGATTTTTGGAAGCAATACAATCATATTCCTGTAAAGAAAACTCCGGAAAAAGGGAATTTGGTAACAGGGGGCGTGGGAGTTCCGGGTGATGAAATAGAAATCCGGTATTCTTCAGGACGCTTTGCGGAACACTGGTATTCTGTTAACCGTTTTTACAGTAATGACCCGGATCCAATCAATTTATATAATTACATTATGATGCATGATAAAGGTCATGAAATCGCAGAAATGGATCCATATTTCGGATGGGAATATGTGAAACATTTCCGCAGGAAAAAAGATGGGAGCCTGGAAATAAATTGATAAGAAAAAGGATATATGGTGGCTGATAATGAGAAAAGAACAGCAGTATAAAGCGAAATTATTTACGACAGGCTATCTGTTTTTAATTTTAATCAGTTTAACGACAGCAATGAGTTACAGTATGATTTCGACCTTAATTACTAATTACGCTGTAAAATTGGGAGGAACACTCGCAATGGCCGGAACAATAGCAGGTATTTTCTCGATGGCAGCATTGTTCAGCCGCCCGGTAGGAGGACTGATTTGTGATACGCTGAATAAAAAAAAGATTTGTATTATAGCAACGGTGGTGTTTTGTTTTAGTTTTCTGGGTTATGCTTTTTCCGCAAATATGGCGGTAATGCTTTTTTTCAGGATTATACAGGGATTTTCTTTTGGTATCAGCGGTACTGCCAATATGGCCTTAGTTGCCGAAATTATCCCAAAAGAAAGATTGGGAGAAGGCCTTGGATATTTTGGACTGGGCCAGGTGGTTTCACAGGTAATTGGTCCGGTTATCGGTGTTGCGATGAAGGAACATATGGGCTTCCGGGCACTTTTTTATACCGTGGCGGTTATATCCGCTTTTGCCGTTGTTTTGTTGTTTTTGTTCCCATACGATAGTTCCTGTCATGATTCGTCAAAAACAGAAAAAAGAAATAAAAGTTACTTTTCCTTTCGGTATTTGGTTGCGTGGGAGTGCCTTTTTTATGCTTTGACTGCAGGAATGTTTTCCATGACAAACGGGATTACCAGTTCGTTTCTGGTGTTATTGGGGGATGAGCGGGGGATAGTAAACATAGCGCTTTTTTTTACCGTAAATGCTGCCTGCCTTTTTCTGGTAAGAATAATTATGGGGCGTATGGCAGACAGATCGTCTATTTTGATGATCGTAGGAGTCTCACTTGCGGTAAGCCTGTCATCAATGTTATTGCTTTCCAAAGCAATGATTTTGAAAACCGTTCTGATAGCTGCTTTATTGAAAGCAATCGGACAGGGAGGCGGCCAGATATCGCTGCAATCGGCCTGTATTAAGAGTGTGGATGAATCACGGATAGGTGTGGCATCCAGTACCTATTATATAGGAGCTGATATCGGAAATGCGCTTGGTCCCGTTATCGGAGGATGTATTTCCGGAATATGGGGGTATGAAATGATGTTTCAGACAATTGCAGTATTAATGGGAGGTATGCTGATTCTTTTTGTAATTTATCAGAAAAGGAGAGGAGAATAAATGGGAGTCTTAAGATTTAATTATCATTCGGAAGTGTTGGGAATGTATACGGATATTACAGTTACTTATCCCACGGGAAAGTATACTTATAATATGACGTGTCCTTCAGAAAACCAGATGGGGGAACCGGGGAAATTACGTAAATGTTATCAGCCGGGGATGAAGCTCCCTACGGTCTATTTGATGCATGGCGGCGGCGATGATGATACTACGTTTCAGAGGATGAGCCGTGTGGAATTTTATGCGGAGCAGAATAATGTTATGACTGTGACTCCGCAGGTGAAGGATAGTTTTTTTCTGGATACGAAATATGGGATTCGTTATTTTACATATATTACGGAAGAACTGCCTGTTTTGATACGTTCCTTATTTGCGTCCTCGCCGGAAAGGGAAGATAACTTTGTGGTTGGTATGGCGATGGGAGGAAACGGGGCATTGGAGGTGTCAATGCGCAGGCCGGACTTGTATGCTGCGTGTGTAGATCTGTCCGGCGGTATCGGATGCAGCATTGATACCGATAACCTGGTTGAACAGATTAAAACGATACAAAGTCTGCCTAAATTACAGGGAGCTTTTGGAAATCCGGATCAGATACCGGGGAGTGAATATGATTTGGCAGTGTATGCCAAACACAATATGCAGGAACAAATTCCGGTTCCGGAGTTGTTTCTGGCAGTTGGGAAAGATGATTTTATACGGGACGTTGTCCGAAGAGACAGGGATGCTTTATTAAAAATGGGGTATAGTCTTACATATGAGGAACCGGAAGGTTATTCACATGACTGGATTTTTTGGGATGCCTATCTAAAGAAGACGTTTTACGAATGGCTTCCCATTCGAAACAGATAAAATTTCACTGCTGAAATATGAAAAACACGTTGACTTCTCAACAGATGTGTATTAACATTATAATTGCTAAAACGTAATTGCAAATTAGCAAAGAGCGAACAGGGAGGAAAGGTAATGAAATTGGGGGAAAGGTTTCGGGCATTTTGGAATAAGCCGTCACATATCGCATATTTGTTTATTGCGCCCGTTATGATTTTGCTTGTGACGTTCAGTATTATTCCAATGATCGCATCATTCTTTTTAAGCACTTTCGATGCCGATATTTTTTTGAAGGATATCAAATTTATTGGACTTGGTAATTATCAAGAAGCTTTGCAGGATCCCAGGTTTTGGAATGGACTTTGGGTAACTGTAAAATTCGCTGTAGTGGAGGTTCCAATCCAGATGGTTGTTGCCATGATTTTGGCGGCTCTGGTAACTAAGAACAGCGTACAGAATAAAATATTCAGGGGAATTTATTTCCTTCCGATTATATGCTCTGCAACGGCGGTCGCTATCATGTGGAGAATGTTCCTGCATTCGTCAGTAGGAATTTTCACATATTTTTTGGAGCTTATGGGAATAAGAGGAGTCAATTTCCTGAATTCCCCAGATATTACCATTTATGTAATAATATTCATGTCTGTATGGAAGACGTTCGGAATATCTACAATTATCTTCGTTTCTGCAATGCAGAATGTGCCGAAGGATTTATATGAAGCCGCTGATTTGGACGGCTGCTCTAAAATAAAACAGTTCTTCAAAATTACGATTCCAATAATCATGCCTACCTTTTCCTTCATATTAATTACCAGGCTGATAGGTTCCCTGCAGGTATTTGACATTATTTTTACTACAACAGGAGGAGGACCTAACTATACGACTGAATCATTGGTCACATATGTATATACCCGCGCTTTTTCGACCCAGAACAGGTTAGGGTATGCCACTGCTTTATCGGAATTTCTGTTTGGACTGATTTTAGTATTAACTGTAATTATGTATGGAAAAATGTTTAAAAATAAGAACAATTAGGAGAGGCAGTATGAATGCTAAATGGAAAAGAAATCTGCAATACATACCAGTATTTTGTGTTCTTGTATTAGTGGGGCTTATTATTTTAATCCCGGTTATCTGGATGACCTTATGTGCTTTTAAACCGCAGAATCAAATCATTGCCTTTCCGCCTCATTTTTTCCCGGAATCATTGACATTGCAGAATTTCACGGCTGTCCTGCAGCGGATAAAGCTGGACAAATATGTAATAAACACAGTGATTTATGCTTTGGGGACAACAATCCCTTCCGTTTTCTTAAATGCCCTGGCAGGATATGCTTTTGCAAGACTGGAATTTAAAGGGAAAAATGTGCTGTTTATCATGACATTGGCAACGATGATGATACCTTTTCAGGTTATTATGGTCCCTCTGTTCATGGAGGTATATAAAATGGGTATGTATGATACCTATGCGGGCCTGATTATCCCAAAACTGGCATCAGCTATGAGTGTGTTTATGATGAGGGCCGCCTTTACAACATTGCCGAAAGAACTGGAGGAAGCCGCGAGAATAGATGGAATATCAGAATTCGGCCTGTTTTGGAAAGTTATGCTTCCTCTGGTAAAACCCACTATGGTGACATTAATAATATTGGGAGTAAATGGGGCATGGAATGATTTATTATGGCCTTTGCTGATTACGAGTTCCACAGATATGCGTACGTTGACCAATGGCCTTGCGTTATTTGTGGGTGAAAATACAATTCAATACGGCGCTGCGTTTGCAGGAGCTTTCATATCCATTCTGCCAATGTTTATTCTATACCTGGTGGGACAGAAATATTTTGTTGAGGGTACGGCGACAAGTGGACTGAAAGGTTAAAAGGAAGGGGATAAATATGGGATTCAGGGATATGGATGCATTATTGCAGAGTTTTGTTGAGAATGGGCCTGCTGGCTGTGGTTGTGCTATAGCCAGAAAGGGAGAAATTCTTTATGAAGGATACTTCGGATACGCCAACAAAGAACGGAAACTGCCTGTTACGGAGAATACCGTGTACAGACAGTATTCAATGACAAAGATTGCAATATATACTCTTTGTATGATGCTGTTCGAAAAAGGGAAATTTTTGCTGGATGATCCTATCAGTGAGTATTTCCCGGAATGGAGGGAAACAAGGAAATATGTAAAGGACATTGATGGCACTTATCAGATATGTCAGGCTGAAAGGGCTATCCAGATCAGGCATATAATGAGTATGTCCTGCGGGCTTCCGTATGGACATATGCCCGATGACACTCCGACAGGAAAAGAAATTTACCGGGTAACAGAAGAATTGAAAAAGAGAGGGCATTATACGCTGCGGGAGGAAATCAGAGCCGTTTCCCGGGTTCCCATCGCCTTTGAACCGGGATCACATTGGCTGTACGGCTTTGGCAGTGAACTGGCAGCCGGGCTGATTGAGGTGATAACGGGAATGGAGATTCAGGATGCGCTGGCAAAATACTTATTTGAACCATTGGAAATGAATGATACGGGTATGATTTATTTTGGGGATATTAAAGAACGGATGGCCGTATTTTATGAAAAAAAAGAAGATGGAACATTTATACCCGGCAGAGCCATGATGGACAATAAATCAGAACCCGGGGAAGAAAATAGAATGGGATGCCCCAGGTTATTTTCAACCGTAAAGGATTTTATCAGTTTTACCCAGATGCTGGCCAATGGAGGAATACACAAGAAAGAGCGGATAATGGGAAGAAAAACAATTGATTTGATGAGGAAAAACCAGCTTTCAGGAAGGCAGCTGAAGGATTTCCAGAATTCTTATTTAGCTGGCTATGGCTACGGCTTGGGAGTACGGACATTGTTGGATCCGGCAGCGGGAGGAAGCAACAGTTCCCCAGGTGAATTTGGTTGGACCGGCGGTTCAGGGACATGGGCATCTATTGATCCCAGCGAGGGCGTATCTGTGGTTTATATGCATCAGATGGCGCCCAATAGGGAGAGATTCCATCATTTACGGGTCAGAGCCTGCGCGTACGGCTGTCTGGATTAGAAATTATAAATAATGGCATGTTTTAACGGGTGAAGGAGAGGCATGAGAGAAAATATTAAAATATTATATGACATACCAGTTACAATGAAAGACGGAACGGTATTGTACTGTGATGTGTACCGTCCGGATAATGAAAAGAAATATCCTGCAATTGTCAACAGAACCCCTTATTTAAAAGATAATATCAATCCGCTGTCGGGATATATGCATGCCCATAAACTGGCTGCCAGGGGATATAATGTGGTAATTCAGGATGTACGCGGATCTGCAAATTCCGAGGGAATCCTGGATCCATCCGGACATCAGGACGAAGATGGATTTGATACAATAGAAGCAATCGCGGCCATGGAATGGTGTGACGGAAATGTGGGGATGATGGGAGAATCTTATCACGGTTTTTCGCAGCTGGCCGCCGCCCGGGCACAACCACCCCATTTAAAGGCTATTTGCCCATTCCAGACCTCATGGACTAAATTCCCGGCTGTTTATGGATTTGGTATCTTTTCTCCGGTATTGTTTTTTTGGATATATGGCAGAGCGTTTGATAATGAAAAATACCATCCCGTTTTATCGGAAGAGACAAAACGGGTGATGAAGAAATATCTGAAGGACAGTGAGGAACAGCTGCGCTTCCGGCCTCTGAAGGATATGCCGGCGGCGTGTATGGATGAAATCCCTATGCTTTCTTTTCAAAGGGAACTGTTGGAAAACATAACAAATATTGATTATCTGAAAGAGATAGGAAGAACGGAAGGCTTTGAACAGGTTCAGGTACCGGCTTTCGAGCTTACCGGCTGGAATGATTTCCTGCGCGATGAAACGATATATAATTATGTGGAATTTAAGAAAAGAGGAGGGAATGAAAGAGTAAGGAAGGGAGGAAGACTAATTGTAGGCCCGTGGCAGCATGGTGATGTATTGTCGGACAGCTTGCTGGGGCAGTATTTTGGCGAAGAGGCCGGCGGAGACGCAGTTGACATATCGGGGAAAATTGCAGATTGGTATGATTTCTGGATTAAAGGAAAAGATAGTGAGTTTATGTCAGGAAATCCGGTGCATCTGTTTGTTATGGGAATCAACCAATGGCGGACAGAAAAAGATTGGCCGGTTCCGGATACCTGTTATAAGAAAATGTATTTACACAGTGAGGGACATTCCAATACCATGAAAGGCGATGGCCGTTTAAGCTGGGATAGGCCGGGGGACGAACCGGAGGATTGCTATACATATGATCCGGATAATCCTGTACCTTCAGAGATAAAGCCCACAAAGGAATATCCTTATGCTGCTGTTACACAGGATCAGAGGGTTAATGAAAACAGGGATGATGTATTGGTTTATACGACAGAACCTCTGAATGGGGAACTGGAAATAATAGGTCCCGTAGAAGCTTATATATATGCATCTTCTTCAGCTGTGGATACGGACTATGTTTGTAAGCTGATTGATGTATGGGAGGATGGTACGGCGTTTTGCCTTATGAAGAAACTGGTGCGCGCACGGTACCGTAATGGGCGGAAGGAGGAATTGCTGGAGCCGGGAAAGATTTATGAATATAGGATTCCTGTCGGAAATACGGCGATTGTTTTGAAAAAAGGGCATGCTCTGCGGATGGAAGTAACCAGCAGTCTGTTTCCTGATGCAGATTGTAATCTGAACACGGGGGGCAGAGCAGGGTATGAAGCGGCTGGGAAAAAAGCTGTACAAAAAATATTTCATTGTGAGGAATATCCATCCTGTATCGTTTTACCGGCAGGAAAAAATGTATCAAAGTAATAGTAACAACACAAAAAGGGGTTACGTAAAAAGAGCTATAAAAAGGAAACGGCAAATTTATCGGGAGGTAAAGGAAAATGAGAAAATGGGTATCAGCAATACTTTGTATCACATTAATTGGAAGTATGTTAACAGGCTGCGGGCAAAAAAAAGAGGATGGAAAGGAAACGGTATCAAAAACAGAAACGGAAACTGTAAAAACACAGGATTCACAGGAAGCATCAGGGGGACCGATAACAATTCAATTTTGGAATGGGTGGACAGGCTCTGACGGACAGGTATTGATCGAACTGGTGGATGAATTCAATAAAAACAATCCATGGGATATAACGGTGGAAATGGATATTTCATCTGATTTTGGAAACAAGTTTGTCACATCAATGGCCGCGGGCGCCGGGCCGGATTTAATTCTGAGCAGTGCCGCAGGAAAGTATTCCTATGAAGGACAATTGGCGGATGTAAGTGATATCTGGGACAATACAACTTTAAATAAAGAGGATTTTGTCCCTACTTATCTGGATGCCTGCGCTACAGATGACGGTTTGTATGGAATACCGTTCCAGATAAGCAGCTATTATGTATATTGGAATAAGGATTTATTTCAGGAGGCAGGCTTAGATCCGGAAATGCCGCCTAAGTCTTATGAGGAGTGGACAGAAATTGCAGGTAAAATAACGAATCAGGAAAGGCATGTTTATGGTTCCGGTTTGACTTATGGCAATGTTGGGGCGAATGCGTGTCTGATGCAGATGTTTGGCGGACTTATGGTAGAACAGAATGACAGCGGCATATGGGAAGCGCATTTTTCCGGAAATACGGGTTATGAAAGATTTGTAGAATGGTTCAAGGGACAGTTTGAATCCGGGAATAATCCGGTTGAAGGAGATATGGACACTATGTTTATTGCTAACCAGCTGGGGCTTTATGTAACTGGCGCATGGCTTACCGCAGATCTGGACAGCAATGGCATTAATTATGGAATCACCCCGCTTCCGTATGATGAAGGGGGCAAGCATGTTCCTTCCAATACACAATGTTTTTCCATTACAAACCAGGCAGATAACGCGGAGAAGCTGGCCTGCGAGAGATTTATCCAGTGGTGGCATACAGGAAATGAAGGAACGGATCTGACTGCAACAGCTGTTTACAGATGGTCTGATGAAATAGGTTATCCTGCATACTATATACCGGTTATGAATTCCGCGGAATACATGGAGAATCCGAAACTGAAGGCAATTACGGTTACAGATACAGATATCTGTGCGGATTCGGTCGCACCCGGAAATTTCAGTGGATGGATGAGTATGCTGAATGATGTGATGGTACCATTCTTTGAGCAGGTAGTGTATGAAGATAATACGGAAGGACTGCTGGAGGAAGCTCAGAAAAATGCAGACAAAATTGTGACAGATATTAATGCACAGGAAGGAAACTGACAGATAAAGTGGATAGCCGGGGAGGAGGAGACTCCTTCCCCTCTTATCAGAGGTACAGGATGGAAAGAACGATAACATTAGGGAGGGTTACATATGGGCAGTTTTATATATTTAGATGATTTTCTGAAAGAGCATGTAAAAAACGGCCCTGCGGGCTGTGGCTGCGCGGTAGTACAAAACGACGAGCTGCTGTATGAAGGCTACTATGGCTATGCAGATTTGGAAAAAAAGAAAATAATTACGCCGGACACTGTTTACCGGCAGTTTTCAACGACTAAAGTGATTATATGTACCGCAGCGATGATGCTGTATGAAAGAGGCCGTTTCCTTATGGATGATCCCCTTTATGAGTACTTTCCGGAGTGGAAGGATACCATGGTTGCGGATACAGGAGAGGACGGAGGCATATATATCAGAGCTGCAAAAAGGCCGATACAAATCAGGGATTGTTTTTCCATGGCAATGGGCATTGGATACGGAGGGGAAGACTATACGCATCAGATGATGGAAAAAGTCCGCAGGAATCTTGCAGAAACGGTGGGAGATTATACTCTGCGCCAGGATATCTATGCGATGTCCCAGGTGCCGGTAAGGTTTGATCCGGGGACACATTTTCTGTATGGCTTCGGACATGAACTGGTTGCCGGACTTATAGAAGTCGTTTCAGGGAAAAAAGTAAGCGATTTCCTTCAAAGTGAACTTTTTGAACCGCTGGAAATGAATAGCACGGGTTATCGTTATTTTGGTGATATCAGAGAACGTATGGTGACGCCATATTCCAGGAGAGAAGATGGCAGCATGATACCGGTCAAAGGAATGTTTGACCACAGACATGAGCCGGATGCAAAGTACGAAGCAGGCGGGGCCGGCTTATTTTCCACGGTCCGGGATTACTTGAATTTTTCGCAGATGATGGCTTGCGGAGGTGTTTATAAGGGAAGGAATATTATCGGCCGAAAGACAATTGATCTTATGCGTACAAACCAGCTGAATGAACAACAGCTTAAGGATTTCAGCGGCTCCTATCTGGCCGGATACGGATATGGGTATGGAGTACGTACCATGTTATCCCCAGGATCCGGAAGCAATACATCAGTGGGGGAATTTGGCTGGACCGGATATATGGGAACCTATATTGCTATAGATCCCAGTGAGAAGGCAGCTGTTGTTTATATGCACAATCTCGAACCGAATATGGAAGAATACACGCATCACAGAGTACGTAATATGGCGTTTGGTGCGCTGAAATAAAAAGGGAGGCAGTTTATGGGTAAATGGAAGAATCAGGCATTAACGATGCATCCTGTTTTTTTTGATCCGTTAAATAAAAAAGTATATATGAAGGAAAGCGGTAATATCGATTCCCTGCAGTATATGGAAGATCCCGGGGCTATTGAGGTGCAGGAGGACAGACAAGTCCGTTTCCGTTTTTTTGCCCCGGAAGCAAAAACAGTAGAGGTGGCCGGGTTGGGAGGGACGATGGGAAATGAACATTTCTCACTTAAACCGGAAGGAAATGGATATTTTTCAGCAACAGTAGATGGAATAAAACCCGGTTTCCATTATCACAATTGGTATGTGGATGGAGTAGAAGTGCAGAATCCCCATGGTGCGTTTGGATATGGCTGCTTTAAAGCTATTAATTTCTTCGAAATGCCTGAAGAAGGAACGGATTTTTATTATCTGAAGGAAGTACCTCATGGGGACGTGCGGATAATGAAGTATAAATCACAAGTTAATTCCCATATCAAAGCCTGTTTTGTGTATACGCCTCCCGGATATGAAGAGAAAAGAGACAGGGAATATCCGGTTCTGTATCTTCAGCATGGGGCTGGGGAAAATGAAACGGGATGGATATGGAGCGGTAAATTAAACCTTATTTTGGATAACCTTATTAAAGAAAAGAAATGTACGGAAATGATTGTGGTAATGTGTTGTGGGTATTCCTTTATTCCTGAGACTGCTCCTGTTTTTTATCCCGGGGATTTTGACAGAGAATTGACAGAAGACTGTATCCCCTGTATCGAAAAAGAATTCCGGGTAAAAAAGGGAAGGGCATACAGGGCAATAGCGGGATTGTCCATGGGATCCGCACAGGCAATGCTTACGTTTGCTAAACACCAGGATTTATTTGGATATTTAGGTGTGTTTTCAGGGATGGCAGATACAGAGTTGGATAAAATCCTGACTGAAAAAACGTATGCGGCCCATCATATTTTTCTATCCTGCGGAAAAGGGGAAGAAAGACTGGCGGAAAAACAGCAGGCCGCGTGCGGCCAGCTTCTGGAACAGGGAATCCCCTGCAGCCGGGCCAGCTATAATGGGTTCCATGAATGGCATGTCTGGCGTGAAAGCTTAAGGGAATTTGCTGCACTGCTGTTTAAGGAGGATGGTATTGAGGGAATAACGACAGATATCATGGACAAGCAGGGGAGTGAACCGCGGACACAAATTTCGGGAGAAATGTTGCGGAAACAGACATGGGAAGAGCAGGTTTTATTTTTTGATCCTGCCTACAAAAAAATTTTATTTGCAGTGGATGATAAGGGAAATCCGGCCGGCCGTTACCGTGATATTCATCATGGAGTAGAAATAGAGGGAAAGGCAGAAGTAAGTTTTTGGTTTCTGGCTCCTGATGCTGAAAAAGTGGAAGTTGAAGTTTATGGGATGAAACGGCGGAAACTAAATAGAGCAGATGGGGAAGAGGGAAGACAGGGGTATTGGACCGTCCGGCTGGAAGGTATTGAGCCGGGGTTTCACTATCATGAGTATTATGTAAATGGGAATCCGGTACTGAACCCTATGGCCCCTGTAGGATATGGCGCGTTTAAGGCTCTTAATTTTTTTGAAATGCCGGAAACAGATTTCCCTGAATATTTATTGTCTGATATCCCGCATGGCCAAATACATCTGAATTATTACCAGTCTTCACAAACAGGAAGAACTAAGATGTGTTATGTATATACGCCGCCGGGATATGAACGAAATATAGAAAAAAGATATCCGGTCATATATCTTCAGCATGGCGGAGGAGAAAATGAAACAGGCTGGATTTGGCAAGGGAAAATTGATAATATAGCGGATTGCCTGATTGCGGAGGGCAGGATGCGGGAAATGATTATTGTCATGAATTCCGGATATGCTTTTCGCAGGGATGGAAGCAGCCATCACTCATTAGGTTCTTTTGATGAAGAGCTGGTAAAGGATTGTATCCCCTTTATTGATCATATGTACCGTACTGTTCCCGAAAGAGAGAGCAGGGCTATGGCGGGCTTATCTATGGGAGGAATGCAGACACAGAGAACGGTATTTCGAAATCCTGAATTTTTTGCCTGGGCAGGGATATTCAGCGGAGGACTGGTTATAGAAGATAAGGATTCTGATTACAGACAAATTTTATATGACAGAAGCAGCTTTGAAAAGATATTCCAAATGCTGTTTGTAGCTTGCGGGACACGGGACGGTTTCTACAGTACAACGAAAGAAGCGGTAAGGAAAGTAAAGGCACATGGGATACCATTGGAAGTGTTTGAGGAAGAGGGAGGGCATGACTGGACATTCTGGCGGCACTGTGCCAGAGAGTTTTTACCCAAATTGTTTATTAAGACAATTTAGGTTCAGATAAAAATGGCTTTTACTGGATAGAGTGGGCCCTTTCGGCTGTTTTGGTGACAGTGGAAAGGGCTCTATCTGTATTTAGTTGGGTATCAACCGTTTTAAATTAATGGTTTTGTTCATTTCTATATGCTATACTAATAGAATATGCAGCAAATATGTCAGAATTAATAGTTTCCGTTTTAACCGTAATATCTATTATATTCGCCTTTGTCATTGCGCCTAATGTTACAATGAGCACCACAAACCATCCAATGCACTTTAAGGCACGCAGCTGCGGGGAAATGTACTGCAAAAAGGTGGTAATTGAGGATGACGATTTGAAAGAATTTGAGCCGATTCCTGAGTAAATAAAAAGGGATACTGCCTGCCGGAGGATGCGCAGATACGAATGGGAAACCGCAGATCGCCAAAACAGACCACCTTAGAGAAGCCTATGATTTCGGGAAAAATATTTACAGATAATGTAAATAAGTGGTGGTTCCCTTGTATTATGGCGGCGAAGATGAGTTGGATAATATAGAGCACGCAGAGCATTTGTAAGGGAGATAAGCAAAATGTATAAAGGTATAGTTCAGCTGGTGATCGGTTTAATGATGCTTGTAACACTTCTTGTTGGGTATCTGCCAATACCGGAGTATCTGGTAGAACTCACTTGTATATCCAATATGCTCGGCGGAGTACTTTTGACGATAGACGGAATCTTAAGTATATGCGGGAAAAAGAATTTATCTTCCAATTTGTACCGGGCAGTCTGTGTATGTATTTTAACCGTGTTTTTTATATGTCTTGGAAGCCTGACCGGATTCTATCATTTTAATTTCAAAGGAGCGTTTTTCTTTTTGCATGTCATTAATCCCATTGCTTTTGTTGGGTGCTATCTGCTGTTTTGCAATGATGCTGAGAGGCGCATCGTATCAGTGGCTAATTTTATAACACCGGTACTTATGCTTGTTTATCTGCTGTTTGATTATATTCGTTGCCAGTTTACGGGTAAATTTGTGTATGGTTTTGCAGAGCCTGATGTATTGACATTTCCTTATGCAGTTCTTATAGGGATTGCAGTATATATTATAATGATGCTGTTTTCTGTTTGTCTTTTAAAAGTTAACAAAGTACTACATAGATGATGGAAATTAGTATTTGATAACTTTGATATCCGGTGATGTTTAAGCAATAAAGGCGGATATTTCTACCTGTCAGAGTGCTGGAGTTTTTGCCGGGAGTTCAGCTGGATATATGAATAATGTGAGGAAAGAAAACACAATGACAGTGAAATTTTCAGAAAACAGGGGTGGCTCTGTCTGAAGCCGTTAGATATGATTGGGGAACTTATGAAGTTTGATTAAACGATTTGGATGGAAATTTCCGGTGATACAGGAAAGATATCCGGGGATATTATAACAAAAATAGGAACCGATGAATTGCATAATAATCTTTTCTTTGAGTTAAAAACTACTGATTTGAATGGCGAAGAAAATGAGTATCAGCTGCAGTTAACCGTGACGGAAGTTACAGAAAAAGCAGATAACTAACTTATAGTTTATTGGTAAGAAAAATTAGAAGCTGAAAGGATATTGAGATGAAAAAGAAAACTATAATAATATGGATTATCATTATAGCAGCTGTAGTAATAGGCATTTACCTGCTAACCCGTCCAACTGTTTTAGGTAGTATGAAGAACAGCTATACAGAACAAATTACTACAGCTTCTGATATTTCATTTTCAGGAGAAGCAGGCGAAAGAATAAAGTTTTCATTTAGATCCAATATTGTGAATGGAGAATTAAATATGGTCTTGTATGATTCAGTTGGAAATGAAGTATATAGGCTGGATGAGGCAAAGGCACTGGAAACTTTTTTTACACTGGATAGTTCGGGGACATATACTTTAGCAGCAGAGTGTAAGGATTTTATCGGCGAATACAAAATTAAGGTTTACAAGGCAGATTGAGTTGTCTTAAGGTATGTTTAGAATGGGTATCAGGAAGCGGTGATATCCAGTTTGTTGAGAGTGTGAATGAACGGGATATCGGTAGTTGCTGGTACTTTAAGAATTATGGAAGTGGAAGAAATACATGGAGTGGAATCATATTCAAATTCCTAACGGTGATACCAATCTGTTTTAATAGCTATTATGAGTTGGTTCTTTAGCCGACTGCCTAATTTCCATCTAGCCATAAAGCCGCCCAAATATAATGGATATAACTGTGAGCAGGACAATGGATTTTATGAGATGCTGATAAAACGAAATCCGTACATATTTAAGAGCAGTACGAAAGTAATGAATGCTGTATTTGAATGTCTTATTTCTCCTGATAGTCCCATTCAAAATAGCATCACGATTCCAACACTGGTATTTAAGACGCTGCATGATCGATATTTTTCCAAAGAGTATTTTGACAGTTACTTTTCATCTTCAAATTGTTAAAGGAAGTTGATAGAAATAAACGATGCGCACAGTCTGTCGGCCTGAAAATGGGAATTTCAAAAGGTAAATAAAGTGAGGAATATGGTTTGTTTTAGGAAATTCACTGAATTTCCAAGAAGAACTATATATGATATTTTACACGATGCGTATTCTTATGATTCGGGAAATAAGATAATATGGGATGAGAACTGGCAGGAGTCAGAAGATTTTTTCTATGACAATCCAGATATAGCAGATAAATGCGGATTAGTAACTTGTATAAAAGATTTTCCCATTGGTTTTGTTACATGGGATGATCGACACAGACCAGAATATGTTGAGATAGGTCGTAATGGGATTAGAGAAAAGTTTAAAAGAAAAGGCTATGGACACATGTAGTTAGCAGAGGCTATTCGGAGAATTAAAGAATATGATGGTCTTCAAAAAATAATAGTGTGTACGAATAGCAATTTAATTGCTCCTAAGAACTATGAAAGCGTTGGAATTAAATTATATAACAGAAAAGAGAATAATACAGAAAGTGCATATACAGGATCTTATTTGTATTATAGTATGAATCTTTAGTTTGCTGTAAGAAATATATTTTTTAGGTTAGAATTTTGTTCGGCTTATTTGGATATTCAAATATGAAATTGAGGTGAAGATATTGAGAGCGATACATTATGCGGTTTTAAATGAAATTAGTAATACACGGACAATTCCGCAAACTATTTTAGATGTCGGCTTCGGAAATGGGTCGTTTACGCAAGCGGTTTCTGCGACATTTCCGCGTAGTGATATTACCGCTATTGACACTTCTATTCCCAAGTTGTCTTCATCTGACAAGATAACATTTATGAAAGGGAGTGTTGAACAACTGCCTTTTTCTTTAGAATCGTTTGACTTAGTTATTACCGTACTGTCGTTACATCATTGGAAAGAAAAAAACAAAGGAATTAGCGAAATATATAGAGTTCTTAAAAAGGGCGGCAGACTTATAATCGGTGATCCGTTGCTTGAAGATTGGATGAGCAATCGTATTCTTGGATGGTTAATGCAAGTATTAGATGGCGGATCCTTTACCGATAAAAAAAGAGTAAGCGGATATTTAAACACGGCAGGATTTGAGGATATTGGTATAAGGCTTATCCCAAATACGATGAAGTCGCTATATCTTATTACGGCAAAAAAGTAATATAACTTTCAGTTTATTGCGTAGTAAAACAGATCGATTTATCGGAATATGATATAAGGAATTATTTGGAGGAATACTATGAAAAAAATAATAGCTGGGATAGGATTTGAAATTACAGGTGTAATGATGTTGATATTTTCGTCTTTAATAGCGAGCATGAGTTTAGAAAATACAACGGAGTGGAATACCCAGTTGGGAAGATATTGGCAGACAGTATCTGATTTAGGTTTGTTTCCTGTGCTAATGATAGGTGCTGCTTTGCTAATAACAGGTATTGTATTTTCTTTATGGGGAGTATTCTCAAAATCCGATAAATAAGATTATGAACTCAAACTTCGCAGGAGCAAAATGGCCTTCCGCCCGCTGGCAGAGCGGTGTCCCCGGGACGGAAAAGGATATTCGCCAGTCCATCAGGCCGGACTCATCTCCATAGCCTGAGAGGATCTGGTGAACATTCCTTTTCCGTCCCGGGGACACCGCTCTGCCAGCGGGCGGAAGGCCATTTTGCTCCTGCGAAGTTTGAGTTATGAATATAATTTTCGGCTCAAGAACTTCCTGCTTATCAAGAAGATGACTGGGCGGGAAAGCGGAAGTTTACCATAGTATATAAATCAAGGAGAAAAAATATTGTGATAAAGGGAGTTTGTGGTTTTGCTTATGATTGTAAAAATGCTGATGCTTTAGCTGATTTTTATGGTACACTGCTTGGTTGGAAAAAAGAAATTTCAGGTGGCGGATGGGCAGCATTGCGTTCTCCGCAGGGATGGTTATTTGCTTTTCAGGAAATAGAAGATTATGTTGAACCTGTTTGGCCATGGGAAAATGGAAAACAACAACAAATGGCTCATATTGATTTTTATGTGGATAATCTTTTTGAGGCGGTTGAACATGCACTAAAGTGCGGAGCCAAAAAAAGTGATATACAATATTTTGATACATCGACTGTTATGTTTGATCCGGAAGGACATCCATTCTGTTTAAGTACAATAATGCAGTAATATTCTAAGAATGAGTAAAAACCAAACCACAGTGCAGCATCTTCCAGTTTATTGGGAATCCCTATTATTTTATCGGAGAGCAGCAGTATTCAGAGTGTATGGAGTCAGCAAAAAGACTGATCCCTGCTTTAGCCCTTAACATGAATAAAAGACAGGATATGAAAAGATTCTTTATCCTGTCTTTGAAAAGTTATGTAACAAGGGATATGATTATCTTGAAGATAGTTATTTGGGTGCGGAACGGTGATATTATGTATATTGATGTAACAATTGCACTGGATAAGAGTTTATCAACAAAATTATTGCGGGATTTTGAAGAACTGGGAAACTATTAAGAATCCTTCATTTCTATAGTGTTTTCAGGATTCCACATTAGTATGTTTAAAGCATTGTCGGATATTATGGTGTTGTTGTTGATGTTGACTTCAGCAAATGAGCATAACACAAAGTGGGCCTGATAAAAGCCTATAAATATCGATACTTAGTGTGTTATTTCTGTTTTTATAATGTTAAAATTACAGTAGATCTTGAGTAGGATATATGTTTACAAGATATACCTTGAAAAAGCTTGTTGCTACAGCCAGAGTTGAAAATATCGCTTCTTGGGATTTCAATCTTGAATTCAAAAAGACTTAGCAATACATAAATACTAATAAAGCGAAAGGATTAAATTGCAATATGAAAAATTATCTCAAAATGTTTTTATTTTGTCTGGCAATAGTATTTGTTATTTTGTTTGGCGTTGTTACATATAAAGGATATGATAAATTAACCAATTATTATAATTCGGAGTTTGGTGTATTGAATAAAAATGCTTATGTTGGCGGAGATGCTTATAACTATATAATCAATGGAACATATGCCGCCGCCTATTTTGTACTTGCCGCCGGATTCTTAATTTCTGGAATCGTATGTATGACAGGCGGATTTATAATTATTGTAATAGAAGAAAATAATAAGCGAAACGGAGCGGAAACTAATAGTGAATTACAAGAGGGTCTCCCGCCGTTATAATTGGAGGAGAGGATATGGGCAGATATAAAAATATTACATATATATTGGAAAAGCAGTGGGTATCTGCCTCGCCGATAATGTTCAATAAGGGGGCTTTACTAAAGGACACTTTGACCGGAAAAAACGTATTGCAGCTGCAGTTTGTCAATCTGGACATAAAAACAGTCAGGGCAATGGTTATCAGAATCGATTGTCTGGATTGGGCTGAAAATTGTGTGGAAACAATTGTCCATACCTTTCAAGATTTAGCGATTAAACAGGGGGAAGCCTACGGAGATCGGGAACCAATAGTTCTAAACGATGAAAATACCCGCAAATTTATTTTTACGGTAACGAATGTATATTATACGGATGAAACCGAAAATTCGGGTACATATAAACTTGCAGGAATAAAAGTACCTCAGGATATAAGTTCTTTAGGACAATATGCGGAACAATTTAAAAAAGAATTCATGTCTTCCGGTTTTCATCCTGATCGTATTGTCAGGCCCTATATAAATAGTGAATATTGGTACTGTGCATGCGGCACTATGAATCCGGGAGAAAATGAGAAATGTATAAAATGCAATATTGAAAAAAGTAAATTGCTGGAGATTAGTTCGGAAAGATATCTGGATTCCAAAATGCAGGAACAGGAAGCACAGAAAAAAGCGGGAAGAAAAAGAAAGAAAAGGATTTCTGTGTTGTCTGCCTTACTTATTATTTTTATAGTAATTAGTATTTTTATTGTGAAAGTAGTGATACCGAATTTTCAATATATGGAAGCGGTAAAGCAAATGGAATCCGGACAATATGATCCGGCAATTGAAGGGTTTACCGCACTTGGGGACTTTAAAGACAGTGCTGAACAGGTCGTTGAAACCACATATCGAAAGGCGTTGAGTATAAAAGAAGAGGCAGACAGCACAGAGGCGTACGAAGAAGCCCTGGCATTGCTGGATTCCATAAAAGATAAAAAAGCATGCGAAGATATCATTATAAAAACAAAATATGATATGGCCGGGTTTATGCTTAAGAATGCAGAAACCGTTCAGGATTATTCGCATGTACAGGATTTATATAATAGTCTGGCTGATAGTATGGACTGTGAAGATAAGTTATTGGAATGCAAATATCAGATGGCATGTTTATATAGCAGAACAACAGAAACTATAGAGACAGCTAAGAAATTGTTTATCGAATTAGGAGAGTACAGGGATTCTGAAAAATGCCTTGCCGAGCTTTTGGAGGCTCATATTGAATTAACGGATGAATACAAACAGGCAAAGGAATACAGCGATACAGGTTACAGTGATAGGGCCTTGGAAATACTGGCAGGTATGGATCAGAACAATAAATATGTAAAAGAATTAACGGTTAAGTGTTATGAAAAAATATATACAGCAGGAATTGATTTTTTGTTTAACAAAAACTATACAAAAGCATCAGAGCTATTTCGTTCCATTAAAGATTATAAAGATAGCGCAGCATACATAGATAAGATAGAGATGATAAAGAAACAGCAGGCAGCAGAAGAAAATGTTCCGGTACAAGAATCTGTCAGTTTAGGGGAATTAACATCATGGCTGGCTGGAAACTGGTCAGGAGATGGAATTTATTGGTCTGGTGTTACTTTTACAAAAGTATCCGATGATTCCATGATGGTGGACGGAACTTTTACAAGAGAATCAGGACGTGTGGGGAGTGCATCAAAGATATCCAATTCCTCTGTTCAGCTTGTATTTAACGTTGATGCATTCGGTTTTAAGGATATTATGGTGGTTACAAAAACAGGGGAAAACAGTGCGACAGTTAAGTGGTGGAGTGTTACAGGAACGGGAGCAGAGGGCAAAGCTGATGTGATTCATATAAACAGATGAGAAATATCGCAGCAGGATTCTTTTTTTCCGAGCTATCCGTGTCAAGAAATAAGGCCGGAGTGGGTTACCGGTATCAGGTGGCCGCTCCGCCTTTTTTGTTCGCAGCGAAAAATACTTTATGCTTACAGAGATAATAGCTCTCATAATTATATACATATATATATAATATCCCCTCTTAAAAATGGCAGGATTATATGCTACAATAAAATGGAGCAGAACGCTTCAGTGTCAATACGTCGAGGCCTTTGTAGCTTCGTGGATTGACAGTAATTTGCGGTGATTCATGAATTTCATACCAATTAAGAATTATTGATTTTCTGATATATTGAACAAATGAATGTATTTATATTTGTTTTATGCTGATGAAACAATTAAGTATCATAAGAGTAAGCCAACTGAATGATAGAAAGGATTTGAAACACAGGTTAAATATTATGAAATGGGAGATTGTCTGTGTTTTGCCCTTTTTTGTAGCGGTTGAAACATATGCTAATTCGTAATATCAAAAGGACAGAATTAGTAAGCAGGCTGCTTACAAGGGACTAAGTGATGGAGATTGTGAAAGCATATGAGTTATGGAGGTGCAGTAAATGTACTTAAAAGGAATTATAAAAGATGCTAAAGAGTTAGAATTCGTTATATTTTGCATCGAAAGTATCGCTTCTGAACTTGGTGCAGACGCTGAACAAGTCTATAAGGTTTTGACAGAAAAGAGTGATATTCTTAAGGGGTATATAGTGCCTGAATATGAAATACTGCATACGCAAAGCAAAGAATATATCGTAAATGATATTATAGAATTGATGAAAGAAAAGGGGGTGGAAGTTTGATTATTTATCATGGCTCTTATATGGAGATTGTCCGCCCGGATTTAAAACACTCCAGGCCCAATGTGGGCTTTGGACTTGGTTTTTATACAACTCCGATTTATGCTCAGGCTGTAAAATGGTGTGGAAAGTTCATGCGCCGCGGTAAAAATGGCATTGTGTCACGTTATGAATTTAATGAGACAGCATATGATAATCTAAAAGTATTAAAATTTAATTCTTATTCCGAAGAATGGTTGGATTTTATCCTGACCTGCCGCAGCGGGAAAGATACATCTGATTATGATATTGTGATGGGCGGCGTGGCGAATGATAAGGTGTTTAATACGGTTGAACTATATTATGATGGACTGATTGATAAATCGGAAGCTATTAACCGTCTCCGTTATGAAAAACCTAATATGCAGATTTGCCTTCGTACAGAAAATGCCATAGAGAACTACCTGCATTTTGAAGGGAGTGAACAGATATGACTGCGAATCCTATTTTGCTGCAGAAAAAATATGCCCGTGTGATAGAATGTTTTGCCTCGAATATGAGTATTTCCTTAGATGATGCTTTAGCTTTCTTTTATCACTCAGAGGTCTATCGGCTTATCAGTAAGGGTGTTTCCGATATGCATTGTATGAGTGATGAATATTTGGCGGAGGAATTAAAAGTGGAATATAATGCAAATAAATTAAAGACACAAAGGTAAAGAATATATTTATTAAAGGGAAAGCATGTAATTGGTTAAATTCCAGTTGTGCGCCGGGAAGGCGACTGATAGAGGTTTTGATTATTATGGAGATAGTTACCCGGGTGGGGAGCGGTGATATTATGTATAGGCAGATAGGGAGGAGAAGCTGATGAATGTAAGAAAAATTGTGGGCAGTGAAAAATTCGATGCATACCTGATATCTATGTTTTGCTTTCATGCAAGAGTTGATGATGTGGAGAGCCAGCGCGAACGGGTTGAAAACGAAAATATAGAAGATTGGGGTGCGTTTACGGATAACGGAATACTGGCTGCCAGAATTTTGAATAACAAATTTGATTTTATCATTGACGGAACTCCTGTGAAGTCTGGTGGAATAGGTGGAGTTTCCACATTGCCTGAATATCGGAATCAGGGGGCGGTCAGGGATATTTTCAGGAAGTTTCTGCCGGAAGCGTATCGCAGTGGGGAAGTAATATCGGCGCTTTATCCGTTTAACCAGGCCTTTTACCGAAAACAGGGTTACGAAGTAGTGAATTACCAAAGTAATTATGAACTAAAGCCTGCTCTTCTTGCAGGATATAAGTTTGACGGAACGGTAAAAAGGTGGAATCCCGGAGAAGCCGTTGAAGAGTATGTACAAATATATAATGAGTTTGTAGAAAGCTATAATCTGTCCGTGCTGCGGGATGCAAAAAGTATGATGGAGCAGATGAAGGTTGATAAGCTTTATAAGGAAAGAAAATTCTCATACATATTTAGTCTTGACGGTAAAAATATAGCGTATATTATTTTTTCAGATATACAGCATGACCCTGCGGCCATTCTGCGTGTGGAAGAAAGCGCCTGGGTCAGCCGCGATGGCTTTCATGCAATACTGGCCTTCCTTGGCAGATTTGAAGCGGACTACGGAAACATCCAATTGCCGCTGCCTTACGGAATTGATTTGTTACGAATAATCAGCACACCAGGAGCTTATGATATTCAAAAAACCTGTCGTTATGATTATATGCTTCGGGTGATAAACGCTAAAAAGCTTCTTGAAACGATAAGGAAGCCTTCTGATTGTGATTTTGTAATGAAGGTAAAAGATGATATTATCCCGGAAAACAATTGTATGTTGCGTGTGGCTGCAGATTCTGTTTCTATTGAAGGTGGTTCAGGAATACCGGATATTACTGTGTCGGTGTGTGCGTTGGCGCAGATGGCGGTGGGATGTATTAATCTGGATGAGGCTATACTTAGACCGGATGTTTTAATCAATGCCAAAGAAGATATGCTGAGAAAAGTCTTTGTGGAGAAGAAGATATTTGTTGTTGAAAGATTTTAATCCTTTCGGTAGCGGTTTTATTAGCTGGAAGCAGTGTGTTTTACAGGTGTGGCAGTCATTGGCCTTTTTATCGCAATAGGGGTCTGTTTGATAAGAAGGACAATTGAGATAATTCAGGTTTATCGGGCAGATAAAAAAGAAGATAACAAATGTGCAGAATATGTTCTGGAAAAGGATGCGTTTGAAGCAGTGAAATGGAGATTACGGGAAAATGAGTAATTAATATTCCCTCTTAAAAACAGCAGAATTATATGTTATAATGGCAAAAACATACTTTTTTCCGGGACAGTTTCTTATTCTATGGGAGGGATATACCAGGAGGCGCGCAGATGGAAAAGGAATTAAAGTTTTATGAGAAAAAGATCCTGAATGACAAGGAATTTCCCATTCAGCTGCATATCAACCGGGTTCATGAAAAAAGATGGTATTTCGCGCCCCACTGGCATGAGCACATTGAACTGCACTATGTAGTTTCGGGCAGGACGAAATTCCTTTTGGATCAGCAGGAAATCCCGGGGGAAAAGGGAGATCTGGTCATTGCCAACAGCAATGTTCTTCATGCCGGCTACTGCTACGGAAGTCCGGTGGAGGTTCTGGTGATGATTTTTGAGATGGAAGCTCTATCGGAAGAACTGGCGGACAAGAATATCCTTTTTCAGCCCTGGATTAAGGATGATGCGGAAATTGGGCGGATCATGCGCAGGATTTATGATGAAAATGAGAAGAAGGATATTGGTTATAAACTGGCCTGTAAAGGCGGTCTGCTGCAGTTAATTACCTATCTGTCGCGCAATTGTGTGCAGGAAATGCTCTCAGACAGCGACAGCTTAAAGCGCAGAAAGAAGCTGGAGCGGCTCAATACGGTAATCCAATATATAGAGCAGCATTATACGGAAGCTATCAATAACAAGCAGCTGGCGGATCTGCTCCATTTGAGTGAAGACCGGTTCAACCATTTATTTAAAGAAAGCATGGGGATGCCGCCGCTTCAGTATATTAACGGAATACGCCTGAAAAAGGCCATGCACCTGCTGAAAAAGGGGGATTATTATACGGTGGCGGAAGTGGCCGATGCGGTGGGATTTTCGGATTATAACAACTTTGGCAGGATGTTCCGGAGGTTTTACGGCTGTACTCCCCTGGACATAATAAAAAGGTCAAACACCCCGCCGCAGGCAACGGGACAACAAATTTGAAATGACGTGAAAGCGAGGAACGAATGTTTATGGGTATCTGTTCTGCTCTACGCTTCTCGAATAAAAAACAGCAGAATCATATGTGCTTTCAGCAGAGGAATCCTATCAATCTTCTGCTGATTTTTTTATAATGTCTTTGTCGGAACGCAATTTTTGTGCTCTCACAAAAAATCCAAATTTGAGATAGGAGAATGTAAAATGAAATTGGGGACTTTAACAGTTGCATTAGGAGACCTGTCATTTGATAACGCATGTAAATTTCTTGCCGAAAACGGGGTACAGATGGTGGAAATCGGATGCGGCGGTTTTCCGGGCAAGGCTCATTGTGATGCGGCAGAGCTGCTGGCAGATGAGGAAAAGCGGAAAGCGTTTATGGATACCCTGCATAAGTACGGCCTGGAAATCAGTGCCCTCAGCAGTCATGGCAACATGGTGCATCCTGACAAGGCAGTGGCGAAAGCTTTTGATGATGATCTGACGAATGCCATTCTTCTGGCTGAAAAGCTGGGGGTACCGGTGGTGAATACGTTTTCCGGATGTCCCGGAGGGAGTCCGCAGGATGCAGTGCCCAACTGGGTGACCTGCCCCTGGCCGGATGATTTTTCACAGATTCTGGAATATCAGTGGAATGAGGTGCTGATCCCGTACTGGAAGGAAAAAGCGGCATTTGCCAGGGCGCATGGTGTTCATAAAATCGCGTTGGAGCTGCATCCGGGATTCTGCGTTTATAATACAAAGACGCTGCTGCGTCTCAGGGAAGCTGTCGGACCGGAAATCGGAGCCAATTTTGACCCCAGCCATCTGATCTGGCAGGGAATGGACCCCTGCGCATGTATCCGTGAACTGGGAAAGGCCGGGGCCTTGTTCCACTTCCATGCTAAGGATACGAAAGTGGATTCCATCAATACGGCGCTGAACGGCGTTCTGGATACGGAACATTATGGAAATGAACTGAACCGTTCCTGGATCTTCCGCGCTGTGGGATACGGACACGGTGAGGACTACTGGAAAGCGATTATTTCGGAGCTTCGTCTGGCGGGATATGACTATGCGATAAGTATTGAGCATGAAGACAGCCTGATGTCCGGCAGGGAAGGGCTGCTGAAGGCTGTTCAGTTCCTGAAAAATGTGTTGATATATGAAGAAAAGGGAAATATGTTCTGGGCTTAAAGCACAGGAAAAAATACAGTAACCGTTCAGACTTGTCCGAACCGTTACGCTATACGAGGAGACATCATGAAGCATAAAATAGCAATGGTCGGTTTCGGCGGCATGGCCGGCTGGCATTTCGATCTGATTAAGGATTTGGAAGATCTGGAAGTGGCCGGCATTTGGGATATTAAAGAGGAACGGCGCGAGTATGCCAGTCAATTAAATATCCGGGTTTATACCGGGCTGGAGGAGCTGCTCGCAGATCCACAGGTGGATCTGGTGCTGATCGCCGCTCCTAATGACGTACATAAGAGTGTAGCCATAGCGGCATTGGAAGCAGGGAAAAATGTGGTTTCGGAAAAGCCGGTAACCCTCAGCAGTACAGATTTGCAGGAAATGATGGATGCAGCGGACAGAACGGGCCGTTTTCTGACCGTTCATCAGAACCGCCGGTGGGATGAAGACTTTTTGACCGTAAAGAGGATTCTGGAAGAAGGGAAGCTGGGAGAGGTCTTTCGGATGGAATCCAGAGTCCATGGTTCCAGGGGAATTCCCGGGGACTGGCGGCAGGAAAAGGAGCATGGCGGAGGAATGGTTCTGGACTGGGGCGTTCATCTGCTGGATCAGGCGCTTCTGTTTTATCCCGGCGTGAAGCTGCATACCGTATATGCCACGGTTACGCATGTGACTAACCAGCTTGTGGATGACGGGTTTACTGCGGATCTGGGATTTGCCAATGGCGTTCATATACTTGTGGAAGTGGGGACGAGCAATTTTATCCAGCTTCCCAGATGGTATGTGCTTGGCGCAAACGGCAGTGCCTTGATTGAGGATTGGGACAGGAACGGACGCATTGTCCGTGCAAACGGTACGGATGAGAAGGATGTGGTGCCTGTCATTACCGCCGCAGGCCTGACCAAAACCATGGCGCCGAGAAGAGAGGACAGTATTTATACGGAAGAGCTTCCCCAAGTATCCGGTGATATCCGGGAATTCTATCAGAACGTGATGGCTGTGCTGGAGGGGAAAGAGGAAAGCCGGATCAAACTGGACGAGGTCATGCGGGTGATGCGTCTCATGGAAGCGGTTTTTGAGTCGGCGGCCCGGCAACAGGTGGTAAAGTTTGAAGAAGAATAATAGTAATGGTTCGTAACGGTTCAGACAAGTATGAACTATAACGGATAATAACCAATAGAACGGGAGGGAAAATTTTATGGAGAAAATGCCAATTGCCGTACAGGTCTACTCGGTGCGGGAAGAAGCCGGCGCTGATTTTGCAGGGACAATGAAACAGCTGAAAGCGCTGGGGTACGACGGGGTGGAGCTGGCCGGACTTTACGGCAAGACACCTGAGGAGATAAGAGGATGGCTGGAAGAAGCGGATCTGACTCCTGTCGGGGCCCATGTGCCCTTTGAAGAATTGGATAAGGATTTGGAGAACACGGTCAGGGCGTATCACAGCATCGGCTGCAGCTACGTGGCCATTCCCGCCATTTCGGAGGACCGCAGGTACGGCGGCAGCAGATATGAAGAATTTCTGGCAGCGATTCCGGTAATCGCAGGTGAATGCAGAAAATACGGGATGAAGCTTCTGTATCACAATCATGGGTTCGAATTTGAAAAAGCGGCAGACGGAAAAACGCCTTTGGATGAGCTTTATGCATCCCAAAGCCCGGATGATCTGGAAACCGAATTGGATACCTGCTGGGTAAAAGTGGCGGGGGAAGACCCTTTAGGGTATCTGGAGAAATACCGGGAGAGGTGTCCGCTCGTACATATTAAGGATTTCATCCGGGATGACGGCGTGAAGCTGGTTGCCGTAGGAGATGGCGTGCAGGATATCAGGGCAATTGCAGAAAAAGCACAGGAGTGCGGTGCTAAATGGCTTGTAGTGGAACAGGATGATCATATCTTTGGAAGCCCGATGGAAAACATGAAAAAGAGTGTCTGTTATCTCAGGAGCATCATGGAGTGAGAGAGCGGCAGAGCAGATTAAGAAAGGATTTACATGGTATGAAAACAATGAGAATCGGTATTGTAGGATGCGGGGGAATCGCAAACGGGAAGCACCTGCCTGCAATCAAAAGAAGCGGAAATTTTGAGGTGGCGGCGTTCTGTGATCTGATAGAGGAACGTGCGGTTAAAGCAAAGGAAGAGTACGGCACACCTGATGCAAGGGTCTATACGGATTATCAGGAGCTGTTACAGGAGGATCTGGACGCGGTTTATGTCCTTACCCCCAATAATGCCCACGCACCTGTTACCATTGCTGCGCTGAAGGCCGGAAAGCATGTCATGTGTGAAAAGCCCATGGCAAAAACGTATGCGGAAGCCAAAGAGATGGTGGAAACAGCAAAAGAGACGGGAAAAATTCTCACCATTGGTTACCAGAACCGTTACCGGTCGGATTCCCAGTATCTGAAACGTGCCTGTGAAAACGGCGATCTGGGTGATATTTATTATGCGAAAGCCCATGCCATCCGCAGAAGGGCCGTTCCTACCTGGGGAGTGTTTATTGATGAAGAAAAACAGGGCGGCGGGCCGCTGATCGATATCGGAACCCACGCGCTGGATCTGACGCTGTGGATGATGGACAATTATGAGCCTGCGTCTGTGACCGGATCCGTGTTCCGTAAGCTGGCGGACCAGACGGAAACAGGCAATGCCTGGGGGGACTGGGATCCCACGAAGTTTACGGTGGAGGATTCCGCCTTTGGATTCATTAAGATGAAAAACGGAGCCACTATCGTGCTGGAATCCTCATGGGCGATCAACAGCCTGGATGTAGGGGAGGCACAGACCAGTCTCTGCGGAACCAAAGCCGGTGCCGATATGGCGGACGGCCTGCGCATCAACAGGGTGGAGTATGGCAGGCAGTGCGTGGAAAAGCCTGATTTCAGTGCAGGCGGCGTAGCCTTTTTTGACGGAGCTGCAGAAAAAGCGGATGATGTGGAGCAGAGGATTTTTTACAATGCGGTCATGAACGGGGAACCCCTTACGGTGAAGCCGGAACAGGCACTTGTGGTGACACAGATTCTGGAAGCGGTATATGAGGCGGCTAAGAGCGGGAAAACCGTATATTTTAATTAAATAGAATTGTCCGCCGGGGCTGGTGCCGCCGGAAGGCGCCAGGATGAAGGCGCCGGACGGCACCGGGAAAAAGCCGCTGGGGACGGGAGGCAGAAAATGGAATTAGGGATTATTTCATGGATAGAAGAAGATGATTTCCGGAAAGCGAAAGAGCGCGGCCTTTCCTTTGTGGAATTGGATGTAAACGACAGGGCTGAGGAATTTTTGGCGCATCTGGATCAGGTCATCCGCTTCAGTAAGGCGTATGAAATGCCGGTAGGAGCCGTTGGCCGCTGGGGCAGCGACCGGATCAGCAGGGACGGCATCCGTCAGGAAGAGCTGGAGCTGGAATACAGGCTGATAGACGCAGCGGCCCGTTTGGACTGCGGTGTGTATATCACAGGCTGCAACTATGTGGAAGAGCTTTCCTATTATGAAAACTGCAGCTTTGCCATCGCGTATTTCGAAAAGCTGATCGCTTACGGCAGGGAAAAGAAAGTAAAAATCGCGGTTTATAACTGCCGTTGGAATAATTTTGTATGCAATCCTATGGCATATAAAGTGATTCATGGTTATCTGAAGGAGCTGTATATCAAATATGATCCTTCCCACTGCATTTATGACGGAGGGGATTATCTTCAGGAGACAAAGGACTGGGGAGACCGTTTTGCCCATGTACATCTGAAGGGCTCCCTTGTTATCGGAGGGGAACGGTTTGACGATCCGCCTGCAGGACTGGATCAGACTAACTGGGGGGCTTTCCTTTCCGTGCTGTATGCCAAAGGGTACAACGGCAGGCTGAGCATTGAGCCGCATTCCCAAACCTGGAAGGGTACGCTTGGAGAGAAGGGGATTGATTTCACCATTACCTATTTCCGGGGACTGATACTGTAAAAGGATTGAACGAAGAGTGATATAACAAGATATGGCTGCCGAAGTGTTCCGTATTTCGGCAGCCATATTTTACTTTTTGCGGAAAATATTATAGCGATGGAAATATAATTGCGCTGCCTGTTGCCAGACAGCGCAATGAAACCGCGTAAGGCGGCCGGCTGTACCCTGTAAAGCGGGATTCCCGCCCGCCGGACCAGCCGCTTTTTTCTGTTTGTGCTTACCCCTTAACAGCGCCGATTGCAATACCCTTGACAAAATACTTTTGAAGAAAAGGATAAATAACCATGATCGGCAGAACGCCCATTACGGTCAGTGCCATCCGGACGGAGGTGGAAGGCAGATCGGCGGTGTTTATATTACCGCCGGACTGCGCCTGTTGCCGCAGGGAATCCAAATCGCGCTGGATGTTCATCAGCAATACCTGGATGCTGAACATCCGGTCGTCATTGAGATAGTACAGGCCGTTCATCCAGTCGTTCCAATAAGCCAGTCCGACCAACAGGCCTATTGTGGCAATGATAGGCAGGGCCATTGGAAGTACGATGCCGAAGAGGATTTTAAACTCACTTGCGCCGTCAACCCGGGCCGCTTCGATTACGGCATCAGGGATATTGGCGGTGAAATAAGTACGCATCATGATGACGTTGAAAGCGCTCATCAGCAGGTTGGGGATAAGAAGGGCGAACATGGTGTTGCGGATATGGAAGGTTTGGGTCCACATCAGATAAGAAGGCACCAGGCCGCCGGAAAAAAGCATGGTAAAGAATAAATAAAAGGCAAAAATATTCCTGCCCGGCAGTTCTTTCCGGGAGAGGGGATAGGCGTACAGGGTGGTGAACAGCAGATTGCACGCCGTACCGATCAGAGTTATCATAAAAGAAATGCCATAACCGCGGACCACCGCGGCGGACTTCGTCAGCAGATACTCATAGGCATAGGTACTGAACTTGGCAGGAAAGAAGCTGTAGCCGTTCGTAATCAGGGTCTGTTCCTCGGTGAAGGAGGACATAATTAACAGGATGAAAGGCGCAATCGCGCATATAATGAGAAAACTCAGCAGGATGTGGGCAAAAATTTGGAACCCTTTTCCCTTTTCTACCATAATCTGCTACCTCCTTCTTAAAACAGGGAACTTTCATTGTCCACCTTGCGGACAATGAAATTGGCGGTTACCACCAGAATGAATCCTACAACGGACTGGTATACGCCTGCTGCAGAAGACATGCCGATGTTGTTGGTCTGCATCAGACCGCGGTATACATAGGTGTCGATGGTCTGGGTCACGCTGATCAGAGGACCGGAATTCTGGGGCACCTGATAGAACAGACCGAAATCGGAACGGAAAATACCGCCCATAGCCATCAGGGTCAGAATGATAATGGTGGATTTCAGGCCGGGCAGCGTGACGTTCCGGATTTGCTGCCAACGGTTGGCTCCGTCCACCACGGCGGCTTCATACAGTGTGTGGTCAATGCCGCAGATGGTGGCATAGTACAGGATCATATTATAACCCAGGCCCTTCCAGATATTGATTATCACCAGGATAAACGGCCAATACTTAGGGCTGTTGTACCAGTCGATGGGGGCTGCGCCAAAAGCGGCGAGCAGGGAGTTGTTGATATAACCATTGCTGCTGCTTAGGAAAGCAAATGCGAGGTAGCTGACGATAACCATGGAAATCAGGTAAGGGATCAAAATCACGGTCTGGTACAGCTGCTTGGCCTTCGGGCTGCGGATTTCGTTGAGGATTATAGCGACTGCAACTGCCAGCACGGTGCCCAGCGTAATAAATACCAGATTGTAGAGCAGGGTGTTCCGGATCATGATTAAGGCATCATTTGTGCGGAACAGAAATTCAAAGTTTTTTAACCCACACCACGGGCTGCCATAGATGCCGTCTCTGGCGTTATACTGCCTAAATGCGATCTGAATACCAAACATGGGAATATAGCAGTTGATAAACAGATAGATAACGCCCGGTATGAACATCAAATAAAGGGGCCAGAAGCGCTTCAGCGTTTTTCTGACTTTCTTCATATTTTTTCCTCCCTATGATTCGATATTGTGAAAACAACGGATGCCACGCTCTGCGAATCATCCTTATGTTCAAGAAGAGGCGGGCTGGGAGCTTCCCATACCCGCCTTCCTTTTGCTGCACGATTCTATAACAATTATGGCTGATTGGAGTTTATTTCTTGCTGGCCAAAAAGTCGTCCAGCTGCTTCTGTTTCTCCTGGATGATTTCATTGATTCCGGCGCTTTCCAGCTCGGCAATGAATTTAGGAAGGTTCTCGGCAGGATCCATAGCCCCCCAGCGCAAAGCGGTATGATAAGCAGAAACCACGTTGTTGCAGGCGGTAACCTGATTCAATACAGGATTGCTGTCCCAGGAAAAACCATGGGCCGGGCTGGCAACACCGCTCTCATTAAACTTATTAAGCTGCTCCCAGAGGTCGGCTTCGCCGCCTTTCCAGATAGGAGTGAGCTGCTGATTAGGCCAAGCCCAGTCAACGGAAGAATAGCCGCTGGCGTTAGGGTCCACACCTTCCGGTGTAGTGATAAAGGTTTTGGAATCATCCGTGTATTCCCAATGCTTGCCTTCGATGCCGTTGATAAACAGGTTGGACACCTCGGGATCCGTATACATCAGGTTCCACAGCTCCATGGCTTTCTCCGGATGAGGGGAGCTGTAAGGGATGATGAAGGAATTACCATTGGAAACATCCGTATATTTGTAAGGCTCAACCACCCTCATGAATACCACTTCTTTGCCGTTGGACTTGTAGTTTTCCAGCTCTTTTCCGGGTTTCCAGTTTTCATACATGGCAAAGCCGTTACCGGAAAGCAGGTTGTTCTCGGTAGTAGTGGTAGCATCAGGCATGATCAGGCCTTCCTGATTCCATTTATACATCATTTCGCAGAATTTACGATAGCTGTCAGAAGCGTAATAATTCACAACTTCTGTGCTGTCGTCGAAAACATTTTCCAGAACACCCAGATAGTCGCCCATCGGATCAACAGGCAGCGTTTCCTGCATACCGCCGGCGCTCCAGGTGGGAACCAGAGGATACATATCGGGATAAGCTTCGTGAACCTGAGTCAGGATCTTGTACATATCATCATAGGTGCCTATTTCAGGAACCTCAATACCCAGTTCATCCACGATGTCTTTACGCATGGAAAAGCCGGCAGAACGGGAGGTGTCTTTCATGTCAGGAAGGGCATATAAAGTGCCGCTGAAACGGCAGGCATCCAAATCCACAGGATTGATTACTCCCAGGGCGCCTTGTCCGTACTTTTCAACCAGATCATCCAGACCGGTGGCATAATTGTTGCGGACAATAGAAGCCAGCTGTCCGTTAACATTATTGTAGTTCAGCAGATCGATAGGCTCACCGGAGGTGAGGGCCAGATTGATCTGTTCTGCATCCTGCCCGCGGATCAGCTCAATTTCAACGCCGATTTTCTCGCGGGTGATCTCACTGATAGCTGCAGCAACTTCGTTGCAATCTTCTGTATCAGCGCTGCCCACACCCCAGACAACCAGCTTCACAATTTCGCCCGAGTTTTCGGTCCCGCCGGTATTGCCGGCGCTTTCGCCTTCATTGGAAGCACCTGCATTGCCTGAATTACCCGAATCCCCTGTACTGCCTGTACTGGTGCTGCCGCATGCAGCCAGACTGGCGGTCATTACGCCTGCCAACAGAATTGCTGCGCTTCGTCTCCAAAATTTAATCATATTACTTCCTCTCCTTACATGATATTGTAGTAGTTATTAAAGCCCCTCTCCAAGGGCTGTGTGCCAACCTGTAACGGATGGCTTAGTGTCTGCCGCAGAAGATGATCCACTGTCAAAAAAACGGACAGCTTATAACCTGATTTGGACTTCTGCTTTGCCATACTCTTTGTCATCCCTCCCCTCCCCAGGATATCCGGAATTTTCTTTTTCATATAAAACCTCCCTTTTTCTTTGGATACCCTTGGTTTTTGACAAGTCACTATCCTTGTTTATACTATATTTATCGTTAAACTAAATTATTTGATAATAATGCATTGTTCTAACACATTTGTCAATAGAAAATAAGAAAACATAAATAAGTTTGGCAAAAACGCATAATTATAAAGGCGTATTTTTGTTATAATTTTATTTATATCGTTAAACAAAAAACAGGTTGGCAATCAAATCGTTCTGCATAAAAGGCAGGTATGGCATTTATTTCTTCTTTTCATCCATACGGTACTTTTTAGGCGTAATGCCCACACTCTTTTTAAACTGTCTCTGAAAATAGGATGGAGAGGAAAAACCTGTTCGATAGCTGATTTCCTGGAGAGAGTAATCCGTAGTGGACAGCATGACTTTTGCAGCCTTTAAACGTTCTTTCAGAATGAAACCGGTCAGGGATTCTCCTGTCTTTTTACTGAAAATGGCAGAAATATAATCGGGATTCATATGTACAAATTCTGCGATCATCTGACGGTTCAAATCAGGGGAAGAAAGGTTTTTGCGGACGCAGTCCTGTATAATTTCTATGGTTGATTCTTTTTTTTCTTCTTCCCGGTTGATTTTAAACAGTTCCGGATAGACTTTTCTTCGTTTCCTTTCACCTACGGCTTTCGCCAGTGCATTTTCCAGGTTGGCAATATCTACAGGCTTGGTAAGATAGTCCATCAGATGCAGTTCTATGGCGGAATGGGCATAATCAAACCGTTCATGTCCGGTAAGCAGAAGAATTACCGGATTCAGATTTCTTTTGTACAGCCATCGTATAAAATCGAAACCATTTTCTTTAGGCATTTCTATGTCAGTAAGAACAATATCCATATCGGGTTGCCGTTCCATCACATTTCTTGCTTCCTGTACGCTATGGGCGGAATATTGTTCATGGATACCCAGCTTCTCCCAGTTCGTATTCAGCCGGATATCTTCAACAATATAAAAATCATCATCAATTATTAATATTTTCATTCGGTATCTCCTTATGTTTTAGGTTCAGGAATCCTGATAGGGAATATATGGAATAATAATATCTACCTGTGCTCCCCCCATAGCGGCATTGTTGGAAAAACGGATATTTCCGCGGGAATCCCCATAGGCGAGAATAATCCGTCTCTTTATATTGTAAAGTCCTATCCGGGTTCCGTCGGCTATTTCTTCTACGGCGGGATTCGGCCGGTTCAGATCATCCAGCATCTGCTCCGGGAAACCGTTCCCGGTATCCAGATGCCTGATATGTACATAAGTTGCTCCCGTTTTGTCCTGTTCTTCATGAGCGGAGACGATGAGCTTCAGCTTTGTGTCCGTACTCAGATTATGTTTTATGGAATTTTCACTCAGCATCAGAATCAGGCAGGGAAAGACCGCTGCATTGTCACACAGATCTCTGATATCAATTTGACACGTCAGGCTGTCCGGATAACGGTAATTATTTAAAGCGTAATAGTTACGGACAAAACGTATCTCCTCTGCAAGGCTGACGAAGGACTTGGTGGACAGTGTATAGCGGAGATGGCCTGCCAATGTGGATATCATTGATTTTAATACGGTGCGGCTGACGGAGGTTCCTGCCATGGAAGAGATCACACTCAGACAATTAATCAGAAAATGGGGTGATATCTGGTTGCGCAGGCTCAGCAGTTCATATTCTTTTTTCAGAAGCTGTTCCTTCAGTACCTGGTTTTCAAGAGAGTTAATGTGCTCAAGAAGCCGTATGACCTCTTCATTAATTTCCCGCACTTCCTTACAGCGGCTGACTGTCTGTTCTTTTACATTCTCAGGCTGCCAGCTGTCCTTTACCGCTTCTGAGATTCTGTACAATTCCCGTACGGGAAGCTGCAGACGGCTGCTGAAAAGAATGAAGGTGGAAAGAAAACAGAGAGTAAGCAATACGATAAAGACTCCCTGCAGCTTATAATGCAGATCCAGCGTCTGCTGCAGCTGGGAATAAGGCATCAGAATCAGGAGTTCCCCATAACAGAAAGCAGGCTGTATTTGGAATTTCATATATCTGCTGTTGGCATAGGTTACAAGCTGCCGTTTCTTTTCCAGAACAGGTCTCAGATCCTCTTTGCATTCTGTATGGTTCCTAACCGGTGCATCCATTTCCGGTGCATTGAGAAAGGCGCACAGGGTGTCTTTGGATGTGCTTTGTTCCAGCCTTTTCATGATAGTATCCAGGTTAACCCACACGCCGCCAATCATATTGTTGTAGGTAAACATACGGACAAGACAGTACCTGCCGTTTATCTGGTATAGGACATATCTGCTGTTTTTTGATGGTATTTCCCGATAGTAGGAGGAAAAATCTTCTGATCGCAGCATATCCCTGAAATAGGCGGGAAAAAAGGAATTAAGATCCCGGACGGCGGATATGAAGCGATCATTGCGTCCGCTGTAGAAAAACAGCCCGTCCACTGTAGAGTAGCACAACAGATAGGAATTCAAAGTTCTTTGGAGGCTGGATTCACAAACTGAAATATTCAGAATATTATCGGTACAGGAAAGCTCAGTCAAATCGGAATTACTGTAAAGGGTTGACAGGACAGAACGGTTGGCAATATCCAGATCATTTTTTATCTCCGTCAGACAATAGTCAATGGTCCTGCAGTAGCTATTATAAAGATTAGTCTGCATATTATGGTTTAGAAACAGAAAAATTGCTGAAAAGGAGATGACAAACAGGCTGTAGATTAACAAAACGATTTTAATCAATTGGGAATAAAGTGAATATTCCCGTTTGTGGTAAAGCATGGCTTCCTCCTTCTAATGGGATACGGTGAATATTTTTCTGACCGCTTACGGATAAAGAGTGCGGCACTATGATAGTAATCCTACAGGTCAGGAAATGCAATTGACAAACCGGAAGATGTAAGAATTTTGAAACAATGCCTAAGACGCGTGCATAGTTTTCATGAAATTGTTTTCTTATAATGAATTATGACAAGACCGCCGGAGGTTCGTTTCCGGAAAATCTGACAGAGAATGGAGGAAAAAATGAAAACCTGGAAAGACAGAGTCAAATCGGATTACAGTGAAATCCGTGGTGTCCATCATGGACCCAGAGAAGGCGTTTCTATGGAGCAGCTCGACAGAGAACTTGGGTTTGCCCAGAGGCTGCGGATTAATTCCGTCCGTACCTGGATACGGGAGGAGGACTGGCACAGGGAACCTGAAAAGGTGGAAAAGAGAGTCTTGGATTATGCCCGTCTCTGCGCCGGACATGGGATGAGCATTATGCCGATTTTTTCCAGCGGCAACCAGATACGCAGCTATGAGCTTCTGACCGCAGAAGAATGGGAACGCAAACGGGAATTTTTGTCTGCAATAATACAATTGCTGAAAAACGAACCTAACCTGTTGATGTGGGATGTCTATAATGAACCCTTCTGTAATGATTATCTGAGAAACTGTCCTGAGGGGGAATATGAATCCCGGTACAGGAAAATCGAGCATGATTTGAGACTTCAGTGCCGGATGGTACGGGAATTGGATGACGATACGCCTATTACGGTGGGGCATGAACTGAAAGAGCATCTGGATTCCACGGCGGATTTGGTTGATGTCATAGCCTTTCACGATTACCTGACCACCAGAAAGGATATAAGGCAGGTATATGAGTATGCAGGAAAATGTGCGGCGGTCCAGGGAGGGAAACCGGTCATCAATAATGAAACCGGCTGCATTGGGCGTGCCAATCCTTATGATGTGGAGCTGCAGTTTTGTGAGGAATTCCATTACGGCTATTATATTTTCAATCTGGTGATTGAAGGTTTCTGGGCACCCCTTCATGGGATAATATATCCGGACGGTACCATACGGGATCCTTCTGTCGTAGCGGCTATGTTCGGATTTTACAGGAACAGGGGGAAAGGAAGGGTACTTCCCCAGGGGAACAGAGAAGAGTATGCGACAGCCGCGGTAGAACGGGTGAAAAAAGCCCTTGCAGTGGACAAGCAGAGTCTGTTTACCAAATTTGAAGCATCGACAGATGAAATTCTGGAGGCGGCAGAGGTCTGTGTCAATATTCTGGAATGCTGCGAAATCGTTCCTATGGATGATTTACTGTCCGCCAGATTATTTGAACTGAAAGACAGGCAGGAGGAAAAACGCGATAGGGCGAAGATACGAAAATTTGCCTATGATGTTTCCAGGAAGCTACAGGATTATTATTGTCTGTACTGAATAAAAACAAGCAAATCTATAGTTTACTTATGATAACAGGGAGGATTTACCATGAAGAAAACACTCGCGTTACTGATGTGTGCTGTGCTTACAGCCGGTCTTATTTCAGGATGCACAGGAAGCCCGCAGAAAGAGGAAGCTGCGCCGGCGGAGGCTGCTTTGGAAGAAAAGAAGGCAGCCGCTTCCGGAGAAGATGCTGCTGACAGCACTGTTACTGATTTTGGCGGTGAGACAATTGTAGTTGGCCTGTACTGTGGTGATGATTCTGTACCGGGAAAAGACAGGATTTTTAAAAAAATTAATGAGTATTACATGGAAAAATACAACATCAATGTTCAGTTTGTGACTGCAAATATGGGAGATTATGCACAGTCTATAAATATGATGCTCTCTTCCGGAGAACAGATGGATATTTTCAGTTCAGGGGTACTGGGATTTTCCAATACCGTATCTAATGAGAGTACTTACGATCTTTACCAGGATGATCTGATTAACAAATATGGTAAGGATATTCTGGAACTGGTTGATCCTGCATTCTTGAAAGGCTGTGTGGTAAACGGCTCTCTCTATGCGGTTCCCTGTATGAGAGACCTGGCAACCGGCATGTGGTGTATCGCATTTGATAAAAAATATCTGGACGGAATCGGGTATGATTTTTCCGGAGTAAATACAGAAGAATGTATTCCTTCTACCGAAGAAGAAATGACAGAGCTGTTTGCACAGCTGCATGAAGCTTACCCGGATGTCAATGTAATTTACCCCTGGAATCATGGCTATCTGAATCAGAAGCTCTTATATGATCCAATCGGCGGAGATAACTTTGGTGTACTTCTGGATCCGGCCAACAGCCTGGAAGTATCCAACCTGTTTACCAGTGATTTATTCAGAGAGTATTGCGAATTGATGTATAAGTGGCAGCAGGCAGGATATATCTCAAAGGATGCTGTTACCGAGACCCAGAATGGAGGAGCACAGATTATTGCAGGTACATTGATGTGTGATGCTACTGCCGGCAAACCTGGTATCGTACGACAGAAAGAAGTGGAACGCGGGAATCTGGATTCTATCGTATTCCAGCTGGGTGAGAATTTCGTAAACTCTTCTCAGGCTTCTGCTGCATCGTGGAGCATCAATTCCAGTACGGAAGCTCCGGAGGCGGCTATGGTAGTCCTGAATGATCTGTATACCAGCCCGGTAGTAACCAATCTGTTACTCTGGGGGGAGGAAGGCAAAGATTATGTTATATCTGAGGATGGTCATGTGACTTTCCCGGAAGGTGTCAATAAGGACAACGCGGATTACTATAATATGCTTCCTGCATGGATGCTGCCTTGTGAATATACCACATATGTGTGGGAAGGTGATGATATTGACCTTTGGGAAAAAACCAAAGAGTTTAATAACGCGGCTATGAAATCCAAAGCACTGGGCTTCAGCTTCGATTCATCACAGGTGAGTGCGGAGTACACGGCTTTGACAAATGTATGGACTGAATACGCAGACGGACTAGTGTTCGGTATGATTGATCCTGCGGTAGGTATTCCTGAACTCAATAAGAGGCTGGAGGATGCAGGCATTGATACTTATATCGAGGCAAAGACGGAAGCACTGAATGCATGGGCGGCAGAAAACGGCATCGAATAATCTGTGGTTAGTTTTTACAGAGGGGCTGCCGGAACGGGCCCCTCTGTAGGATAAAAATAAGAAAAAGGAATAGCGCCCGTAGATTCTTATTCCTTTTTTGAAAGAAAGGCTGGCGTACTATGGAACAAACAGCAAAAGCAGGAAGAAATGCAAACAAAAAAGTAAGACTTATCAAAAGGTATATTCCCGTATACCTTATGGCTTTGCCGGGCATTATTTATTTGTTTATTAATAATTATATGCCATTGCCGGGTCTTGTTCTGGCATTTAAAAAATATTCCACCAAAAAAGGAATCTGGGGCTCCCCATGGATTGGATTCAAAAATTTTAAATATCTTTTTAAAACGCAGGATGCCTGGATTATTACGAGAAATACGCTGGGCTATAATATTTTGTTCATATTTTTTAATGTGATTATTGCGGTTGCGATTGCAATTCTTCTGTCCGAGCTAACAACCAAATGGAAAAAACTATATCAGTCCACCATTCTGCTGCCGCATTTCCTGTCAACAGTAATTATCAGTTATCTGGTATTTGCTTTTTTAAGTGCGGAACATGGTTTTCTGAATACCAGAATCTTTCCTGTATTGGGAATTGAGCCGGTTTCATGGTATACAGAAACAAAGTACTGGCCGTTTATCCTGGTATTCGTGCAGACCTGGCGGAGTGTCGGCTATAGCTGTATTGTATATCTGTCCACAATTTTGGGGTTTGACAGGGAAATATATGAGGCATCTGCCATTGACGGCGCATCTAAATGGCAGCAGATTACTAAAATAACACTGCCCTTACTACGGGCTACCATCATCATGATGGTATTGCTTGCTGTCGGGCGCATCTTTTATTCTGATTTTGGATTGTTCTATCAGGTACCCCAGCGGAGCGGCATATTGTTATCGGTAACACAGACCATAGATACCTATGTGTACAGAGGGCTTCTTGAAAGAAATGATATGCCTATGGCCACAGCCGCCGGCGTATATCAGTCTATTGTCGGATTTATCCTTGTAATGTCTGCCAACCTGATCGTCCGTAAAATAGATCCTGACAGCGCATTATTCTGAGGAGGAATAAAATTATGAAATCAAAAGATGAAAAACGCTTTCAGTTTATCGGAAATACTGTTATGATACTTATGACAATATTGGCAGTGGCTCCCCTGCTGCTTGTTATTATTTCTTCCTTTACGGACAATAACACACTGATCCGGAACGGATACAGCTATTTTCCTGAAAAGCTCAGCCTGGCAGCCTATAAGTATATTTTTATTGAGAACCCACAGGTTTTGAAGGCATATGCAGTTTCCTTTGAACTGACGGCGGCAGGGACGCTGCTGTCCCTGGTTGTTACAACGCTGCTGGCCTATGCGATTTCCAAAAAGGATATGCCCGGAAAAGGGATTTTGACCTTTTACATATTTTTTACCATGCTTTTTAATGGGGGGCTGGTACCAACCTATATTAATTATGTGAATGTTTTTCATATAAAAGACACCTTCTGGGCGCTGCTGATTCCCGGACTGGTCACGAATGGATTCAATATCCTGCTGATGAAATCCTATTTTGCGTCCAGCATTCCGGATGAAATCATGGAGGCGGCATATATTGACGGCGCTTCCGAGACACAGACCTTTCTGCGGATAGCTGTTCCGCTTGCAAAGCCGATTATTGCCACCATCGGCCTGTTTTCCGGGATAGCCTACTGGAACGATTGGAACAACGGATATGTGTACCTGAACAAACGTCAGGATTTGTTTTCCATACAGAATCTATTGAACCGAATTGTACAGAATATCCAGTATCTGACGCAGTCAGGAGACTCGAATGCCGCCGCCCTGCTGGCGGATCTGCCTACGGTCTCGGTACGTATGGCCATGGCGATTGCAGGTGTCCTTCCTGTACTGGTAATATATCCATTCGTACAGAATAACTTTGTAAAAGGCATTACGCTTGGCGGAGTAAAGGGGTAAAGATGAAAAAGACAGTTAATTATCAGAAATTGCGCGGATTTAACTACACACAGCCGGATGCTGTGAGTGACAGAGCCTTCTGGGCTGATTATCATCATGATATTGTGGACAGAGATATGGGCTATGCCGAACGTCTTCGTCTGAACAGTGCGCGGATTTTTCTCAGCTATGATTTTTATAAGGAGAATCCGGACAGGTTTCTGGCTAATGTGAAGGACTTTGTGCAGACGGCATGGAAACACGGTATAACCACAAATCCCATTATTTTTATGGGATTCCGGTTTCGTGAGGATGAAATCCCGGCGGGCGGATTTATGCTGGAAGCGGGCCTGAGGCCGATTTATAAGACGCTGGAAGATCCTTCCAGCTGGTGTATCGGTGAACGGTACTTTGACGCACTTTATGAGGCAATCGGACAGGAAGAAGGGCTTGCGTTCTGGGATATTGCCAATGAGCCGGGATATACGGACAATTTTGTTACATGGTATGAAGAAGAACCTGCTTACGTACAGGATTATCAGAAGCGTCCGGATATGGAGCTGCTTCGTTACAGACAGGAAAAAACATGGGAAATTGTCCGACATTTCTGCAGGTATGTGAAAAGCAAGGATCCGGATCATGATATTGGCGTGGGGAATATTTTTATCTTCGAAACGGAGGCGAGCGGGACGGCCGAGCTGGTTGATGTGATAGTATTCCACGATTATTTTCCTACGAGAAAACGTATGCGGGATGCGTTGGAATATGCGAAAAAGCTGGGTGAAAAGTATGGCAAGCCTGTCCTGGATAATGAAATGTGCTGTCTTGCGAGAGCCAATCCCTATGATATGTCTATTGAACTACATGATGAATACCAGATAGGCTGGTATCTGTTCGAACTGATGATAGGCAGGGATATGTGGTCCCGCGTGCATGGAGTGGTTTATCCGGACGGAACTGTCAGGGATCCGTCCATCGTGTCCGCTATCTGTGGATTTTTCCGCAACAGAGGAGAAAGCGCCGTCCGTTCGGATGTAAATCAGGAAGATTATGTAAGAAGAGCCTGTATCCTGGCAGAAAGGACTCTGCATGCCGCAAGGCAGAATCAGGGTTTTGAACACAGCCAGGATGCGGAAAATCTTCTGGAAGCCTGTGAATATATGGCAAATCTGCTGGAGGCGGGCGAACTGGTTCCCATGGCGTATCCGCCTACTGCAAGGATCGCCGCATACAGGCGGCAGCAGCATGTGGATGCCATGGAAATTGCGGATTATTTAACAGAATTGATGGGAACGCTGAAAAAGGCATGCCATGTAATAGATATCTGAATTGTAAGCAAAGAAAATGACGGCTGTCGGGATGCAAAAGCATCCCGACAGCTTTTTTTGTGAAAATATAGCACATTCCGCTGCTAATTATGAAACAAAAGTAAACATATTGCATTCATTTTGTTAGTGATGTTTGGGAGAAGTGGTTTCTTTAACTGAAATATGGTATGATCCAAGGGACAAAAGCAGCAGGTTTTTACATATGTTCCGTGTCGGTATTTTAGAGTGTCCGCTGATTGCCTTCTGCAAGATGTATGTAACACTCTGGTCAGGAGAAAAATGAATGAGATTACTACTGGTTGATGACGATAAGATTATTATAAACAGTATGCCATCCGCCTTTCCCTGGGCGGACTGGGGGATTACGGGAATCCGGACTGCCTGGTCGATCAAAGAAGCAAAGAAAATCCTTGCCAGGGAGCAGAGCGATATTCTGCTTTGTGATATCGAGATGCCTATGGGTACCGGAATAGAACTGATCGAATGGATGCAGAAAGAAATCCCGGTTCCGGTGGTGACAATCCTTCTGACCTGCCATTCAGAATTCCAATATGCCAAGCGGGCCCTGCAGCTGGGATGCAGTAATTACCTGCTGAAGCCGGCTGAGGAAGGGGAACTCAAGAAAGCAGTCCTTGATGCGGAAGAAAAGGTAATGGAGCTTAGGAAACAGGAGAAGGAGCGGAAACGGCGGGAACAGAAAATCCGGAATATGGATGCCTTCTGGGAGACTCTTATGGCCCGTCACATCAGTGGAGGTGAGCGGCTGAGGCGCGTCTGTGAAGAGTATGAGGTAAAGGAAGAGCTGCATTTCCGCCCTGTTCTAGTGGCAGTCAAGCATCATTCTTTTAAAATACGGGATGTGAACCACTCCCTGATGTCATTTGTATTGGAAAATGTGCTCCGGGAGATGCTTCATGAAGAAAAATTTGCGCTGGTCAATAATTATGACGAGCGGCTTTGGTTGTTTTTTTCGGAAAATTCCCAAAGAGAGCCTTTTGAACCGCTTACCAGGGTAACTGGATGGATGGAGGAACGGTACCATTGCGCCCTTTCCTGTTATTTGGGGCAGGTACAGTCTTTGTCCGGCTGGGAGAAAGAATGTGAACTGCTGCGTCAGGCGGATGAACGTTTCGCAGTAAGCCCCGGAATTTATACGGCTGCTCAGGTACGTCACACCCATCCACTTCCCTTTGAATTGCCGAATGCAGTAAAGAGCAGCTTTTTTTGCCTGTTTTTCGCAGGGAAGTATACAGAACTGCTGCAGAAAATGCGGGATTATTTTCTGGGTCTTGCGCCGGAACAGTGCAATACAGTCTCTTTGGATGCCGCAATACGCAGAATAGATCAGGAATTTGAAAAGGGACTGGACGTATGTACAAAGGAACGGTTTCAGAAAATACAGGTACAGCTGTTCAAGGAAAATCCAAATTACACCAGATCCATACCGGGTGTGTTGGAGTATTATCAGAGAATGTTTTCCTGTCTGCAGGACGAAAACAAGGAATCGGCACCGGAACCTATTATCCAGCGGGTAAAGCTGTATATTTCCATGAATATGCAGCAGGAGCTTGGCCGTGGGGAAGTGGCGGCATATGTGGGGCTGCATCCTGATTATCTGAACCGTATTTTCAAAAAAGAAACAGGGGTTTCCCTGAAAGAATACATTGCGGATGCTAAAGTGAAAATGGCATGTGAATTGCTGGAACAGACGGATTTCCTTGTTGGAGAGATTGGGGAGATGGTAGGATATGTGAATTTCTCTTCTTTTACTACTTTTTTTAAGAATCGGACAGGTATGGCACCGGCGGTCTGGAGAAAGGAGCGTTCAAAATGAAAAGAGAAACCGGGGAAAGCCGGAAACGATGGCGGTTGCGGGATATATGGTTTACGATAGGTGCTATATTACTGGTTCTCTGGATTATGTTTATTACGGTGAGTACAGTTACCATGTGGGCATTAGACCGGCAAAGCAGGGAGTCCATGCAGGGTGTGCTGGATTTTGGATCCTCCAAGCTGGAGAGCAGGCTGAGGCAGATCGAGAACTTCCTTACCGTAACGCTGGTCTCCGATGCAAAGTTCGGTATGCTGCGCAATACTTCACTAAGCTATGTAGATAATCTGCGCCAGGTGGCGCTGCAGATGGATTCCTATGGTCAGTACTTTCCCGACTTCAGCGGTATATTCTTTTATGATTCATCGAGGGATATTCTTCTCGATAAGCAGTGGAATGATATATCTGCCTATTCCATGACCTTTGTGGTCAGGCGTATGGAAATGCGCGGGCGTATGAGAACACTATGCAGCGGTGAACTGCAGGGACAGGCGGTCGGAGAATGGACGATTGAAAATATTGGCAATATGTGGACTGCTTTTTATATCTATTATCATCATGGACAATATCTGGGTGTGTATGTGGCATTGGACGGGCTTTGGGACCGTCTTATTGATTTAGAAGAAGTGGCCGGGTTTGAAGAATCCGGATTGACCGATTTGGCTGGATTAGAATTAACGGGAGATCAAGCGCGCGTTTTCAGCCTGGAGGGTTCCTCATATTGGGAGCGGGGTAAGCGTTACCTGCAGCTGACGAAAAAAATTGACCGTTTTCCGGCGGTTATTGTCACTCTGGTGCCCAGGCAGCAGTTGAGGGGCAACTGGATGATATGGTGGTCAGGGCTCATTATACTGGCGGCTGTAAGCGGTGTGTTTTTGGTTCATCTGCTTCTGACTCTGCAAAGGGTTCTTTTTGCGCCTCTTTCCGAACTGAACCGACAGATGAAGGCCTTTTCGGAAGGAAATCTGGACACGCATATAGCAAAACTGGTAGGGTGCCAGGAGGTGCGGGAGCTTTCCGGGACTTTTAATGAAATGACCGGCCAGATTCATGAGATGAAAATCGAGAATTATGAAAAACGTCTGGAAAAACAGGAGACCTTCCTGAAATATCTGCAGATCCAGAAAAATCCCCACTTTTTCCTGAATATGCTTAATGTTATTTATTCCCTTGCAGCTTCCGGAAACGTGACACAGATTCAGACGATCACCTTGGAGCTGATCCGGCATGTGCGCTATGTACTGTCTGTGGAGAACCCGCTTGTACCACTTTTGCAGGAATTGGAATTCACCCATAATTATCTGGAAATTCAGCGGATACGGTTCCCTTATACGATTCAGGTAAAGGAAGAGGGATTTACGAAGGAGATTCTGCAGATCCTTGTTCCTCCGCTGCTTTTACAGACATTTGTGGAAAATGCAGTCAAGTATGCACTGTCCCTGGAGGATACGCTGCAGATACATCTGGAAGCGGTATTGGCAGAGGATGTGCTCACGCTCCGGATCAGTGACGGCGGTCCGGGATTCCCGGAAGTTATGCTGGAAGAACTGAATGCATCCGGAACCGTATCTTCGGATGAACGGGGGGAACATATCGGAATCCATAATGTACTGTCACGTATGAAATTGCTGTATGGCACGGCCTACGGATATCATTTTGCCAATCTGCCCGGAGAAGGGGCACAGGTGGAACTCATCCTTCCGCAGCAAGTCTGATTTTCTAAAACAGGAAGTCTGCTATTCAAAAGTTTTTCTTTGCAGATTGTTTTACTATAAAGACATCACAGATGCGCCGGCACGTTTGTGCCGGTGTTTTGTTAAACACATTCTTTTAAGAACCAAGAAATCGGACAGGGGGAATGATATTGAAAGAAAAATTACATAAAGGCTGGAAGATGTTCAAAAAGCAAAGAGAGTTGCAGGTGTTTGCCTGGATTGGCATGGCGGTTCTGTTTCTTTTCTCTTATCTGCCGTTGAGCGGCATTATCATCGCTTTTAAGGATTATAAGATCCAAATGGGTTTTTCTGGGATCTGGACAGCAGATTGGGTCGGAATCAAATGGTTCCGGGAATTATTTTCCTATTACCGGTTTGGTGAAATCCTGCGAAATACAGTGGTGCTGAGTGTATTGAAACTGCTTTTCACTTTCCCGGCACCAATCATTTTGGCGTTGCTCTTAAATGAGATGAAGGTACAGAAATTTAAAAAGACTGTTCAGACGGTTACTTACCTGCCTAATTTTATTTCGTGGATTTTGGTTTATACGATTGCCAACTCTTTCCTGAATGCGGATATGGGACTGGTCAACCAGATACTGCAGGATTGGGGGATAATCAGGGAGCCAATCCAGTTTTTGACATCACCGGATCTGTTCTGGGGGGTGGCGACCTTTTTAGCCATCTGGAAGACCACCGGTTACTGGGCAATTATTTTCCTGGCAGCAATCAGCGGTATTGATTCCCAGCTTTATGAAGCGGCGCAGATCGATGGCGCGGGCAGACTGCAGCGGATCCGCTATATCACTTTCCCGGGAATCAGAGGATCTGTGGTGACGGTACTGATTCTTTCCATCGGAGGCCTGCTGGGCGGAGGTATGGGCGGATCTAATTTTGACCAGAGCTATATCTTCGGAAATGCCATTAATAATTCAGCTTCTGAAATCCTGCAGACCTATGCTTTTAAGATGGGGTTATCTGAAGGCCGTTTTGCTTATGCAACAGCTGCCGATTTGGTTCAGTCCGCCGTTTCGGTGGTATTGATCCTGGTGAGCAATAAGGTGGCAAAGAAGATTACCGGGGAGGGGATATTCTGATGAAAGTAAGCAAGCAGACGAACGATAGAATAATAAAATCCGGTGAAGATAGGGCTGTGGATATAGTGGTTTGGTTCTGCCTTATCCTTGTCCTGATGGTCACCGCCTATCCCTTTTGGTACGTTGTAGTGGCCTCCTTCAGTGATGGCTATGATTTTATGAGGGGCGGCGTATATCTATGGCCCCGGATTTTTACCCTTGATAATTATAAAAATCTGCTGGGGCAGAAGATATGGACCAATGCCTTTGCTGTGTCATTTATCCGTACAATTGTGGGTACTTTTCTGACGGTGTGCATGACCTGCCTGGTAAGCTATACCCTGTCACGAAAGGATTTGATGTTCGGAAAGATCTATCGTTTCCTGGTGGTGTTTGCCATGTATGTATCCGGCGGCCTGATTCCCTATTATATTGTCTTGAAAAACCTTCATCTGGTAAACAGCTTTTGGGTGTATGTTATACCGTCTATGCTGAATTTGTTTTTTATTATCGTGGGTATCAACTTTTTCGGTTCCATTCCTATGGCGCTGGTGGAGTCCGCAAAGCTGGACGGCGCTTCGGAATTAAAGACCCTGCTCCGGATTGTCATGCCGATTTCCACACCGTTCCTTGCAACATTGTCATTATTTTCTGCTGTGAACCAATGGAATTCCTGGCTGGATTCTTCTTACTATGTAAACAAGGAGGCCCTGCGGACAGTAGCTTACCGGATGCTTGTGGAAATCAATCAGTCCACAGGGGCATCCATTACCGGCGGGACTATTACGACAAAATCGACCACCCTGACCACACAGGCCACCGCAATGGTGACCAGTATGCTGCCGATCATGTGCGTCTATCCATTCCTGCAGAAATATTTCGTACAGGGTCTGATGATTGGGGCGGTCAAGGAATGAGTGTGTGCGGTTATCAGACTCCGGGGAGTCTTTTAATAATAAAACATATAAGGAGGGCAATATGAAAAAGAAAGTAATGAAAGCTCTTGTCAGCATGGGACTGGTATCAGCGATGCTGCTAACAGCCTGCGGCGGCACTTCTCCTTCCGACGGCAGCGCTGCTGTCACAAAAGAGGAGGCAGCGGCAGAAGAGACAGCCGGGGCGGCGGCACAAGAATCCGTACAGGCCGGCAGTTCGGAAAGTGTAAAGCTTCGTTTTTTTAATGACGAAACCTGGTGGCCTTACACCGTATGGGAAGGCAGGATCCCTGAGAAAATCAGTGAAAAAACCGGGGTAACCTTTGAGGTGACTACGGCTGCGGACAGTACGGCGCTGAATCTGATGATCGCTTCCGGAGATCTGGGAGATCTCATACTGACCAGCGACAATGCAAAGATTTCCAGACTGCAGAATTCGGATATGTGTTATACCCTGGATGAACTGGCCCAGATGGCAGGCGAAGAGTCTTTTGATGTACATCCTGTTTTACGGCTGGTGAATACGGCCGATGACGGGAATATGTATACCATTATGTGCGGGTATTCTCCGGATTATTATATGGAGGAGTATCCCAAGGCCGTTTATGAGACTACAGGACTGGTGGTACGGGATGATATTTATGAGGCAATAGGTTCCCCTGTAATCAACAATCTGGATGAGTTTGAGGAAATGCTGGATTCCGTAAAGGAACAGTATCCGGATGTGGTTCCTTTTATGTATAATTATACCCATACAAACGGCGTTATCAAGATGCTGCTGGGTTCCGATGCGGGAATCGGCGGGTTCCTGGATGTGGACGGACATGCGAAGGCGTTCATTGAGGATCCTATTCTGGAAGATTATTATGAACGGATGAACGACTGGTATCTGAAAGGCTATATGACTGACGAGAACTTTGCATTTACTTCTGACAGCGATGATTCCGATTATATGGCGGCGGGTAAGCTGTTTGCGCTTGCCAAATATTCCAATACTGCCGATGAGATGGGAGTGACCCTGAGTGAAGCCGGATGTGATTACAGCTTGGTACAGCTGACCGATATCATTTCCAATCAGCCCGGTGCAAAACATTTGCAGACTACTGCAGGATGGAGAGGCATGTTTGTACCCAAAAGCTGCTCCGATCCTGTCGCGGCCTACCATTTTATGAAATTTATGTACAGTGAAGAAGGACAGTGTCTGTCTCTATGGGGTGAGGAAGGAGTGGACTGGAACTGGGATGAGGAACACAGCTATCCTGTTCTGAATTATGATTTTGAATCACCCAATGAAGCCGACGGCATGAAATTCTGGGGATGGATCTACCATGATGGTGTCAGGAACACGCTTCCCGGATACGGTAATGAAGGACAAACCTTCAAGGCAAGAGAAGCCGCGACTGCCATTTCCGAGACAAATCCGGTGCTGGGTATGCTCCGTATGGGCGCTGATTCAGAAGAACAGACTATCATGAATAATCTGGTGGAACTTTATAACAACATGACTGCGAAGATTATCACCGCTTCCACACCGGAGGAATCCAAAGCCCTGTATCAGGAGATGCTTTCCACTGCCAAAAGCATGGGAGCAGATAAGTTGGATGAATGGGCGGATTCGAAATATGCAGAGAAGAAGGCGGCATATGATGAGATCAAAGATATCGGAGCGGATTATTGATGCATAGCAATTGGGAGGGTTTATGAGACCATTAGAAGATTACAGTAATATTAAAGGTTTTAACTATTCGCTGGCTTCGCTCAGTGATTACAGCCATGAAACTGAAGTGCGGAATATGGGTTATGCAAAGCGCCTTACGCTCAACAGCTGCCGTCTGTTTATGCACATGGAGGAATGGAAAAAGGATTCTGTCAGGTTTCTTGACTGTCTCAGGGACTTCATGGACGTTGCATATGAGCATGGGATAACCACTACTCCTATTCTGTTGATGCCCTATTTCACCGCGGATCAGACACCTTACTGGCTGTCGGAGGACCATTCCTGCTCCCCTGTTCCCGGGTGTTTTTATCCGGAAAACTATTGCCAGGGAGAAAGGTATGTAGCGGATATCATCCATGCGGTGGCAGCACATCCGGGGCTGCTGTTCTGGGATGTGATGAATGAGCCAAGCTGGCACGGCTTTCTATTGAGTGTCGACGACCCGGTGGAAAAGCAGAGAAGGCTGGATATGGTATGGGCATTTGTCCGGCATTTTATCCGGTTTGTCAGAGAAAAGGATCCGATAAATGCACTGGGAGTGGGGCATACGTTTATTGAAGATACGGAGTACAGCCAGACCGGGGAGTTGGTGGATATTATAATTTTCCACGATTATCTGGAAACCAGAAGCCGGGTAGAGAGCACCTGTGCACGGGCGGCAGAGTTGTCCAAAAAATACGGGAAACCGGTGATAAACAACGAGACCGGCTGTCTGTGCCGTTCCAATCCATATGATGTGGCAGTGGAAACGGCGGACAAATATGGGATCGGCTGGTATCTGTTTGAATTGATGATTGAGGAAGAGGGCGGGATGTGGAGCAAGGTACACGGTATCGTATATCCGGATGGAACGGTACGGGATCCTTCTATTGTAGCAGCTATTCTGGGATTCTTCAGAAACCGGTACGAGACGGCCATTCAGTCGGATGTAAACCAGGAAGGCCACGCGGACAAGGCGATCGCAGCGGCCCAGGACGCTCTGGATAAAAAAGCAGGAGCGCAGGAACTGCTGGAGGCAGCAGAATATGTGGCCAACCTGCTGGAGGCCGGGGAACTGGTTCCCATGGCAGTGCCGCCTACTGCCAGAATCGCTGCCTGGCGCAGGGCGGAAAAGAAGGACATCAGGGAGATAAGACGCTTTCTTTATAATCTGGTGTCCCGGCTCAAAGAGGCCTGTGAAATTGGATAAGGGCTTTTGAACAGCCGCCAGGCGGAAGAAAAAGCCGGAGGATAGAGAATATTCACCGGAAGAGGAGAATCAGGAGAGTGCAATGCCGTGGATGCGATCCATCCGCGGCATTGTGTATTATAAGAGAGGTATGGGAATATGAAAAAGGGTCTATATTTTATGGGGTGGCAGAGAGATATGTGGAATTATCATCCCAGCCTGCCAATGAAAAACATGCATATGATCGAAGATATTCTGGATATGCACGGAAATATGCTGATCTGGTCTTGCCTGGGAAGCGGAGCTATTGGCCTTCCCTATCTGGCGCTGGAGGCGGAGGGGACGGTTCCGCCCAGAATGAGGCTGTATGGATATATGAATGACAGGGAATTCTGCAAAGAATGCATGAAAAGGGGAATACGGCCTTTTGCAGTGCTCTGGAAGGCACAGCTGTGGGAATTTGCCGCGGAATGGAATGAAGAGGAAACACAGCTGCTCGCTATGAATATACACCGGGATGCGGGCGTGAAAAAGGGTTATGTGGGAATGGGCGAATTATCTGTTAATCGTTATCCTCATGTATTTCCGCCTGTAGAACGCTTTTTCCCTCAGGGGATCACTGATTACAGGGGGAACAAAGTGGGCAATTTCCTGGAGGAGTTTAAAGCGGTTTCCTTGGAGGGCCGGGATATCCTGGCCCGTTGGCTGATGGCTCCCGGACATGACCACAAATGCTATTCGGCGTGTGCAAACAAAGACTCCTATCTGACCTATCTGAAAAAGGAAGTGGAATTAATGATTGATGCGGATGCAGGGGGACTGCATATTGATGAATATGATTCCCAGAAGCATGTGCTCAATAATGCAGGCTGCTTCTGTCCGGAATGTGTGGATAAATTCGGCAGTTATCTCAGGAAAAAGAAGATATCTCTGCCTGCGGGCGCAGGAGATGGAAAAGATTTCGATTATCGTGCCTGGCTGCTGCAAAAGGGGTATACAGACAAGGATCTGGTATCGGGAAACGGGAACCGGCGTTGGGATATCCCTCTGTTTCGGGAGTACGCCCGGATGCAGATGGATTCTATAGAGTATGTGGTTCGGGAACTGGCGGAGCATGCAAGGGAGTATGCACGCAGGCAGCGGGGTGAAGCGTTACCGGTGAGCGCGAACCTGTTCAACTGTTATCCTCATGGCTGGAACTGTAAAAAGCACCTGGATATCCTGGCGGGAGAAAAGACGGATATCGGCCTGCGCCAGGATGGCTGGTATCAGTTTGCATTTGGATGGCTTAACGGAAAGGAATGTTGTTTTGTAGAGGATCCCAATCAATATGTACAGGATATGGCAGAGGATGTGAGAAAAGGGATTAACGACCGGTTTATCCTGTTTTTACTGGAGCCTCTGGCCCATGGCTTCCATCTGGCTTTCCCCTACGGATCCTGGCTGCAGAATCAGGTAAAGGATGCGCTGTGGCCGGATTTGCGTATGCTGAAACGGTTGGGAACGTGGCTGGATGAACAGGAGGAAGCGTTTGGGCGGAATCCGGCAGCGGATTTGGCAGTAATTTATGATTGGCAGTCTGCCAGTGAAAAGCAGTGGATACAGCCCCACGAAGAATGGCATGGCGTTTATGGTGAGGGGGAGCTGCCAGAGGAATTGGGCGCGGAGACCGCTTTTGGCGGAGATGGGAAATTTGACTGTTTTTTCCGGCTTCTGCAGAAGCTCAGTGACAGACATATCCTTTACCGCGTCATCTATGAAAGCCCGGATGAACCATTGTGCCGCGACAGGCTTGATTCTTTTGGAATGGTTCTTCTGCCGGACGCTTTTGCCATGCGGCCGGCAGATATAGGATTGCTCAGGGAGTATCAGGCATGTGGCGGACAGGTGATAACTGTGGGACAGGAGCCGGAGTGCGCCGTACTGGGCGGCAGGAATTTCAGGGAAACGGACATGGATATGCTTGTGGATATGCTGGTGTGCAGGGAGCAGGAAATCGTTGCCCTGGAAAAAGGGGAATATGGCATTGCCTGGCATATCACCGGACAGGGAAGGGCCCTGCATATTGTCAATTACCGTTTTGACAGCGACAGCCACAGAATTCGTAACCTGCCTGAACTCAGTTTCCGGCTGGAGAAACCATGGAGACTGGGACGTGTCAGTACTTTCCCCGAAAATCCGCAAATGGAGGTTTCCTGCGGGCAGAAGTTACTGGAAGTGAAAAATGCCGGGATATATACGGTGATTGAATTTGAGAATATGTGAAGGAGGATAGAATGTCGCCGGAAAAGATATGCCCGGGATAAAACTGTATTCAAACCGGCAGCTCCTTAATCCTTTGGAACTGCCGCCTGAAGAATTTTTTTCTCTTCATAATCCTTATGCACAGCACAAATCAGACAGGCATCAAAGAAAATCCCAGCCAGCTGCTCCTGGGAAATTCCTTTTTCCTTTCTGAGATATTGCAATTTTTCACCTAAAGTCATATCAAAATCCTCCTTTATCTGATTCCAACTTACCATTATCTGCGGTTGCGCACAACCGCGTCTGCATGGAAGTCCTGCAACCGGCAGTTGCAGGAGATATCTGCAAGCGGATGCGTGCATTATGACGCACAGCAAAACGCTATGGCGTATATCTGGCAGTGGAAGCTCCGAAACAGCCCGGAATCATACATCGGAATACAGGCAGCAGCGCGCCCGGCCATGCTGTTTGGCAAAATAGAGGGCCTGATCACTCTGGTAAATCAAGGTGTCAATCGGCAGGCCGGGATCGTTGGTCTGCGCGATGCCGATGCTGGCAGTGAGGCTGTTGAGCTGCCTGGATTGGCGGAAAGCGAGCTGCATTTTATCAAGCAGCAGCTGAGATTGGTCCAGGAGCTTCCGGGTATCGTAGGCTCCGAGGAGGGTGATCAGGAATTCGTCTCCTCCCAGCCTGGCTATCAGGGTTTGGGGAAAACATTCCTTCATAAGCCGGGAGACAAGAATCAGGGCTTCGTCTCCGGCCTGGTGTCCATAGACGTCATTGACATTTTTAAAATGATCCAAATCCAGGTATATCAGGCTTACCGTCTGACTGCCGCGGTTTCTGCTGATATAATCATAGAAGCCCCGTCGGTTATAGAGTCCGGTCAAAAAGTCGGTGATGGAGGTTTGCAGGATCTGCTGCTCCAATGTGCGTTCTACCGTAATATCCCTGCAGATGCACAGCTGGCCCACAAGGTTCTCAAAAATATCATATATAGGCTCTTCATGGATTTCAAAAACTTTTTCTTTTCCGCCGATATTCAATGCGGCCTCGGCATAGCCTTCTTCGTTGATGCCGGTAAGGGTATTCAACGCATCTTTTTTCCACTCATCATAATATTTTCCCTGGATCTGTTCCCTTGGTATCTGGAAGTATTCAGAAAATTTCACGTTGGAGTTAATAATGACGCCCTTGTCGTTTTTGACAAGGATAGCAAAGGGCATGCTGTTCAGCAGGATGTCCAGCTCCGTGCTTATGTTTTCGAGAACGGTCACATCGTGTGCGATGCCGACGGTGCCAATAACCTCTCCCGTGTCGTCAAAAATAGGGGATTTATAAGTTTTAAACTGCCGCAGCCCGTGGCTGCTTTTCACTTTTTCATCAAAGAGGCAGGTCTTGCGCTGCCGCAGCACTTCTTCTTCGGTTTCCAGGCATACATATTCTCCTGTAGCGTATTCTTCCGGTTTTAAATCCCAGATATAGTAGTGCCCGCGGCCCTGTATATCCTGCTTTGTTTTACCTACGGCATGACAGAAGGCATCGTTAACCATCTCATGGGAACCACGCAGATCTTTGAACCAGATCAGATCGGGAATGCTGTTGATGGTGGTATTCAGGCAGGTACGGATAAAGCTGTCGTCTTTTTCCAGCCAGAGATGCTCCAGCAGCCTGTTAAAGCGCGCTGTGATAAAGGAGGAGGAAAAGGGCTTGACCCATAAATCGGCATATTGGTTTGCCGCAGCTTCCTGGAGGAGGGATATGTCCTCCGGTGCCGAACACAGAATAAGGTCAGTACCGGAAGCGATCCGGGGAAGGATCCGGAGAATATCAGCGGCGGGCAAATCAAGCAGCAATAAATTACAAGCGGTGAGACTTTCATCGGAATCACCGGAAAAGCAGCGGAAATGAAACGAAAAATGCGCCGGTTCAGGGACTTGGGCAAGGGTTTCCTCCAGCAGTGCGCTGGTGCTCAGAATATGGATTATAAGTTCATAATGAAACATGGGTATTCCTCCCTTTGGGCGTTGGGGCTGCTGTGCCTGTTAAACGGTATTGTAGTCAGTATACACCATATTATTTATTATTGCACCTGTAAACCGATAAAACAAAAGGAAGGCTTAAGCTGGTTGGAAATTTTCATTCTTCTCCCCAAAACCCCTGTTTTTCCCCATGACAAGCACGAATCCGCCCGTTTGGCATACAATTTTATGTATTAGTCAGTCGATTTATAGCAGCCCGCAGCCAGCCGGCGGGCGCTGTCCGACGTAAAAATAAGGTAGATAGGGAGGAAAAACATGGCGGAATATGACATTGCAGTCATTGGAGGAGATAAACGTACGGCCTATATGGTGCCGTTTTTCCGGGAAAGCGGATATAAGGTCATTTGTTTTGGGATACAGGAGACGGAGGATGGGGAAAGGGAAACAAAGCATTCCATGGAAGCAAAGCATTCTATAGAAGCAAAGCGTTCCATGGAAGCGGACGGCTATGCCGCGTCCCTCCGGGAAGCGGTAGATGCTGCGGATGTTATTGTGGGAGGAATCCCTTTGGAGAAAAAAGGCGTCCTTGATATCCGGGAGCTGTCGCGTCTGATAAGGAAACGCCATACGATTTTTGGAGGCGTCATACCGGAAACCTTCCGGCAGGAGTGCGGCGAGAGAAATATAGTCTGCTGTGATTTTATGCAGGTGGAGAGTATTGCCGTATTTAATGCCGTTGCCACAGCGGAGGGAGCTATTCTGGAGGCTCTCCGGCATAAGGATACCAACATACACAGGAGCAAAAGCCTGGTGATCGGTTATGGGAGATGCGGCAAAATCCTCAGCGACAAATTAAAAGGCCTGTCCGCCCTCGTTACGGTATGCAGCGGCAGCCAGACGGAGCTGGCCCTGGCCGACGCTTATGGGATGCAGACGCTTGCGCTGGAGCAGCTTGGGGAGAAGGCAGGAGAATATGAATATGTGTATAATACGGTGCCGGCCCCTCTTATTGATAAAGCTGTCCTGCAGAGGCTGAACAGGGATGTTCTGGTGATTGATATTGCGTCCGGGAACGGCGGGGTGGACTATAAGGCGGCAGAAGAGCTGTCCGTCCATGCACGGCACTGCCTCGGCCTGCCGGGGAAATATGCCTGCAGGATATCCGCCAGATGCCTTACCGATTATGTGCTGGGTCATATATGATGCTGCGGCGGCGGGGAATAAGGCAGAATGCAGGTCCTTCCCCTGTCGTAAAACGGAGAAGTTAGGAGAGTGCAGAATATGGAGTTAAAAGGGAAAAAAGTGGGAGTTGCGCTGACGGGCTCCTTTTGTACATTCGATAAAATATTTACGGCGATGGAAAAACTGGTGGAAGAGGGAGCACAAGTATATCCTCTTTTCTCCGATGCCTCACAGACAATTACGAACCGGTTCGGCAAGCCGGAGGATTTTATGAAACGGGCCAGGGATATTACAGGGAGGCAGCCGATATGCAGTATTGAAGAAGCGGAGCCTATCGGGCCGAAGGGATATCTGGATATTATGGCGATTCTGCCGTGTACCGGCAACACTGCCGCAAAGCTGGCGAACGGAATTACCGATACGCCGGTGCTGATGGGGGCAAAGGCCCATCTTCGGAACAATAAGCCTCTCTTAATCTTCCTATCATCCAATGACGGGCTGGGGATGAATATGAAAAACATAGGGCTTCTTCTCAATACTAAAAATATTTATTTTGTACCCTTCGGGCAGGATAACCCCGGGAAAAAACCGAATTCGCTGGTGGCTCATATCGAATATCTGATACCGGCCCTGGAAGCGGCGCTGGAATACAGGCAGATACAGCCGCTGCTGGTGGATTATATGGAATAAAACCGTAACTGTTCAGCAGGTCGTCTTATTTGCTGAAAATCAAAGGATGGGAAAGGCGAGGCAGCCATATGTGTGGGATAGCAGGATTTACGAACTTCAGGATAAATTATGAAACAAACGAAGGAGAATGGAAGGCGGTTTTAAAACGAATGAACGCCGTCCAGAAGCACAGGGGACCGGATGAGGATGGTATTTTTCTGCGGGAGCACTGCGGTATGGCCCATGTCAGGCTGTCCATCATCGATTTGTCCTCCGGGCAGCAGCCTATGGTAAGAAGAGAAGACGGGGCTGAATTTACGATCTGCTATAACGGCGAGCTATATAATATGATGGAGTTGAAACAGGAGCTTCGGGAGGAAGGCGTCCGCTTTCAGACAAACAGCGATACGGAAGTCATTCTGGCTGGGTATATCCATTATGGAAAAGCGTTTGTGGAGAGGCTGGACGGGATTTTTTCCTTTGCCATATGGGACGGCGCCAGGGAAAAATTTCTTCTTTACCGGGATCGGGTGGGCATTAAACCCTGTTTTTATACGGTAAAAGACAACACGCTTGTATTTTCTTCCGAAATCAAGGGAATTCTGAGTTTTCCCGGAATACATGCGGAGGTGGATAAAGACGGACTTTGCGAAGTGTTCGGGCTGGGACCGGCCAAGACATACGGAAACGGTGTGTTCCGGGGAATCCGGGAGGTACTGCCCGGGCATTTCCTGGAGTTTGATGCAGACGGCTGCAGACAGCACTGCTACTGGCAGGTGAAAAGCCTTCCTCATGAGGAGTCGTTTGAAGAAACCGTGGAACGTACCCGGTATCTTATTGAAAATGCCGTGAAAAAGCAAATGCTGTCCGATGTCCCCATTTGTACCTTTTTGTCCGGCGGGGTGGACAGCAGCCTGGTGACAGCTATATGCAGTGAGAATCTCAGGAAACAGGGGAAGCTTCTATCCACCTATTCCTTTGATTTTAAAGATAACGATGTGAATTTTCAGGCCAATGTATTCCAGCCCTCGCAGGATCGGCCCTGGGTGGATGTGGTCAGGGATCATGCCAAGACGCAGCATTTTTATCTGGAATGCAGGAATGAAGAACTTTACGATTACCTGTTTGAGGCGGTGGACGCACGGGATCTGCCCTGTATGGCGGATGTGGAATCCTCCATGCTGTATTTTTGCCGTAAGGTGGCAAAGCAGCATAAGGTTACGCTGACGGGGGAATGCGCGGACGAAATATTCGGGGGTTATCCCTGGTTCCATAAAAAAGAATGCTTTGAAGCGGACTGTTTCCCCTGGTCCATGGATTTTACCCCCAGGACAATGCTGTTAAAGGATGAGGTGCTTACGGAGCTTCCCCTGGAGGAATATGCAAAGGAGGCTTATCACAGGACCATCGGGGAAACACCGGTTCTGGAGGGGGAAAATGCGGAGGAAAAACGGCGCAGGGAAATTTCCTATCTGAACCTGAAATGGTTCATGCAGACCCTGCTTGACCGGATGGACCGCACCAGCATGCATGCAGGCCTGGAAGCGAGGGTGCCTTTTGCGGATCACCATATCATCGAATATGTATGGAATGTTCCCTGGAGCATGAAGTGCCATGACGGTGTGGTTAAAGGGCTGCTGCGGGCTGCGGGCAGAGGATATCTGCCGGATGATGTCCTGTACCGGAGAAAAAGCCCCTACCCAAAGACCTATGACCCGGCTTATGAGCAGCTGGTGAGGAAGCAGATGTTGGAAGTGCTGAATGATTCGGGTGCCCCTCTGTGCCGTCTCATCGACAAGAAGAAGGTGGAGAGCTTTATGCGCCAGCCTTCGGATTACGCGCGGCCCTTTTACGGGCAGCTTATGGCTGGCCCCCAGCTGCTGGCATATCTGCTCCAGGTTAATTACTGGCTGGAACATTATCAGATCCGTCTTATTTAGCCGGCGGTTTTGTTTCAGGAGCGGGATTCCCGCTCCTGAATTGCTGCATGGGCGGCTGCCGGGGGCTTCATACCGCGCCGCCCCGGAGGGTGGCGGGCGGTTATATGCATCAGATGTATCAACTGGAAACCGAAACAGGGCAATACGCCGTCAAGCTGTTAAATCCGGCCGTTATGAGAAGGCCGGATGTATTCCGGAATTTTCAGAGGGCGGAATATCTGGAACAAGTATTGTACCGGAATATGATTCCCGTTGTCCCTGCAAAGGAAATAAACGGCTGTAAAATGCAGTGTATTAACGGGCAGTATTTTTATGTCTTTCCATGGGTGGAAGGAAATGCGCTGCGCTGGGAAGAAATAGACGGCGGGCATTGCAGAACCATCGGTGCGCTTTTGGCGAAAATCCATAAAATTAAGATTCCCCGGATTTCCTGTGAGAGGGAAAAAATCGATGTGGACTGGGACGCATATATCGGACAGGCAGAGGCTGCATGTCCTGAAATAGCGGAAGAATTAAAAAGTAACAGAGAGCTGTTCTATTACGGCCAGGAAGAATACAACGCTGCCTTACATAAGGTTCCGGCGGCTGTATGTATCTGCGACGGGGATATGGACAGTAAAAATGTGTTATGGGTGGATGGAAAACCGCGGATTATCGATCTGGAATGCCTGGATTACGGAAATCCCTATATGGAAATGTTTCAGCTGGCCCTGAGCTGGTCCGGCGACACCCTGTGCCGTATTGATTACGGATTGTTACAGACGTTTCTCAACGCCTACCGGCAGGAATACGGGGCCTTCCGAACGGAGTGGAGTGCACTGTACGGAATCGGCTTCAGCTGGCTTGAATGGCTTGCATATAATATAAAAAGAGCGTTGGGCCTGGAATGTGTAAATGAGGAAGAAAGGCAGCTTGGCATCCGCCAGGTCCATGAAACGATCCCCCGCATTGCTTATTATGCCGCAATAAAAAAGGAGCTGCTGGATCATTTGGCATCTGCTATGCCCCCTGTTGAATAAAACAGAGCTTTTATGGTTACGCTTCCGCCATGTCATTTACGTTCTTACTTTGGTTAAGGGATGGCATTGCCGTGGCCTTTCCGGTATCAAAAAACGGTTTTACGGCTCCGAACAGCCCCGCGTCATTGGCGAGGCTGGCCGGGGTAATTGCTGCGAGATGGCGGAACAGAGGCGGAAGCTGCCTGTTTATTTTTTCCTCCAGAAGCGGGATCAGGATCTCCTTTTCACCGGAAATGCCGCCTCCTATCACCACCCTGTCGGGATCCAGCATCAGAATAATATTCGCAATAATCCGTCCGAGCTTCGTCGTCCAGTCATCCAGAAGCGGAAGGCAGCAGGGATCCTTTTCCTTGATACGACGTATAAAAGCGAAACCATCCATTTCTGTACCGGTTATTTCCGAAGCCCTCCGCAGGATCCCGAGCGTGGAATAATCCAGTTCCAGATAGTCTCCGGAAGAAGAATAATCACTGTATCCCAATTCTCCGCTTTGAGAGTGACTTCCCCCAAACGGCTTCCCGTCCAGAATCAAAGCGCTTCCTATGCCGGTTCCAAGCGTGACGCACAGCAGAACATGGCTGCCCCGGCCGCTTCCCATCCAGTACTCGCCCAAAGCCGCGGCGGTACCGTCATTCATAATCGAAACTTCCAGGGAAGGGTAATGCTGCCGGAGATATCCTGGAAGATTGACCCCCTCCAGAAAAGCAAGGTTCTCAACTCCGCCCACGCATTTCCCATCCGAAAGAAAGATACCCGGACAGGCTAAACCGACATTGACGGCCCCTCGAGCGAGTCCCTGTTCGATCACGGGCAGAAGCTGCCGGCCGAATTCATCCAGGGTTTTCAGTCCCGCCGTACGAAACGAATTTTTTCCCGTCAGATGTCCGTCGGCTGTAACAAACGCGTATTTTGCGGAGGTTCCCCCGATATCAAAAGACAATGAAATTTTATCCTGCATACATTTTCCCCTTTTTCCTTAACCGGAAGTGTCCCATTTCCCGTTTTCCGTTTAATTCCCTTTTTCCATGCGGAAGGTCCCATCCGCAAACATATAATAAGTAGTATCCCCGATCGTTACCGGCCCGGTCTGCATAGCGCCTGTTTCCGTATTCAGGAAGAAAATCCGGTCCCCGGTCTGGATAAACCCTTTTTTAAGACTGCCGTCTTCGGTACGGAAATAAATCTGCCCGTTTTCTTCAAACCATCCGTAAGCGGAGGGGAAGAGGGCATCGTCTGCAGGCTCTTCGCCGTCAGCGGTCTCCCCGGCAAAAAGCACGATTTTGTTTCCCCTGGAACTAGCATCCGACCATATCAGGCAGGTGCTTCCTTCCGTAAGGTCGGTGAGGCGGACCATATTTTTTGTCAGGTACGGGAGGATGCTGCAGTCCTTTGGAATGGTATAAACGGCCCCGTCCGCCCCTGTCAGAAGATAGGTATCCCCTTTATCCTCCAGGGATTTTACCGTTACATAGTCGGGTACCTTATAGTCTGCGGGGATTTCCGTAAGGATTACAGGGGAATTCGTCTGGGGCGGAAGGCTCATGGTCATTGCCGGCCCGATATAAGCATACGCCGTCTGCCCGTCCTCTATGCTGTCCATGGATACCGGGTAACCGTTTACGGCATCCAGAATTTTCGTATCCTCCGAAAGATGGATGATGATCTCCCCATAAAAGGATTCGCCGCTCTTGTTGTCAAACACGATCGTATCGTCTCCGGCTTTTGTCATTGTACCCCATATTCTGGAATGGGTAAGCAGAGGAAGCTCAGCGGCCCGGCATTTCAGCGGCCCGGCGGCGAATGCAAAAATACCGCCGGCCAGAAGCAGGGCGGAAAGAATCGTTTTCTTTTTCATTGGTAATACCTCCTGTTTTTTTAACTATAACAAATAAAAGGAAAGAAACCTATAGGAAAAAAGATAATATTTTATAAATATCCGCCTGCACTGTTACGCTGCACCATCTATCTTCCGAAAGAATAATCCAATGGCCCGTGATTTATTCCCGCGGGCAACGAGCCAAACGGATGCACTCGTGCATCCACTTGGCGACTGCCGCGAGGGTCAAATACCCACGAACTTTTGTTCGTTGCGCTCGCTGCATAACAAGTTTGATGCCCCGTCAGCTTGCTGCGGGGTATTTGACTGGAACTTACAATTTCCTAGCCTTGACGATAAAGGAAAGTGGCAGCTTCTGCGCCCGCCAGGGAGAATAATACCCGGAAGAGAATTCCGCCGTACGGGAAAGGGTATCACAATCGGTTTCTTCAACCAAACGCTCCACGGCAAACCCGGCATCCGCGAGTTCATTTATATAGGTGGACATGCGGCGGTTCTGTACAGTGACCGGCTGTCCCCGCTGTATATAGGAAAAGGCTTCGTCCTTTGTATAAGATCCGGAAAAAACAAGCTGATCATCAGCCACATCAATACAGCGCATCAACGGATGATCCCAGGAAAAGATAAAAACGCCGCCCGGCTTCAAATACGATGCGATATGATGGACTGCGGCCTTTAAATCCGTTGTCCATCCGATTGCATAGACAGAATATACCACATCAAAATACCCTTTCGGCAAACCGCATTCCTGCTCCATAGGGGCGTTGAACAGCCTGGGCCGGAACCCGTTTCCGGTCAGATATGTTTGGGCGTTGGCAATTTGTTTTACCGACAGATCCAGTCCCCATAGCTCCGCCGTCCCCTTCCGGCCGCACCAGCAGAGGGAATGTCCGGCCTGATGGACTGGCGAATATCCTTTTCCGTCCCGGGGACACCGCTCTGCCAGCGGGCGGAAGGCCATTTTGCTCCTGCGAAGTTTGAGATTTTAATACAAATGCATGAAGAACTACGGGTACAGGCCCGCTATTTCCAAAGCCCTCTCTTTTAGCATGATACGTGCTGCCTCAGGCTCAAGGATTTCCACATATTTTCCGAAAGACAGCAAATAGTTAAAGGTCCAGTTGCTTAACTGGTATCGGATGGTAACCAAATAGTCTCCGTCCTCACATAAAGAAACCTGATTTTCCTGGAATTCATCAAAAAGCCTGTAAGCGATGGCACGGGAAAATTTCAGTTTGAAAACAGGGATTTGGTCCTCCTCTTTGTATTCCGGCAGCAGGGAATAATCCTTCGGCAGTTCCCTTTGGAAGGTTTCCGGCATAACATGGATATGCTTCATCCGGGACATACGGAACGTACGGATATCCTGTTTGTACCTGCAATACCCTATAATATACCAGGCGTGTGACTTAAATACAAGCCGCAGGGGTTCTATAGTCCGGCAGGATTTCTGCAGCTCGGAGTTAAAATAATCAAAGGCGATGAGATGTTTATTGAGAATGGCGTACTGCAGTTCGGAAATCGTAACCTTTTCTTTTTCATCACTGCCCCAGAAGGAAAAATCCACCTCCAGCCATTCCGGTTTCAGCACATGCCGGAAAACGGCGCCGATTTTGTTCAATGTAATTTCCGCATTCGGATAGTTGGAGGCCTGTAATATCTGTAAGCCCTGCAGAATATTCTGCTGCTCTTCCCCGGATAATAATGGTTTTTCAATCGTATAACCGTCCAGCAGAAAGATACCGTCGCCGGTTCCCTTTACGGACATAACAGGGATTCCGGCAAGAGAAAGCGTGTTTAAATCACGGTAAATCGTCCTGGTTGATACCTGAAAACGATTAGCCAGTTCTTTGGCAGTAACGTGTTCGCGGCCTGCAATATAAAATACCATCTGTACCAAACGTTCTATCTGCATGGAGGTTCTCCTTAATAAATCCGCTCTCCAATCAGTTTATCATGTGGAACGATCAAACAGCGGTTTATTTCTTTTTCATATTTTTGGTAAATGCTCTGCAAGGCCTTCCCATAAGCCTCTTTTGTTTCAAATTCCCAAAAAAGGATATATTTTACGCATTTCACGATCCTGGTAATTTTTTGGGGAGGGAGCCCTTCCCTTATCTGCTCATAATCAATATGATATTCTCTTTTCACGTATTTCAAGTCCTTCAGTCCTGCCTGTTCTCTTTGCGCAGCCGCAACCTCCTGCAGAAGCGTTTCAAATTCTTCCACCTTCGCGGGCTTTACTTGATAGATTGCTATTTCTGCAAAATTATGATTCATGGGGGATCCTCCGTGTTTTTTTAGAAATTATAACACATCCAATGCGACATGTAGCTGTCTTATTAAAAATATGTTACTCAAACTTCGTAGTTGCCGAATGGCCTTCCGCCGGCTGTCTGCGTGGCGTTTCCGGGACTGAAAAGGAATTTTCGCAGGTACCTTTCAGCCTATGAAGATGAGACCAGTCAAGTGTGTCAGCCTTATCTGACACACTTGACGCCCTTGGGCTCATCGGAATGTCCAGGCTGACGGACCTGCGAAAATCCTTTTCAGTCCCGGAAACGCCACGCAGACAGCCGGCGGAAGGCCATTCGGCAACTACGAAGTTTGAGTATGTTACTGTTTACGCCCTCTGTGCCGCTGTTGGGAATCATTGCTGTACAAGGGGAAACATGATAGAATAGGAGGAAAATACAGTTACGTTATTTCATTATGGCAGAAGAGAGGGGATAACGATGATAACATTTGCCGTCTGTGACGACGAAGCCTTTATGCTCCGGGATTTCACCGCCAGGCTTTCCGACTATATGGAAGAAAGACAGATGGAATTCCGGGTTCAGTGCTATACCGGCGGAAAAAGCCTGCTGGACAGCAAAATACAGTTTGATATGGTGTTCCTTGATATCCAAATGGAAAGCCCGGACGGGCTGGAGACGGCAAGACTGCTCAGACAGAGGGGATATCAGGGCATCCTTATTTTTATTACGGTTTTAAAGGAATGTGTATTTGATTCGTTTGAGGTGCAGGCATTTGATTTCCTGGTAAAGCCAATCGATCCTATCCGTTTCCGGCGTACCATGGATCGCAGCCTCCAATTCCTGGAGCAGGCCGGCAGGCAAAATATCGTTGTGCATAGAGGCAGGGATTCCCGGATCCTTTCCTTTTCCGAGATAGTGTATTGTGAAGTCATTGCACGCAAGATTTATCTTCATCTGCACGGAGGGGAAACAGTTGCTTACTACGATAAGCTGGAGGAATTGGAAAAACGGATGGACAAGCGTTTTTTCAGATGCCACAGAAGCTATCTGGTTAATCTGGATTTTGTGCGCGGGTGCAGGGACGGATTGATTCTGTTGGCAGAGGGCGGTGAAATACCTGTTTCCCGCCTGCGGGAACGGGAGTTCACGAAAGCGCTTTTATTCCACATGAAAGAAAGGCGGCGGGATGGAATGGTTTCTTCTTTTATTTAATATAGTAACGATTGCCGTACAGGGAATTCTGCAGCTTTTATTTATGGGACATCTTACAGAAAAACGTGTGAAGCTGCGGCATTTTGCCGTCTGCCTTGCGATGCTTTATTGTGCCGGCTTCACAGATTTCCTGGAGGCATTTCCTGATTCGGCTATTCTGCTTAACATATTGACGCTCTATATCCTGGGACGGCTGGGGCTGAAAAACAACCGTCCGGTATCCTGTGTAACCGCAGTCCTGGCAGTGTACATTGCACAGCTGTCTTTTGGTCTGATGGACTCGGTGACTATGCTGCTTTTCCCCGTAATACACGGAAATGCCCCGCTGCTGTATCTGCTTATTGTTCTGGCAGCTTTTCTTTCTTCTGCGCTGTGCGCCATCTGCTTTCGGATAATTTCCTCGCATATCACTCTGCAGAATCCTCCTCAGGGGCTTTTGACCTGGCTTTTGCTGCCTCCCGGCCTGTTCCTTTTCGCCGTCGAATTCTATATTCTGTCCGTCAACTATAAAAGTGTAGTATTGTTTCCGGGTTCGCTGCAGCTGCGTAAACACATTATGCTGCTGCTTTTGCAGGCTCTTGGCCTGGGAGTGCTGTTTTGTTCCCTCTATGCTTACCGGCGCATCTGTGAAAGTTTTAAGGCACAGGCGGATCTGGCATTACTGGAACAGGAAACGCATTCTCTGAAAAATTATGTGTCACAGGCACAAATACGTTATGAAAAGACAAGGTCATTCCGCCATGATGTCAGAAATTACCTGTCCGTTCTGGACGGTTTTTTGAGAGACGGCAGTATCGATCAGGCACGGGATTACCTGAAAAATCTGGATGCGGCGGCGGGGGAACTTTCTTTTCCTGTTCATACGGGCAACCCAACCGTGGATATTTTGCTGGGAGATAAACTGGAATTAGCCAAAACAGACGGAACAGCAGTCGACATATCACTTAAATTGCCGCAAGATGGTAGAATAACCGATTTGGACTGGTGTGTTATTTTTGCAAATGCCCTTGACAATGCGATCCGTGCATGCAGACAGGGGAATAACTCAAAAAGTATACGGATTTCCGGCGAACAGCAGGGTGATTTTTATATGCTGGAATTTGAAAACACCTGCCCCGAGGATCAGCCGCCGGTTCCTGATTTTGGTATCGGGCTTGGCAATATCAAAAGTGTCGCATTAAAATACGCAGGCGCAGTGACGGCCGGGCAGCAGCATGGTTTATTCCGGTTACATGTGCTGCTGGACATTTCAGTACAGCCAGAAGGCATTTCGAAGCAAAGGGCTTGAAATCATGCGTCTGTTTTTCTTACAATGAAGGCGCAGGAGGGAATGGGGCATCCCGTTGCGTTGTGAGGCTCCTGCCAAAAAATAGCAAAAGAAAAAGAAAAACAGAGGTGATTGGAATGAACGTAAGCGGAATAAACCAGGCACAACAGCCTGTTACCCCTCAAAAGCCACTGGAAGGATCCAAGCAGGCCGCGTCTGCAATCAGGGAGTTGGAGCAGCAGTTACAAAAACTGGATGCGGAAAAACAGAAAGCCGTCCGGAATAAGGACACCGAAAGAGAGAGGAAACTGGAAAAGCAGATCCAGGAGATTAAAAAACAAATTGAGCAGCTAAAAAGCCGGGAAACGAACCGGCAGGAGGATGAGGCGGAACCGGGGAATCTCGAAAAAAAGAAAAGCCCGGAAAACACCGGCAAAGGGAAGTACATAGATGAAATTGCATAAAAGATAATGTATCAGGCCGCGTTTCCCAGGGAATGCGGCTTTTTTGCGCCATTTTCCGGTATCAAACCGCGCAGCCTTTTTTTTCCTGGAAGAAAGAGAAAAAAAGTCGGGCAAAGCTGCCTGCCTGCTGTTATACTGAAAACATCTTAAGATAACGGGAGGAAAAACAGGTGAATTATTATGAGAGGATCCAGAAAGCTATTGATTTTCTGGAGCATAATCTGGAAAACGATATCAAAGCGGAGGATGCGGCGAAGGAAGCCTACATGTCGGTGTCTAATTTTTACCGCCTGTTCTTTGCCATAACAGGCTATCAGGTAAAGGAATACCTCATCAACAGGCGGATCAGTCTTGCGGCAGAAGATATCCGTATTAACCAGATGAAGGTATTGGATGCTGCCGTGAAATATGCCTATACCAGCTCCGACGCTTTTTCCAGAATCTTTAAAAAGGTCACCGGTTATTCTCCCAGCACCTATTCCCGGGGGATGGTAAACTACAAATTTGAAAGGATTCATTTAATGGATAAATATTTTGAGATTCCCGATGAGGAAATGAACGAACAATACCCGGATATTAAGGTGTTGAAAGAGATGCAGCCCATGCGTGTGGCTTATTACTGTTATTACGGAAAGAACCCGGAGAACGGCGCGTTTGCTGTCATGAAGGATTGGGTCATGAAGGAAAAGCTGGATATCCGCAGCGGAAACTACCGTATTTTCGGCTACAATGCGCCGGACTGTGACCCTTCCGCCGAAGAATACGGCTATGAGGTATGCGTTACCATACCGGAAGATATGGAAGTGAAGGATGATAACATAAAAACAAAACAGCTGGACGGCGGCCTGTTTGCCGTCATTTCCATCGAACGGACGAAAGACGAAGAACTCGGTGAAGGCATCATGCGCGGCTGGAAGCGTTTTTCAAGATGGCTGGAGGGCAGTAAATACGCGTATGGAGATGCACAGTGGCTGGAGGAGCATCTCGGCTTCGGGGATGCGTTTGACCATATCGGCGGCGTGGAGCTGTATATGCCGGTACAGCTGAAAAAGGAAGGCGGAAAGGAGAGGACGGAGGTAACAGAGGTACAGGTGGAACCCTTTATGACCGCAGTCTGTACGGCGGTCGGGACAGGGGCGGAAGAAAAGGCGAAAAAACAGCTGTTTGCATGGATGAAGGCGAATGGAATTGCGCCGGACAGAGAAAAGAACCGGGTTTTTGCTTTTTATAACTTTGAAAAGCTGGGACAGCCAGATTTCTTTTTCCGGATGTATGTACAGATTGCACCGGACAGGGAAGTGAAGGAGGAAGAAGGGCTGACGAAGGAGGAGTTTCCGGGAGGCCTGTATCTGAAACAACATGTGAAATATAAAAAGAATGCCCAGTCCTGGTTCCAGTTTATCAGGCAGCTGGAGGAAAGTGAAACCTACGGATTTGGGCCGCAGCCGTTTATGGAGCAGTATTTGACAGACAAGCTGCAAATCAGCAGAGAAACGGAGATTGCGCAGTATCTGCCTATAGTGAAAAAGGCAAACGGCGGGAAATAATGTGACATAGCGCAGGAAAAGCCACAGGGAACTGTGGCTTTATTTCCTGCATAAAAAGTCCGGAAAAATATGCCTTATGGGAGCGGATTGGGTTCCGTGGACCAGGAAGAATCCAGATCCGTACCCTTGAAAATCCGCCGTTCCCGGTTTGATTTCAGCATATATACATCTTCATCCGGATAATAACAGGTATCTTCTTTTTCTACGGTTCCCGCGTCTAATATCAGCAGGCTGCCGGATCCTGAATTATAAAAAGTATGCGCGATATTCTCCCCGGCGGGTTTTGCCAAAAAATCCCCCTGCTTCACCGGAATTTCTTCTTCATTCAGCCGCAGTATGCCTGTACCGGAAAGAATCAGGAAAAATTCTTCCTGTTGGGAGTGGCTGTGGTATTTCGTACTGAAGGCATGGGGAGGAACGGAATCGATATTGACATATAGCTTCCGGCTTCCGGCCGCTTCCCCTAAAGATTTGGTCAGCAGTCCCACGGAATCCTGATAGACGAATTCCCCGTTCAGCTGTTCAATATTCTGTATTTTCATTGGCACCCCTTTCTTACCGGCTGCAAATTCCCTGCCGCCCCTGCCGGGACCGCTTACCCTATTCATTATTCCTTTCTTTCCACTCTAAAGGCAGCGTTACAGGCTGTCAAGTGATTATGATGTTTCGGGTGTATCCATAATAAGAACAGGCTTGACATAACCCTTCCGGTCAGAGTATTTTGTAACTAAAGGTTATACAAGACAGTACCGGATAGGGATTGAGCCAACCATTTTCCTGGTGCGGGGGATCCGGCATGAATAAGCGGGAAGAAAAGTAGGCCGTTGTGATTATGGAGAAGGCAGTATGCGGGAATTTAATTTTGAAACGGTTATTCCGATTGAAAAAGGCTGGTCGGAGGATAAAAAATACCAGGTGGCGAAAAAGGACGGAAGCCGTTATCTGCTCCGTGTTACTCCTATACAGCGGTACGAGACCAGAAAGGCACTGTTTGCCGTGTTGGAACAGGTGGCACGGTTGGGAATACCTATGTGTAAGCCTGTTGAATTTGGCATTTGCAGAGACGGAGTCTATGCTCTGCATACCTGGATTGACGGGAGTGACGCCGGGGATGTGATTCCCTTTTTGCCGGAGAAAGAGCAATATGCTTCAGGGGTGAAGGCAGGGGAAATACTGCGTGAAATACATGCCATACCGGCGCCGGATACACAGGAACAATGGGGCAGCAGATTTAACAGGAAAGCGGATGAGATCCTTCATAATTATAGGGAATGTCCGATTCATTTTCAAGGGGATAATGCGCTCATTACATATATTGAAAATAACCGCGGTCTGCTGGAAAACCGTCCACAGTGCTTTCAGCACGGAGACTATCATATCGGGAATATGATGGTACAAAACGGCTCGCTTATCATCATTGATTTTGACCGTTACGATTTCGGGGATCCATGGGAAGAATTCAACCGGATTGTATGGAGCGCCCAGACAAGCCCCTGTTTTGCGGCAGGCCAAATCGACGGATATTTCGATGGCAGACCGCCGGCGGAATTCTTCCGGCTGCTTTCCTTCTATATTGCCTGCAATACGCTTTCTTCCATTTATTGGGCCGTTCCATTTGGTCAGGAGGATATCGATGTTATGATGAAACAATCCCAAAACGTGCTTTCCTGGTATCGCAGCATGGATAATATAATTCCATCCTGGTATCGAAAGTACGGAGAAAGTGCATGGGGCAGAAAAAGAGATAGAAAAAGAGATAGAAAAAGAGATAGAAAAAGAGATAGAAAAAGAGATAGAGGAGACGGATGGGATCATGAGTGATTTTGGATTTCAGGAGATGCAGGCGATTCAAAAGCAGCTGCAGGAAAAATATAAAGACAAGTGGGGCGGATTATCTCCAAAGAAGGGACGTGATTCCCTGCTTTGGATGATGATAGAAGCAGGGGAAGTGGCGGATGTAATCAAGAAACAGGGAGATGAGAAAATAGTTGGCGATGAACAGGTCAGAAGTCATTTTATAGAAGAGCTCTGCGATGTGATGATGTATCTGAACGATGTTATGCTCTGCTACTCCATTTCGCCGGAGGAACTGGCGGAAACATATCGGGAAAAGCATGACAGGAATATGAAACGATGGTAAATGATTGAACCAGGATTGGACAGGAGGCGTCTTAATTGATACGTAATCAATAAGACGCCGTTTTTTATTGAGGAAATTCTGATGTTATTGCTGCAAAATTGGGAAAACTAATGGTTGCCGGCAAACTGCCTATTGCCAAAAGGCAACAGGCTTTCTGCTTTTCGTCATTTCTGTATGGTATCTGCAGGGCGGCGGCACAAGGGGCCGTGAATTGCAGCTGCAAAGTTTGAGAATATCAGAAAAAAGGTTGACATATCTAACTGTAATATTTATAATTACAGTAACTCATGGAATTACAGTATTGCGGAACCAGGCTCGGCGCTGCACAGATGGCAGGTTTTACAATTAATTCTCTGTAAGCGCATTTGTGTAGATCGTTGTCCGCAAAAAATAATCCAACCGGCAGGAAAATCAGGCCGGTCAGGAAGGGGTAACCGTTCAGGCTTGTCGAACGGTTATAGGAAAGGAAGGCTCGATATGGATGACAGGGAAAGACAAAAAGAAGCGGCAGCAAAGGCGGCAGCAGCCTGGGTTCGGGATGAAATGACCGTAGGGCTGGGAACCGGTTCCACAGCCTATTATTTTATACAGGAAGCGGGGGCTATGGTACGCGCGGGAATAAGGCTGCGGGCCGTGGTTACCTCAGAAGCCACGGGAAAGCTTGCGGCATCATTCCATATTCCGGTAATCCCGCCGGAGGAAGCGCAGACCGTGGATCTGGCGGTGGATGGAGTGGATGCGGTGGATACGGACTTCTGTGCGGTAAAAGGCGGGGGAGGCGCTCTCCTTCGGGAAAAAATTGTGGCATGGAAGGCAAAGCAGGTAATCTGGATTATGGATGAAAGCAAACGCGTAAAAAATCTTGCCGGTTTTCCTCTTCCGGTTGAGGTTCTGCCCTTTGCAGCCTCCTGGGCGGCGGATGCTGTAAAGGAGCTGGGGGGAAATGCAGTGTGCCGCCAGCGGGACGGTAAGTCATTTTTTACCGATAACGGAAATAGGATATTGGATGTAGTGTTTCCAAAAGACAGGGATCCCAGATTGGCTGCAGAAGCCGTCAGGCAGATACCGGGGGTCCTGGAAACCGGTTTTTTTGACCGGATGTGCAGCCGGATTCTTATCGGTACCACCGGCGGTGTCCGGGAGTTGGTGAATCCCAATAAGGAAAAAGCCCCGTTACAGGGTAGAACAGTCCCGGGATGGAAAAACGGGTGTGTCTGAGCAGGTATGTAAGATTGACAACAGGCTGAACAGTTAGGGCAGGTGGAAAAATGCAGGAAAAAAAGGATAAAAACAACCGGATTGTAAATGGTTATATAGGGACCTATTTTTCGGAAAACAGCAAAGGGATCTATCGGTTTGCCTTTGATGAAGAAAGTGGGGAACTGACAGCTCCCGAACTGTTCTATGAGGCCAGGGATGCCAAATGGGTATCCGTCGGCCCGGACCGGATCTGTTTTCCCATGGAGGAAAACGGACGTGCGGGAACCTGTTTCCTGGAACGGGAAAAAGGGCAGATATCACATGTGCGGAAAATACTGGAAGAAGCCCATACACCCTGCTATCTTCAGCAGGACGGGGATTATGTATACACCGCCAATTACCACGATGGCACGGTTATGGTCTATCATTTGAGCCGGCATGTTCCTGAGATCCGGAAGCGGATCGAAAACGGCGAAAAGGCCGGCTGCCATCAGATTCTTCTTCACGGCCCATGGCTCCTGGTGCCGTGTCTGGAACAGAACCGGATACGGATTTTTGACAGGGAAAACGGTTTTGGGCCGGCAGGGGAAATCCCTTTTCCGGAGGGGAGCGGGCCAAGACATGGTGTTTTTGACCGTGCCCATAAACGGCTGTATGTAGTGAGCGAATGGAGTAATACGCTTTTTACGTTTGCCGCAGACGGAAAGGAATTCCGGTTGATCCAGTCGCTTCCGCTTCTGCCCCGGAAGGGGAATGCGGCGGCTGCCGCCATACGAATGTCACCGGGAGAAGAAGCCCTGTATATTTCGGTGCGCGGGCCGGATATTTTAATACGGGTGGATATCCGCGGGGATAAGGCGGTTTTGGAAGAATATGTATCAAGCCGGGGCGTGCATCCCCGGGATTTTATACTCACCGATGACGGCCGTTTTGTCCTTGTTGCCAACCGCCAGGAGGGCGGGCTTGTGTCTCTGGAAAGGAATCGGGAAAGCGGTAAAATAGTGGGGATCAGAAGCCGGATTCCGATACCGGAAGCGGTTTCGGTAGTACTGGATAAACCGGGAATCCCGCAGGAATCATAGAAAAAAGCTAAAACGCCGGGACGGGGAGAGCGCCGTTCCGAGATTAACAGGAGGATAACAGTATGCAGAAAACAGATATCGGTGTCATAGGGCTTGCCGTAATGGGCAGAAGTCTTGCGCTTAATATGGCGGATCACGGATTTAAGGTAGGAGGATATAACCGGAGCCATGAGGTGACGGAAGCGTTGGTAAAAGAACATCCCCATGATAATTTTATCCCTTTTTATGAATTGGAAGAATTGGTGGACTCCCAGGAACGCCCGAGGAAATTTCTGATTATGGTAAAGGCGGGCAGGCCTGTGGATTTAGTGATTGAACAGCTTGTGCCTCTGCTGGAAGAAGGGGATATAATTCTGGATGGAGGAAATTCTTTCTTTGAAGATACGATACGAAGGGAGAAAAGTCTGAAAGAAAAAGGAATCTATTACTTTGGAACCGGCGTTTCCGGAGGAGAAAAAGGCGCCCGTTTCGGTCCCTCCATCATGCCCGGAGGTGACAGAAAAGGCTACGACTATGTGGCGCCTGTCCTGGAAGCTATCGCGGCAAAGGCACAGGGGGAGCCTTGCTGTGCCTATATGGGGCCGGATGGGGCCGGCCATTATGTCAAAATGGTGCACAACGGCATTGAATATGCGGATATGCAGCTGATTGCAGAGGCTTATCTGCTGCTTAAATATGTGGGCGGCTGCAGCAATGAGGAATTGGCGGCTACTTTTGACGAATGGAACCGGAAGGAGCTGAAAAGCTACCTGATCGGAATCACTGCAGGAATATTCAGGGAAAAGGATGATCTGAGCGGACAGGAACTTCTGGATGTAATTCTGGACAGTGCGGGCCAGAAGGGCACCGGACGCTGGACCAGCCTGGAATCTCTGAAACAGGGAGTGAACGTATCCATGATTACGGCGGCCTGCAACGCCAGAGTCATGTCTAACCGCGTGGAAGAACGAAGGGCAGCTAAGCCGCTTTTCACCGTTTCACAGGAAAAACGGGCTGTGGATAAAAAAGCATTTGGGGAGCAGGTACGAAACGGGCTGTATACCGCAAAAATCATTGCCTATGCCCAGGGGTTTGAACTGCTGGCACACGCCTCCGGAGAATACGGATGGAATCTGGACTACGGAAGGATTGCGGCAATTTTCAGGGCCGGCTGCATTATCCAGGCAGATTTCCTGGATGATATTACCCGTGCCTATGAAAGAAATCCCGATTTGAAAAATCTGATGCTGGATCCGTTTTTCCTGGAACGGATCAATGCCGGACAGGAAAGCCTGCGCCATATCCTTACCATGGGTATTATAAATGGAATCCCGGTTCCCGCCATGAGCCAGGCCGCAGCTTACCTGGATGCATTCCGGGGAATGCCGGTGGGGGCAAATCTGATCCAGGCCCAGAGGGACTGCTTCGGGGCCCATACCTATGAACGTAATGACAGGGAAGGAACCTTCCACCACGATTGGAGGTTAAGCAATGAGTGAAAAAAATACATTTACCATATTCGGAGGGACAGGGGATCTGACCTTCCGGAAGCTGATCCCGGCCCTGTACAACATGGAAATGACGGGAAGCAATACCTTTGATACGCAGATTGTGGTGATAGGCAGGCGGGATTATACCAGCAGTGCTTATCGGGAACTGGCCCGGGACTGGGTGGAAAAATTCACGAGACTTTCCTTCCGGGAAGAGGTATATGAAAAAATAGCGGAACGGATTCTCTATTACCGCATGGATTTCACAAAAGAAGAAGCGTATGGGGAACTGAATGCTTTTTATCGTGAAAACGGGGCGGAGAACCATGTGTTTTACTTTGCAGTTGCTCCCCGGTTTTTCCCTGTCATTGTACAGGGGCTGAAGAAGGTGGATGGAGCGCGGGGAGGAAAGGTGGTTCTGGAGAAGCCTTTCGGGGAAAATCTGGAGGCTGCCGCTGCGCTGAATGAAAAGATGGAAGCTTTTTTCTCGCCGGATCATATCTACCGTATTGATCACTATCTGGGTAAAGAGATGGTGCGCAATATCCAGACCATCCGGTTTGCCAATCCTATTTTCAGCAATGTATGGGATGCAAAGCATATCCGGTGTATTCAGATTTCCGCTATGGAAGAGGTGGGGGTGGAAACCCGGGGCAGCTATTATGACCACAGCGGGGCATTAAAGGACATGATGCAGAACCACCTGTTCCAGATCCTGTCCATCGTCGCCATGGAACAGCCCCAATCCTCAGCGGTGGAGGATATGCACCGGGAACAGATGAAGGTGCTTTCAGCGCTGGTTATGCCGGAGGATATTTCAGGAAGTATGGTGCTGGGGCAGTACGGGGGATACCGTGAGGAGCCGTCCGTGGCGCCGGATTCCGATACGGAAACCTATGCGGCAGTCCGTCTTCTGGTGGATAATGACAGGTGGAGGGGAATGCCTTTTTATATCCGGACCGGGAAAAAGCTGGGGGAAAGGGAAATGCAGGTGGCCGTAGTATTCAAAAGCCCCTCCCCGGAGGTGGAGTCCAATATCCTGAATATCCGGATTCAGCCTACGGAAGGCGTATATCTGCAGTTTAATATTAAAAGGCCGGGAGAAACGGATGATATTATCCAGGCGAAAATGGACTTTTGCCAGAGCTGCTCCCTGGAACATCATCTGAATACGCCGGAGGCCTATGAAAGGCTGATCGGCGCCTGCTTCCGTGGGGAGCGCTCCTGGTTTTCCCAATGGGATCAGGTGGGTATAAGCTGGAGATATGTGGATGCTGTGAAGGCGGCATACCGCAGCAGCGGCATGCCTCTTGCCTCTTATGAACCGGGGAGCAACGGCCCGCAGGAAGCAGAGCGGCTTCTGGCCATATATGGGGATACGTGGTTTGATCATTAAATAGTTTACACTTAAGACGATGGAAGCGGTCTGGAAGATAAACGCTGTAATCGGATAAGCCGGGTTACGGCCCCCTGCCTGTGCAGGGGGCCGTTTCCTGCTTTGGAGTGCGTGGTTCCGGGCAGCACGCCAGCCAAATCCCGGTATATACTGGCGCTATAACATACACAGGATTACCGGCATGCATTGTCAAGATCTTATTTTATGTTATAATGATGGTGCGTTTCTGCCGGGAAAACCCGGCGGAACAGACGGGGTCATTGGAGCAGACTATAACAATGCTAAGGGAGCGGATTCCAAATGAAAAAACTGCAGTTCATGCAATCAGGGTATTTTATCTTATTAACCTCCTTCTTCGTCGTGTTTTTATTTGCAGTATTTAATATTTTTACCATCAAACATTTTAATCAGAGAATCGAAGAAATTTATAAAAATTCCCTTAATTATTCCAGCAATTATTGGGCAGATCAATTCTATGTGGCCAACAGAGAACTGACCTCCCTAATCAATAAAAATGACGGTACGGACTATAATTTGATCTGTGATTCTTCCGATCCCGCCTTTATTGCGGAAAGAAGCTCTGATTTGCAGAGGGATTTAACCAACCTGTCTCTTCTTAACGATAACAGAATCGTGTATTTCGTTTTTATCCCGGACAAGGATATGATGCTGTCCTCCATTTCCTATCTGGATTATTTCCAGGAAACGGAAAACGAGGAGTTGAAAAAATATATCTTAAATAACCAGGTGAATAATTCCGCAGCCTGGAAGGATATCAAGCTGGGAGATAACTATTATTTTCTGCATTTATATGAACATAAAAGCGGCTTCGGAGGATGCTATATCAGCTGTGAAAACGTACTTCGGGATATCATGCCGCAGGATCAGGAAAGCAACGTCTCCCTTTTGAATATGGATGGTTCGGTTTTTTATGCGGAGAAGGATGCACAGGAATACAAGAATTACTTTGTATTCTCCCGTGCCATCCGCATGATCAATAAGAAAATTTCCATAGAAATCCCTCATGTCAATTTTGTCAGCAGCGGATCCTATCTGTTTATTATTATTATTATTGCGATAGCAGCGTCCATCCTCCTGATAACGATTGCTTTATTTTACCAGGAACAGTCTGTGTTCAAGCCTCTTACCAAACTGAAAAAAGCCATGGAGGAATTCAGCGGCGGCAATACGCAGGTCAGGCTGAATGATCGGACCTCCAATCATGAAATCAAGGTGCTGTATCATACGTTCAACCATATGGCGGAACAGATTATCAACCTGAAAATAGATGTGTATAAAGCCAGCCTGGAAAAGCAAAAGGTGTATAACCAGTTCCTGCGGGTGCAGATACAGCCTCACTTCTATACGAATATATTAAATCTGATTTATACCCTGGCAAGTATTAAGGACTACGGAACAATCAAGGATCTTACCAAAAACATGGCGGAATATTTCCGGTATCTTTTATCCCTGAAAGAAGATTACGTATTTCTGGAGGATGAGCTGCAGTGTATCGCGCGGTACGCCCAGGTACAGAAAATCAGGTACCAGGATAATTTCCAGATGAAGATTACCTGTAATGCCGATGCCGACACGGAAAAAATACCGCCCCTGCTGATTCAGACCTTTATTGAAAACAGTATTAAGCACAATATCATGCTGGTGCAGGATTTGGAGATTATACTGGTGATTGAAGAGGCGGAGGACATGCTCTGCATCATAGTGAAAGATAACGGCCTCGGTTTTCCGGAGGGAATACTGGACAAGCTGAACCGGGATGAAGATATAGAAGAGGATGGCAGACACATCGGCATTATGAATGTGAAAAACCGTCTTGAGGTGCTGTACCAGGGGAAGGCCGTTGTCAGTATCCAAAATGAGAATAAGGGTTCCAGGGTTGCCGTCAGCATTCCCCGAATCCGGAAGGAGGAGAATACGCAGATTGAATATATTACTTGTTGATGATGAAGTAATGGTAGTTACCTTGCTGAAAAAACATATTGACTGGAAAGGGCTGGGAATTGACGAGGTATTTACCGCCTATACGGCCATGGACGCCAGGGCCGTATGTACCGGAAATAAAATAGATATTATTGTCTGCGATATTGAGATGCCGCAGGAAAACGGCCTCTATTTACTGTCTTGGGTGAGGGAAACATTTCCTTCTGTGGTAAAAATTATCCTGACAAGTTATCCGGATTTCAAATATGCACAGGATGCCATTAATATCGGCGTTGTAAAATATCTTCTGAAACCGGTCAGCTTTGAGGAGCTTTCAGAGACTGTCAGGCTTGCCGCAGATGAGATCGTAAAAAGGGAGAAGGAAAAGCTTCAGGTATCGGTCGGGCAGCAGCGTCCGGATCCCAAAAGGGAGGAAAAGATTTTCTATACCAATCTGCTTACCGGGGATATCCTGCCCTTCACCGAATTTATTGATAAGGCATTGAAAACAGGCGGCCTTACCAGGGAAGCGCTGGAGCCGAAGGGGCTGGTATATATCCGTCTGGCCGGCGCCCGGGTGCAGATGAAAAACAACAGTATTTTATTGTTTGCCTTAGGTAATATTGCGGAGGAACTTTTTTCAGACATAACGGAAGTACACCTGTGGGATAATATATTCTGGATTGTGAAAACCGGGCATAACAGGGCTTCGCTGTATGAAATGTGCGAATTGTTCATATCCAGTCTGAAGGGACGGTTTCCGGGAGAGATTTTTGCGTATTTTATTTCCGCGGAGTATTCAGCCTGTCATCTCAGCCTGGAGACATTATCAGAACGTTCCAGGGATTTAAGGCATGCCGCCATGCAGTACCGGAATGTGGGGCAGTTCATCTATGATGTGGACGATTTGATGGAAAAGGCCATGGAAACGGAAAACGGGGAACAGCACCCGTCTGCATGGGCGGTGGCGGAAGCTGTAAAGGAGTATGTACACGCGCATTATATGGAGGATATCAGCAGACAGGACATAGAGGCATGTGTACATTTGAACGGGGATTATCTGAACCGTATTTTTAAAAAGGCCACCGGTTATTCCCTGGTTCAATATATCCAGTATTACCGTATCCTGGTTTCCAGACGTTTGTTGGCAGAGCGGAAATGTACGATAACGGAGGTGGGGACAAAGGTGGGCTTTGATACGCCTTCCTATTTTGCAAAGGTTTTCAGGAAGTGGACAAACATGACTCCGAATGAATATTATAACAGCTGTGATTCCAAGTCAGGTACTCCGCCGGAATCAGATAACCCGCAGGCATAGAGAAAAAGTCGAAATTGTTCTATTACTTGGTCGGTTTTGTTGTTGAGACAAAGCCGGCTTTTTTATTACACTTTAGTTGTAAAACAATTGTGGCTGAAATACAAGGAGGGTGTTATGTTACGAAAAAGGATCCATATTTTATTAATGGCGGCAATGATAGCCGGACTTATGGCGGGCTGCGGTTCTGCAGGACAGAGTCCTTCAGAGAGCGGAGCGGCACAAGGGAGCACAGGGACGGAAACGGCAGCGGAAAGTGGCGGAGATTCCCAAAACGGGACAAAAGCAGAAGACCGTTCCGGGCAGGAGCCATATACCGTACGAATTGTTGCAGATGGTTATGGTTCAGAGGAAGCCTGTGCGGAGATCGGGGAGGCCGTTTCGGAAATTACAAAAGCGAAGTTTAATACTGAGGTTGAAATTGTCCGTTATGACTTTTCTACCTATGTGGATAAGGTACAGACGGAACTGGCCTCCGGAGAAAAAATCGATTTGCTTGGAGGCGTATCCCAGCTCCCGATTCCCAGTGCGGCAAGCCAGGGGCAGGTACTCGCTTTAAATGACCTTCTGGAATCGGATGGTCAGGATATCCTTGCAGACATCAGCAGTGAGGATTTGGCGTCTACGTCTATCGACGGTCAGGTTTACGCTGTCCGTAATAATAAAGAGCTTGGTCTTGGCCTTGGCTTCGCATGCAATACACAAATGCTGGAATCCCTCGGCGTTGATTACAGCAATATTAAGACGGAGGCCGATATGGAGCCTATCCTCCGGGCGGTAAAAGAGAAATATCCGGATTGTTATCCGTTTGCATCAGACAGCGGCGCAATGGGTGACTATATGTATGCCATTGACTGGCTGGGAAGAGATTTCGGGGTGTTGACAGATTCGTTCAGCGATGACACCACAGTGGTGAATTTCTATACCTCTGACGAGTATTACGAACTGTGCAGCCGCAGATATGAATGGTCCCAAAATGGCCTGATAATGCCGGATGCCAGTATTAATACGGAACAGGTTACCAGCCTTATGGGTGCCGGAAAAGCATTTTGTGCAACGACGGAAACGAAACCGGGTATTGAATCCCAATGGGAGAGAAATACGGGAATTGATATTACCATCATCAATATCGTGCCTTATTATACCACCACCAGCAATCTGAACAATTACTGGTATATTCCTTACACGAGTGAGCAGCCGGAAAGGGCAATGCAGGTTTTGAACGAAATGTATTCCAATCCTGATGTGGCAAACCTTCTAATTTATGGTATAGAAGGCAAGTATTATGAATTTGTGGAGGAAGAAAAAGGGGTAATCGACTATCCGGAAGGAATAACCGCTGAAGATTTGGGTTGGACGGTTACCGCATGGCATTTCCCGAATGAGCTGATCGCGCATAAGTGGGTTACAGACGGTCCTGATATCTGGGAAGATACGATAGCATTCAATAAAGACTGCCATCCGTCTGTTGCGAAAGGGTTTGTCTGGGACAGTACGGATGTGACGAATGAAGTGGTGGCTTGTACAACAGTCCTTAACAAATACAAGAAAGGCCTGGAAACGGGAGATGTGGATCCTGACTCCGTATGGGAACAGATGAAACAGGAATTTGAGGAGGCCGGTATCCGGAAGATTCTGACAGAAAAACAAAAACAGCTGGATACCTGGCTGGCGGGGCGTTTATGAAAAATAAGAAAAAAAGGAGTCCTTTCAATTGGGCTTTATATTGTATGCTGATTCCGGGATTTCTCTATCTGCTGTTCAATAACTACATACCTATGGCTTTTACCATGATAGCTTTTAAGAAATACAATTTCCAAAAAGGTATTTGGGGAAGTGATTTTATTGGCCTGGAGAATTTCAAATCTCTTTTTTCCACAAGGGACTCCTGGATAATATTACGTAATACGGTGGGGTATAACCTTGTTTTTATTGCGATCGGCCTGGTTGCCGGGTTGGGGATTGCCATTCTTCTGGATGAGCTTCGATCAAAAAAAGGAAAGCGGCTTTATCAGATGTCATATCTGATTCCTTATATGATTTCTATCACGGTAGTCAGCTATATTGTATATGCACTGCTGAGTACGGATACCGGATTTATTAACAACAGTATTCTGGCTCCTCTCGGGAAAAAAAAGATATCCTGGTATGCACAGCCCGGTTACTGGCCTTTTATCCTGGTGGCGGTCAATCAGTGGAAATGGCTGGGATATAACTCGATTATTTATTATTCTTCGGTTATCGGTATTGACTCCAGCTATTACGAAGCGGCTACCATAGATGGTGCTTCCAGGTTTCAGCGCATCCGGTATATTACCATACCCATAATCCGTTCCACCATTATTACTATGACCTTGTTGCAGCTCGGCAGTATATTCCGTTCGGATTTCGGTTTATTCTATCAGGTGCCTATGGACAGCAGTGCGCTGATGAATGTGACCAATACAATTGACACCTATGTTTACCGGGGCATAAAAAGTGTGGGTACTCTGGGTATGTCATCGGCAGCAGGGCTGTACCAGTCTGTGGTCGGTTTTGTATTGATTTTAATTGCTAACGGCGTCGTGAGAAAAATTGACAGGGACAGCGCTATATTCTGAATCGCAGCTGTAGGCCGCGATTATTGAGGAAAGGATGACATGGTAAAAAGAGATAACGCATTTCAGATAATGGCTCACATCGTATTGTTTTTATTGGCACTGTTTTGTATTCTGCCGTTATTATTGCTTTTTTCTTCTTCTTTCAGCAATGAGACAGCTATTCTCCATGAAGGATACCAGCTTCTGCCGAAGGAATTTGATTTAACAGCATATCAGTATATTGTAAATGGAACCAGCGGAATCCTGCGCTCCTATGGAATATCCGCCATAATCACCATAGGCGGGACACGTGCAAATCTTCTCCTTACTATTCTTTATGCATACCCCATTTCAAGAGGAGATTTAAAGGGAAGGACCTTCTTTTCCTTCTTCCTGTTCTTTACGATACTCTTTAATGGCGGACTGATTCCTACTTATATGATGTGGACCAATACGTTTCATATTAAGAATTCTTATCTGGCTTATATTCTGCCGAATTTGCTGGTAAACGGATTTTATGTCATCATGGCCAGAAACTTTTTTGCTTCCAACATTCCCACAGCGCTGCTGGAATCCGCTAAAATGGACGGCGCAGGGGAATTCCGCATACTGCGGGATATCGTGCTGCCTATGTCCAGGCCAATCCTGGCTACCCTGGGGCTGTTCGTATCCCTGAACTACTGGAATGACTGGCAAAATGGCCTGTATTATATCAGTAATGACAAAAGGTATACCATTCAGGTCCTGCTGAACCGTATGCTTCTGGATACCCTGTATATGCAGCAGGGTTTGGCAAAAACAATCAACAGCAGCATTGGAGCATCCATGCCGACAGCAACTCTGAAAATGGCGATAGCTGTTCTTGGTGCCATTCCGGTATTGCTTATATTTCCTTTTATCTCCAAGTATCTTACCGGCGGTATTGTGGTGGGGGCTGTAAAAGGATAACGACATAAAAAACAATTCAGGGAGGATTGCATGATGTTATTTGAAAACTTTAAGCAAGGTCTGAATCTCGGCGGATTTTTATCCCAGTACGAACTCATTGCGGATTCCGGTTCCCGGGAGGCACTGCGCTGCCATTTTGAGACATTTATTACAGAAGAGGATATCCGGCAAATCGCAGCCTGGGGATTTGATCATGTCAGAATCCCCCTGGACGGTTATTTGTTTTTTGATAAGGAAAAGAAGTGTCTGAAGGAGAAACCTCTGGAATATCTGGATCGCTGCATAGGATGGTGCGAAAAACAGGGGATGAATGCGGTAATCGATCTGCACAACATAGAAGGGCATGTATATGGCCAAATGGACAGCCCTACCCCCTTAATGGCAGATGCTGTTCTTCGGGACAATTTCTGCAGCTTTTGGAGCAGAATGGCGGAACATTTTAAAGGTTATAACAAGACGAAGCTGATGTTCGAACTGTTCAATGAAATTGCAGATTCCACCGGATATCAGTGGAATAAACTTTATAAAAAAGCTATCCAAGAGATCCGTAAGGCCGATTCGGGCCGCTGGGTTTTGGTGGGATCGAATTATGTAAACAGCGTGGGTTACCTTGACCGCCTGGATTTAGTGGAAGATCCTTACGTATTTTATAACTTCCATTATTATGAACCAAATGCTTTCACGCATCAGAGAGCACATTTCTCAGAGGAATTCCGTACCTGGGATCGCCCCCTTGCTTATCCCGGGGATATGGCAGATTACCTTGCCTTTCTGGAAGAACATGAAGAATTCAGGAAAGAGCATCCCCTGATGACACGTGATACCACCTGCAATGATAAAAAACTGATGCAGGCTTTCCTGGCAGATGCAGATAAATTCATGAAATTTTCCGGCTGTGAATTATATTGCGGCGAATTCGGTGTGATAGATTCCGCGCCGGCGGAGGCGGCTGTGAAATGGATCCGGGATTTTATTACCATTTGTGACAACATGAAAATCGGGCATGCGATGTGGAATTATAAATGTCTGGATTTTGAACTTGTGGACAGGAATAATCAGGTGGTCAGACCGGAAATCCTGGAGGTGCTGAAGGAACTGAATCAGGGATAGTCCTCTTTGTTATGTATGATAGCAATTGATAGTTCATTAGAAGCGGCGGTATTCCCTGCCGCTTCTAATTGCCTTTGGCCTTCCGATAGGGAATAGAAGAGCTGGAATAAGGAAGTGTATACTTTTATATGATTTTTCAGGTAAGTTTTGCGTCTTTATACTTCAAGCTTTTTCCTGTAATACAGAACTAATTGTCCTTCCTGGTTTTCCGTAGTGACGAATTCGTCATATCCCCAATGCAAATATATCCCCAGATTTCTTGTTTCCCGTGCTTCCACGCCTATGGTAAGGAACGTATAGCCATGTTCCGCAGCATAGCTTTCCATCATATGCACAAGTGCGGAAATGTACCCTTTTCCTTCCTGTTCTTTACGGATACGCAGCGCATTTATATTGGCTGTTGTTTTATTATCGGCCAGCTCTGTCCTGCCGCTGACTGCACCGCATTCCGGTGAAAAAAGCAAAGTCCCCTCACCCACCGGAATTCCGTCGTAAACAATGACAAAGGTATAAGCATCGCCGCTCTGGTTATAGGAAATATAAGTAGTTTTCCACATACGCCAGCGGTCGTTGCCCAAATTATCGGCAATGTTCATATCCCATATCTGTTCCAGATCTTCTGGTGTTGCTTTTCTGTATTCGATGCTCATTATGCGTGACCTCCTTTTTGTCTGTATCCGGATAGAAAGTATATCATATAATAGGAAATTCTTCCATTTTGCCCGTATAAAAGTATGGATATTTAGGTACTCATATCTTATACTTGTTGTTATAGAAATGCAACTGAAAACTGGCGTTTAAATTGTATGAGGTGACAAAGATGGATTTCAGAAAAACATTCGACAGCATTCCGGAACAGTTTGACAAATGGCGGCCCCGTTATTGTGACGAACTTTTTAAAGACATCATTGAGTATGCGGCGATACAAGCTGGGAAATCGGTACTTGAAATTGGTCCGGGAACCGGGCAGGCTACGGAGCCTTTCTTAAAAACGGGCTGTGATTATCTGGCGATTGAGCTGGGTGAAAACTTTGCGGAATTTACGAAAAAGAAGTTTGGCTGCTATGAAAATTTTCATATCGTGAACGATGATTTTGAAACCTATGATTTTGGCGGACGGAAATTTGACCTGGTATTCTCCGCTGCCACGATCCAGTGGATACCGGAAGAAATAGGATTTCCAAAGATATTTCACCTGTTGAAGAACGGTGGGACATTAGCCATGTTTATGACCCGTACGGATGAGAGAACGCCGAATGGAACGTTATATGATGAAATACAGAAGGTGTATGACGAGCACTTCCATGTGGAGACCAGATATACGTGCAGTCTGGAATATGATAATGTTGTGAACTATGGTTTTACAGATTATCATTACCGGGACTGGAAGCAGACCAGAATTTATAATGCGGATGAGTATGTGGAATATCTTGCCGGTTCCATGGTGGAACATATCACTTTAAAAGAGCCTTATAAATCCAACTTTTATAACGGGGTACATGAGGCGGTAGTAAAGGCCGGAAATAAAATAATACTGAATGATACAATTGCATTATATCTGGCAAAAAAACCAGTGGTGGGAGTATAGTATGGCAGGCAGCCTGATTGGTATATGGATATGTCCCAAGCCGTCTCTTAGCCGTTTTCCTGCTTTGGCGAAGCAAAGTGTGAAGCGGAAAATAAAAGCGGGATGGCTGCCAGGAGAGCCATAGCTACATAGGAAGCGGAAAAGATATACATACATTGGTCAATCGTGTATGTTTCCGCGACCCTTCCAAGAACATTGTTTCCGAGAGAATCCCCCAGGCTTCCGCATACGGATATGAGTGCAAGCTCAAACCCTTTTTGTTCTTTTCTGATAAAACCGATCCGTTCTTTGGGGATACCGACGAAGGTACAGGAAACGGAAACACTGCATAGCAGAAATATGGTCATGAACACAGCGGGAGAGGGAGACTTTATGAGCAGCAGCCCGCCCAACGCAGTCACCAGCAGGAACAGGACGTTGAATTTTACCACATTCACCTTATCTACCGCGCGTCCGGCCAGCATATAGGTCGGAGCGCTGATGAGTTCATCCATGGACATGAGGATTCCCAGCTTGGCAGGTGAGAAAAGCAATACATTATAGCAGTACATAGGTATGATAAAGTTCCACATGGGACCTGCCACAAAGGACTGGATAAAAATCAGGAGACAGAAAATCAGGATCCTTTTATTGATGGATTTGAATATATGCAGAATGGGAAGCCGTTCCCTGCGGATACATTCTTTGTTCTTAAGCCCGGCGGCAGCCCAGATGGTTGCGGCTATCAGCAAAAAGCTGCATAGGTAAAGGGCGAAAGCCCCTTCCCTGAACTGGTATAAAAGTCCTGATATCATACCGCCGATGCTTGCCAGAAGGGAAGATATGCTCTGTACGGCTCCGTATATTTTTCCATATCCTCTGCCGTCTGCCATTTCCATTACATAGGAACCGTTTACGGCAAGGAAGATTCCCCGAAAAATCCCCAGAGCCGCCATCAATACCGTAAATGTTAATAGCTCATCCGCTTTTGCCAGAAGGATACAGACTGCACCCAGGCCGGCCAGAGAACAAAGGATGAATTTCTTTGTTCCAAGAAGGTCGGAAAGATATCCGATCATGAGTTTTATGACCATCAAACCTATAGCAACCGCAGACATGGCGCTTCCTATTTTGCTGTAGCTGAGTCCGTGATCTACCATTCTCAGAGGAATAACGGTCATAACCACATTATAGCCAAAGGAAATGAATCCCGATATAAAAGTAAAGCCGATAAACTCTCTGTTTATTCTGCGCCCCTTCATTTCCTGCCCCTCTTCATAAAAAACAAACATGTGTTCTGTATATAATAGCACGTATGTTCGAAATGCGCAAGCGCTGAAATTAAATTATCTTGTCTTGACAGTTCAGGGAAGCAGGCTTAGAATATACGGATAACCGGAACCGGTTTTGCCTTCCTGTGTTACAGGTTAAGGATCGCAAAAAGGAGAAAGGAGACGGTTCAGATGGAGATTGGCACCCGGGAATATACACCGGAGGATTATGGATTTGTCTATGATTTAAAAAAGGAGTCCTGTTTGTCATATGTCTCCCGGATATGGGGCTGGAATGAAGAAAAGCAGGTGGATTATTTTAACACTTTTATTGAACGGGCAAAAGATAGTATGAAAATAATAGTTGCCGACGGTGTTAAAATAGGAATGATAAACTGGAGTACCGGCGAAGGTACCTATGAAATAGAAAACATCTGTCTTTCACCGAAATACAGAAATAAAGGAATCGGGACGCAATTGCTCACTGTTATTATTGAATCCTGTACATATCCGACGATAGAGCTTCAGGTATTTAAGGATAATCCGGCAATCAGTCTGTTTCGGCGTTTGGGTTTTCAGGTGGCTGGAGAATCGGAAATCCATTATCAAATGCAATTATTAAAACGCCAGATCCCGCAGTAGTGCGGGATCCGCTGTTATTTCTTTTGTGCGACTATTTTATTAGAAGCATGATAATGCCGGGGAACGCCGGGGTGTTCATCTTCAAAGGTATAAGACTTAAATTGGAGGATGTTCCAGTCCGCGTATAGTTCTTTAATTTCCTCATCCTCTGCAAGTCCGACTGCAAAAGGTGCTATATCAGGTGATGCAGGCAACACATTTGTGAATAGCTGAATGATATGTATCCCATGTTCCTTGGTGTTTTCTTTAGCGTTAAGCAGGAAATTTTTCCAATCTTCTTTTTTTACGAAATGCAGCGTACCAAAGGACATGATAAGATCATAGCGTTTGGCAAATGTAAACTTTGTTAAGTCCTGGGTCCAGGCTGAAACCTGTAGGTTTTTAGCGGCAGCCTGGCGGTTCAGTCTGGCAATTGCGTTCTCTGACAAGTCAAAAGCCTCAACATTTGTATAACCAAGTCCGGACAGGTATAATGCGTTCTTGCCGTCTCCGCATCCCACATCTAAAACAGACCACGATTTGTTGAACAGATGTTGAAATTCATTTATTGTGGCATTGGGATGTATACCAAATGTGGATACACCGTCATCTTTGTAGGAGTCTTCCCAAAAAGGTATGTTCATTGTATGACCTCCGTTTGTAATGTAGTTCCTCCGTATCTGCTGAAAGAACAGCAGCATAATCTCTTTGTACGAAGGTTAACTTCGAGGAGGCGTATTTATCCTCTATGTATTGTGCTCGTGCTCATTTTGTTTAAGCCAGATATTGGCAGTTACATCGGGCTGGGACTCAAACCCCAGTTTTTTCGCAAGGATTTGCGAAACTTCCCGATAGGGCCAGGTACACCAATCCGGTATAATATCCCTTTTCAGCAATTCTGTAATCAATGCCGCCGCAGCGATTTTTCCATATCCCTTATTTTGTTCTGATTCCACGGTACTGATATCAATTTCCGCATGTTTTTTCCCGAGCATAAAGCCGGAACAGAAGCTTACGCATATTCCATTTTTATAAACTCTTGCTACGGGGTAAGGACATGCCGAATGGAAGTCCTGTTCATAAAGAATGCGGACGGTAACGTCTTCCGGTATCGTGATATTTTTTCCCTTATCCATAAAATGATTCGTGTTTAAGGTAAATATCTTTCTTACATCATATACCCCACTATGCCTGTTAAAGACAGAAGAAATTACATCCTGCCATTGTCCGGATGGGCAGAAGACAACCGCTTCCTCCTTATATTTTGTAAGGATATAATCTTCAAAAATAAGATGATTAAGAGTTTCGGGTGCATAGGGAGTGTCCGGATTCCCTGCAACATAATGAAAATCAAATGGGGTGAACAAGATGGCATAATCGGGGTTTTCATAATTATTCACGTATAATTCGCCGTCATATTGTCCTTCTAATGAAGAATATATGACTGGAAGATTATAGCGATAGGTATGAAATAAATCACTGTATCGTAAATAATCTTTCTTTTGAATCTTCTGCAATTGGATTCTCCTTATGAATGAAAAGGTAATTGTTAGTTTATCTGCTATATGTTTCCGGATTCTTTGCAGAAATCCTATGGTTTATATAGTCTGTCTGATATAATATTGTATTTATAAAATGCGGTCGGATTTAAAACTTATTAGTCTATCTTTCTCCTAAACCAAAGGATTCGCCTCCCCTCCCATTAACGGCACGTGGCTTTCCACGTATTCCTCCACCGTCATTTTCCGTATTTTAATAGTGACCGTGATCCCGCCGGAGTCATTCCTTTCTATATGAAGCCCGTAGTACGGGCCATAAAACAGCTTCAGGCGCTGGTTTAGGTTTTTTAACCCGAAATATTCCCTGCTGTGCCGGATAGGCTGTTCTATTTTATCATTCAAATCGGAGACTTCTTCCTCCGTCATTCCGTAGCCGTTATCTTTTACCCGGATTCTGATATTTTCCTCATCCAGGAAGGACCCTTCAAAATCAATTTCTTGCTGAATGCCAGCTACTTCAGAAAGGTGACAAATGTTTTATCACCTACAAAACTTCGGAAAATGGAAGCCAGGTTGGCGATCAATTCCGAGGTTTCGGTGTCTCCGTTGCTGTAGCATTTGTTGCGCAGCATTTCCAGGGTATTGTATAAAAAATGGGGATTGAAGGTGGCCTGCAGCTCCGCCATTTCGGCATCCTTTTGCTTTAATTCACATCACCTTCCACGTCCAGCCCTTCCAGTTTTCCCTGCTTATCCCTGAGCGCATAAATTATAATTTCACTATCGTCAAACGGGCCAAACGTATGGGCCAATTCTTTATCTTCAAAGTACCCTACGAGTTCGCCTTCATAATATAGACGGTCGCTGTCCCTGTCATAGGTTAAGCCATACGGCTGATAGATCTCGTATGCGGATTCGATGCTGTTTTTTACCTGTTCTTCTATATCCTTTGTGTAGCCGTCAACACTATTTGATATATTCTGTGTAATCTGCAGTTCGTATATGGAATCCTTCATCAAAGGGGTTCTGTCCGCAAAAGCCTGCTGGTCGAATGGCTCCACGCCGACGAGCTTACCCGATTCATTACGTACCGCATAAACATCGACGTTTCCATCCTTATGAGGCCATTCTTTATAGTTATCTTCGTTAACGATATCCTCAAAATAACGGACAAGTTCGTTGTTGTAATACAGCCTGTCATCTTTTTTATTATAGGTCAATCCATATTGCTGATACACCTCAAAAATAGCAGCAATTTCTTCTCTTTTCTGTCGGTTGGACGACGCATGCCCTGTAGAAAGCAGAAGACCGGCTGCTGCCAGGATCAATACCATTACTCCCATAATTACTGCTGTTGATTTTTTCATTCCGTCCCCCTGGATGATAGCTTTTTGTACCGGCTGATATGGCCTGTACGGTACCATAGATATTTATATTGACTTTACCTGTAATTACGATTATTGTCAAGATATTATCATATTCCCTAATTAAAAGAAGATAACTCAAACTTTGCAGACAGCCGGCGGAAGGCCGTTCGGTAACTTCGAAATTTGAGTAAAAAAATTCATGAGATGAAAACATATGGAAAGGAAGGATTATGGATCTTAAAACAGCTATTTTAAGCAGACGATCGGTGCGATCATTTCAGGAGGACATTCCAGTCCCGGACGATGTTATTCAGGAAATGCTGCAAATGGCGCAGGCCGCTCCCTCGGGGGGAAACGGACAGAATCATATATTTGGAATTGTAAGGGATAAAAGAGTGAAAACAGAGTTGGCGGAAGCGGCAGGCGGACAAATGTGGATAGCATCCGCCCCTGTTGTCATTGCCTGCTGTGCAAGGCTTCCTGTGAATTTCAGGGAGCTTGCGCCGGATGATTTCGGATTGGCTGTAGATCGTTTGCGATGGGGAGATTCTTTGCTGGATTATATCACGGATTACCCGGAATGGAAGGAAGCCGCTATGTTATTTGCAAACGCTGCCCCGCTGATACCTGCGGAGCATATGTTCCTCACAGCTGTTTCCCATGGTTTGTCAGCCTGCTTCGTAGGCTGGCTGGACATCAAGAAGGCGGGAAGTATTCTAGCGCTGCCTTCCGACATCGCCTGCCTGTTTTTACTGCCGGTCGGCTATCCGAAGGAAGAACCGGGCCTGAAAGAAACAAAGTCAATCGAAGAGATCTCCTTTTATGATATTTATGGAGGAGATAGCAACCGTTAAGACAATTCTGTGCATTTACTGCACAGACCGTAAGAATGCGAAGGGGAAACAGGCATACGGATACGAAGTATTTGGAAAAAACAGTATAAAACATTTCCTCCCTTTTCCCTGCATATCCTCCGTTGCTATAATGAACACAAGGTTAACCGAAACGAAAAAGGAGAAGAACAGAATGGAAAAAAAGAATGAATCAGTAACGGAATGGGTATTGAAGGCGGTAAAAGAAAAATACCGGGATGATATCGCTTTGGTGGTTTCCCACAGTACACTGCTTTTGGATCCGGATGAGGAGAGGCCGTCTATGAGTTATTTTATCCCCATAACGGACAGAGGCCGCCGGTTTGCCCGCACTTTTATTTATGATGGTGTGGGAATGGATATCTGGGGGATTGAATGGGAACGGATGGAACAATTTGCCGAGTTAAATGAATATAATATCACCTGCCTGGCGGATGCCGGGATCCTGTATGCCAGGACACCGGAGGACAGGGAACGGTTCGAAGCGTTACGGAGACGTCAGGCGGAGAATCTATCCAATCCGGTTATTATGCGTGCCAATGCCCTGCAGGCACTGGAACAGGCGAAGCAGATTTATCTGAATATGCTGTTTGCCGGCGGCAGCGATGTGAAGCTGGGAGCCGGTTATGTGCTGGACTATACCGCCAGGGCTGTAGCTTTTTCCAATTGCCGTTATTTTAAGAAGGCACAGGCAGAACAGCTGGAGGAGCTTTCCCAAATGGAACGGGTACCGGAGCAGTTTGCCCGGAGATATCTTGAAGTGATACAGGAAAAAGACGAAGCAAACCAGAAAAAGCAATGTTATGAATTGATTTGCCTTGTACAGACTTTTTTAGAAAGGCCGTCCACATGCATTCCGAAGGAAAAGAATTTTCAGGATCTGGCGGACTGGTACTGCGAACTTTCTTATACCTGGCTCAGAATCCGCTGTTACTGTAAAGCGGGGGACAGCACTAAAGCCTATATGTGGGGGATTATGCTTCAGGAGGAACTGAACCGCGTCTGTGAAGATTTCGGGCTCCCTAAAATGGAGCTTATGCGGGACTTTGACGCTTCCCGGCTGCAGCTATTTTCGGAGAACGCAAATCGTCTGGAGCAGGAGATGAGAAGAATCATTACCGAAGGCGGCGGCAGGATACGGGAATATCACAGCTATGAGGAATTTATAAATGAAATATAAAAATGCGCAGGATATTCTGCCGGATAAATTATTGCAGGAGCTGCAGCAGTACATTTCAGGCGGTGTTCTCTATGTCCCCAGTGCGGATACCAAAAAGCCCTGGGGAGAGGTTTCCGGTGCACGAACCTATTATAAACAGCGGAATGAAGAAATCCGTGCAAAATACAGAGAAGGGTGTTCGGCGGAAGAATTAGCGGTAAAATATGGGCTGTCTGTTGAGGCTATCCATAAAATAGTATAAAATTTGGCTTCCTGTTAAAACGGACGATTGTGAAACCCTTCCAACTGTTGTAAGATAGCATACAGAAATTGTAAATAGGGGGAGCCAATACTTATGATTTATTTATCACAATTTTCCTTTCCCCATGTGGAGGCAGAATATGATTTCCTGATGTCTCAGCAGAGAACCTGTTATGATACCTATTATCCTTTTCAAACCATTTCAAAACACCGGCTGGTTATGCTGGATTTTGAGCCGGTGACCATTCTATATGGAGGAAATGGATCAGGAAAAACAACCGTGCTGAATGTGATTGCGGAAAAGCTGAAGCTGGACAGAGATACCCGGTACAACCGGACGAATTTTTTTGAGGATTACACACGGATGTGTTCCTATGAGCTGGAACAAACAGTTACTGCTGAAAGCCGGATTATTACCAGTGATGATGTCTTTGATTTCATTCTGAACCTGCGTAACATCAATGACGGAATTGATAAGAAAAGGGAAGATCTTTTTGAAGATTATCTGGAGACGAAATATTCTGATTTTCGGATGAATTCCCTGGCAGATTACGAACAGCTGAAAAAAGTCAACATGGCCCGGAGCAAGACGCAGTCCCGCTATGTACGGAAACATTTGATGGGCAATGTGAGGGAGCATTCCAATGGGGAAAGTGCATTCCTCTATTTTTTAGAAAAAATAAAAGAAAATGGCCTTTATCTGCTGGATGAACCGGAAAACAGCCTGTCTCCTGAACGGCAGCAGGAACTGGTGCAGTTTCTCGGGGATTCGGCGCGGTTTTTCGGATGCCAGTTTCTGATTGCGACCCATTCCCCATTTCTGTTATCCATAAAAAATGCAAAAATATATGACCTGGATGAGGAACCGGTGGATGTAAAACGCTGGACCCAGTTGGGGAATGTCCGGGCATATTATGAATTCTTCAAAAAGCATGAGAACGAATTTAAGTAAGGCGGTTAACAGAGAAGGAAACGTAAAGAGATATCTGAGAGGATGTGCCTTTTCCCGGGAAAAGGCAGGAGAGGCAGGGAATATTATAGATGAAGGTTTTGCTGTTGTGCCCAAAAGCTTTTGAAACAATGGAATTCAGTGTATTTATTGATGTTTTCGGATGGGCAAGGGATGATTACCAGTGTGATATCCGTGTGGAAACCTGTGGATTCCGGAAGGTAGTTACCAGTACATTCGGGGTGCCTGTTACCATGGATATTCTGATTGATGAGGTATGCGCCAAAGATTATGATGCGTTGGCAATACCCGGCGGATTTGAGGAGTACGGATTCTATGAAGAGGCTTATCATGAAAAGACCAGCGCCTTGATTCAAAGCTTCCATTCCATGAGAAAGCCTATTGCTACGGTGTGTGTTGCGGCCTTTGCATTGGCAAAAAGCGGGGTATTGAAGGGCAGGAGGGCGACCACGTACCATCTGAAGGGCGGGTACAAGCAGAAAGAACTGGAACAATTCGGGGTGGATGTAGTAAATGAACCTGTGGTAAAAGACGGCAATCTTATTACTTCCTATTGTCCCCAGACAGCGCCTTTTGTTGCATTTGCATTATTGGAAATGCTCACTTCGGCGGAGAAAATGAATCTTGTGAAGGGAGCGATGGGATACTAGTAATATTCATCCATACATACGATCGCAAGACAGAGAGCGGATAACAAAATAGCCGTCTCCAAAGGGCAGGAAAGGAGGAAGATGACCAAGCATAATGCGTCGCCTTCCTCTTTTGTGTGCGCCTGGCGGCGCACGTCGCTAATGGATGAAAGTTCCTAATCCGCCCTAGTAGTGGGAAGGATACAGCCAAGACCAAGGGTGTCCATCGTGAGGTGGAATCTGAAGGAAGGTGGAGGC
>OJIY01000069.1_pt1 | contig 119655 bp, 96 predicted proteins | sample 1596061 | NCBI WGS metagenome assembly OJIY01 (sample SAMEA4350111, study PRJEB24818) | metagenome | biome: human; feature: gut; material: faeces | place: Denmark | collected 2013-09 | reverse complement strand
CCATCGCTCTTTCCGACATTATCACCTTCCATTATTATGGTGATTATACTCATTCCAGGCAGTATATTGCATTCCTGCGCCAGTTCGGCCGTCCGCTGATCAATACGGAATGGCTGCACAGACCATTCCGCAGTCTGATCCAGACGCATCTGCCGTTATGGAAGAAAGAAGGAGTAGGAAGTTACTTTTTCGGTTTTGTTAATGGGAAGAGTCAGTTTAATTTTGTCTGGGAATTCATTAAGAATCTGCCGGATATCGATACCTCGCTTTGGATGCATGATATTTTCCATGAGGATTTCCGGCCTTACGACAAAGAGGAAATTGAGGTAATAAGGGAATGTAATAAAGACAAAACGTTACCGGGTAAATAAAAGGAAAGACTGGCAGCGGTTCACAAGCATCTGTCCTGTTGCCAAACTTGCAGAAATGATAAAATATGGGTAAGGAATATGGAAGCAAAGCATTCTATGGAAGCAAAGCATTCTATGGAAGCAAAGTTTTCCATGGAAATGGCCGCTGTATGGTGAAGTAATCAACCAGGCAGCGGCTTTTCCTATCTACCTTGGAAATCGGGGAACGGCTGCTGCGTTTTTCTGAATTAAAATACTATGAAAAAACAATGTTACTGTTCACTCAGTACTGTGCATTTACTGCACAGTACGTGAGAAAGTGATTCAAGAGTGCATAAACACAAACGCCGCAGGCGATTTTAAATGGATTTATGCATGTTACTGGTCACGGAGTAAACAGTAACAAAACAATTGCCACAGACATTTTTCAGAGGTAGAACGGGTGGTGTTTTCTCTGCTTTTCAGTTATAATAAAACCAGTTTATATCAGATAGAAATGGGAAAGCTGTTTTAACGGCAGCACTTATAAGGACGGAAAAAGGAGATCGGAAGATGAAGATTACCTGGTATGGAACAGCCTCTGTTTTATTGGAGGCAGAAGGGGAAAAGCTGTTATTTGATCCCTTTGTACAACTGGCGGGAGGAAGCAATCCCAATACCCTGGAGGATTTCCCCTCGGACGCAGATATATGTATTACCCACGGACATGTGGATCACCTTTTTTTCGTTCCGGAGCTTTTGGAAAAACGGGACATCACCGTTTACGGAACCAAAGCGGTTATGGATACGCTGGAGGGCTGGGTGGAGGATGGGAGCAGTCTGGTGCAGGCGGAACCGGGCATCAGCTGGTACATAGGGAATATGAGGATAACTATGCTGAAAGGGAAGCATACGGAATTTTCCCTCCACACAGTATTGCGGAAGTTATTTCAGCCCGGATTGCTGCGTTATTTCCGGAATGCTCTTTTCCTGGCCTGGGCACATCCGAAGTTCCCGGAAAAGGGAGAGACAGCGGCCTATCAAATTGAGGCGGAAGGTAAGAGCATACTTTTATTGGGAAGCATGGCTTTGGATAAGGATACGGTTTATCCGGCTGGCGCGGATCTTCTAATCCTCCCTTTCCAGGGAAGAGAAGATATGACGGCCGCCGCATTGGAGATTGTGAACAAGCTAAAGCCCCGTCGTATCCTTCTGGATCATTTCGATAATGCCTTCCCTCCGGTTTCCGAGGAAGTGGATACCCGATTGTTTAAGAAAGCCATGGATCAGATATACCCTGAAATCAAGGTGGTTAAGCCAAAATTCGGAAAGCCGGTGGAGATATAGGCAACAGCTCCGTAGTACAAAGAAAATAAAAAGTGCATACCTGATAAAAGGGTTCTTTCTTGCGTTTGGGTATTCTGCACAAGGCATGGTACAGGATACCCAAACGCGAGAAAGAACCGATAAATGTATGGGATCCCGAAGAAAGGGAAAGCTTTAATCAGGTATTTTATCTATTTAAGAAAGCAGTAACGGTTCAGACGGCCCTTTGTGCCCTGCGGCATCCCCTGTGTTGTTACTCCTTACGGTCCCTTGTGCCGCTGCCCTGTATTACAAATTAATCCGTATTTCGCTTGACAAAAATTATCTATATGTTATCATAAAATCAGTAACGATTACTATTTTTAATATAAATACATAATGCAAAAGGAGGGTTTCAAAATGCTACAAGGAAAAGCAGCAGTAGTGACAGGGGGTACAAGGGGAATCGGATATGCTATCGTAAAAAGTTTTCTGGAGAACGGGGCCAGCGTAGCTCTGTGGGGTTCCAGACAGGAAACGGTGGATAAGGCGCTGGAAAGCCTGCGTCAGGAAAATCCTGACTGGCCGGTAATCGGGATGGCACCGGATCTGGGCAAGTATGAAGAAATAGAGAAAGCGCTGGCCGAAGTAAAGAATACCTTTGGAAAACTGGATATCATGGTAAACAATGCAGGTATATCCGCAAGGGATACGTTATATGATTATAAAACAGAAGATTTTGACAGAATCATGGACCTGAACGTGAATTCTGTTTTCCGCTGCTCCAAGGCGGCAGCAGTGTTAATGAAGGAACAGGGGGGCGGTGTTATACTGAATACGAGTTCCATGGTAAGTCTGTACGGCCAGCCGGCCGGCGTAGGTTATCCGGCATCCAAGTTTGCTTTAAACGGGCTTACAAAATCCATGGCGAGGGAATTGGGAAAGGATCATATCCGGGTAAATGCAGTTGCCCCCGGTGTAATCCATACGGATATGGTGGAGGCTATACCCAGTGAAATGATTGAACCTATTATTAAGGGCATTCCGCTGGGCAGAATGGGAGAGCCGGAAGATATTGCCAATGCTTTTCTGTTTCTGGCAAGCGATATGGCTTCTTATATTACAGGAGCCGTGCTTTCGGTGGACGGCGCTGCCATGACCTGATGTGACGGGAAAACGAAACAAACCTCATTGACTGATATTGATACGTGTGCAGAAGCACGCAGATAGGAGCAAAGATGAACACTATGATTTTCAGAGACATGTCCTATGGTGTATATGTCACTACCTCACTGGACGGAAACCGCCCTGTGGGATGCATTACCAACAGTATAATGCAGATTACATCGGATCCCGCCACTATTGCTGTGAGCGTAAACCACAATAACTATACGAATTCCTGTATTGATAAGTCCGGGAAATTTGCCTTTTCCATCTTGTCTGAGAATTCCGATCCTTCCCTGATAGGAACCTTTGGTTTCCAGTCAAGCAAAGAAAATGACAAGTTTGAAGGGGTGGATTATGAACTGGCGGCGGGGCTTCCCGTGATTAAGGATTCCTGCGGCTACGTGGTATGCCGCGTGATAGATACCATGGAAACCGAGACGCATACGGTTTTCCTGGGAGAAGTCATAGAAGCCGAAAGCTATGGGAAACCGGATAATGCCATGACCTATGCCTATTATCATAAAGTGGTAAAAGGAAAAGCCCCTAAGAATGCCCCCACCTATCTTCCAGAGGTGGACGGAGCGCCTGTTACGGATGGAAGCGAAGCATTCCATGGAAGCGAAGCACTCCAGGGAAAAAAGACGGGAAAATGGGTATGCCAGGTGTGCGGTTATGTATATGAGGGCGATGAACTGCCTGCTGATTTCAAATGCCCTGTCTGCGGCCAGGGAGCGGATAAATTTAAGAAAGTGGAATAGTATACAGGCTTGCACAAAATGTCTTTTTCAACCGGCAAGGTTGACATCATATAAGGAATCACATATTCTAAGGATAGCATCCGGACAAGGCAGTCCGGATACTATCCTTTACCTGTGCCTGAATTACGCCTGATAAGCGCGGCTCAGGACTTTTATAGAATGAACGCAAACTTCGCAGTCGCCAACTGGCCGTCCGCCCGCTGCCAAAGCGGCATCCCCGGGACTGAAAAGGAATTTTCACCGGTACCTTTCAGACCACGGAGATAAGACCAATCAAGTGCGTCAGCCTCATCTGACACACTTGATGCCCTTGGGCTTATCGGAATGTCCGGTCTGACGGACTGGCGAAAATCCTTTTCAGTCCCGGGGATGCCGCTTTGGCAGCGGGCGGACGGCCAGTTGGCGACTGCGAAGTTTGCGTAATCAAAAACGGGAGAAAAAGAATGCAAAAGAGAATCCAGTATCTGGATATAATAAAGGCGATTTCTATTTTTCTGGTGGTTTTCTGCCATTTCGTACTGCTTGCGGAAACCGTACCCGCCAATATTCTCATGGTAGCCTGCTGGGCGGGGGTTCCCATGTTTTTTATGGTTAACGGTGCCCTTCTTTTTACCAGGCCCCTGAAGCTGGACAGGCATGTGCGCAAAACAGTGTCTATATATCTGGTGCTTGTACTGTGGAAACTGATTTACCTGTTTTCCATCAGCGCCCTGTGCCAGGTGCCTCTGGATAATTTCGGGAAAAACCAGATCCTGTTGTATCTGTTTGCCTTTGGCAGCCTGGAAGGGATAGGAACCGGGCATCTGTGGTTTATTGAAGCGCTGCTGGCCGTTTACCTCGTATTCCCTTTGTTCCGCATCTCTTATGATCACTGCCTGGGGAGGAAAATCCTCCTGTTTTTTGCTGGCTTAGGTATTCTCATGACCAACGGCCTCACCGGGCTGCAGATGGTGCTGGATGCCCTTTGCAGCAGAGGGCTGATTGGCGTATATTCCCTGGAGGGATTGGAAATACTCAATCCCTTCGGGACCTATGCCAATATGCTGGGATTTTTCCTGTTCGGCGCCTGGCTTCATACGTCGGGAACCTTCCGGAACAGCCTGGCAAAGCAAAGGCTGCTGGGCCTGCTTTCAGCCGTTATCGGACTTCTGGGTATGTGGGGCGTGAAGTGGTATACCAGCCAGGATATGGCCTGGGACGGGATCCTGCTGGTGCAGGGGTACCGTCATTTGCCCGTGGTTCTTTTAGCCGTGGGGATTTTCCTTCTTTGTAAGGATATGACTATACGGAACCGGATTGCGGAAACAGCTGTTACCGCTGTTGCCAAAAGGACGCTTGGGATCTATTATCTCCACTGGATATTCGGCTGGATGCTGGTCCCTTATATGGCGTTGCTGTTTTCCGGATTTTCGGTCTGGACAAACGTGCTGAAAACAATCGCATTGCTTGTGCCGGCGCTGATCCTCACCTTCTTCCTGGAAAAGATACCGGTTATCCGGCATTTGGTGACCGGTTAGCCGCCTGGTATTCCGCTGCGGCCCCGGCAGCTGCCGTGCGCTGCCTATACGGAACAGGAGTTAACAGCCCAGCGGGAATAAACGTGACAAAAAAAGGCATTTTTGGGAATTTGCTTCCCTTTTGTGCTTATGTTATAATAACCATAGCGCCGGGCGGCGATGCGGGAAATGCTATAATCCGTTTACGGTCTGCCGGCAGGGTAACAAAGAGTGGAGGAACCGAGTTAACATTTTGACAGCTCTTCCTAACAAATAAGAGTTGCAGAATATACAGGTTCCCGGTTAAAATAAAAGGGTAAAGTGAAGCAGGCCTGCAGACTTTACAAAACGATCCAACAACTTCACAGGATGGATGCAAGCTTCACAGCCCTTTTGCAGCGTGTTAAAGCACGCAGAAGGGGAGCAGGATATGGACAAACCGGTATTGGTAATTCTGGCAGCAGGAATGGGAAGCCGTTACGGCGGATTGAAACAGATTGACCCTGTGGATGAGCAGGGGCACAAGATTATAGATTTTTCCATGTTTGATGCTGTCAGGGCAGGATTCAAAAAGGTCGTTTTCATTATTAAGAAGGAAAATGAAAAGGATTTTCGGGAATGCGTGGGCGACAGAGTCAGCAAGCATATAGAAGTGGAATACGTATTCCAGGAGCTTACCAAGGTTCCTGAAGGTTTTCAGATTCCGGACGGCAGGGTGAAGCCCTGGGGGACCGCACATGCGATTCTCTGCTGCAAGGGAGTGGTAAACGGGCCTTTTGCCGTAATTAATGCGGATGACTATTATGGAAGAAGTGCGTTCCAGACGCTTTACACATTTCTGACCACCCATGAGGACGATGAGAAATTCCGTTACGCGATGATTGGTTATGAACTGGGGAATACGCTGACCGACAATGGATCCGTAGCAAGAGGCTGCTGTGTAACCGATGAAAACGGATTCTTAAAGACCATAGCGGAGCGGACGAAAATCGTGAAAACGGCAGAGGGTGCCGCATATACGGAAGACGACGGTGCCACCTATGTGCCCCTTCCCCTGGATACCCCTGTTTCCATGAATATGTGGGGCTTTTCCGCAAGTATCCTGGATGAACTGGAAAGTGCCGTCAACAGCTTCTTTGCGAATGAAGTGCCGGGAAATCCTATGAAAGCGGAATGCTTCCTGCCTATCGAGGTGGATAAGCTTCTGCAGCAGGGAAAGGCAACGGTTGAAGTGCTTTCTTCCAAGGATAAATGGTTCGGGGTAACCTACAAGGAAGATAAGCCTTTTGTTATGGAATCCATTGCCAGGCTGAAAGCGGACGGTGTTTATCCGGATGTTTTATGGTAAATGTAATTGGTAACTATTCGGCCAGGTCTGCGCATTTATTGCGCAGGGACGGAACAGTTACGGTAATTAATTAGTAGTATAGGCGTCTTTGTGCGCAGATAGGAGCGACCATGGCAATTTTAGTAACAGGCGGTGCCGGCTATATTGGCAGTCATACGGTAGTGGAACTGCAGAATGCAGGATATGAAGTGGTTGTTTTAGATAATCTCAGCAACTCCAGCGAGAAATCTCTGCAGCGTGTGGAAGCAATTACAGGAAAACAGGTACCTTTTTATAAGGCGGATATTTTAGACAGGGATGCCCTGAGTGAAATATTTAAAAAAGAAAAAATTGATTCCTGCATCCATTTTGCAGGGCTGAAGGCAGTAGGCGAATCGGTTGCCAAGCCGTGGGAGTATTACGAAAACAACATTGCGGGAACATTGACTTTGGTGGATGTGATGCGTAAAGCAGGCGTGAAAAACATTATTTTCTCTTCCTCCGCCACCGTTTACGGGGATCCGGCCTTCATTCCCATTACCGAGGAATGTCCCAAGGGACAGTGCACCAACCCTTATGGCTGGACGAAATCCATGCTGGAGCAGATTCTTTCCGATATCCAGAAAGCGGATCCGGAATGGAATGTAGTCCTGCTTCGTTATTTCAACCCTATCGGCGCACATAAGAGCGGAACTATCGGGGAAAACCCCAACGGAATCCCCAACAACCTGATGCCTTATATTACACAGGTTGCGGTAGGAAAGCTGAAGGAGCTGAATGTATTCGGCAATGATTACGACACCCACGACGGTACCGGCGTGAGGGATTACATCCACGTGGTGGATTTGGCGAGAGGCCATGTCAAGGCGCTGAAGAAAATAGAAGACAAGTCAGGCCTGAACATTTATAATCTGGGAACAGGCAAAGGCTACAGCGTTCTGGATATCGTAAAGAATTTTGAAGAAGCAACGGGCGTTACGATTCCTTATGTTATCAGAGACCGCCGCCCCGGGGATATTGCCACCTGTTATTCCGATGCGGGCAAAGCGGAGGCGGAGCTTGGCTGGAAGGCGGAATACGGCATTAAAGAAATGTGTGCCGATTCCTGGAAGTGGCAGTCCCAGAATCCCAACGGCTATGACGATTAAGCTTAATACTAGTATATAAGAAGGGACAGGGTATCCTGGTTTAAATTACCGGAAGACCCTGTCCCTTTTGTAATTGAGCTGCGGGAGGTTCTGTAGTACACTGAAGAAAGGGGACAGTTAAGATTTTTGTAAGAATTCCCGTCGGAAGTTCGTAAGACATCTGCAATACACTGAGGATAAGCTCAAAGGAGGAACTGACCGGATATGAATGAATGTATATTGGTTGTGGACGATGACAGGGAAATTGTGAAAGCCATCGCCATTGCGTTGGAGAAAGAAGGCTACAGGGTTTTGCGGGCCTATGACGGCATGGAGGCGTTGGATATTCTGGCAGGAGGTCATGTACAGCTGCTTATCATTGATGTGATGATGCCCCGTCTGGATGGTTTGTCGGCGGTGATGCGGATACGGGAAAAAAGGAATCTGCCTATTATTGTGCTCAGCGCCAAAAGCGAAGATTCGGATAAAATACTGGGGCTGTCCATGGGAGCGGATGATTATGTAACAAAACCCTATAATCCCCAGGAACTGGCGGCCCGCGTAAAAAGCCAGCTGCGCCGGTATACGAGCCTGGGGGACATCCATGCTTCGGAGCAGACGGAAGAACTGACGAATGGCAGGCTGCTGTTCCGCACCGATGAACGGATTTTGTATGCGGACGGAGAAGCGGTTAAGCTTACGGCTACCGAAACAAAAATCATGGAGCTTTTCATGCGCAACCTGGGGAGAGTGTTTCCGGCGGAAGAAATCTACCGGCGCGTATGGGAAGAAGATGCATTTGCCCCGGAAAACACAGTTATGGTACATATCCGCCGTATCCGTGAAAAAATCGAGTTGAATCCGAAAGAGCCAGAATATGTAAAGGTGGTATGGGGAATTGGATACAAAATGGAAAAAAAATAAAAGAGGGATCGGAGCAGTCACCTTTTTTCTGGGAATCACTCTTCTTCTGGGGGATATCCTGCAGGTGACAGGCATGATTGCCGGAGGTATCACGGTTGCGGATATCCGGGATTCCATGCAGTCAGATTATCAGAAAACTTCTTCCTTCCGGTTTTATATGGAAGGTTATCTGGAGGATTTCCTTTCTATGGCATCCGGAGGAGAGGTTGGATTTTCCTGGAATAATAACAGCCGCACAAGAGGGATATCCTACAGCAGCTATTATGGACAGGAATCCTATGGATACGCAGGAGACGGGAACGTCATGGTTTTTGGGATCCAAAGCGATGCGCGGAACGCGGCCTCTTCTGTTGTGACAGTAACAACGGATGCGGAAAATGCGGCGGATGAAGTGTCTACGGAACAATCCGCGTGGGAAGGAACCGTGACAGAGGGATCATCGGATCAGGCCGGGCAGGAAGGAGGGGATGCTTCGCAGCAGTCTTACCCGGAGAGCGAGGCTTCCGGTTCTGTGGATATTGCGGAGTCTACCCAGAGCCCTAAGGAAGATAATGGACAGGCGGCCGATGAAGCCCATGAAATGCTGAAGGGCTGCAAGAACCTTTTGTATACTATCAGTTATAAAGAGAACGAACTTTACAGCAATGTGGACGGCATGCTTTTGGACGGAGAGAACCGGATCCTTCCCGAAGGTTATAATTTTCTTCTTTATTTTGACGGCAGCAGGGTATATATGCAGAAGGACGGAAAAGAAATTGATATCTACGGGGATGGACAGTATACGGACAACGGCAGCTGGTTTGTGCCGGGTTATGAGAATTTCCCGGTGGATGAAAAATATAAGGATGCCAGGATTACCATTGCCGCTGCCAGGGATCCCCTCCCATATACGGTTGCGGTATACGGCGGCGGCTATACCTATTATACCGGCGGAAACCGGCTGTATCAGATCGTAAGGGATATGCAGGATACAAAAGCTTCGCTGTATCGGGTTTTCTGGCTTCTTATGGCGTCGCTTTTCTTCCTTATTGTCGGCACACTGTTCCGGAAGGAGCGCAGGGAAGCAGGGCGGAGACTGGCCCTTATTACCGGAAAGATGTGGTATGAAGCAAAGGTTCTGGCGGTGCTGGTACCTGCCGGCTTTCTGCTATATTACCTGATGCCGGTATTCCGCAATCTTTATTATGCGGGGGTGCATCCGGATATTTATTATCAATATACCATATATCAGCTGCGGCCCCTTATCCTTGCGGTATTCTGGCTTATCTGGCTGGCAGTGAATGATGCCGGAAAAAACAGCCAAGTATGGAAAAACAGTCTTTTTGTGAGAATCTGCCATAGCCTGTCCGTGAAGGAGCTGGAATATCCCTTCCAGAAGCGGATGGTGAGAAGATTCCGAAAGCTGCCGGTGGTAACCGGCGGAATGTCCGTACTGCTGGCAGCGGTTATGATCCTATGGACGAAAGAAACGGCTTTTGGCGCCTTTTCCGGTGTCATCATGTGGAGCCTGACGATTCTGGCTGTATTGGGTGCGGCGGCAGCACAGGCCGTATATGTCCGTTCCCTGCGGCGGGATACCAGAGACATAGGAGATTTGATAGACCAGATATATGCTGTCCGCGAAGGGGATATGGAAGCCCCGTTTAAGCTGCCCGGAGATTCCGATCTGCATGACGCCGTTACCTGCATGAATGAAATCCGGGAGGGCATGAAGGAAGCGATAGATGAGCAGGTCCGCAGCGAACGGATGAAGGTGGAGCTCATCGCCAATGTTTCCCACGACATAAAGACACCTCTGACCTCCATTATCAGCTACGTGGAACTCCTCAAGGAAGAGGAAGAGCTACCGGAGCACGTAAAGGATTATGTATCGATCCTGGAAAGCAAATCCCAGCGGCTGAAAACTATGGTGCAGGATGTATTTGAAGTGAGTAAGGCCGCATCCGGGGAACTGCCTGTGAAGCTGGAGACGATTGATTTTGCCAAGCTGCTGCGGCAGACGCTGGCGGATATGGAAGAAGTAATTAAGGATGCCAATGTGACGGTAAGGCCGCAGATCCCTGATGAAGAGCGGTTTATCCGGGCAGACGGGCAGCGGATGTACCGTGTTTTCCAGAACCTGATCCAGAATGCCCTGCAATATTCCCTGGACGGTTCACGGGTCTATATATCCCTGGAAGAAAAGGAAGGCCTGCTCACGGCCAGTGTAACCAACACCTCAGCGGTGGAGCTTTCCGGTGATATCGATTATACCGCCCGGTTTACCAGGGGGGACAGCAGCCGTACCGACGGCGGAAGCGGCCTGGGCCTCTCCATAGCAAGAAGCTTTACGGAGGCCTGCCAGGGAAACTTCCGCATAGAAATAAGGGCCGATTTGTTTACCGCTTATGTGGAGTTCCGGGAAACACAGGAGCAGGAAATGGAACTGCCGTGACAGGCATCCCGGCACGCGTTTCCGGAAAGAAGGAAAAAATGGAGAAGGAGCAACTTTTATGACAGAAAAAGAAAAATCATATGCCGGAATACGATACCAGCCCGGCGACCCTGAATTGGCGGCAGACCGTGACATAACGGTAAAGAAACTGTACGACTATAACCACATACACCCCCTTGACCGGGATGCGCGGCAGGCCGCCATCCGGGAAATATTGGGCGGCGCAGGGGAAAACTGTGTAGTGGAGCAGCCCCTTTTCTGTACCTATGGATACAACACTACGGTGGGAGATAACTTTTTCATGAACGTCAATGGCAAGCTCATGGACAGCGGAAAGATTACTATCGGAAACAATGTGTTTATAGCACCTGATGTATGCATCGTAACGGAAGAACATGCCATGGATGTGGCACAGAGGCTGGAAGGGCTTGAATATACCCATCCGGTTACCATCGGCGACAATGTATGGATTTGCACGGGAGCTATTGTGCTGCCCGGCGTAACCATTGGTGCCAACAGCGTAATCGGTGCGGGCAGTGTGGTTACAAAAGACATTCCGCCGGACAGTCTGGCGGCGGGGAATCCCTGCAGAGTGATCCGTCAGCTGACGGAGGAGGGAAGCACCGGCGATACCCCCTGATCCATCGGCCCGTCCACACGGATCATCTTACGCCGTACAAGAAGAAAAACGGCTGTCCAACAGATAGCAGGCCCAAAAAAAACTGGCCGGAAGCCTTCCGCCAGTTTTTTTATTTCCGCGGGCAGCGAGCCAAACGGACGTATTCATATAGAACGTGACTTGTCTGTTATCCGTACTTTTTATGCCACATACGTAAACATAAATATAAAATGGCAGATACTTCCGCCCATCACAAACAGATGAAAGATTTCATGGGAACCGAAAAATTTATGCCTGGAATTAAAAATAGGGAGCTTTAACGCATATATAATACCGCCTATCGTATAAATCAGCCCGCCTGCCAGCAGCCAGATAAACGCGGCCCGGGGAAGGGTGTTCCACAGCTGGCCGAAAACAGCCAGGCATATCCAGCCCATTGCAATATAAATGACAGAGGAAAACCATTTGGGACAGGTAATCCAGAGAGCCTTTATGGCCATACCAAGAATTGCCACCCCCCAGACAACCGCCAGCAGAGTGTAACCCAGCTTACCTCCCAGGACAACCAGACAGATAGGGGTATAAGAACCGGCTATCAGGACAAAAATCATCATATGGTCAATTTTGCGGAAAACCCGCAGGATACGTCCGCCCACATTGATGGAATGATAGGTAGCGCTTGCTCCGTACAGCAGAATCATGCTGGCGATAAATACCATCATAGCGGCGAATACTTCAGGCTGATTGGATAATACAGCTTTTATCAGCAGGGGAGTGGATGCGATGATCGCCATCATCATACCGATGAAATGGGTAATTGCACTCCCGGGTTCTCTTATTGTTACACTCATAATAAATGCCTCCTTACTCTAGCTGAAAGATAAAATAAAACGTATCATGTAGTTATTAAAACTATGTTATATATATTATGATACTACAGCATATTATTTCGAGTGTCAATAAAAATATACAAAATCCTGCCGCGTTTTTTTCAGGAAACAGAGAGGATCTGCGGCCGCTCTGTGCCTAATCCTCTTCAATCACCTGTATTTCAAGAAAATCAAAAGCAATCTGTTCCACAAAGTTGTCCGCAGTAAAACGGGCCTTGCTGTGTTTTTTAAAATCCTGGACGGTTACATCCAGCCACATGGGCTTTCCCAAATCAAACTGATAACAGATTTCATCCAGCGCATGGAAAACCTTATGGGTTCTGGTATCGTCGGAATCGTCACAGATGACGGTATCCTTCAGCATGCGATTGTCTTTGAATATTTTTGCCCAAATTCGGAACATAGGTAACACTCCTTGTCATTAGAATCCGGATGCCATGCGGCAACGCTTCCGCATCCGAGTAAGCATAGTGTAGCTGAAAACAGATAAAAACGCAATAGCTCCCTGTTGACACGGCCGCCTTTTGATGCTGCCAATAGTTACCGTTGATCATGCACTGCCGTCCGCATAGAATAAGGATAGGGAAAGCCCTGAATTGTAACATAATTCTTACTGAAGGCGCATAAGATAGTTTTGCAGGTGTTTTTTCGGGTACTCCGGCTTTTAACAAAAAGAATGCCATTATTATTAATTTTCTGTAAAATATCCATGTTCGCAGTAAATCTATGGTATAATAAACCTGTATAAAAGTATAATTGAGGATGAAGAAAATGGAATATGTGGCAGATAATGATAACCAGGTGGACAGCTGGCAGGAGGTCACCCTGGTCTATAATGCGGCATTAAAGCAGATCAATACAAAGCTGGAAATCCTGAACGATGAATTCCAGCATGTGCATCGTTATAATCCAATCGAGCACATTAAATCCCGCATGAAAACCTCGGAAAGCATTGTTAAGAAGCTGAAGCGTTACGGCTATGAATCCACCATCGAAAATATGGTGAAATATATTAATGATATAGCGGGGATACGCGTTATCTGCTCCTTTACGTCCGATATCTACCGGATAGCGGACATGATAAGGAACCAGAATGATATTAAGGTGATTTCCGTAAAGGACTACATGAAGCATCCCAAAGCCAGCGGCTATAAAAGCTATCATATGCTTGTTACGGTTCCTGTATTTTTATCGGATCGGATCGTGGAGGTCAAGGTGGAAATCCAGATACGGACGGTTGCTATGGATTTCTGGGCCAGCCTGGAGCATAAGATTAATTATAAGTTTGAAGGAAATGCGCCTCAGCATATCAAGACAGAACTTGTGGAATGCGCGAGAATGGTATCGGATCTGGATGCAAGAATGCTGTCGCTGAATGAGGAGATTCTCAGCCTGAGCGGGGAAAAGGATACGGACAGATAGGATATAAAGCAATGGGCGGTGGTAAGAAGCTGTGTAAGACTGAAAAATGCAGTCTTATATGGCTTTTTTTTGTGCCGGGATATGTTGTAGATTTCTGCGGGCAGCGGGTCGGATGGACGGCGCAGGCAGTTGTATTCTGCTAGAAACAAAAAAATAACATATTACCAAACCAAAGAAAGACATTTATTGTGCATTTTAGACATGATAATCTATGTTATATCATTGGTGTGTATAAAAAGAATGAAACAGAAGCGGGGATATGCTGTATTTGTATGCAGGTAATACAAAATACTTATGAAGCGAGGAGGGATAAAGTTGGAAGAGTCCAGAAAACAGTTTTATCTGAAAGTATTAAATAATGAAATATCACCTGCGCTGGGCTGTACGGAACCTGCCGCTGTATCACTTTGTGCGGCAGGGGCGGCCGAAGCGCTGGGTGAAGAAGTGGAACAGGTGGAAATTCGCGTAAGTGAATATATTTTGAAGAACGGAATGAATGTAGGAATTCCCGGTCTTGCCTGTACCGGGTTATATATGGCAGGCGCGTTAGGGGCTGTCAGCGCACAACCTCAGAAAAAAATGCTTATATTGAGTGGTTTATCTTATGAGCAGAAACAACGGGCAGCCGAAATGGTCTGTAATGAGAAGGTTTCGGTCGTGCTGCAGGAAAATGTGGAAAAAATTTATATATCTGCCAGGGTATCCGGTAGAAATCATAATGCGGAGGCGGTTATTGAAGGGAAGCATACAAGCTTCAGACGTATACAAAAAGATGGAAAAAGGATATGGGAAAGTACCTCCGGTAAAGAACGGCGGGACACGGACAAAGATATGACGGACAGAGATGCTTCCTTGTGTATGACAATGGAGGAAATCTGGGAATTTGTGCAGGAGACAGACAAGGATTCACTGGCTTTTTTGCAGGATGTGGTTGATATTAATATGGCGATTGCAGAAGAAGGGCTGCAAAAAGACTATGGCCTGCATGTGGGCAGAGAAATCATCCATAACGGGAAAGACAACTTAATCGGTCATGATATAGCAAATATGGCAGCATTTACCGCAGCAGCGGCAGTGGATGCGAGGATGGCAGGCTGTATGAAGCCGGTTATGAGTGTGGCAGGCAGCGGAAACCAGGGGCTGACAGCTACAATCCCGGTAATTGTAACAGCAAATGCAATTGGCAGTCCATCCGATATGTTATATCGAAGTCTTGCCTTGAGTATTCTGATTACAATCCATGCGAAACAATATATAGGCAGGTTGTCCGTTTTATGCGGCTGTTCTATAGCTTCGGCAATTGGTGTCAGCGGTGCAATGGTTTATTTATACGGGGGTACGTTAAAAAATATCTTTGCGGCTGTCAGGACCATGACTGCGGATATATCGGGAATGATATGTGATGGTGCGAAGCCCGGTTGCGCATTAAAAATAGCTACATCCGTAAATGCGGCGGCAAGAGCGGCACAACTGGCACTGAATGGTATCGGAGCGACGCAACAGGACGGAATCGTACGCGGCGATGTGGAAGAGACATTGGAAAATCTCGGGAAACTGGGGAATGAGGGAATGCAGGGGACAAACAGTGCCATTCTGAAGATGCTGTTGAATAAGACCCCTACGGGTATTTGCGTTTAACAGAAAGGAAGAACTTGGATGAATAAAAAGAAACGGTTTACTCTGGATAAAATGACTTTTTTGTTGTTTACAATCATACCATTAGTACTTTATACTTTTTTTTACATCATATCAGTAGTTTCTGGTATGTATTACAGCCTTACGGACTGGAATGGTTTGAATCCAACCTTTAACTTTGTGGGGATATCCAATTATATTGCTCTGTCCAAAAATATATTTATGTGGCGTTCTCTGGGGAGGACATTATTGTATGCGTTGATGCTCGTGGTCAGCGTTACCATTATATCACTCCTTATTGCTTTGGTTTTAAATTCTGTAAAACGGTTTAAGGTTTTTACAAAATCTGTATTTTTCTTTCCGGCTATGTTGGGGTCTGTAGCGGTTGCATTAATCTGGGATCAGATGTTTTATCAGCTGATACCCGCATTGGGGAGACTGGCAGGAATCAATCTTCAGACACCCCTTGCCAGTTCCAAAACAGCTATTTATGGTGTTTTATTTGTGAATGTCTGGCAGGCGGTAGCCATGCCGACCATTATTTTGCTTGCGGGGCTTCAGTCTATTCCTGAGGATCTTTTCGAATCAGCCATGATTGACGGAGCATCCAGATGGCAGAGTTTCCGTTTTATTACTCTTCCGTTTTTAGTGCCTACGTTGACGGTAAATATGGTGCTGAATCTGAAAGCGGGTATAACTACCTTTGATTATGCGTTTGCCTTGACCGGAGGAGGTCCGAACCGTGCAACGGAATTTATCGGCCTTATGATATATAACGATGGATTTAAGGACTCCAATTTTGCGGTTGCCAATGCGAAAGCGGTAGTGCTGGCACTCATCATTGCGGTATTGTCCTTTATCCAGATCAAACAATCGCAGAGACACGAAATCAACTGAGTGAGGGGGGAAAAGAATGAGGAAAGAGGGAATCGTCTGGAAGGCTTTTAAGACGCTGGTCATACTGTTGGGACTGCTGCTGATACTGGGACCTGTTTTTGTAATATTCATTAACTCCATGAAAACAATGCAGGAGGCCGGAAGGAATTTCTTTGCAATGCCGTCAGGATTTAACTTTGATAATTATATAGAGCTTTTCAGCAGGAGTGATTTCTGGAGCAGTTTCCGTAACTCCACAATCGTTACGGTTACCAGTGTTACTCTCATAGTGCTTTTCATACCTGCCCTTTCGTATGCGGTGGCAAGAAATATGAATAAAAGGTATTATAAGCTGCTTTATTACTATATCTTAGCCGGTATTTTTATCCCTTTCCAGGTATTGATGCTGCCTATGGTAAAACAGATGACGCAGCTTAAGCTGTTAAATCAGTTCGGGCTGATATTGCTTCATCTTACATTCAGTCTCCCGACAGGCCTGTTTTTATTTGTAAATTACATACGTTCTCTTCCGGCTGAGGTGGAGGAAGCCGCCAGAGTGGACGGATGCAACGTATTCCAGACCTATGTGCAGATTGTATTTCATTTAATCAAGCCGATGATTGCCACAATTATTGTTATGGATTCCCTGGGATGCTGGAACAACTTTATGATGGCTCTGCTCATACTGAATAAAAGCCATGATATGTGGACGCTCCCTTTGATGCAGTATAATTTTAAGGCAGAATTCAGTTTTAACTACACGATGGCATTTACCGCATATATCGTATGTATGATTCCTATTGTTATCGTATATGCTTTGGGACAGAAATATATAATCAAAGGATTAACGGCAGGGGCTGTCAAATCATAACCGGCAGGAAAGGGGAGAAAGTTACTCCCTTTTTCTGCATATATGGCGATTGGGAGGTCATTTATGAGGGTATTAATTGCAGAAGATGAGTATTGTTCCCGGTTAAACCTTATTCGCCAGGTGAAGGAATGTATCCCGTTTGCTCCTGAGGAAATAATTGAGGCCGAAAACGGGAGAGAAGCCTGGGAATTGTTTCTGGAGAAACGCCCGGAGCTGGTCCTTACAGATATCCGTATGCCTGTATTGACGGGACTTGAGCTTACGGAAATGATATATAAAAGCCAAATCCCTGCAAATGTAATTATTGTAAGCGGTTTTGCTGAATTTGAATATGCACAGAAAGCAATGAGATACGGAGCAATAGGATATCTTTTGAAACCCATACAGGAACAGGATTTGGTATCTGTCCTGAGGAAAAAGGGGCTTGTGAGGGATACGGCCCCTATGGCACGTATCCAGGAAACAGGCTCCATGTCCAGCGTATCGGAACGTCTGAGGCAGCTGATTACCGCCACAGGAGAAAGCTTTGGATGCGAAGGGGATAAAGTACTTGATGAAATGTTTGACAGCTTCTGTGAAATTGTGGTCTGGATGAATACAAGGGATGCCAAAGAAGCGGAAGCAATCAGGTCCTCCATGCTTCGTTTTATCCGCAGGCAGAATGAGATTTTATGTAAAGCCGTGGAATTGGATCCGGAGATGTGGGCTTTTGTAGTTAAAAACAGCAGCAGACAGGAAACGGAAAAATTTATTAAGAGCCTTCTTCCTGAAAATGCATCTGAGATGGAAATCTGCATCGGAGTGAGCGGGAGAGGACGTGCTCTTAAAGACATACGGGAATACCATAAACAGGCATTATATGCGTTGTCCGGTCGGATATTGTATCCGGGAAAGAACGTATTGTATTTTGAAGATTTAAGAGGACGTATGAATTATAAGAGCGTCTGGAATCCCTCGGAGATTAAACAGCTGAAAGCATACATTGCAGCCGGTGAAGCGGATAAAGCCTATGTACTTGTCAAGGTATCGTTGCATGAATTGTTACAGGTCGCGGATTTGTCCATATACAGTATAATTGATGCTTTAAAGATGATAGAAATCGTGCTGAATGAAACGGTATTCCAGATATATAAAAATAAGGCGGATAGTAAGAAGGAATATCCGATTCTGTTCAGTACCCATTTTGAACTGTTCCATTATCCGGGATCGGAAAAGCTGCTGGAAGAGATACATGCGAAATTTACACAAATCTGCCGCCTTACGGAAATTACAGGAGAAAAGGATACGGATAACACGGCTCAGATGGTAATTGATTATATCAGAGATAATTATAACAATGATATTACGCTGAAGAGCCTGGCTGAGAATATTTTCTTCCTGAACTGCAGCTATTTAAGCCATCTTCTTAAGAGTAAGACGGGCAAGAATTATCTTACCTATCTTACGGAGGTCCGGATGGAAAAAGCGGCTGAATTTTTAACGGAATCAGATATGACAGTGACAGAGGTTGCCGGATTATGCGGCTATAATGATATATCCAAATTTATTCAGGTATTTAAGAAATATTATGGGGAGACACCTAAAAAATACAGAGAAAAGAGCCGGTAAAGGCAGGAGGGATATAGAATGAACGGGAAGGAAAAACTGGAATATGCGGTAGATGCATGGATAGCGGAACATAAAAACAGTCTGGTCCAGGAGGTTTGCGAACTGGTAAGAATCCGAAGTGTGGCGGATAAGGAGGAACGGATAAAGCCTTTTGGGCAGGGCTGCAGGGATGTGCTTGACAAGTTCATGGAAATCTGCCACCGGCACGGACTTGAGACAGAGAATCATTCTTACTATGTAGCGGAAGCCTATGATCCGGAACAAAAAGAGAAGAACGGCAGGATCGGATTGATGGGGCATCTGGATGTAGTGCCTGAAGGGACGGGCTGGATGTATCCCCCGTATGAAGCGATACAAAGAGGGGGATGGATCATTGGGAGAGGGGCCCAGGATAACAAAGGCCCCTGTATGGCCGGCCTTTATACCCTGCTCTGCTTAAGAGATTTGGGAATAGAATTAAAGCATGACATAAGAGTTCTTGCCGGGACAAATGAAGAAAACGGTATGGAGGACGCGGTTTACTACAGGGATAACTGCAGAACCCCGGATTTTACCATTGTGGTGGACAGCCCATTTCCGCTCTGCTATGGAGAAAAGGGTATTGTTGAAGCGTGGATGGCAGCTGATACGCCGTTTACGGATCAGGTCATCTGCTTTTCCGGAGGTGAAGTTTCCAATCAGGTCCCCGGCGAGGCAGAATTGGTGCTGGCTTATGATCCGCAGATGGCCGCTTTGCTGAAGGAAGCGGATGCGGACTGCAGCTGGGAGATTGACGAAAGCCATATCCGTATCCATGCCAGGGGAACAGCAGGCCATGTGGCATTTCCGGATCAAACCAGGAACGCAATAACCGTTCTCGCCGCCTTTGTGCTGAAAAGGGGGCTGTTATCGGAGGAACAGGATCGGAAAATAATGAACGAGATCTTTGAAGCTTCGGCGGGGACGGATGGAAGCGGTTTAAACCTCGCCTGCAGGGATGCTGTTTCCGGCGCCCTCGTATGCGGCTGCGGTATTGTAAAAACGGAGAACCGGTATGTAAAGCTGAATGTGAATGCAAGGTGCCCGGTAACTGCGGATGGCCGTGAATTATTGAAAAGGTTGGAAAAACATGCCGTCAACATTGGGTTTCATCTGGAAAAAACGCGCGTACTGGAATCGAATTACTACCCGAAAGAAAAAGTTGTCATTCAAAAGCTCAGTCATACGTTTCAGTCGGTAACCGGACTCGATTGGGAACCGCAGATTTTTAATGCCGGAACACATGCGCGTAAAATGCCGAATGCGGTGGCATACGGCCCCGGATGTCTGGGCGCTCTGGTACCTCCTTGTGAACCTCTGCCGGAAGGGCATGGGGGAGCGCATCAGCCGGATGAAGCACAGTCGGTTGACTGCCTTTGCCTGGCATTGAAAATATATATTCTTGCAGTTATCCGTATAGATTCCCTGGAGTTTCATGAGGATTCATTCATAACCATCTGACTATAAACACACAGATTGGAGTAAAGATGAAACGTAGGTATATCAGCTTTTTGACACAGATATCTTTGATTTGCGTGGGAATTGTTCTGCTGCCGTTTTTAGGAATTATGACTTATTTTGCAGTGGATATGTCACAAAAAATAGATGAGGAGTATGTTTCTGTACTTAAAAAAGCAAATGTACAGATTGAAACAGGGATTTCATCTGTTTTTTCTGAAGCGGAGAGGCTTTCTTATCTGCATATTGTAAACGACAGCCTTTCCGAAGTCCTGCGGCATAAGCATGAGGTATACGACAGAAGCTTTCTGGAAGATAACAAGGTAGTAACCAATATAGTGAGAGATGCTGTACTTCTGAATCCTAATATATATAGTGTGGTGATTATAAATAGTGCCGGCAATGCCTATGATAACAGTTTTAACAGCTATTACTGGAAAAATATGTACCGTGATCTTCCGGTATGGGGAGAACTGGCAAAAAGCCTGCCCGGAGGCCGTTTTATAAATATTCATTACGGCAGTACCAATGAACCGGAAGCACTTATGCTCGTAAAACCTCTGGAGGATATCGAAAGAGGGGAAACCCTGGGGACAATTGGAATCACCTTAAGTTTCCGTTCTATCCGGAATATTCTGAACAACGCGGTGCAGAACCATGGTAATCTGGCAGTTTATAATGAAGCCGGAACCCCGGTTTATACTTATTCCAGCCCGGATGTGAAGGGAGATGATACGGTTATTTATGATATCTGGAAGGAACTGCAAAGGGATAAAACGGATCAGGAGGAGTTTGTCAAGGATTTTACAATTAACAGAGGATCCTACATCGGCGGGGTGCAGAAGCTGGAACAGCTTGGATGGACGGTGGTGAATTATACCAACCGATCTTACATCAGAAGCCTTTATTACCAGAATATAAGGATGTTTATGCTTATAGCGGTTTTTGTAATAGTTTTTGATCTGCTGATCGCATTCATCTTCGTACGCCGGTTAAATATTTCAGTACATGGGCTTTGCCAGGCTATGGAAAATTCCGGGGAAAAAGGGATCCTGGAATCCATTCAGCCGGAGAGGACGGAATTTAAGACGGAGATAGATATGCTGATACACAGCTACAACAGTGTTATCCGGAGACTGAAGGATTCCATGGAACGCTCCTTGGTTTTACAGATGAATGAGCAGCGTATGGAATTCCGGATGCTGCAGGCACAGATCAATCCGCACTTTCTTTATAATACATTTAATCTGATTAGCTCGATTGCAGGAATACATGGAGTGGACAGTATCTGTAAAATTACAGGCTGTATATCGGATATGTTCCGTTACAGCATTCAGGAAAGCCTGATTGTCAAGCTGAAAGATGAGGTAAGGGAAGTCAACAATTATATGACTATCCAGACAATACGTTTTAAAGACAGACTATATGCAGATTTTGATATAGAAGAGGAAACCCTGGAGACACCTGTCCCTGTATTTCTGCTGCAGCCGCTGGTTGAAAATGCAATTATTCATGGACTGGAGCCGAAAGAAGGAATGGGATACATCAGTATCATTGCCTATATGGCGGATGACGAGGTGGAGCTGATCGTAAGGGATAACGGAGTGGGGATTTCTGCGGGCAAAATGAAAGAACTGTTGAAATCCATAGAAAAAGAAACGATTGAACCCATCAGTACGCAGGGACATTCCTCAATTGGAATCAAAAACGTGAATCAGCGTATAAAAGCCTACTACGGGGAAGCTTATGGAATCAGGCTGGAAAGCCAGCTGAATATGGGGACATCTGTGGTTCTCCGGATACCTAAAAATATAACAAAAATAATATAAAATACATATAAGAAAAGGCATATATGACAAATAATAAAGTGCATATTTTTTGCGGGAAGTATTTTGTAGAATAAAAGTATCAAAAATAAAGGCTTTTACAAGCGAAAATTAGGAGGAGGTTACAAATGAAGAGAAAACGGTTGGCTGTTTTTTTGACATGCTGTATGACGGCAGGGATACTCGCCGGATGCGGAGGAGATAATGCGGATACCGGAAGTACCCAGGCCGGACAGGAAAGTGCTGGAGCATCGACCCAGGCCGTTTCGGTTACGGCAGAGGAAGAAGGAGAAGGCACGGGGGAAGCTATCACAATTGAATTTTTCAACCAGAAGCAGGAAGAAGCGGCGCAGCAGGCTTATCGGAATGCTGCGGAGGAATTCCATAAAGAATATCCGAATATTGTCGTGGAAATCAATACCGTTCCTGACAGTGACAAGGTTTTGACAGCCCGTATGGCAGCAGGGGATGTCCCTGTTGTATTCCATGGAAAGCCCACATCTCAGGCGTTTTTTGAAAGTGCTGAAGCCGGATACTGTATGGATCTTACAGATCAGCCTTTTATAAAGAATGCGATTCCTTCTCTTCTGGAAGCGGTGAAATCCGAGGATGGTAAGGTATATGCCATGCCGTACAGCCAGAACTTTATGGGTGTTTTCTATAATATGGATATCTTTGAAGAGCAAAACCTGGAAATTCCGGAAACCTGGGATGCCTTTATGGAGTTGTGCCAAAAACTGAAAGATGCAGGAGTACAGCCTCTGGAGGAAAGCTATAAGGATACGGGGATGGCAGGACATTACCGTGGCGGTGCTATGGCAGCCCTGTTCCCGGACGGTGCTTTATGGCTTGCGGAATGTGCCCAGGATCCGGAAAAGAAGCCTTCTGACAATCCTGATTACCGGACATTTGCGGAAAAAGCAATTCAGATCATGGATTATTGTAATGATGATGTATTCGGAATTCCGCAGACGCAGGCTATGGAGAATTTCGCCAATGGAAAAGCCGCCATGATGATTTATGGATCCTATGGACGGGGCACCTTTTTGGTGGCTAATCCGGATCTGAATCTGGGTGTATTCCCCATTCCGGGGCTGACGGAGGAATCCGGCCTTGTGTATGCTGGTGTGGATGCCTGTTTCTGTGTATCCGGAAAAGCATCTCCTCAGGAACAGGAAGCCGGGCTTAAGTGGATAGAATTTCTTTCCCGTCCTGAAGTTGCACAGAAATGGTCTGATACGGAAGGAGCGCCGTCCGCAATAGACGGTGTACAGTACGGAAGCGAAGGAAGTCTTCCTATGCTGGATAAAATCAAAGAAGGAAAGGTAAGGGAATGGAAAGCCTATTATGATTCCAGATTCAGTGACACGGAAGCTTTCCAGGGCCTTCTGATGGATAAGGATGTGGATAAATTCCTGAAAAATGCGGATGAGGTTTGGGCAAATGCCCATATTTCAGGCTGAAACCCAGCCTGTTTAGCAACAGCCTGCTCTTGGTGGGAGGATGAAGAGGGAACGGATTGCTTCATCCTCCCTGTTCTGTATCAAGGAAGTTATCCGGTATAGGAGGAGAAGTTTAATGGAAGACAGATTAAGAAAGCTGATGGAATCCCTGCCGGAAGGTATGGACGGTGCGCTTTTGCTGGCGCCTGTTCACCGCAGATATTATCTTAATATGGTAAGCAGCGCGGGGACTCTTCTGGTGACCAGAAGCAAATGTTATTTTATTGTGGATTTCCGGTATATTGAGATGGCGAAAGGGATCATACGGGGGGCGGAAGTTATTTTACAGGAGGATCTGGAGAAGCAGCTTAAGCAGTTGATTACCCATGAGAAGCTTACATGCATAGGAACGGATGTCGGGCATATTACGCTGCAGGTGTTCCGGGAATATCAGAAAATGACAGGGGATCTTCTTGTTATGGATACCCGGCTGGAAAAAGTGGCAGACAGGCAGCGGCGCGTCAAATCACAGGATGAAATCGGCAAGGCGGTAAAAGCCAAAGAAATTCTGGACCGGGTGTTCGGACGCATTACCCCATATGTCCGCCCGGGGATCAGGGATGATGAACTACAGCGGCGTCTTGGAATTCTGGCGTCGGAGGAAGGATCCCAGAGGGGCTCCTTCGGGTTTTCGCTGTCCTTCGGGGATAACTGTTTTGACAGTCTTACCCTGCCGGATCACATTTTATCCGGAAAAGTCCTGCAGGAAGGGGATTTGCTTACCCTGCGGCTGGCAGCTGTTTATGAAGGTTATTGGGCGGATATGAGCAGGACAATCTGTGTGGGGAAGGCATCCGCGGAACAAAAAGAGCTTTACAGACAGGCACTGAGAGTGAAGGACTGTATGATCAGGAATTTACGCAGCGGTGTCCGGCTGGGGGAAACAGCTGCCTCCGCTTTCGAAGAAGCAAAGGGGCCAGGTGTCCTGCTCTCCTGTGAATATGGGCACGGAATCGGCCTGGAGGTGGAGGAGGGGGTTCGTATTACGAAAACTACGGAAGAGACGGCGGAGAATGGGATGCTGCTTTGTTTAGGAGCCAGATTGGGGATTCCCGGAAAAGGAAGTGTGAAAATAGAAGAGATGGCTGTTGTGGAAAACGGTGCGGCTTCTATATTGGGAAAAGAGTGCAGTCCGTATCTGGCTGAGGGATAGGAGGAACGTTTGAACGTTTCTTTCAAATTACTTATTGTTGCAGTATCGCGGGTAAACCCGCGATATGCGGGGGTATTGAAATGAATAAGAGAATAGAACGATTGATGCAGAATCTTCCGGAGGATATTGACGCGGCTCTTATAACGGGATATGATATCCGGCGTTATTATACCCGGCAGGCCATACCCGATTCTTTTCTGTTGGTATCCAGAACTGCAGTATGGCTGTTTGCTTCTCCTTTTTACAGGGATAAAGCGCGGAAGGTAAAGGATGCCATATATGTGGAAGGTAAATGTCTGCTGTCCCGGCTTACAGAGCTGTTGATTAAGGAAAGGGACAGTATCAAAAGGGTGGCGGTACAGGCGGATCAAATGACGGTGGCGGAATATGAGCAGCTGAAGAGGGTACTTCCCTGCGGTCTGACAGCAGACGGACGCCTGGATGATGTCCTGTACCTTCAGAATTGCAGGAAGACAGAAGAAGAGGTACGGGCAGTTCAGGAGGCACAGGATGCAGCTGATAAAATGTTTACAGAGGTTCTTAATTATGTGCATGCCGGGATGGATGACTGGCAGCTTCAGAAAATAGTTGGGATTCTCCTGCGTGATTTCGGTTCCCAAAGGGATTCATTTGACCATGTGACAGGTGTGGGAGTGAATACATCCATGCCCCATGTTCGTCCGAATGGAACGGTGATACGTCCCGGTGACTTTGTTATGCTGGATGTGGGAGCCACAATTGACGGATACGGTTCGGATATGACCCGGATGTTTGCAGTGGAATATGCAGATGAAAGAAAGCGGGAGATTTATGATTGTGTCCGCCGGGCACAGAAAGCGGGCTGTGATGCCATAGAGTTGGGCAAACCCTGCTGTGAGATTGACCGTGCGGCCCGGGAAGTTATAGAAGAAGCGGGATACGGCAGGTATTATATGCATGGATTGGGACATTCCATTGGAATACAGGTTCCCGGGGGGCCAAGATTTAATCAGACAGACACGACGCCTGTATTCAGTGGACTTATCATGACCGTTGAACCAGGTATTTATCTGCCGGGAGAATTTGGCGTACGCATAGAGGATATGCTTCATATTGGAGAGAATGAAATCCGTAATATGACTCACAGCACCCATGAATTGATCATTGTATGAACAAAGGGGAAAAAATAAATGAATAAACGGGAACGAATGAAAGCAGTATTTATGAATCAGGAAGCCGATTATGTGCCGGCCGGCTTTTGGTTCCATTATCCGGCGGATTACACGGTGGAACAGCATCTGGAAGGCCATTTAAAGCTTTTCCGTGAGACGGATCAGGATATTATCAAGCTGATGGATGATAATTTCGGTAATTTCCTTACGCAGGGAATTCGTATTGAGAAAGCTTCTGATTGGAGGCATATCACACTTCCCGGCAGGAGCTGCACCCATTACCGGAGAATGGAGGAACTGATTAAGAGGATGGCTGATAAGGCAGGCAGGGATGCCATGATCTTCCCTACCATGTGGAGTCCCTTCAAAATAGCCTCCTTTACCTATGTATTCAGCGGCAGCAGCGATGAAAAATTCATGAGGCACTGCAAGGAAGATCCGGATTCGGTATCTGCCGGTGTCCAAGCAATTGCAGATACACTGGAGGATTGGGCGGAAGGCTTTTTGGATGCGGGTGCGGATGGCCTGTATTATTCCGGGCAGTTCAGCGAACCCGGGCGTTTTTCCCAAAAAGAGTGGGAGACTTTGGTTATGCCTTCTGATCTGCAGATTTTAAACAGGGTACATGCCCGGAAAGAAAAATACAATATTGTTCATATCTGCGGAGAAGCAGAGCATAATTTTACTGCGTCACCCGAACGATATAAAAAATATCCGGGAGACCTGTTTAACTGGGATGTGCACAGGGATCATTTTACCCTGGAACAGGGAAGGGAATATTTTGGGAAGCCCGTACTTGGCGGACTGGATAACCATGGGATATTAATACACGGAAGCGCTGAGGATATTGCAGGGGAAACCCGCAGAATAATCGGCAGTTTCGGGAAAAAAGGCCTTATGATAGGGGCGGACTGCACAGTCCCCGCCGATATTGATGTGAACAGGCTGCGAGCTGCCGTCATGGCCGCACGGGAAGTATAGAGGCACATATATAAGAAAAGAGGATACGTACATGAAATACATAAAAATCAATGGTACTCCGCTGGAGGTATCCAATATAATTATGGGCTGTATGCGTCTGAACAGCCTGAGCCTGAAGGAAGCACGGCGCCATATTGAAACAGCCATTGCCGCGGGGATCAATATGTTTGATCATGCGGATATTTATGGAAACGGGGAATGTGAATCGCTTTTTTCCAGAGCCATTAATCTCAAAGGCGCCGTCAGGGATAAGATAATCCTCCAGAGTAAATGTTCCATCAGAGACGGGTATTATGATTTTTCAAAAGAATATATTATCGGGGCGGCAGAGGGAATTCTGAAAAGACTGGGAACGGATTATCTGGATATTCTTCTTCTCCACAGGCCGGATACATTAATGGATCCGGAAGAGACGGCTGATGCAGTCAGATACCTGAAAAAAGCGGGCAAAGTTCGTTATTTCGGAGTTTCCAACCAAAATCCCGTGCAGATAGAACTGCTTCAGAAATACTGTGAGGAAAGGCTGCTGGTTAACCAGCTGCAGCTCAGTCTCGTCCATACCCCGCTGATTGACAGCGGTATGGCGGTTAATATGCAGATTGACCAAAGTGTGGATCGAACCTGCGGGACATTGGAATACTGCAGGCTGAAAGACATTACGATACAGGCATGGTCGCCATTCCAGAAAGGTTTTTTTGAGGGCCCCTTTATCGGGGATATACAGCATTATGGGGAATTAAACCGATTGATTACGCGTCTGGCGGAAAAATATGAAGTCACACCGTCGGCAATAGCCGTCGCATGGCTGACCAGACACCCTGCCGATATTCAGGTGATTTTGGGGACAACAAAGGACAGCCGTATGTTGGAGGGCTGCAGCGGATCCTGGATACCGCTGACACGAGAAGAATGGTATGGCCTTTATAAAGCGGCCGGCAATAGGATACCGTAGAAGTCTGCACTGCCACAGAATACACAAAGAGAAGGAACGGATAAAACCAACTTTGCCTCCGTCCCTTCTTTTTTTATTATCCCCTTATAAAATGAGGAGTGCCCCGATGCTAAAAGCACCGGGGCTATTATGAAAAAATTTATCTATGTTTGCTAATGGATTGTTACGTTTGTTTCTCTTGAACTTATGAACATAGTATAACAATCAATTATGAATAAACTATGAACAAGTTGTAAATGTATAGTTAATTATAATAAAAAATAAAATGTACAATATAAAAAATAGTGCATAATATACAAAAAAGCTGTATGAATGCCGGAAAGAGAGATGTTGGATTTTTATCTGCATCCAGCATGAATAACCGGTTGTAAAATGCAGGGAATGATGCTAAAATGGGGAAAATAGCGGGCGTATGTCTGTTTTGTCATACAGGTTCAGGTTTAGCTTTACGCAGGAGGAAAAGTCAGATGGATAATTATAGAGAAGACCCGGCTTACCGGGGAGGCCCCGCAGGCGGCATGACGCCGGACGCCCAGGAAGCAAAGCGTCTCAGGAACCAGCTGGTGGAATATGACGGTTACCTTCAGGAAATGAGAAAGTCCAATATGAAAAACGTGGAAACACTGGATGTGATCCAGCGTTATACGGATAAAAGCATGGCGGGGATCCAGAAGCTGACGGAAGAAAGCGCGGCGGGCATGCAGAAACTGGCGGAGGAAAGCCTTTATGGCGTGCAGAAGCTGGCGGAGGAATGTGCTTCAGGCCTGCGCAGGTATTCTGCGGACGGCAGCAGCAGCCTGCAGGAGATGGCGGAAAACGGGAGTGCAGGGATAGCCGGGGTAGCCAGAACCGGGGAAGACGGCCTGAACCGTCTGGCGGAGGACGGGCTTCAGAGGCTGTCCCATCTGGCGGAGGTGAGCCTGCAGCAGCTGGAGGGGCTGACAGAAGACAGCCTGAGCCAGATCAAAGCCCTTGCGGAGGAGAGTGTTTCCAGGATTCAGGAAGTGAACAACCGGAATGTGGAAACAGCCGACAGAGTGGAGGAAATCCGTGAACTGGTTGCGGGACAGACGGAGAGCCTGCGGGAAATGCAGAAGCAGACGGACGAATTTACCCATAAGGAGAATGTGAAGGTTTACCGGAATGTGCAGGCCGTCGTTGTGGAGGAGGTCAAGAAGCAGACGGAGGAGCTGAAGGAGGCCAATCGCGGGCTGAAGCCCATGCTGGTCATAACACTTGCCGCAACGCTGGCTAATGTTGCCTTGTTTATTTTACAGATTCTGGGAATACTTGGTATATAGAAGGAACGTAATATCTGTGGAAAAAGCACGGAGTGGAGAGGAAGGAGCAAGGCGGACTCAATGGGAAAACAGGAATGGAAACCCGGTAATATGCTGTACCCGGTTCCGGCAGTTATGGTAAGCTGCGCGGATAAGGCCGGAAACAGCAATATCCTCACCGTGGCGTGGGCGGGTACCGTATGCAGCAATCCCCCTATGGTATCGATTTCGGTGCGGCCGGACAGGTACTCTTATACCTTTCTGCAGGAAACCGGGGAATTCGTCATCAATCTCACCACACAGAAGCTGGCGTATGCCACGGATCTGTGCGGTGTGAAAAGCGGAAGGGATACGGATAAGTGGAAGGCGGCCCGCCTGACACCGGTTCCGGGCCGGGTGGTGAAGGCGCCTCTGATAAAGGAAAGCCCGGTAAATCTGGAATGCAGGGTCAGACAGGCGATGGCGCTGGGCAGCCATACCATGTTTGTTGCGGAGGTTGTTTCCGTCAGTGTGGACGAGGCCTATCTGGATCAGAACAACCGGTTTCATCTGGACAAAGCGGATCCTATATGCTATTCCCACGGCATGTACTATGCTCTTGGGAAGGCGATAGGAAAATTTGGATACAGTGTAGCGAAGAAGAAAAAATAGTTTGCGGGAAGAAAAGCGGGATTCATGGAAAGTATTACAAAATATTATAGAAGATTAAGAGCCACATTCCTTTTAACGGCGTTCTGCGTTATAGCAGCCGCTGTTCTTTTTGTGCCTTCCTTCGGTAAGTATGTACGCGGGGAAAACAATGTGGCGGATATTCTGCTGAACGGGATTTTGGTAGGCTGCACGGACGAGCCGGAAAAGGCGGCGGACATTCTGCAGAGCGCAAGAGAAGTGCTTGTCAGGGATAATCAGGAGCTTGTATTCATGACGGCGAACCTGGAGCTGCAGGGCAGGCGTATGGTTGTGGGAAGAGTGGACAGTGAGAAGACCATCCGCAGCAATATGGAAGAGGTATTGAACAGCAGCATCTGCAAAACCCTTCAGCATGCTTATACGGTAAAGATTAATGAATATACCGTAAACCTGAAAACCAGTGATGAGGTTCTTGCGCTGCTGTACGCCTGTCTTGAAAAATACGATCCCACAGGAGAATATGTGGTTGATTTGGTCGTGGATCCGGTACGTGAGCTGAACGTTCTCACCACCTCCATCTGTAAGGCGGAGGAGCGTAAAAGCCCGGATGAGGTGGAAATCAGCGCCGGTGTGGGATTGTTCCTGGAAGAGGTATGCGAAGCGGCTGCGCCGGGAATCGTCGGGGATTTTGACAGTCTGGATTACGGGCTGCGGGATCTGGCCTATGCGGATACGGTGGAGGTGGTGGAAGCCTACCTTATGGAGGAGGAAATTACCAGCCTGGATGAGGCCATCGAACAGGTGACCAAGGAGCAGGAAAAGGAGCAGATCTATGAGGTGCAGCCGGGCAATACGCTTTCCCAGATCGCATTGGATAACGGATTGACCGTGGAAGGGCTGGTCGCCATCAATCCTTCCCTGGACAGCGCGGAATCCACCATCCGGGTAGGGGACGAGCTGATCATCACCGTGCCGGAGCCTGAACTTTCCGTCATTCATGAGGAACTGGTGTATGCGGAGGAAAGCTATGACGCGCCGGTCCAGTACGTGGATGTGGATGACTGGTATACCACCAAACAGGAGGTGGTACAGGAGCCATCCGCAGGGCACCGCAGGGTAGCCAGCATAATTACCTATAAAAATGAAGAGGAAGTGGGAGAGGAAATCGTCCTGGAGGAAGTGGATTATGAAGCGGTCCCCAAGATTGTAAAACGGGGAACCAAGGTACCTCCCACTTATATCAAGCCGATTTCCGGAGGGCGTCTTTCCTCCAATTACGGCGGGCGTAACGCCCCGACAAAGGGAGCTTCCACCAACCATAAGGGAATTGACTGGGCAACGCCGGTGGGAACTGCTGTTATGGCATCCTCCGGAGGAACCGTTACAAGGGCCGGCTGGGGAAGCGGCTACGGATATGTGGTCTATATCCAGCATGCCGACGGAAGGGAAACCCGATATGGGCATCTGAGCAAGGTGCTGGTTTCCGCAGGCCAGCAGGTCAGCCAGGGACAGAAAATCGCTTTAAGCGGAAATACCGGCCGCAGTACCGGTCCCCATCTGCATTTTGAAATCCGTATCAACGGACAGGCGGTCAATCCGCTTCAATATCTGAACTGAGAAAAACCAGAGTCCCCCCGCCGCAAAACCGGCGGGGGGATTTCTGAATAGTTATAAAGTTGTAACGATTCAGTCAGGCCTGCGCATTTACTGCGCAGACCGTAAGATAGAGATTCAGCAGTGCCGAAATCCATCGCCGAAGGCGATTTGGGATAGATTTTGGCAGTAACGGTGAAGGGACTGAACAGTTATATAAAGTTTTCCATTTACAAAGTAAAAAAATGTGATATAATCGCATTTGGATTATTAGGTGGCAAAAAATTTGTATATATGGTATAATAATCGAAAATTTGTATGTCAGATTTTACTAATCAGGTTTTGCATAAAGGATTTTGGACAGTTAATAATAATTCATATCGATAGAAAATTCGAACGGACGATGTACGTATAAGTATATATCTGCAGTGGTAAAAAATGGTAACAGGCCGGATTTATCTGAACTGTTATACAAATTGTGAGCGAGTGACCGCCGGGGCAGCTTTGTGAGTTGGCGAAGCGGCTTCAGGCCGGTTTCCTGGAATCGGTATGCCGGAACTGCATGGAAATATCCAGCATAAGTCCGTCATGCATAATGAGGTTAATATGGAACAATATGTGGTTGAAGGCGGGAATCCGCTTGTTGGAGAAGTGGAAATAGGCGGTGCCAAGAATGCGGCCCTTGCCATACTGGCTGCATCGGTTATGACCGATGAGACGGTTTTAATAGAAAATATGCCCGATGTGAGGGACACCAATATCCTTCTGCAGGCGATGCAGAGCATTGGCGTAATTGTGGAACGTGTGGACAGGCATACGGTAAAGGTCAATGCCTCCCATATCCATGAGCTTGTTATCGAAGATGATTTTATTAAAAAAATTCGCGCTTCTTATTATCTCCTGGGAGCGCTTTTGGGAAAATACAACAAAGCAGAGGTGGCGCTTCCCGGAGGCTGCAATATCGGAAGCCGTCCCATTGACCAGCATATCAAGGGCTTTAAGGCGCTGGGTGCCGATGTGCGGATCGAGCATGGATTGATAATAACCGAAGCACCCAATCTTAAGGGAAGCCATGTCTATATGGACGTGGTGAGTGTGGGAGCTACGATCAACGTGATGATGGCAGCTGCTATGGCGGACGGCATGACCATTATTGAAAATGCGGCAAAAGAACCCCATGTGGTGGATCTTGCCAACTTCCTGAACAGTATGGGAGCTAATATCAAAGGTGCCGGAACGGATGTGATCCGTATCCGCGGGGTACAGAAGCTTCATAAAACCGAATATGCCATCATTCCCGATCAGATAGAAGCGGGTACCTTTATGTTTGCGGCTGCGGCAACGCAGGGGGATGTGACGGTTAAAAATGTGATCCCGAAGCATCTGGAATCCATCAGCGCCAAGCTTATGGAAATTGGCTGCGAAGTAGAAGAATCCGACGATGCCGTAAGGGTGGTTGCTTCCAGACCGCTGAACCATACTCACGTAAAGACGCTTCCTTATCCCGGTTTCCCTACGGACATGCAGCCGCAGATCACGGTTGCGCTGGGGCTTTCCCAGGGGACAAGCATCGTGACGGAAAGCATTTTTGAAAACCGTTTTAAATATGTGGATGAGCTTACCAGAATGGGTGCCAGCATCAAGGTGGAAGGAAATTCCGCCATCATTGACGGCGTTACCAGATATACAGGTGCCAGTATTACCGCACCCGATCTCAGGGCAGGTGCGGCTCTGGTGATAGCGGCTCTTGCTGCAGAAGGGGTTTCCACGGTGGATGATATCCTTTATATCGAAAGAGGATATGAGAATTTCCCCGAAAAGCTCCGCGGCATTGGCGCACAGATTGAAAAGGTGGATAACGAAAGGGATATTAAGAAATTCCGTTTTAAAGTCGTTTGATCGTAACCGTTCAGGCGGCTCTTTGTGCCCTGCGGCATCCGCATTGCACAATTTTATCAATTTGTCCCGTTGACAGACAGCTGATTATGGTGTATTGTAAGAAACGTAGTCACAGATAAGAAAATTCAATATTGTATCATCTCTTATTCAGAGTGGTGGAGGTACATAGGACCTGCGAAGCCACGGCAACCCCTCAAAGGAAGGTGCCAACCTGAGCGAGTAATTCGAACAATAAGAGGATTTGATTATCATTAACATCGGGTCCGCTTATAGAGCGGACTTTTTTTGTGCGGCAGAATACGGAATATCTGCAGCACAGGTAAGGAGGAAACATGGAGAAACATTTATTTACATCCGAATCCGTAACGGAAGGACATCCCGATAAAATGTGTGATGCCATCTCCGATGCAGTGCTTGACGCGCTGATGGAGCAGGATCCCATGAGCCGTGTGGCCTGTGAAACCTGTACCACCACCGGCCTGGTACTGGTAATGGGTGAGATCACCACCAGGGCCTATGTGGATATCCAGAAAATCGTACGTGATACGGTAAGGGAAATCGGCTATACCAAATCCGAATACGGATTTGACGCCAATACCTGCGGAGTAATGGTAGCTTTGGACGAACAGTCCGCAGACATAGCCATGGGCGTTGACAAAGCGCTGGAGGCAAAGCAGGAAGAGAAGGTTTCCGCGGAACATAAAATGACAGAAGCCCAGCTTGACGCTATCGGCGCAGGGGATCAGGGCATGATGTTCGGTTTTGCCACCAATGAAACAGAGGAATATATGCCTTATTCCATCAGTCTTGCCCATAAGCTGGTAAAACAGCTTACCAAAGTGCGTAAGGACGGAACGCTTCCTTACCTGAGACCGGATGGAAAGAGCCAGGTAACCGTGGAGTATGACGAAAAGGATAAGCCTATCCGTCTGGAGGCTGTGGTTCTTTCCACGCAGCATGATGCGGATGTTACCCAGGAACAGATCCATGCGGATATTAAAAAGTATGTGTTTGATCCGATTCTGCCCGGGGAAATGATCGACGGGGAAACCAAATTTTTCATCAATCCTACCGGACGTTTTGTAATCGGCGGACCCAACGGGGACAGCGGACTGACAGGGCGCAAGATTATCGTTGACACCTACGGCGGCTATGCCCGTCACGGCGGCGGAGCCTTCTCCGGGAAGGACTGCACCAAGGTTGACCGTTCGGCAGCATATGCGGCCCGTTATGTGGCGAAAAATATCGTGGCGGCAGGACTGGCGGATACGTGTGAAATCCAGCTGTCCTATGCAATCGGCGTTGCCCATCCCACTTCTATCATGGTGGATACCTACGGAACCGGGAAGCTTTCCGATGAGAAGCTGGTGGAAATCATCCGCGATAACTTTGATTTAAGGCCGGCCGGCATTATCAAAATGTTGGATCTTCGCCGCCCCATCTATAAGCAGACAGCAGCCTACGGCCATTTCGGACGTCATGATCTGGATTTGCCCTGGGAAAAACTGGATAAAGCAGAGGATTTAAAAAAATATCTGTAAGTTATAAAGTATCGGAACGGTTCAGACTTGTATGAACCGTTCCGATACTTTACCCTGATTTTACATAAAATTTTCTATTTCCGGATAGATATAAAGTGTGGGATTTGTTACGCTTAAACCGGAAAGGAGGAATTTATATGGAAAACAGGGCATATGGCATGGATAAAGGTCGGTTCGCTTTTCTGTACAAATTGCCGCCTAAACTGATTTTGCTTTTGAATACCGCAGTTTGGCTTACGGCCGGCCTGCTCCTGGGAGCAGCGGCGGAGAGCCTTCTGGGAATTGAGATATATGCAGCAGGAACGGCGGCACTGCTATCCCTGACAGTGGGATATTGCGGAGGCGTAATCTATTTAATAAGAAGAAAGTAAGAAGTATCTGGAAAAGCATCGGTAAGCCGGTGCTTTTTTCCATGGAGAATGGGTGCAGATAAAAAAGGTAGGCGTCACCCGCCCCGGTTTCCCTGTGCGGCCTGCTGCCCTGCAAGGTTCCTTCCAGGGGACGCTTCCGCTCGGATAATCACGCAGCGGTACTAAGGCCGCAAAGGACGCAGCCTAAGGACCGGCGTGCTTATAACGCCCCTTACAGGAATCCTTGCAGGGCAGCAGGCCGCACAGGGAAGCCGGGGCGGGTGACGCCTACCTTTTTTATCTGCACCCATAGAGAATCGGATGTATTTTGACATTGTAAAATCGCATGGTCCATGGTATTGTAATTTCAGCATAACTATTCAACAGGCCGGCGCATTTACTGCGCCAGGCGTAAGAAAGTGATTCGGGAGTGCAGAAATCCTATCGCCAAAGGCGATTTAGGATGGATTTTTGCAGTAACTGTGAAGGAACGGAACAGTTACATTTCAGCATAACTATTCAACAGGCCGGCGCATTTACTGCGCCAGACGTAAGAAAGTGATTCAGGCAAAATAGAAAGGTATGATACCATTATGAGATTATGTGCGTCCTGTATGCGCTGTCTGATGGACAGGCAGGAAGAGAGAGTCAGGGATAAGGGAACGGAAGAGGACAGGGATGCCTTTATGAGACAGGTGGCCCGCATTATTGCAGAAAGTGCCCCTGAGGATTCCGCTCCGGTGCTGGTGGACAGGATAAACGGGGAATACAGGAAGATTTTCGGGCCGGTTACGGATTATGATGCGATTAAAAAAGAATTCAATGAGCTGATGCTTTCCCTGGAACCGGATATCCGTTCCGTGATGGAGAAGGGGGAGGATGCTCTCCATACCGCCTTCGTATTCGCCAGGGCCGCCAATTATATTGATTTCGGCATGGCTGGACGGGTGGAAAAGGAAACCCTGCTGGAACTGCTGGAACAAGCCGCAGGGGACAGCATGGATGAAACGGTTTATGACAAAATGCTCTCCGATCTGGAACAAGCGCGGAAAATGGTATACGTTACCGATAACTGCGGAGAGGTGGTCTGTGACAAGCTGGTGGTGGAGGAATTGAAAAAACGTTTTCCCCTGCTGGAACTGACTGTGCTGGTGCGGGGAGAACCGGCTTTGAACGACGCCACGCGGGAGGATGCGGTACAGACCGGTCTTGATAAGGCGGCCAGGATTGTGGACAACGGCTGCGGTGTGGCGGGAACGCCGCTGGATTACGTGGGAGAAGAAGCGAGAGGCCTTCTGAAAGAGGCGGATGTGATTCTGGCAAAGGGGCAGGGAAATTTTGAAACCATGCACGGCTGCGGGCTGAATGTGTACTATTCCTTCCTATGTAAATGCGACTGGTTCCAGAAGCGCTTCGGCATGGAAAAAAACAAGGGCATGTTTGTCCGGGAAAGGAGTTCCTGATACATGGCATTTGCACATCTTCACGTCCATACGGAATACAGTCTGCTGGACGGGTCGAATAAGATAAAAGAATATGTGAAACGGGTAAAAGAGCTGGGGATGGACAGCGCCGCCATCACGGATCACGGCGTTATGTACGGTGTTATTGATTTCTACCGGGCCGCCAAGGAAGCGGGGATTAAGCCGATTATAGGCTGCGAGGTTTATGTGGCCCCCAACTCCCGCTTTGATAAAGAGCTGACGGGCGGGGATGACCGGTATTATCATCTGGTGCTGCTGGCGGAAAACAATACCGGTTATGCAAACCTGATGAAAATCGTGAGCAAGGGCTTCACCGAAGGCTATTATTACAAGCCCAGGGTGGATATGGAGGTGCTGAACCGTTACCATGAAGGCATCATTGCCCTTTCTGCCTGCCTGGCAGGCGAGGTGGCCCGTTATATCCAGAAAGGTCTGATTGACGAAGCCAAGAAGGCGGCGTTGAAGTACCAGGACTGCTTCGGAAAAGGGAACTATTATCTGGAGCTGCAGGATCATGGGATCCCAAACCAGCGTACGGTAAATACGGCCCTCCTTTCCATGAGCAAGGAGCTGGATATCCCTCTGGTAGCCACTAACGACGTACATTACACTTACCGGGAGGATGAAAAACCCCATGATATCCTGCTGTGTATCCAGACGGCTAAAAAGCTGGCGGATGAGGACCGGATGCGGTATGAGGGCGGCCAGTATTATGTAAAGAGCGAGGAAGAAATGAAAGGGCTGTTCCCGTATGCCTGGGAAGCTGTGGAAAACACCCAGGATATCGCCGACCGCTGTAACGTGGACATCGAGTTCGGCGTGACGAAGCTGCCCCATTTTGAGGTGCCTGCGGGGTATGATTCCTGGAGTTATCTGAATAAGCTCTGCAGCGACGGTCTGAAGGAACGTTATCCGGAGGATGACGGCACGCTGAAGGAGCGGCTGGATTATGAACTGGATATTATCCGGCGCATGGGTTACGTGGATTATTTCCTCATTGTATGGGATTTTATTAATTATGCCAAGAGTAATGATATCATGGTGGGGCCGGGAAGAGGATCTGCGGCAGGAAGCATCGTATCCTATTGCCTGAAAATCACCAATATCGATCCTATTAAATATAACCTGCTGTTTGAACGTTTCCTGAATCCCGAGCGTGTATCCATGCCCGATATCGACATTGACTTCTGCTTTGAAAGACGGCAGGAGGTCATTGATTATGTGGGAAAGAAGTACGGTGCCGAGAAGGTGGTTCAGATCGTGACCTTCGGTACCATGGCGGCCAAGGGGGTAATCCGGGACGTGGGAAGGGTAATGGATCTGCCCTATTCCTATGTGGACGGTATCGCCAAAATGATCCCCAACGAGCTGAATGTCACGATAGACAGGGCGCTCCAGGCCAATCCGGAGCTGAGAAAGCTCTACGAAACCGACGAACAGGTTAAGGTACTCATCGATATGAGCAAGCGTCTGGAGGGACTTCCCAGGCATACCTCCATGCATGCGGCAGGTGTGGTAATCTGCCCGGACAGTGCGGATGAATACGTGCCCCTCTCCCGGGGATCGGACGGCTGTATCACCACCCAGTTTACCATGACCACTCTGGAAGAGCTGGGACTTCTGAAAATGGATTTCCTGGGGCTGCGTACCCTGACGGTAATCCAGAATGCTGTGAATCTGATCAAAAAGGATAAGAATATCGGCCTGGATATCGATGCCGTCGATTTTAACGACAAGGCCGTCCTGGATTCCATCGGAACCGGAAGGACCGACGGCGTGTTCCAGCTGGAAAGCGGCGGGATGAAGAACTTCATGAAGGAGCTGAAGCCCCGGAACCTGGAGGATATCATCGCCGGCATTTCCCTGTACCGTCCCGGCCCCATGGATTTTATCCCCCGGTATATCAAGGGAAAGAACAATGCGGCAAGCATCAGCTACCTGTGCCCCCAGCTGCAGCCTATCCTGGAGCCTACCTACGGCTGTATTGTATACCAGGAGCAGGTTATGCAGATCGTGCGGGATCTGGGCGGCTATACCATGGGACGCAGCGATTTGGTGCGCCGTGCCATGAGCAAGAAAAAACAGTCCGTCATGGAGAAAGAAAGGGCCAATTTCATTTACGGCAATGAAGAAGAAGGCGTTCCCGGCTGTGTCCGCAACGGCATATCGGAGCAGGTGGCGGGTACCATTTATGAAGAGATGATGGATTTTGCCAAATACGCTTTTAATAAATCCCATGCCGCCTGTTATGCGGTGGTATCCTACCAGACCGCTTACCTGAAATATTATTATCCCGTGGAATTCATGGCGGCTCTGCTTACCTCTGTCATTGACAATCCCGGCAAGGTATCGGAATATATCCTGACGTGCCGCAGTATGGGGATAAAAATCCTGCCTCCGGATATCAATGAAGGAGAGGCGGGCTTTTCCGTATCCGGCGGTTCCATCCGTTATGCGCTCACGGCTATAAAAGGCGTGGGAAGGCCGGTAATCGATGAGGTGACCAGGGAACGTACGGCAAGAGGCCCCTTCCTGAGCCTGCAGGATTTTGTCACCCGCATGGCGGATTCCGAAGTGAATAAGCGGACGGTGGAAAACTTTATCAAATCCGGCACCTTTGACGGGCTGGGAGGCACCAGGAAGCAGTTCATGAGCGTATTTGTGCAGATGATGGATTCCCAGCAGCACAATAAGAAAAATAACCTGGCGGGACAGATGAGCCTGTTTGATCTGGTGAGTGAAGAAGAAAAAAGTGATTTTGAGATTCGTCTCCCTGATGTGGGGGAATACTCTAAAGAGCTGCTGCTCGGTTTTGAAAAAGAAGTCCTTGGCATTTATATCAGCGGACACCCTCTGGAAGAGTATGAACAGACCTGGAGAAAGCATATTACCAGGACTACCGCGGATTTTATGATGGATGAAGAAACCGGCGAAATGAACGTCCGTGACCAGGAACGGGTGACGGTGGGCGGCATGATTGCCGAGAAGAAAATCAAATATACCAAAAATGATAAAATCATGGCCTTCCTCACCCTGGAGGATCTGGTGGGTAGTATTGAAGTCCTCGTGTTCCCCAAGGTGTATGAACAGGAAAGCGCGAAGCTGACGGAGGAGAATAAGGTATTCGTTAAAGGGCGGGTATCCGCGGAGGAAGACAGGGACGGCAAGCTTATCTGCGAGTCCATCCAGGCCTTTGACGATATCCGTAAAACCCTCTGGATCAAGTTTCCCACCAAGCCGGAATACGAAGCGGCGGAAAAGCAGCTGCTGGAAATCCTGGCGGAATCGGACGGAAACGATGGGGTGGTGATTTATGTGGAAAACCCGAAAGCCAAAAAGGCGCTGCCTCCCAACCGCAGCGTGAGGGCTGATCAGGCTCTGATCGCCCGGCTGGGAGAGCTGTACGGGGAAGGGAATATAAAGCTTGTTTAGTCCGGCGGTGCGGCCCGGCGAAGAAAAAGATTGAAAACAATACGGATTTCGATTAAAATAAAAACAAAAGTTAAGGTAATCACGGGGTAACTGTCCGGCAGACTGGAGGATAAATCATGGCTAAGGCAATTAAGACAATAGGGATACTCACAAGCGGCGGTGATGCGCCGGGCATGAATGCCGCCATTCGTGCCGTTGTCAGGAAGGCAATCACCAACGGTGTTACTGTAAAGGGAATCAAAAGAGGGTATCAGGGCCTGCTGAATGAAGAGATCGTGGATATGCAGGCGCGCAGTGTTTCCGACATCATCCAGAGGGGCGGAACCATACTGGGAACAGCCCGCTGCCTGGAATTCAAGACCGAGGCCGGACAGCAGAAGGGTGCCGAAATCTGCAGGAAGCATGGAATTGACGGCCTGGTGGTGATCGGCGGGGACGGATCCTATCAGGGTGCCCAGGCGCTCTCCCGCCTCGGCATCAATACCATCGGCCTTCCCGGAACCATCGATTTGGACATCGCATGTACCGATTATACCATCGGTTTTGATACCGCGGTAAATACGGCGATGCAGGCCATTGATAAGGTAAGGGATACCTCTTCCTCCCATGAGCGGTGCAGCATCATTGAGGTAATGGGCAGGAATGCAGGTTATATCGCCCTGTGGTGCGGCGTTGCCAACGGTGCGGAGGACATCCTCCTTCCCGAAAAATACGATTTTAATGAACAGAATATTATTAATAATATCATCAACAACAGAAAACGGGGAAAAACCCATCATTTGATCATCAATGCCGAAGGCATCGGCCATTCCACCTCCATGGCGAGAAGAATTGAAGCAGCCACCGGTGTGGAAACCAGGGCCACGATATTGGGCTACATGCAGAGGGGCGGCAGCCCTACCTGTAAAGATCGATATTATGCCTCCATTATGGGCTGTCTTGCGGCGGACATTCTTTGCGAAGGCAAGACGAACCGGGTGGTAGGCTACCGACACGGCGAGTTCAGGGATTTTGACATTGAGGAAGCCCTGGCGATGCAGAAGGATATTCCGGAATATGAATACAAAATCAGTAAGCTGCTTGCATTATAAGCGGGCGGCATTAACATAACGGATACCCCGCAGCGCGGGGATTTCCCCAAAAATAAAGGCGTTCGGTGGGAACCGGCGCCTTCCTGTATGTCAGAGGAATCTTATGCTTACGAAAAAGAAACAAAAAATGCCTTATACCAGAATGCTGGCCCTTGGCTTTGCACTCATCATAGTAATCGGCGCCCTGCTCCTCAGCCTGCCCTTTGCCACAAGAAGCAGGGAAGGCATGCCCTTCCTGGACGCTCTTTTCACCGCCACCTCGGCCACCTGTGTAACAGGGCTGGTGGTAGCCGACACCTACCAGAACTGGAGCCTTTTCGGACAGCTGGTCATCCTGGCGTTAATCCAGATAGGAGGGCTTGGTTTTATCACCATCGGCAGTTATATTGCGGTGGTAATGAAAAAGAAAATCGGCCTCAAGGAAAGGACAGCCATCCATGAAAGCGTGAGTACTATGGAGCTGGCAGGCGTGGTGAGGCTGGTGCGGAAAATTGTCATGGGTACCTTTGCCTTTGAAATGCTGGGGGCGCTGCTTTTGTCCCTGCGTTTTGTTCCCCAATACGGACTGGTAAGAGGCTGCTATATGGGAATTTTCCATGCGGTATCCGCGTTCTGCAATGCGGGCTTTGATCTGATGGGAATCAACGAAGCCTACAGCTCCCTGGTGGCCTATGAAGGGGATATCCTGGTGAACTTCACTATCATGGCTCTCATCATTGCGGGAGGAACCGGCTTTCTCGTCTGGGATGATATCCAGCGGAACGGGCTGCATTTTAAAAAATATCTTCTGCACAGCAAAATTGTGCTGATAACCACTTCCGTGCTGATTTTCGGGGGCGCTTTCCTTTTTTACCTGCTGGAGAGGGATAACGTGCTTGCGGGAATGAGCGGAAAAGAACAGATACTGGGTGCTCTTTTCAGCGCGGTCACCCCCAGGACGGCAGGCTTTAACAGCGTGGATACTGCGGCTTTGAAAGAGTCCAGCAAGTTCCTCACCATGGTACTGATGTTCATCGGCGGCAGTCCGGGTTCCACTGCAGGCGGTGTTAAGGTGACCACGGCTGTGGTTATGGTGCTTTCCACCATAGCTATGATCCGGGGCACGCATGGAGTCAATATCCTCAAACGCCGTCTGGAAGAGGATGCGGTGAAAAAGGCCAGTGCCATTGTCACCATCGATCTGGGACTGGCAGTAATGGCGGCCCTGATCATCATGGCTGTACAGCCCCTGGGGCTTACGGATACTCTTTTTGAGGTTTTTTCCGCTATCGGTACCGTGGGTATGACAACGGGCGTCACAAGGGAGCTTGTTCCGGTATCCCGGATTGTGATTATTTTGCTGATGTACTGCGGCCGGCTGGGAAGCCTTACCTTTACGCTGGTATTTGCCAGAAGCAAACCGGAACCGCCGGTCAAACAGCCGGTGGAAAAAATAGTGGTGGGATAAGGTTTTCCCCGGGATAATACGAAGGAGGTTTATACGAACCATGAAATCTATGCTTGTAATCGGCCTGGGACGCTTTGGGCAGCACCTGGCTTCCAATCTTCTCGATCTGGATAACGATGTGATGATCATTGATTCGGATGAGAAAAAGCTGGAGGGCCTGGTGCCTTATGCCACCAGCTCCAAAATAGGGGACTGTACCAACCCGGAAGTGCTGCGCAGTCTTGGAATCGGGAATTTCGACGTGATATTCGTATGTATCGGTACCAATTTCCAGAGCAGCCTCGAGATCACCAGCCTGGTGAAGGAAATGGGCGGAAAGCATGTGGTCAGCAAGGCCACAAGGGATATCCAGGCAAAATTCCTTCTTCGCAACGGTGCGGACGAGGTCATTTATCCGGAGAAGGATATTGCGGAACGCTGTGCCGCGAAATACAGTATGGATAACGTATTTGATTATATCGAAATTTCTTCCCATTACGGGATTTATGAGATAAGCCCCATGAAGGAATGGGTGGGAAAAACCATACGGGAATCCAATATCGCCGCCCGTTACCGGGTGACAATAATCGGCATTAAACGGGAGGGTTATGAGTCCCAGATCATGCCGTCTGCGGATGATTATATAGAAGAAGGGGAGCACCTCATCGTCCTTGCTTCCCATGAAACAGCCAAAAAACTGTCCAAGCAGCTTTAAAAGGAGAAGGAAATGATTACATCGGCATCCAATACCCGTATCAAAAAAGTGGCTGCGCTGAACCAGAAGGCAAAGGAGCGCAGACAGGAGGGAAAATATGTGGTGGAGGGCGTGAAAATGTTCCTGGAAGCGCCGGACGGGGAAATCGAAGAGGTATATACGGCAGAAGGCTTTTGTAATCCTTCCTGTGATCAGAAGTTGAGCCGCCTGCCGGTGGAGCGGGTATCGGAGGAGGTATTCCGGAAGATGAGCGATACTGCCGCACCCCAGGGAATCCTCTGTGTTATGAGACAGAAGGCCTATACCCCGGAAAGCCTTCTGCAGGGGACGGATCCCCTTCTCATGCTTCTGGAGGACATCCAGGATCCGGGGAATCTGGGGACTATCCTGCGCACCGGCGAGGGGGCGGGGGTGGACGGTGTGATTATGAGCCGGGAAACCGCAGATATTTATAACCCCAAAACCATACGTTCCACCATGGGAAGCATATACCGGGTCCCTTTTGTGTACGTCTCCTCCCTTGCCGATATGATTTCCATGTTGAATAAAAAAAAGATACGTGTTTTTGCTGCGCATCTGAAAGGGGAATGTTGGTATGACCAGGAGGATTACTGCCGGGGAAGCGCTTTCCTGATAGGAAACGAAGGAAACGGCCTGCGGGAAGAAACCGCCGCCCTGGCAGATTCCTACATAAAAATTCCCATGGCCGGAAACGTGGAATCCCTGAATGCGGCCATGGCATCTGGAATTCTGATGTACGAAGCAGCCAGACAGAGGCGTATTATGACAGACGGTGGAAAAAGATAAAATATTATGTAATATTTGTAACAATTAGATAACCATCTAAATAAATTCTTAAGAAAAGTTGCTCCTCACGTAGAAAAGAATACGAGGCAGCAACTTTTTTACTGTTAAAAATTAAGGAAAAATGAAAATAATGTAAAAATAATAGCGATAGAATGTAAAAAATAGACGTAATACAATAAAAAATAAATTCTTATAATAGTAGATAAATGATAAAAAGTAGTCGAAAATCCTTGTTTTTAGCCGGTTGTATCAAGGGGTTGACAAATGGGAATAATGTTGGTATGATATCAAACGTAACATTTGTTAACAAGTTTGTAACAATTGTGAAAATGTTCCCACTGACCCGGGGGACAATAAAAACGGAGGTTATTTATGAACACAAATGGCAGAAGGTTGTGCAGGCATGCTGCCGGATGGCTGACAGGTATTATGGTGCTCAGCTCGGCATGCGGAACAACCGCTATGGCAAATGGTGTTATGCTGGTTGAAACGGCCAGTGTGGCAGATGTCCATGCAGAAGCTGATGAGACCTCTCCGGTACTGATCACGCTTTCCGGTACGCAGGCAGTTGTACTGGGACACGAAGAGGACTGGACGAAGGTACAGGTCGGTGAGATTACCGGCTGGGTGGAGAGTGAACACCTGACAAACGGCAGTGATACAACGCAAGATATCGTGCCGGAAAGCCCGGAGGAAACATTGACTGCGGGCAATACGGAAGAGCAGATAGAGCAGACGCAAGAGAAGCAAGAGGTTTCCGGAGAAAAGCAGAACGCGGCAGATGAGTCCGCTGCAAAAATGCCGGAAGAATCACAGACGGCTGCCGGACAACAGACGGCAGAAGCCACAAAAAAGGCAGAGGAAGATACCCTGAGAAAGACGGCTGAGGAACAGAAAGCCGCACAGGAAACGGCTGGAAAGGCCGCCGCAGCCGCGCAGAAAGCAGCGGCGGAAGCCCAGAAAGCTGCGGAAGAAGCGGCGCAGAAAGCGGCGGCACAAGCCCAGAAAGCTGCGGAAGAAGCGGCGCAGAAAGCGGCGGCACAAGCCCGGAAAGCGGCGGAAGAAGCCGCACAGAAAGCGGCAGAAGAAGCCCAGAGAGCCGCGGAAGAGGCCGCCAGGAAGGCGGCGGAAGAAGCCCAGGCAGCCGCTGTACAGGCGGCCCAGCAGGCAGTGATAGCCCAGGCCGGAGTTACCTCCCAGGATGTGGAGCTTCTTGCCGCGCTGATTCAGTGTGAAGCGGGCGGGGAATCCTATGTGGGCCAGGTGGCTGTAGGAAATGTGGTGATGAACCGTGTGGAAGCAGCCGGCCATCCCGGCAGCATTCCGGATGTGATCTATGCCGCCGGACAGTTCAGCCCGGTAAGGAACGGGACACTTTCCAGAACACTGTCAACCGGAAATATCAGTCCTTCCTGCAGGCAGGCGGCTGTGGAAGCTATAGCAGGTTCTGCCCCGGTAGGCGATAAGCTTTATTTCAGAAGGGCAAACGGAAGAAGCGGCCAGATTATCGGCAACCATGTTTTCTATTAAGCATAGTAACTGTCCGGCACCTTCACAGTTGCAGGCAAAAATCTATTTAAAACCGCCTGACGCTGAAAAGTTATTAACCATACATCGGAAGAGAATGAACGGCAGGATTGTATAAACAGTCCCGCCGTTTTTTGATGGCTTTTTGTTTTCCGGCCGCCTGCAAAGAGGAAACGAGGGAAGGAAAACGGATTAACAACAGCCGGAAATAGGGTAACCGCTTACGATCCATAATACGGATTTTACAGTATTTTTTAACAAATCTTGACAAAATTTGCAACAATTGTTAACATGTCTGTAATATATACAAATAATGGAAGCAGGATGGCTTCGGTTTTGTAACGGGATATGCGGGAGGTTATAACGGTTCAGGCTTGTGTGAGCTGTTATGGGAGATTCTATGAGAGAAGGTGTGAAAGCACCTGACAGGGGTTATACTATGAAAGAGCAAACAAAACAGAGGATTCATTTTCCTTTTCTCAGCACATGGCTGCTCATTACGGTATTTGCCTTTGCTTCCGGAACGGAAGTGATGGCACAGCCGGGGAACGGGGAGAATCCGGGAGCAGGCGTGGCAGGTATCCTCGACGAGGATACGGTTCCTGAAGAAGACGATACAGCGGTTGTGGAACAGGCTGTTTTGGAAAACGGCTTTGCTGGCGAAGCCGCCCTGTCCGTCAGTGTGGGCAGGCAGCCGGCAAAGGAGACCAGGAAAGAGCCGGAAGAAGATACAGGACTGGTTATGACCAATGTGACCTATACGCTGAATGTCAGGGAGGAGCCGGACGAGGAGGCGGAAAGGATCGGATATCTGTATGCGGACTGCGGCGGTACGATTCTGGAAAGGAAAGACGGCTGGACCAGGCTGGAGTCCGGCGGGCTGGTAGGCTGGGCCAAGGATGAATATCTTCTTTTTGAAGAGGACGCCGTTAAGGAAGCCAGACAGGTGGGCAGGACAATGGCTACCGTAACCGGGGATACCCTGCGTATCCGAAAGGAGCCTGCGGCGGATGCGGGGGTGTATGCCCTGGCGGCTAAAGGAGAGAGCTTTGAAGTAGTGGGGGAAAGCGAACTTGAATACAGTGACGGTATCCATCTTGGCGACGAATGGGCCGCCATTGATTATGAAGGACGTACCGGCTATATTTCCGCCGACTATATTACCGTCGATTTCGAGGTGGACAGCGGAGAGACCCTGGAGGAAATTGCCGCAAGGGAAGCGGCGGAAACACAGGTGCCGGCTGCAAGCACGGCGGCATCCAAGGGAGGCCGGTCAATGACAACAGCCTCCGGCGGGGAGACGAAAAAAGAGAATGCCGGCGCGGTACCTGCCGGCACCAGTGATGCCCAGCTTCTTGCAGCACTGATCCAATGTGAGGCCGGAGGAGAAAGCTACGAGGGCCAGCTTGCGGTGGGAGCGGTGGTGCTTAACCGGGTGAGGAGCGGATCCTATCCCGGCACGGTATCCGGCGTCATCTATGCGTCCGGACAGTTCGGTCCCGCAGGATCCGGAAAGGTAGCCTCGCTTTTATCCGGCGGGAATATCAAGAGCAGCTGCCTGCAGGCGGCGAATGAAGCCCTCAGCGGTGTGACCAATGTAGGGAATGCCACCCATTTCCGCCGGGCCGGAAGCCGGGACGGGATCGTGATCGGAAACCATGTTTTCTGGTAATAAATAAGTATAATCTGGAAAATAATGTGTAGAGGGGCCGTATTTTACGGCTCCTTTTCAAAATATTAAAATTTCCCTGCCGTAAAAAGATTGAATATCTTTTGGCATTATAGTATTATGGAGGAAAGCGTTAAGCGAATCCTTTCCCTTACAGAAAGGAGCATGCTTTCACTTGCCGAAAAGGAGGGCTATGTATGAACCAGGTCGTATTCTGGCTGATTCTGCTGATAATTCTGGTGGCCGTGGAAATTGCTACCATGGGGCTTACCACTATCTGGTTTGCGGGCGGCGCTTTCGTTGCAATCATAGCGGCGGCATTTAACGCACCGCTGTATGTGCAGATTACGCTGTTTCTGATCGTATCGGTGGTATTGCTGCTGTTTACCAGGCCGATTGCCATGAAGTATTTTAATAAAGACCGGATCCGGACCAATGCGGAAAGCCTGATAGGCCGGCAGGCAGTGGTTACGGAAGAAATTGACAATCTCCCGGCCACAGGTTCGGTAAGCATCAACGGACAGGAATGGACGGCAAGATGCGTGATGGACGGGATTAAGATTCCCAAGGGAACCGTCGTTATAATCCGTGCCATCAGCGGAGTAAAACTAATCGTAGAAGAGAGAAGAGAGGGAATGTAGTATGACTGGAGCAATTGTGTTGTTGATTATTCTTGTGCTTATCATTATCCTGCTGGCGTCATGTATCAAGATTGTACCCCAGGCGCAGGCATATGTTGTGGAAAGGCTGGGCGCCTACCAGGGGACCTGGGGCGTGGGGCTTAAGCTGAAAATGCCTTTCATTGATAAAATTGCCAGAAAAGTGAACCTGAAGGAGCAGGTGGTTGATTTCGCTCCCCAGCCGGTTATCACCAAGGATAATGTTACCATGCGTATTGATACGGTAGTCTTTTTCCAGATTACGGATCCCAAGCTGTATACCTATGGCGTGGAAAATCCCATCATGGCGATTGAAAATCTGACAGCTACCACCCTGCGTAATATTATAGGTGATCTGGAGCTGGATCAGACCCTGACCTCCAGAGAGACCATCAATACCAAAATGCGTGCGTCCCTGGACGTGGCAACCGATCCCTGGGGCATTAAGGTTACCAGGGTGGAACTGAAAAACATCATTCCTCCGGCGGCTATCCAGGATGCCATGGAGAAGCAGATGAAGGCGGAACGTGAAAGACGTGAATCCATCCTGCGTGCGGAAGGTGAGAAGAAATCCACCATCCTTGTGGCCGAAGGTAAGAAGCAGTCCGCTATTCTGGAAGCAGAAGGTGAAAAGCAGTCTGCAATCCTGCATGCGGAAGCGGAAAAAGAGAAGATGATCCGGGAAGCGGAAGGTGAAGCCGAGGCGATTCTGAAGGTACAGCAGGCTACAGCCGATGGTATCCGGTTTATTAAAGAAGCCGGCGCGGATGATGCGGTATTGAAGATCAAGAGTCTGGAGGCCTTTGAAAAGGCTGCGGACGGTAAGGCAACCAAGATTATTATCCCCTCCGAAATTCAGGGAATGGCAGGAATGCTTGCTTCCGCCAAGGAAGTGCTGAACGCCTGAGAGAGAAGGATAAAAGAAGTAACTGGGAAGGGGACGGAACAGTTATATAAGCATGCGTGAATAGACGGAGAAAGGTCTCACATCAAAGAAGAAGCGGATGTGAGACTTTTTCGTCAGAGCCTTTCCGGCTCTGGGAAACGTAGTTCGGGACGAAAGGAGAGAATGCTATGAATCTGAAAGGACGTCATTTTTTAAAGCTGTTGGATTATACCCCGGAGGAGATCACCTATCTTTTGGACTTGTCAGCAGATTTGAAGGAAAAAAAGAAAAAAGGAATTCCGGTAAACTGTTTCCAGGGGAAAAATGTAGCTCTTATTTTTGAAAAGACAAGTACCCGGACAAGATGTTCCTTTGAGGTGGCCGCCCATGATCTGGGGCTGGGCACTACCTATCTGGATCCTTCCGGATCCCAGATAGGGAAGAAGGAAAGCATTGCCGATACGGCGAGAGTGCTTGGAAGAATGTACGAAGGAATCGAATACCGCGGTTTCGGACAGAATATTGTGGAAGAACTGGCGCAATATGCCGGCGTACCTGTATGGAACGGCCTGACCAATGAATTCCATCCCACCCAGATGCTGGCGGATCTGCTGACCATCCGCGAACATCTGGGACGGATACAGGGCGTGAAGCTGGTATACATGGGAGATACCCGTTACAACATGGGAAATTCCTACATGGTGGCCTGTGCCAAAATGGGGATGCATTTTACCGCCTGTGCGCCTGAGGAGTATTTCCCCTCCGGAGAGCTTGTGGAGCAGTGCAGGGCGATAGCCGCGCAGACAGGCGGAAGCATTACGCTTACCGGGGATGCCATGGAAGGGACGCGGGGCGCGGATGTGATCTGCACCGATGTCTGGGTTTCCATGGGGGAGCCGGATTATGTCTGGGAGGAGCGTATCCGCCTTCTTTCCCCTTACCAGGTGAACCGCAGAATCATGGAAAACGCAGGGAATGCCATCTTTATGCACTGCCTGCCCGCATTCCATGATCTGCATACCAGGATAGGTAAGGAAATCGGGGAAAAATTCGGAATCAATGAAATGGAAGTTTCCAATGAGGTCTTTGAATCCTCCGCTTCCGTGGTGTTTGATGAGGCGGAAAACAGGATGCATACCATTAAAGCGGTTATGGCGGCTACTTTGGGCTATGAATTCTGACACAGGAACCGGTAAAGGAGAGCTTACAGTTTCATGAAAACAGAAATACTTTCGCTGCTCCGGGAGCGTGTGTCCGGTGGAAATACGGCGGCCGGCCCTGCAGGCATGCCATCCGGGGAAGGGCACCCGGCAGGCATGCCAGTCGGGGAAGGGCACCCGGCAGGCATGCCAGTCGGGGAAGGGCACCCGACAGGCAGGGAATATATATCAGGACAGGAGCTGTGCAGCCGTTTCGGTGTATCCAGGACGGCTGTCTGGAAAGCGATCAACCAGCTGAAGGAGGAAGGCTATGAAATCGAGGCGGTGCAGAACAAGGGCTACCGTTTGAAAGCTTCCCCGGATGTGATGGGGGAGATTGAGCTGGGGAGCCGGCTGCGGACCAGGGGAGAAGGACATTGGGCCGGCAGCAGCCTGCTTTTTTACCCCAGCACAGGCTCTACCAACATGGATGCCAAAAGGGCCGCGGAGGACGGCGCGCCGGAAGGGACGCTGGTGGTAACCGACTGCCAGAAAACAGGAAGAGGCCGCAGAGGGAGGGACTGGAGTTCCCCCCAGGGCTGTAACCTGTATTTCACCCTCCTTCTCCGTCCGGACTGCAGTCCGGATCAGGCCTGCATGCTCACGCTGGTAATGGCTCTTGCCGTGGCGGAGGCCGTGGAGGAACTGGGGCTGGAGGCCGGAATCAAATGGCCAAATGACATTGTGCTTTCCGGAAAAAAGATATGCGGAATACTGACGGAAATGAGCGCCGAGCCGGATTATATCCATTATGTGGTGATCGGCTGCGGCATTAATGTGAACCAGGAGGAATTCCCGGAGGAGATCCGCAGGACGGCGACTTCCCTGAAGCGGGAAAAAGGAGGGACAATCTCCCGATCCGCCCTGCTGGTGTCGGTGATGGATCATTTCGAAAAGGCTTACGGGGCCTTCCGGGAAACGTGGGACCTGTCCGGGCTGCTTCCCTCCTATCATAAATTCCTTCTGAATAAGGATACCCCGGTGCGTGTCCTTGATCCGAAAGGGGAATTCGAAGGGATTGCCAGAGGAGTGAATGAAAACGGGGAGCTTCTGGTGGAAACACAGCAGGGAGAGCTGGTAAGTGTCTATGCAGGAGAAGTTTCCGTGCGTGGTGTTTATGGATATGTATAGAGAACAAAGCGGGCTTCTGGGCCTGCAATATGCAAAGATGGGTTCTTTCCCGGTTTTGGGTGTGGAGCCGGAACGGAGTCAGGGATGAGTGACAGGAAGGAAATGACAGGCGGGGAAAACAGCTGGGATTCGGGAAAGACCCGGGATGGACGCATTGTCCTGTGCGGCGCCAATTCCTATGAGCAAAAATATTATTTTAACCCGGATTTTGAAAAGCTCCCGCAGTCTGTGCGGGAGGAGCTTCATATCCTGTGTGTGCTGTACACGGAGGATGTGGGAGGCATTTTTACCATATTGTTTGAGCAGGACGGCGGTGTGACGCTGGAAACCACGGCGGCAGAAGACGATTATCTGTACGACGAGGTGAGCAGCGGCCTTTTGCTGGGGGAAATCCGTAGGAAAAGAAGGGAGCTGCTGGAGTCCTTAAGCCTTTATTACAGGGCGATGGTACTGCATGAGAATGTGGCCGATTTTCTGGATGAGGAAGGTGGGATAAGCGAATGATATTAGTGATCGATGTGGGGAATACCAATATAACCTTTGGCGTATACGAGGGGAAAACACTTGTGACCACCTTCCGTATGATGTCCAAAATGCCCCATACCTCGGATGAGTATGGGATGAATATCAGGCAGCTTCTGATGTTTGACGGGATTTCCAAAGAACAGATAGAGGGGACCATAGTGGCGAGCGTCGTTCCCAATATCATGCATTCCCTGGTGGGCGGTATTACCAGATATCTGGGGACGCCTCCCCTTATTGTGGGTGCGGGGACAAAAACAGGAATCCGCATTATTACGGAGAATCCCAAGGAAATCGGACCGGACCGTATCGTGGATGCGGTGGCTGCCTATGAAAAATACGGCGGGCCTGTGCTGGTGCTGGATTTCGGGACGGCGACCACCTATGACTACGTGACGGGGGACGGCTGCTTCGCCGCAGGAATTACGGCGCCGGGAGTCCGTATGTCCGCCAAGGCATTGTGGGAGGATACCGCAAAGCTTCCTATGGTGGAAATCAAGAAACCGAAAAGCATCCTGGCTCAGGAGACTATATCCAGCATGCAGGCCGGACTGGTTTACGGACAGATCGGCCAGACGGAATATATTGTAAACATGGTTAAAAAAGAGACGGGAATTGCCGATATGAAAGTAGTGGCGACCGGCGGTCTGGGCCGGATCATATCGGATGAAACGGATTCCATTGATATTTACGACAGCGCACTGACCCTGGAGGGGCTGCGCTATATTTACGGAAAGAACAGATAACAATAGGGTAGAGGACATGGCGGAAGTAAAGATAGGAAATGTAACGCTGGAAAACGGCGTTTTTCTGGCACCCATGGCAGGCGTAACAGACCTGCCATTTCGTTTGCTTTGCCGGGAGATGGGAACCGGCCTTGTATGCAGTGAAATGGTAAGTGCCAAAGCTATTTATTATAACAATAAAAATACGGAGGGGCTGCTGGAAATCCACGAAAAGGAACGTCCGGTATCCCTTCAGCTTTTCGGATCCGATCCGCAGCTGATGGCGGAAATGGCAAAAAGGATAGAGGAACGCCCTTTTTCCATCCTGGACATCAATATGGGCTGCCCCGTCCCCAAGGTGGTAAATAACGGGGAGGGATCCGCCCTCATGAAAAATCCGGTGCTGGCGGGGAAGATCATATCCGCAGTGGCAGGGGCGGTGAATAAGCCGGTTACGGTAAAAATCAGGAAGGGCTTTGACGAGGCGCATGCCAATGCTGTGGAACTAGCCCATATCGCCCAGGAAAGCGGGGCGGCTGCGGTTGCTGTGCATGGACGCACGAGAGAACAGTATTACGCGGGAAAGGCGGACTGGGACTGCATCGCGCAGGTAAAGCAGGCGGTGAGCATACCGGTTATGGGAAACGGGGATGTGAACGGGCCGGAGGCCGCGGAAAGAATGCGGAAGGAAACGGGCTGCGATGCGGTTCTCGTCGGCCGTGCGGCCAGAGGCAACCCGTGGATTTTCCGGCAGATCATCCATTATCTGGAAACCGGGGAGCTGCTATCCAAACCTCCCATAGAGGAAGTGCGGGCCATGATGCTGCGCCATGCGGCCCTGCTGACGGAATACAAAGGAGAATTCACCGCCATCCGGGAAATGCGCAAGCATGTGTGCTGGTATACCGCGGGTTATCCGCATTCCGCCAGGCTGCGGGAGCGTATTAATGAAATGGAGACCATGGAGGAATTGGAGGCCCTGTTCCTCGCTTGATACCTGACCGTATGGAGAGATAAAAATCCCGCCTGAGCGGTTCAGGCGGAAAAAAACGGCATGAAAAAACGACGGGCTGCATAATCTTAAGCATGATATATATGAATGCATTTTTCCCCTGGGACAGGGGAATAGTAAAACAGATGCCGGCGGCGCGGAGCGGGCCGGGGCGCATATTTTTACAGAGAAGCAGGCCTTTTATCTGGCGGGAGGCGGGGGAAGAGGCAGAAATAGCTTATTATATGCTTCCGGAGCGCTGGATGAAGAAGCCGGAAAAGCTGAAGGAGCGGCTTCCGGAATGGCTCGCTGCCGCGGCCGGTTCCGGAGAGGTGTGGGTGGCTCCCGAAATCAGGAAAGTATTTCCATGGAAGCCCAAGGTGCCTGAGACGGAGCTGATGCGGCTGTTCTGGAAAGAACAGAAGCCATGCCGGAGTATGATTGTGATAATGCCGGATTACGGAAAAGAGGACTTTTATGAGGAAATCAGGGAAGAAGCGGACTGTCTCAAAGCATTCCTGGGAGAGGATTACGGAGGCCTGAATGGCCTGCTGCTGATTAGCCGGGTCCTGGAGAAGGAAGGTATGCAGATATCCCTGGAGGAGGAAGTGCCTTATTATGCCCATATCTATCAGGATACGGGCCTTCCGGTCATATGCGGGGGAACCGCGGCCTCTTTTGGTTTTGCGGACGGGGTGTGTATTGATATGCGCCCGGGTTACCGGATTCCTTTCCGCCGGCTGCCCGAAAAGCTGCTTTATCTGGATATGACCTCCGATCCGGAAAAAGAAAGGCTGCTTTCTGCTAAAAGAAAGGATATTTGTTACAGGAGTGCCCTGAATTTTCTTGACACTTATGTGAGAAACAGGTATAATACGAACCGTTACTGAGAGTCGGCGATGGATTGTATTGTGAAAAGAATGTAATTTCCGGGGAAACGATTCCGTCAGGTCTGCGCATTTACTGCGCAGGCTGTGAAGGGGCTGAACCGTTACTTTCTGGAATGAATATCAGAATATCGTTATATGGATGAATGGATGAGAATGGCTGAATAATAACTGAAATATGGCATTGCTTGTGGAAGAGCATTGCCATATTCTTGTGATGAACACAAAGCTGGCCCTGCTTCGGCAGGAAAAGCCCGTACTCAGCTAAAGGCACGTACAGAAAAGATTTGTGTAACTGTGGAGGTACCAAACAGTTACAGCTTTGTTAAGAAAGGGAGAGAGAAATGGAAGAAAAGAAAAATATCCTTACGTATGAAGGACTTCGCAAGTATGAGGACGAGCTGCATAATCTGAAGGTTGTAAAAAGACAGGAAGTGGCGCAGAAAATCAAAGAAGCAAGGGAACAGGGGGATCTTTCTGAGAATGCGGAATACGATGCCGCAAAGGATGAGCAGAGGGATATCGAGGCCAGGATAGAAGAACTGGAGAAAATCCTGAAGAATGCGGAAGTGGTTGTTGAGGATGAAGTGGATCTGGAGAAAATCAACATCGGCTGCCGTGTGCGGATCCTGGACATGGAATATAACGAAGAACTGGAATATAAAATTGTCGGTTCCACAGAGGCCAACAGCCTGAAGGGAAAGATATCCAATGAATCTCCCGTGGGTAAAGCGCTTATCGGCGCTAAAGTGGACGATGTGGTGGAAGTGGAGACCCAGGCGGGGACCATTACTTACAAGGTACTGGAGATCCAGCGATCCAACTGAGCATAACAGGAGAATTTGGTTTATAGGAGAAACAGGAGACAGCCGGAGGCAGGCATATGCTTCCGGCTGTCTGCATTGCCGGGCGGGGTATAAGCCGGGATGCCGCAGGGCGCGAAGGGCCGTCTGAAGGTTACAATCATAGCAAGAAGTGATGAATTGTTGCAAAATATTGCCTTGCAATTTCCATCCTCTTTTTGTATGCTGAGCTGTATAAGTAAAAGTGCCGCTTATGCGGCGGAGCGGAGGACGTAATGAATAGAGAATATCATGTATCAGTAAACGGCTGCGACCGTGCCGAAGGGACGATGGATAATCCGTTCCGGACAATTTCCAGAGCGGCGGCTGTTGCTGAAACCGGGGACAGGGTTATTGTCCATGAAGGGGAATACAGGGAATGGGTAAAACCCGCCCATACCGGTTACAGTGATATCAGCCGTATCACCTATGAGGCCGCCGAAGGGGAAAAGGTGGTGATTAAAGGCTCGGAAAGAATCCAAAACTGGGAAAATACGGAAGGTACCGTATGGAAGGCTGTTGTTCCCAACTCCCTGTTCGGGGATTACAATCCTTATACGGAAGTGCTGGTCGGCGACTGGTTTCTTTATCCCTGCATCAACGGCCCGGAAGGATATGAAATACACACAGGAGATGTGTATCTGAACGGAAAGTCCTTTTACGAAGCCGCTTGTCTTGCGGATGTGAAGAACCCTGTCATGCGTACTCATGGGTATAATCCCCCGTGGACGAAGCATACCGAGCCGATTCTTCATCCGGAAGATACCATATACCAGTGGTATGCAGAAGTGGAGGAAGAAAACACCGTTATTTATGCCAATTTCCAGGGGGCCGATCCCAATAAGGAGCTGGCGGAGATCAATGTGCGTAAATGCTGCTTCTATCCCGAAAAACCGGGAATGAACTATATTACCGTCCGCGGTTTTGAAATGGCCCAGGCCGCATGTCCCTGGACGCCTCCCACCGCCGATCAGCCCGGCCTTCTGGGAACCCATTGGAGCAAAGGCTGGATTATAGAAAATAATGAAATCCATGATGCAAAATGCAGCGGTATCAGTATCGGCAAGGAATCCTCCACCGGCCATAACCTGTGTACCAGAAGGCACCGCAAGCCGGGCTATCAGTATCAGATGGAAGCCGTGTTCCGCGCTCTTCAGATTGGCTGGAGCAAGGAAAAAATCGGTTCCCATATCATCCGCAACAATGTGATCCATGACTGCGGACAGAACGGTGTGGTAGGCCATATGGGCTGTGTTTTCAGCCAGATTACGGACAACCATATTTATAACATCGCGGTCAAGCATGAATATTTCGGTTATGAAATAGCAGGAATCAAGCTGCATGCTGCCATTGATGTGGAAGTTTCCCATAACCGCATCCATAACTGCACACTGGGAGCCTGGTTTGACTGGCAGGCGCAGGGAACCAGGGTGAGCAGAAACCTGATGTATGCCAATGACCGGGATCTGATGATGGAAGTAACCCACGGCCCTTACATGGTGGACAACAATATTTTTGGATCCGATTATAATTTCGACAATATTGCCCAGGGCGGCGCTTATGTGAACAACCTGTGCTGCGGAACCATGCGCAGGGAGCCTGTGCTCAACCGTTCCACCCCCTATCATTTCCCTCACACCACCCAGGTGGCGGGAACCACGCTTGTATACGGCGGGGATGACCGGATATACCAGAACATTTTTATCGGGGGTGCAAAAACCTATACCGAGCAGTCCGTAGCCGGAACTACCGACTATAATGGAAGCTGCACCTCCCTGGAGGAGTATGTGGAAGAGCTTCTGGCTCTTGGCAACGGCGATGTGGAAATGTTTGAAAAAGTAAAACAGCCGGTTTATATCAATGCTAACGCTTACCTGAAAGGGGCAGCCGCCTTTGACAGGGAAAAAGAAAACTATGTCAGCCCGTGGGATCCGCAGGTGAAGATAGTGCCTGAAGGGGATACGGTGTATCTGGAAATGAATGTGGAAAAAGAAATGCTTTCCATCCCTACGGAAGTGATCGATACGCAGAAGCTGGGAATGGTACGTCTTGTGGAGGCCCCCTTTGATGATCCGGACGGCAATCCCATCGTGCTGGATACGGATTACCTTGGCGAAAGCAGGAAAGCCGGCAGCGCGGCAGGTGCAATCGCCGGGCTGAAGGAAGGTTTCAACCGTTTCCGTGTCTGGGGCTGATGCCGGCAGTATAGCAGAGACACACAAAAAAGAGGCCGATGGCCTCTTTTTTTGTGATCCGGCCCCTGTGGGCATGCATAGAATCGTTGGGATGCATGTGCATGCCGGGGATGCTCCCCGCATCCGGAACCCATTTCCCCGGAAAGCGGCTCCATGAAAGCCAAAATGAGCCAGCTCTACCTCGTGGATCGGCTTTATCAGGAATCGTACGGAAGATATTTTGAAGCATGCAAGCACAACAAGGAAGTAACTTCCCGTTCCGTGGTGGATAAGCTATTCGGATTCCCTGTTTTTTCATCAACCGACAATTTTTTTAACACTTATGGCAATTTTATAGCATATTATGACCAATTTCTTAAAATATTCGAAATTTTGTTTATTTTTCAAAAGATATGTTGCAAAATGAAAGGTAAATAGTGTACAATTAACAATGCAAAACCTTAGGGTTAAAAGGTAATGGAGGGATTTGAAATGACCAAAGCACAGATCTTGAAAAAAGAAATTTTAAGCCAGTACAGAAGCGTAAGGCAGTTTGCATTAGAAATGCAGATCCCTTACAGTACGCTGGTAACGGCACTGGAACGGGGCATCGATGGTATGGCCTATGGAACCGTTATCAAAATGTGTAACAAACTTAACCTGAATCCGGTAGATTTCAGTTCTCTGGAAAGAGACACTACCATCAGCGAGCAGCTTCTTGAGAACCGCGTAATGCAGTATTACGTAAAGCTCAATCAGGAAGGCAGGGACAAGATCCTCGGACTGATGGACGACTTTGTACAGATTAAGAAATACAAAGCAAAATAATGAAGGAGAGATTCCATGCATTATGATTATCTGATTGTGGGGGCAGGGCTTTTCGGAGCCTGTTTCGCACACGAGATGTACGGCAGAGGTAAACGCTGCCTGCTGATTGACAAAAGAGACCATATTGCCGGAAATATCTACACGGAAGAGAGTATGGGCATCCAGGTACATAAGTACGGTGCCCATATTTTTCATACCTCCGACAAGGAAATATGGGACTATATAGGGCAGTTTGCAGAGTTCAACCACTATATCAATTCGCCGGTTGCGGTGTATAAGGATGAGCTTTATAACCTGCCCTTTAATATGAATACGTTCAGTAAGATGTGGGGAATCCGCACCCCGGCGGAAGCACGGAAAATAATCGCGGATCAGATTGCCAGCCTGAATATCGGGGAACCCCGGAATCTGGAAGAACAGGCGCTGTCCCTGGCAGGAAAAGATGTCTATGAGAAGTTGATCAGGGGTTATACGCAGAAGCAGTGGGGCAGGGACTGCCGTGAGCTGCCCGCTTTTATTATTAAGCGCGTGCCGCTCCGGTTCCGTTATGACAACAATTATTTCAACGATCCCTATCAGGGGATACCCAAAGGCGGCTATACGGCGATAGTGTCTGAAATGCTGAAAGGCATTGAGGTGCGTACCGGCATAGCCTACAGGGATTTCCTGAAGCAGAATGAGGAAAGCAGTTCTCCGGATACCTGGGACAAGGTCCTGTATACCGGCATGATAGATGAATATTTTGATTACAGTCTGGGAGCGCTGGAATACCGTTCGCTGCGTTTTGAGACGGAGCAGCTTCCCGGCGAAGATAATTACCAGGGGAATGCGGTGGTGAATTATACCGATGAAGCCGTCCCTTATACCAGGATTATCGAGCATAAGCATTTTGAGTTCGGAACACAGCACGGGACCGTCATAACAAAGGAATACCCCGCGGAATGGAAGCCGGGGGATGAGCCTTATTATCCTGTGAACGATGATAAAAATACGGCGCTGTATGCCAGGTACCAGGAGCTGGCACGGCGGGAGGAACGCGTGCTGTTCGGCGGAAGGCTGGGCCAGTACCGGTATTATGACATGGATAAAGTGCTGAGGGCTGCGCTTGATATGGCATCGGAGGAAGGGGGTGCCTGCGGTATCCGGGCAAACAGCAGGGAAGAGTTGAAGAAGGTTACAGGAATGAAAACAGATAAATAAAAAAGCACGGCTGAAAAAAAGATTGCACTTTTTCCCAGCCGTGCTATAATAATGATTAAATAATTTGATATTCAAATTATTATAATTTCAAATAGTTAGATAAACAAGTGATTCAGGAGGATTCCATACATGAATTGGGAACAGGCGAACAAGAATCTGGACGAAAGAAGACAGAAGGCGCTTTTGGGAGGCGGCCAGTCAAAGATAGACAAACAGCATGCCGGAGGAAAGCTTACGGCGAGGGAAAGGCTGGATCTGCTATTTGACCAGGGAACCTTCGTGGAGACCGATGCTTTTATCGAATCCAGGATCGATGATTTTGATCTGGATAAAAGAAGAGTGCCGGGGGACGGCGTGGTGACGGGGTATGGGTATGTAGACGGAAGGCTGGTTTTTGCTGCCAGTGAGGATTTTACGGTAATCGGCGGCACCCTTGGGGAGTACCATTCCATGAAAATCTGCCGTCTGCAGGATATGGCAATGGAAATGAAAGCCCCTCTTGTGTGCGTTAACGACAGCGGCGGTGCCAGAATTGAAGAGGGGATCAGTTCCTTAAGCGGTTATGCGGGGATGTTCCTGCGCCATACCAAGGCTTCCGGCGTGATTCCCCAGATTGCGGTGATTCTGGGGCCATGCTCCGGCGGCGCCTGTTACGCGCCCGCCATCTGTGATTTTATTTTCATGGTGAAGGATACCTCCAAAATGTTTATTACAGGCCCCAACGTGGTGAAAACGGTCATCAACGAGGTCACTACGGTGGAAGAGCTGGGCGGTGCCGAGGTACATGCGAAAAAGAGCGGCGTTTCCCATTTTACCTACGATACCGAAGGGGAATGTATGATGGGGGTGCGAAAGCTCCTGAACTACCTGCCTTCCCATTTTGAGGAAAAGGCGCCGGTTATCCGTCTGGAGGAAAAGAAGGCGCTTTCCCGCAGCGTTAACCGGGTACTGGAGCATGTGGGAAGCCTGGGCCGCAAAATCCACGGAAGCAAGAAAAACAGCGAGAACCCCTGCGGGGATCTGCAGAGCATCGTGCCGGATAATTCCAGGCATTCCTACGATGTGAAGGATGTCATCAGCAGGATTGCGGACAAAGGCAGCTTTTTTGAAGTGCAGCAGGATTTTGCCGGAAATGCGGTGGTGGGATTCGCCCGGATGGACGGGGAAACGGTGGGTTTTGTGGCGAACCAGCCCGCGGTGATGGGAGGATCCCTGGATTATCATGCATCTGACAAAATAGCCCGTTTTATCCGTTTCTGTGACTGCTTCAGCCTGCCGATCCTGACTTTGGTGGACGTACCGGCCTTCCTGCCCGGTACGGCCCAGGAGCACAGCGGAATCATCCGGCACGGGGCAAAGGTGCTGTATGCGTATTCCGAAGCAACGGTGCCCAAGATTTCCCTGATTATGCGCAAGGCCTACGGCGGCGCGTATATCGCCATGAATTCCAGGGAAATGGGGGCCGATTACGTGTATGCCTGGCCCATAGCGGAAATCGCGGTAATGGGGGCGGAAGGCGCCGTCAATATCGCCTTTAAGCGGAAGATCAAAGGGGCCTCCGATCCGGAAGCCATGCGTGCCCAGTGCATCAAGGAGTATGAGGAACGGTTCCTCAATCCGTATGTGGCAGCCTCCCGGGGATATGTGGATGAGGTGATCAAGCCGGAGGAAACACGGGAAAAGCTGCTGGACGCCTTGAAGGCTTTCCGGGGAAAGAAGGAAGAGGCACCGAAGAAAAAACACGGAAATATCCCTCTGTAACGGCAGAAAGGATTGCAGGTATCATACAGTCCCAAATGGGAAAGGGGCATAATATTTGCCATTCTTACTTAGAATACAGCGCTTTTTACTACAGAATAGCGAATTACATTGCATTTATGCACAAAAAACGGTATAAATAGAATGTATATAAAAACGTTTCCCGGCATCGGGAGACAGCGGAGCGACTAGTTGAAAAGGGCGGGAAGAAGCAGTGGACTTTGAAGGGAGAACCGTATTTTCCCTGTCCCAGAGCCAGTGGAATATCTGGAATCTGGAGCAGGCCTATCCGGGAACATCTATCAATTATATCAGTACGACCGTAAGCATCCGGGGGAAAATAGATTTTGTGCTGCTGCAGAGGAGCATCTGCATGCTGTTGGAAGCAGATGCTACGCTGCGGACCAGAATCACGCTGCAGGGGGAGAAGCCTGTGCAGTATTTTGCCCCTTATCAGGAACAGAATTTTGATATCTATGATTTTACCCATACGGATCAGGAGGGAATCAGCAGTTGGGAGACTGCAATGAGCAGGGAGGTAATTCCGATACTGGATGCCCCCCTGTATCGTTTTGCCCTTTTTTGCACCGGCGAAAATGCCGGTGGTTTTTTTGTTAAACTTCATCATCTTATATCGGACGGCTGGTCCCAGATGCTGGTCTGCAACCGGATCGGGCGTACGTATCTGGCACTGCTGGCAGGGGAAGAGCCGGATACCGGGGAAATACCGGCCTATGATCGGCACCTGCAGGAGGAAGAGGAATATCTGGCGGGAAAGGCCCGGCGGAAGGATGAGCAGTATTGGAAAGAGCAGGTGGAGAAGGCAGGAGAGCCTTCCGTTATCAAATCCATAAAAAGCGCGGCGGTGAGTCCTGTGGGGAGAAGGCTCAGCTTCCGGCTTCCCCAGGTGCTCAACCACGCTATTTATCTGTATTGCCTGAAAAACAGGGTGGCCCCTTTTGCGGTATTTTATATGGCGCTGGCTATTTATTTCCGGCGGATAGGGGGTGCCGCCCGTTTTACGGTGGGTGTGCCCATTTTTAACCGTTCCAGCTATTTGATGAAGCAATGTACGGGGATGTTTGTAAATACCCTCCCCTTTTATAATGAGATTCAGGATGAATGGAGCCTGGACCGGTTTAACGAGGAGCTGATGGACGCCTGGTATGAACTGCTGCGTCACCAGCGGTATCCTTTTTCCCATATTGTCCGTCTGGCGGACCGCGGGGGACGGGAGGACGGAAGGCTTTTCCATATCGCGTTGTCCTATCAGGACAGCGTTGTATACGAGAACAGGGATGCCTGTGTGGTCTTTGACGGAAGATGGCATTACAGCGGTTATCAGGCGGAACAGCTGTGTATCCACCTGAGCAATATGGAAAGCCACAAGCAGTATTGTGTGGATTATGATTACCTTTCCCAGTTTTTTGCGGAGGAAGAAATTGCCAGGCTCCATGAAAATCTGGTGAATATCCTTATGGAGGCCCTGCACAATCCGGATAAGCCGCTCTGCCGTCTTTCCGTGCTTGGCAGGGAGGAACGGGAAAAGGTACTCTATACCTTTAACAGCACCGGGCAGTATCTGGAGGAAACGGGGCTGTACCAGGTATTTGAACAGGTGGTAAGGGAATATCCGCAGCGCGCTGCGGCTATCTGCCGCGGGAACCGTCTGACCTATTCACAGCTTTCCGATTGGGCCTGCGCCGTTTCGGAAGGGCTGGAGCCGTTTTTCGGGGAAGAAAAAGGGGTGGCGGCTATCCTTTTGCCCAGGCAGTTTGCGCTGCTGGCCGCAATGCTGGGGACGCTGCGTTCGGGAAATGCCTATCTGCTGCTGTCCGCACAGCTTCCGGTGAAACGGATCCTGGCTGTCTGCCGGAAAAGCGGCGCCGGAGTGCTGCTTACGGATGAGGAGATGGCCGGCCGGCTGAGAAGGGAAGGGGCGGATATCCGGATGTTGTTCCCGGAACAGCTCACCGGAAGCGGTACGGGAAAAGAAGCGGCCCGGACAAAACCGGAGGCTCTGGCCTATGTGGTATATACCTCAGGCAGTACCGGAGAGCCGAAGGGCGTGGAAATCACCCGGCGCAGCCTTCTGAATCTGGTCAAGGCAATGACGCCTATCTATGGGAAAGGGGCGGTGCTGTCCGTATGCAATGTGGGCTTTGACGCTTTTACCCTGGAAAGCACCGCCGCCCTTCTCAATGGCAGAACGGTCATCCTGCCTCAGGAGGAAGAGCAGGAATCACCCCGCAGGCTGGCGGAACTGATCAACGGGTATGCAGCGGGATTTTTGTCCATAACGCCGTCCAGGCTCACGGCGTTTCTGAAGGATCCTGCCTTTTCCCGCGCCATGCGCCGCATGGAAAGTATCGTCTGCGGCGGGGAGGCGTTTACGGGAGAGCTTCTCAAGCTTCTCAGAAACAGTACCAATGCCCGGATCTATAACCAGTACGGGCCTTCGGAAACCACTGTGGCCGTGAGTATGAAAGAGCTGGGGGATGCATCTGCCATCACGGTTGGGAAACCCATGCCCAACTGCCGGATGTATGTGCTGGATCCCTGGATGAATCCCCAGCCGGTAGGCGTTTACGGACAATTGTACATCGGCGGCGTCTGTGTGGGCAGGGGCTACCGCAATGCGCCAAAGCTGACGGAACAAAGCTTTCTGGAAAATCCTTTTGAAGCGGGAGAGAGGATCTATGCCACCGGGGATGTGGCCCGATGGACGGCGGAGGGGGAAATTGTTCTGGCCGGCCGTCTGGACCGGCAGGTGAAGCTGCGGGGGCTGCGCATCGAGCCGCAGGAAGTGGCGGACTGTATCGCTTCCTATCCCGGGGTGGAGGAAGCCGCCGCCAGGGTATGCCCGCTGAACGGGCAGATGGTCCTTACGGCTTATTACTGCGCGCAGAAGGAAATACCGGAGATGGAGCTGCTTGCTTTTTCGGCCTCTTACCTGCCTCAATATATGATCCCTTCCTTTGTTATCCGGCTTGACCGGCTTCCTCTTACGCCCAGCGGTAAGGTGGATGAAGAGAAGCTGCCTCTGCCGGCGGAAGAAAAGGCCTGCCTGTCCGCCGCTTCGGAGGATGCCCTGACCGGACGGATTCTGGAGATTTTCAGGGCGGTCCTGGAAAAAGAGGAGATGGGTGCGGACAGCGATTATTTCCTGTGCGGGGGGAATTCCCTGAATGCCATGGAAGTGCTGGCACAGCTTGAGGATCACACGGGGAAACTGCTGCGGATTTCGGATCTGTATGCCTGCCGGACGGCAGGCCGCCTGGCCCGTTATATCGGCGGGGAGCAAAAGCTGCAGGAGGAAACCCATACCCAGGAGCTGCGTCCCGCCCCGAAGCTGGAGCGGTACCCGCTCACGCCTGTCCAGCAGGGGATATATGTGCAGTCCTGCATGGATTCCCAGGGATTTGCCTATCATATGGCGGGCGCTTTCCGGATCCGCGGGGCTGTGGATCGGGAGAGGCTGGAGGACGCGTTCCGGAAGGTGATCGCGGGAGACGGAATTTTCCGTACCGCCTTTGTACAGGAGGAGGATGGCGTATTTGCCCGTATCAGCGGGGCGGTTCCTTTTTCCCTGCCGCTGCTGCGGGGGGAAAGCCTGGAGGAAGCCGCCGGGCAGATATGCAGGCCCTTCTGCCTGGCGGAAGCGCCTCTGCTGCGTGCCGGCCTTTGGCAGGATATGCAGGGGGCGTGGTACCTTATCATCGATGTGCATCATATCATTGCGGACGGCATGAGCACGCCCCTTCTGGCAAAGCGTCTGAGCCGGTATTACCGGGGAGCCGCCCAGGAATACGAGAAACTGGGGTATCAGGATTATGCCTATGCCCTGTCCCTCCGGCCGGAAAAAGGGAAAGAAAGGGACAGGCAGTACTGGAAGGCGCATTTATCCCCGCTTCCGGAACCCCTGCTGCTGCCCGCCGATAAGCCGCGCCCGAAGAACTTTGATTTCCGGGGGAAGAACCATACCCACCGGATCAATGCGGAGATAACCGAACGCTGCAACCGGTGGTGCCGGGAAAACGGGATTTCCCCTTATATGCTGTTCCTGGGGGCCTATGGTATCCTTCTTTCTGCGGTTTCCGGGAAAAAGGAGCTTCTTGTGGGCACACCGGCAGCGGGAAGGAACCACAGACAGCTGCAGGAAATATGCGGCCCGTTTATCAATACCATGCCCCTTCGTCTGCGGATTGACAGGGATGCACGGATCCTGCCTTATCTTCAGGAGGTAAGGCAGGAAGTGACCGGAATGCTGGAGCATCCGGATTGCTCCCTGGAGGAAATGATAGCTATGTTGGGGCTGCCCAGAAGCTTTTCGGATAATCCCCTGTACCAGGCCGCTTTTTCCATGCGCCCCTTTGAGACGGGTAAGCTGGCCCTGGGGGAAACACCCATGGAATATGTGCCTGTTTTCACCGGAACCGCAAAGACCGAGCTGTTTATGGAACTGGTGCAGGAGGAGGGGGAATTCCGGCTGCAGTTTGAATATGCCTCTTCCCTGTTTGAAGATGAGACGATAAGGCTTTATGCAAGAAGCCTGGAAACCATTGCCAGAGGGCTTGTGGAAGGGGAGGCGGAGACTATCGGTGAGCTGTCTGTTCTGGATGCGGGGGATCAGATGGAGCGGATCGAGATTCCCAACTACCGGTTTATGCCTTATCTGAATCAGCCGGTGCATCAGATGATACGCAACCGGGCGAGACTGTATCCCGGGGAAACCGCGGTCATTTATCATGGAAAGAAGCTTACCTGCCGAATGCTGGAACAGATGGCGGGGGGCGTGGCATACAGGCTTCATGAAGCCGGCGCGGCACGAGGGGATCGTATCGGCCTGTGCACCGCCCGTACGCCCTGGCTGCTGGCGGGGATGCTGGGTATTTTAAAGGCCGGCTGCGCCTATGTGCCGCTGGGGGCGTCCCTGCCGGAAAAAAGGGTGCGCTATATCCTGGAGACGGCGGGAGCCGCCATGGTTCTGTGCGATGAAGAAAACAGAGAGAATATGCAGCAAAAAACGGCGCTTCCCCTTCTTCCGGTAAAGGGGACGGAGACAGGCGCCTGGGAAGATACGGGAATAAACGGGGAAGATTTGATCCATGTCCTGTTTACTTCCGGTTCCACCGGGAGGCCGAAGGGGGTCATGCTGCGCCACCGCAGCCTGTCCAATCTGTTCGCCAATATGAAAATGCGCATGGCTGCGGTTACCGGGCCTGTGCTCTGTACGGCCAATATGATGTTTGATATCTTTATTGTGGAATCCCTGTTCCCGCTCGCTCTGGGAAATCCGGTGGTGATGGCGGATGAGGAGGAAATGATGCTGCCCTGGAAGCTGGCCGGCCTCATCCGGGACACCGGCGCGGAGTTCATGCAGATGACGGCATCCAGGCTGCAGATGTGCCTGGGAAATGAAACCTTCCGGCAGGCAGCGGCCGGCCTGAAGCTGGTTATAGCCGGAGGGGAACCTCTCACGGAGACTCTGGCGGCGGATTTCCGGCAGGTATGCCAGGGGACGCTGCTTAATATGTACGGCCCCACGGAAGCGGCGGTCTGCACCACCGCGGAAGAGGTGGTGCCCGGCAGGCGGATTACCATCGGCTGCCCGCTCTCCAACTGCAGGGTTTATGTCCTGGACGGGGAACGGCGGCCGGTTATTCCCACGGCTGCAGGCGAGCTTTACCTTGCGGGCGAGGGGATTGCCGAAGGCTACATAGGGCGGCCGGAGCTTACGGAAGAAAGGTTCTTCCCGGATATTTATTTCCCGGAACAGCGGATGTATCAAAGCGGGGATATAGGAAGGCTGCGGGCGGACGGCCGGATCGAATTCCTGGGACGCCGGGATGACCAGGTGAAAATCAATGGGCAGCGGGTGGAGCTTGACGAAATCGTTAACAGTATTCTGGAGTCAGGGGCTGCTTCCCAGGCGGCGGTGGTTCCTGTAAAGAAACCGGACGGTTCCACGGAGCTGATCGCTTATTATGTGAGCAGGGACGGCGGGGACAGGGAAGAGGAGATCCGCACCTGGCTGCGTTCCTGCCTGACGGAGGTGATGGTGCCCGGACGGTTCTGCCGTCTGGACCGCCTGCCGGTGACACCCAACGGGAAAGTGGATTTGCTTCTGCTGAAAAAGAACCGGGATAAAGAGGAGGACAGACCGGAAACAAAGGCTGCCGCGTTTCGTATGCCGGATCCGGATCCTGTAAAAAACACCGGCGTCACTTCCGGCCCGGAGCCGGGTTTTTGTCCGTCCGGAAAGGAACAAAAAAAGGCCGGGAACGGCCTGGAGGATAAACTCCTGCGCATATGGTCCGCAGTCCTTGGGAAGGAGGATCTTTCACCCGGGATTTCCTTTTTTGAACAGGGAGGCACCTCTCTGGGCGCGTTGAGCGTGCTCAGCCGCTATTTTAATGAGGGGATGGAAATGACCATGGCCCGGTTTTATGAAAATCCCACAGCCAGGGCGCAGGCGGCAATACTGGCGGGCGCAGGGCCGGAAAACCGAAAAGAGGAGGCGCCGACTTATCCGGCAAAAGTCCCTCCGGCCCGGCCAGTCCTTACGGAAGAGAAAAACGTGCTGCTTACCGGCGCCACCGGCTTTTTCGGCGCCCATTTGTTAAAAGAGCTTCTGGCCCGGCCGGGAGTACGCGTGATATGCCTGGTCAGGGGCGGAGACAAAAAGCGGCTGGAGGATACTCTTTCCTGGTATTTCGGAGCCGGCTGGATCGCCGGTGTCAGAAGCCGTATACAGACGGCGGACGGGGATCTGGCGCTGCCCCGCCTGGGGATGGAGGAAAAGCAGTGGAAGGCGTTGGCGGAGGAGATTGACGGAATATACCACAGTGCGGCGGATGTGCGTCATTATGCGGCGGATGCCGGGGAATTCCTCACCACAAACGTGACCGGTACAGAGACTATGATCGGGCTGGCCCTTCAGGCAGACGCAATGCTGCATTATATATCCACGGCCAGCATCAGCGGCGATTTCCTTGTCGGGGAGCCGGAAAAAACGGCAGTTTTCACCGAAGCGGATTTTTATATCGGCCAGAACTGGGAGGACAACATATACATCAGGAGTAAATTCCTTGCAGAGGCGGAGGTTTACAGGGCGATGGAGGAAAAAGGGCTGCATGCCAGAGTTTACCGGCTCGGACGGATTACGGGACGATGTACGGATCAGGTGTTCCAGAGGAATCCGGAGAACAACGCCGCCTTCCTTTTGATGCGGGCGGTGCGGTGTGCGGGTGCCATAACCGAATCCATGGCCCGGCTGCCGGTGGATCTGACGCCGGTGGACTGGTGTGCGTCTGCGGTGCTTGCCCTGGGGAAATCGCGGAGAACCGCATTCCATCTGCTCAACCCGCTGCCCCCTTCCATGAAGGAGGTGGCGCTGGCTATGGTTCCGGGGCTGCTTATCGTGCCGGATTCCTCCTATGGCCCGCTTCTGCTTGCGCGGATGACGGATGCCAACCGGGATATCCTGGCGCCCCTTCTGGATTACCATAATCGTACGGGAGCCGGGGAGAGCAGGATACGGGTGGACTGTACAGTTACGTTGGAGGCATTCAAAGAGGAAGGCTTTACGTGGGCCATTCCTCCGGCAGCCCATTTGACGGAAGGCTTTTCGGGGCTGTTTTCATGAGAAGTACGCAGGAGGAAAAGAGAACATGATTTCTGATTTTTCTGCCGCCATCTTTTTAGCGGCTCTGATTGCCATCATTTTATTTTTTATCTGGAGCTTCAAGGTGAAGAGGCTCCAGCTTATCCATAAATATTATCTGATGCTGGCAGGATCCTACGGCCTGTGTGTCATTGCCCTGCTGGGGATGAAGCTGACGCCCAGGGACAATGTGACGGCGCTGATGTTCTGGGATGCGTGGACCAATACCATGGGGGCTTTAATGCCGGTATTCTGCCTCTGCATTGCCCTGATATTCGTCAAGGGCTGGGAACAGATGCCGAAAAAAAGCATGCTGCTTTTCCTGATTCCCGTCATCACGATTCTGGTGGTATGGACCAATCCTCTTCATCATCTGCATTATAAGGTGTTCTCCACTATAAAAAGTGAGATTGTTTTCGGGCCTTATATCGCAGTAACCGGAATCTACAGCTGGCTGTGTCAGCTTGTGAGCCTGCTGCTCATGATCAACTTTGCCCTGCATAACAAGAGCCGGCTTTATCTGCTGCAGTGCCTGATGTTTTCCCTGGGCTGCCTCTGCCCGCTGACGGTAAGCATTGTGGCTACCGTAACCAGCAGCCTTTCGATTACGGCCACACCCTTAAGCTTCATGGTCCCTATTGTTCTCAACGGGATAGCCATATACCAGCTTCATATTCTGGATATCAGGCCGATTGCCATGCAGCATGTGCTGGACTGGATTTCGGACTGTTACCTTCTTCTCAGCGATAAAGGCGTGGTTATCAGCTATAACAAACCTTTTGAAAAAATTCTGGCTTCCGGCTACGGCATCGCGGAAAGCCGTTATTTGAGCGACTGTGTCAAAAAGGAAGATGTATATAAGAAAACAGCCATATATAACCTGATAACCGCCATTTCCTCCAGCCGGGAAGCGTGTTCCGCCATATCCTACGAACAGGCGGTCACCATCGATACCGGTGAGGGGACCAGGAAAAATTACTATGTGGTGGATGTGACGCCGCTGTATATCAAAGAAATCCTGTCCGGCTTTGTGGTTATTTTCAAGGATGTGACACAGCTGAAGAAAAGCATGCAGCAGCTGCAGGACAGCCAGGCCAGAATGATGGAGCAGGAGAGGCTGGCTTCCCTGGGACAGATGATAGGGGGGCTTGCCCATAACCTGAAAACCCCTATAATGAGCATATCCGGATGTATTTCCGCGGTGGAAAGCCTGGTGGAGGAATGCAGGGACAGCCTGGAGGATCCGGAGGTGACGCCGGAGGACTACCGGGAAATATACAGGGAGATGGAGGACTGGTTTGAAAAGGTGAAGGAATCCTCTTCCTATATGTCGGACATCATAACGGCTATCAAAGGACAGGCGGCCAGTGTGAACACGAATGTTGACGTCACATTTACTACGGAAGAGTTGATTAAAAGAAGCATGCTGCTCATGCGCCATGAGCTGATGAGCAGCGGCTGCAGAGTGGTGACGGAAATAGAGGGCGATCAGGTGTATGCCATCCGGGGTGATATCAATAATCTGGTACAGGTGCTGAATAACCTTCTCTCCAATGCCGTATATTCCCAGAAACAGATGGGCGGCGGGGATATCGTCGTGGGGGTAAGAAAAGACGGGGAGTACCTGAAGCTGTTTGTAAAGGATACCGGGCCGGGCATCAGCGGGAGAGTGAAGGAGCGGCTGTTTAAAGAAATGGTTACCAGCAAGGGAACCCATGGGACAGGGCTGGGACTTTACATATCCGATGCTGTGGTCAGAGGAAAATTCGGCGGAACCATGTGGGTGGAGGACAATCCGGCAGGCGGTGCTGTCGTGGGCGTTTCCATTCCGCTGAGCGAGGTGCAGGAAGAGAAAACGGGAAAGAACAAGGGGGATAACGAAGAAGGATGAGAAAGAACAGGAGGACGCTGCATAAGGATTTCCGAATCCTGACGTTAGACGATGACGTCATCATGACATCCACGCTGCAGGCATACTTTCAGCGTTCCGGTTACTATGTGGATGTAATCAATGATCCCTGCCGTGCCATTGAACAGGTACGTGAGGGCGCTTATGATATCCTGCTTCTGGATTTCCTCATGACACCTATATGCGGCGATCAGGTGGTGGAAGAGATCCGGAAGTTCAACAAGGATATTTATATTATCCTGCTGACGGGCCATAAAAGCATGGCACCGCCTATCAGGACGATCAGGGAACTGGATATCCAGGGATATTATGAGAAAAGCGATCGGTTTGATCAGCTGGAGCTGCTCGTGGAATCCTGCGTCAAGTCCATTTCCCAGATGCGCATCATACAGAATTATAAAACCGGACTTTCCCAGATGATGGATTCGCTGCCCCAGCTGTATAATCTGGACAATACCCAATCCATTTTTGAAAGCATCCTCCGGATCACCGGGAAGGTTTTCTGCGGAGAGGGGGCCTTTTTGATGGTATGGGGTCCGAAAGAGGAAGGGGAAACGGAGAAAATAATCCATGTGACGGGGAATATCAGCCGGGAAGAGGTGCCCCGCATAGTGGAGACAGCACAGTTTGACGGGCAGACCGTCCTCTGCAGGGACGGGATGATGCTGGCTGCCATTGAGGACGAAAGCCGCCGGACCATCGGGATCCTGGGAACGGGCATGAGCCCCGGTACCGAATACGTCCAGGCGCAGATGATGGAAATCTATGTGAGACAGATATCCTCCGCCATTCACAACATGCGCCTCCACCAACTGGTCAGCGTAAAGAACGAGGAGCTTACCAGGGCTTACGAACAGCTGAATGAAAGCTATGTGGAAATTATCAATGCCATGCGCACGGTGGTGGATGAAAGGGATATATACACAAGAGGACATTCGGACAGAGTGTCGGAGCTTGCCGCGGATTTGGCGTCCTGGCTGCAAAAGGACAAACGGTTTGTGGACAGGGTACGGCTGGCCGGCCTCTTCCATGATATCGGCAAAGTGGGAATTTCGGATAAAATACTGATGAAACCGGACAAGTTGGATGAAAAGGAGTATGCGGATATCAAAAAGCATTCGGATAAAGGGGCCAAGATACTTTCCGCCATAACCCTGTTTAACGACGTGGTACCTATTGTCCGCTCCCACCATGAAAGAATGGATGGGAAAGGCTATCCGGACGGGCTGCAGGGAGAGGAAATCCCGGAAGAATCTCAGATTATAGCCGTGGCGGATTCCTTTGACGCCATGACCTCACACCGTCATTACCGCAGCAATCTGCCGCTGTCCGCCGCTGTGGAGGAATTAGAGCAGGGAAGAGGAACACAGTTTGCCCCTCACGTAGTGGACGCTTTTCTGGAAATGCTGGAAAGTATGGGGGAAGAAAGCTTCAGCCAAAAATATGATACCGGAAAAGAGCATGACGAGGGAGGAGAAAAGCGATGAAAAATTTTCCACGTAATGAAGTAACCTATTATGATACCTTTGATGCGTTTACGGACGGGATAGAAAATGCCTTCGGGGATAAGCCCGCCGTAGCCTGGTTCCGCAGAAACAAGGCGGAAGAAAGCAGAAGCTACCGGGAACTGGCGAAAGAGGTGAGACAGCTGAGGGCAGCCCTCTGCGCCCGCGGGCTTGCAGGGAAAAATATCGCTCTGGTAGGCGAAAACAGGTATGCGTGGATCGTCACCTATCTGGCTGTGGCCTCCTGCGGGGGGACGGCGGTTTGCATTGATGCGGAACAGTCGAACGAAAGTATCTGGCAGATGCTGCAGATGGCTGAGGCGGAAGCCGTATTCGCTTCCGATATCTGCCTGCCCATCTGCGAGGATATTCCCGAGGGAAAGGATCGCATCAAGCTGTTCGTCCTGCTGGGGGATACCGGGGACGGCAGGGTTCCGACCTATGCCGGGCTGTGTGAAGAGGGGGAACGCTGTCTTTCCGAAAACGGGCCGGCCGTGTATCCTCCAATCGGGGCAAGACAGACGGCGGCCATTGTGTTCACCTCCGGCACCACCAGCCTGTCCAAACCGGTTATGCTGAGTAACCAGGCGATTCTCCACAATGCCAGCGATTCCAGTGTCTATGTGTCCGCAGAAGAACGGGTATTTACCTCCCTGCCCTTTTACCATACCTACGGCATGACCTGTGCGGTGCTGGCTACCCTGGTCAGAGGGGCGCTGCTGCTTATCAACGGGGATCTGAAAACCGTGATGCGGGATCTGCACCTGGCAAAAGCGGATTCCATGCTTACCGTCCCGCTTATGGTGGAAGCGATCCACAACCAGCTCTGGCTGAATGCGGAGCGGGAAGGAAAAGCGGAGGGGCTCCGCCGGCTTCTGGGCCTGCAGCGGCTGCTGCGGAAGGTTGGCATCAAATCCAAAAATAAAATTCTGGATGAAATCAGGCAGAAATGTGTGGGTACGCTTCATATAATAATATGCGGAGGCGCCCATCTGAATAAGGAAATCGCGGAAGAATTCCTGCTGCTGGGGATTCTGGTGCTTCAGGGGTACGGTATCACCGAATGTTCCCCGCTGGTGTCCGTAAACAGCAATTATTCCTATGACATGGATTCCGTCGGCTATGTGCTTCCCTGCTGTGAAGTGAAGATAGAGGACGAAGAGATATGGGTGCGCGGGAAGTCCGTCATGAACGGCTACTACAAAGCCCCGGAGCTGACCGCCGAGGTCATGGAAGGGGAATGGTTCCGGACCGGGGATCTGGGATGCCTTGGCAAGGAAGGTTTCCTATATATAACAGGACGCAAAAAGAATCTCATCGTTTTCAAAAACGGGAAGAAGCTTTCCCCGGAAAAGCTGGAAGAAAAAATCGGCATGATTCCGCTTGTAAAGGATGTGCTTGTCTACGGGGCCATGAGCGGGGCATCTGCGGATGACGTGAAGCTGGCCGCCAGCATCTATCCGGATCCGGAGAGGGCGAAAGGCCTTTCCTCCTATGAAATCCTGGAGCAGCTGCAGGAGGAAATCAATAAAATCAATGCCCATCTGCCCATATACCAACAGGTGCAGATGGTGAACATACGGGAGCAGGAGTTCTCCAAGACTGCCTCCAAAAAAATCAAAAGACATCTGGTCTGAAGGGGGAAACTGACATGCTGGAGCTGATTAGAAAAATTGTGTTTCAGGTTACCGGTAAGGATACGATTACGTATGATACGGATTTTGTTCAGGATCTGCGTCTGAATTCCTTTGAAATTATGAATATCGTCAGCGCTTTTGAGGAATATTTTGATACGACGATTCCGAACAGGGATGTCTGGCAGCTGCATCAGGTAAAGGATGTGATTGCTTATATGCAGGAAAAAGGACTTGAGGTATAAATGGAAATCAATAATGAGGAAATTGTCCTCTATATTTACCATATGAATAAAGCCGGCCCGGTCCCGGAAGAAAAGAACCGGCCCGGCGCGGCAGGACAGCGGGAAAAGCAGCTGTCCTCCGCCTTCCTGGCCCGGGCCGCCTCACATTATGCCGCGCGGCACTGCCCGGCCGGAATCACCCCGCCGCCGGACGTTCCCTCATGCTGGCATACCCGGAAAGGCAGCCATGGAAAGCCTTACTTCCCGGACTGCCCCTGGCTTCATTTTTCCATCAGCCACAGCGGTGAATACTGGGCCTGTGCCATGGCTTCCACAGAGGTGGGGCTGGATATCCAAATCCATACCAAAGGCAGGAGGGAACGCATTTCCGCCCGTTTCTTCCACCCACAGGAAAATGAGTACCTCCGCAGCTGTAACTACCGGGACTTTTTCGATGTCTGGGCGGCCAAAGAAAGCTATGTCAAATATACCGGCACCGGCATCGGCGAAGGCTTTGCCTCCTTCACCGCCGCCACCGCCGCCGCCCTGGCCCGGGAAATCAACGGCGTCCGGCTGAAGGTCATCCCCTTCCGGCCGGACTACAGTCTCTGCCTCTGCGCCCCCTGCATCGGAAATGTCACCGTTCATTATGAGGTATAAAATCCCGCATAAATGCAGGGAATCTATTGACATCAGGGCACAGCAGTGCTTTGATGGATCATAACAGCAGTTATTGTCTGCCGCAGCGGTAAAAGGCGGTCAACCCGCAGCGTTTCTGCGGGAATGGGGAAATGTGTCGGAGGCGAAAATGGGAGAGCGGATATTTACAGCAGGGGGACCTTCTTATAAAGAGGTAAAGGACAAATTATTCGATCAGTTTGTACATCCGTGTTATGAAAATAATGCAGGGATGAGCGGGGAGGCATTGGAAAAGGGCTTCCGGGAGCTGGCGGAAAACAAAGGGAAGCTTACGCGTCAGGAGCTTCGCGCCGTGCTGTTTTGTTATGTGACGGAACATGCACGTGTGGGCGTAGATCCCAAGGACTGGTTTGCCAATCATTTTGATACCTGTTCCCAAATCCTCATCCGCCACAGGGAAAACTGGCGGAAGGAATATGGAGAGGGACCGCTGCATGAGGCGGAGGAACTTCTGAAGCGGGGGAAAAGAACCGGTGCGTTTGAGGCGGAGCTGGATCTGGGGCATATCTCTCCGGGATGGCGCTTTCTGCTGCATGAGGGCGTACCCGGGATTATCCGGAAGGCCCAGGACGGGCTTGACAGGGACGGCGGGGAAGAGGAAAAGGGATTTTACCGAAGTGTGCTCCGGGTATACGGCGGTTTTTTGAAGCTTATGAAACGTCTGGAACTTGAGGCGGACAGAATGGCTACGGAGCATCCCCTGCATGCGGATCGGATGAAAAAGCTGGCGGCCTGCCTTGCCGCCCTTGCGCAGGGGCCTCCCGGAACCTTTTACGAAGCACTGCAGTTGGCGTGCCTTTTCCACCAGCTCATAGAATTTGAAGGCGAATGGGTGCGTTCCATGGGGAGCTTCGAATTAAACTTCGGCCCTTATTATGAAGCGGATATCCGGGAAGGGCGGATCACCGGGGAAGATGCCAGGGAGCTGCTCCGGTTTTTCTGGATGAAATTTTTCTCCAATACAAGAGGTTCGGGCAATGGCAAGAACTTTTATTTCGGAGGCCTGTGTGCAGACGGGACGGATACGGCCGGCCCTCTTTCCCGCCTTGCCCTGGAGGTTTATTATGAGCTGAACCAGCCGGATCCCAAGCTTTCTATCAAATGGAACAGCCGGACCGGTGAAAGCTTCAAGCGTCTGGTGGCCAGATGTCTGCGGGACGGCCGCACCAGCATGGTGATCATCAATGATGAAGAAGCGCTGGAAGCCATACGCAAACGGGGGGTATCGGAAGCGGACAGCTATGACTATCTCCTGATCGGCTGCTATGAGCCGGCCATCGAGGGGAAAGAAGTCGGCTGCAATATGTGTGTGAAATTTAATCTGGCAAAACCGGTGGAGCTGGCGCTTTTCAACGGAACAGACCCGATGACCGGGGAACAGATCGGTGTCCGGACCGGTGAATGCCGGGATTTCTCCTCCTTTGAGGAGTTTTATGCAGCTTATGAAAAGCAGATGGCGAAGCTGCTTTGCGATGTACAGGGGGCGGTCAGGGCCTATGAGGGCTGCTGGGATCAGATTAACCCGGAGCCGTTCCTTTCGGGAACCTTTCTTTCCTGTCTTGACAGGGGCAGGGACATCTCCCGCAGCGGGCCGGACTATAACAACACCGGCAGCATGGGCGGCGGGCTGGCCAATGCGGCGGATTCTCTCCTGGCGGTGAAAAAACTGGTTTTTGAAGAAAAACGTTATACAATGGAAGAACTGAAAGCCATGCTCCGGGCCGATTTTAAAGACAGCGAGAGGGAACGGCTTTACCTGGTAAACCGCGTTTCCAAATGGGGCAATAATCAGGAGGATGTGGATGCGCTTGCCTGCCGTGTGGCAAAAAGCTACACCGGGATGGTAAATGGAGTGAAAAACGGCCGGGGAGGGCAGTTTACCGCTTCCCTGTTTACCCTTGACCACTGCTTCAGCCTGGGCCATCATACAGGGGCGCTGCCGGACGGGCGGACAGAGGGACATTATATTGCGAAAGGCATCGGCGCCATGACCGGGCTGGATAAAGCCGGCGTGACGGCACAGATCCAATCCGTTTCCAAGCTGGATTTCACGGAGATTCCCAATGGATCCGTCCTGGATATTTACCTGCATCCCACAGCGGTGGACGGAGAAAAGGGGATCGATACGCTGATCCATCTGATAGAGACGTATTTTGCCCGGGGCGGATATGGGATCCAGTTCAATATCCTGAACGCGGATGAACTCCGGCGGGCACAGAAGCATCCCGACGAATATGCCACCCTTCAGGTGCGCGTCTGCGGCTGGAATGTGTATTTTGTCACCCTTGGTGAAGAAGAACAGAATCACTTCATCGAGACTACCATGCAGGTAGTATGAAGGAGGACGGAAAGAATATGGAAACTTCAAAAGGAATGGTTTCCGACAGCAAACGAATGAGTGTCCATGACGGTCCCGGCATCCGCACCACACTGTTTCTCAAGGGCTGTCCCCTTCGCTGCCTGTGGTGCCATAACCCGGAAAATCTACAGACAAAGCCCGCCCTGAGCTTTACCCGTAAGCTCTGTATCGGCTGCGGCGCCTGTGCCCGGGTATGCCCCGGAGGCCTTCACAGCTTTCCGGGAAAGGAACACCACATCCGCTTTGATGCCTGCAGCGGCTGCGGCGCCTGCACGGAGGAATGCCTGCCCGGCGCCCTGAAGCTTTACGGCCGGGAGATGGAGCCAAAGGAGGCGGCCCGCCTCCTTCTGGAGGACAGAGACTTCTACGTCCGCTCCGGCGGAGGCGTCACCTTTTCCGGCGGCGAACCCCTTCTGCAGCCCGCGTTCCTCGCAGAAGTCATGAAGCTGCTGAAAAAAGAAAAGATACCTGTTGCCGTCGATACCTGCGGGGATGTACCCTGGTCCGCTTTTTTACAAGTGCTCCCCTACACGGATCTGTTTCTATATGACATCAAACACCCCGATTCCGCCATGCACAAAAAAGGGACCGGCAGGGGAAATGAAAGAATTCTGGAAAACCTTGAAAATCTCCATAAACAGGGGGCCGCCGTGGAAATCCGCACCCCCGTAATCCCCGGATATAACGACGATCCCGGGACGCTGCGGTGCATAGCCTCCCTGCTGAACGGTTACGATAATATCACGGCATGGCGCCTTTTACCGTACCACAGCATGGCAAAGGGGAAATACGAGGCTCTGGGCCTGCAATATCCCATGCCGGAGACGTCTATGCCCGACGATACCCGTATGCGAGCCGTCCGGACAGAGCTTTCCGCCCTGTTTCCCGCCGTGAAACTGTCGTCTGATTAATGAAGACGGGGTTCGGGTTTCCCCGGCCGTTTCAGGCCCGCCCCAATGGCCGGCCCCGGCGGCCGGGAAACCGATCCATGCTGCCGCCGCGATTTCTCACGGCCTGTGCAGTAAACGCGCAGACCTGCCTGAACGGTTACCAATCCTCCTCTGTTTTCCCTCTTGATATTTCCCCCTTGATTTTGCAAAATTACTTGACTTTGCGCCGTCCCTTATGCTATAGTCATATGGCGAGATGAGATTTAGGTCTTTTTTTTATGCTTAAAATTCTCAAAAGACCAGGTATGCCAATTGCCCGTAAGGGTATTGGCCACGGGCGTTTGTCGGCATTCATGGAGTGAATAAAGACGAGAAGCTATCGTGAGAAAATATAGGTTAGGATTTGTCAACAAATAACTCGTACAGTCAGCCCGGCTGACTGCACAAGCTATTTGTTGGCAAATCCTTAACAGAGAAAAAGGTGGAGGTGGAATACCATGCGTACAAGAATCACATTGGCATGTACGGAGTGCAAGCAGCGTAACTACAACACAACAAAGGATAAGAAAACACATCCGGACAGAATGGAAACCAGCAAATACTGCAGATTCTGCAAGAAGCACACAACGCACAAAGAAACCAAGTAATCAGCCCGACGGACAGAGAGGTGTAAGTAATGGGAAATTCCTCAAGTGAAGAAAAAGCGTCCAAGCCGAAATTCTTTGATGGTGTAAAAGCAGAATTCAGGAAAATATCATGGCCGGACAGGGAGCTGCTGCTGAAACAATCCGTTGCTGTTGTGGGAATTTCAATTGTACTGGGAGGCATCATTGCCATATTGGACATGATCCTTCAGTATGCAGTTGATTTCCTTGTAAAATAACAGTGGGGGTAACGTATGGCAGAAGCAAACTGGTATGTGGTTCATACCTATTCCGGATATGAGAATAAGGTAAAGGCCAACATTGAAAAGACAATAGAAAACAGGCACCTGGAAGAAGAAATTCTGGAGGTCCGTGTCCCCATGCAGGATGTGGTGGAAATGAAAAACGGAGCAAGGAAAACAGTCCAGAAGAAGATGTTCCCCGGCTATGTCCTGATTAACATGGTCATGAATGATGATACCTGGTATGTCGTACGTAATACCAGAGGTGTAACAGGGTTTGTAGGACCGGGAAGCAAACCGGTGCCGCTTACGGAAGCGGAAATGAAACCGCTTGGCATTAGACAGGAAAATGTTTCCATCGACTTTGCGGAAGGCGATATGATCGTTGTTGTTGCAGGGGCTTGGAAGGATACGGTTGGCGTTGTACAGAGAATCGATTACGGCAAGCAGACCGCTACGATTAATGTAGAGCTGTTCGGCAGGGAGACCCCTGTGGAAATCAGTTTTGCAGAGGTTCGTAAATTACAATAGTTTGATGTTTAATGGAGCAATCCGTTGAACTGTGGAAGCAGCGTTCCGGTTCCGAAAGGCCGCAGGCTACGGAGGAAACGGGCCGCGTGAGTGTATCACGTGCATTTTGGCTGCGCCATACCACATTATATTTAGGAGGTGCCTGACATGGCAAAGAAAGTTACAGGATACATCAAGTTACAGATTCCTGCTGGTAAAGCGACACCAGCTCCCCCGGTTGGACCTGCACTCGGACAGCACGGTGTTAACATTGTTGAGTTTACCAAACAGTTCAATGCAAGAACAGCAGACAAGGGTGATTTAATCATTCCCGTTGTAATTACTGTTTACGCAGACAGAAGCTTCAGTTTCGTAACCAAGACTCCGCCTGCTGCAGTGCTGCTGAAGAAAGCATGCAACTTAAAATCCGGTTCCGGTGTTCCGAACAAGACCAAAGTTGCAACTATCTCCAAGGACAAGGTTAAGGAAATCGCAGAAATGAAGATGCCTGACCTGAATGCTGCAAGCCTGGAAACAGCAATGAGCATGATCGCTGGTACGGCAAGAAGCATGGGTATTGTAGTAGAAGACTAAAACAAATTAATTGGGAGCAGTATTCCGGCCTTCCGCACGGGTGAGCCGAAAACACAAGTACTGCGTTAATAACCAACGGAGGAATTGAAAATGAAACATGGTAAAAAATACAGCGAAGCTGCTAAATTAGTAGACCGCGCTACCGCTTATGAACCTGCTGATGCAATTGCACTGGCAAAAAAGACGGCAACTGCCAAATTTGACGAAACCATCGAAGTCCATATCAGAACAGGCTGCGACGGACGTCATGCAGAACAGCAGATCCGTGGTGCTGTTGTCCTTCCCAACGGAACCGGTAAAACCGTTAAGGTACTGGTATTCGCAAAGGGCGATAAAGTAAACGAAGCAGAAGCTGCCGGAGCAGATTATGTGGGAGGCGATGAGCTTATCCCCAAGATCCAGAACGAAGGCTGGCTTGACTTCGACGTTGTAGTAGCTACCCCTGATATGATGGGTGTGGTTGGACGTCTCGGTAAAGTCCTGGGACCCAAAGGCTTAATGCCCAATCCCAAGGCAGGTACCGTAACCATGGACGTAACCAAGGCTATCAACGATATCAAAGCCGGTAAGATTGAATACAGACTGGATAAATCCAATATCGTTCATGTTCCGGTTGGAAAAGCTTCCTTCTCCGAAGAAAAGCTGCTTGAGAACTTCAGCGCCCTTATGGATGCCATCGTAAAGGCAAAACCTTCCGCACTGAAGGGACAGTATCTGAAAAGCATCACCCTGGCTTCCACCATGGGACCTGGTGTAAAGGTATCTGTTGCCAAATATTAATTCACGCGGGCAGCACAGACACGGCCGATGTATCGGCCGTGTTTTTTTATGGAGGAAAAGGTTGGCCGGGGACAAGCAGGGGAGGGGATTTAAAGGGCCATCTGAACTGTTGCTTTGTTGTTTCCCATACATACTTTTAACCGTATGGACTTGACGGAATGAACAATAGCCCTGATAATAGGATCAGGAAGGAGCCAGTAAAAAGAAAGGGAGGAAGAAGCTTGGCGGAACGGAAAAGAAAGAAACGGACAGGCAGAATCAGTATTTTTTTCCTGACGCTGATCATCACAATCTCTCTCGGCAGTGCGGCGCTCCTTGTGAGCTGGGCCTTTCTCGGCAGTGAAGGGATGGCTCTGGCAGCCGTTACGGTGGAAGGGGAGGTGGTCTCCCTTTTTAACGGGGAAACGGCTATGGCTGCGGAGGAAGAAACGGCAGAGACCGGGAAGTATGCAGATATCCTGGCGGATCCGGAGCTGATGAACGCACAGAACATCTATTCCGTGACACCCTCCGCGGAGGGGGAGGTTTCCCTTGTTTTTGCCGGAGATATCCTTTTTGATGACGGCTATGCCATTATGTCCAAAATGAAAAGCCGCGGAAAGGGGATAGAGGGAAGCATCGATCCCGGACTTCTCGGGCAGATGCGGGAAGCCGATATTTTTATGGTGAATAATGAGTTCACCTATACCAAAAGAGGCACCCCCACTCCCGGCAAGACATTTACCTTCCGTGCGGATCCCGCCCATGCCTCCTACCTGCTGGATATGGGAGCGGATCTGGTTTCTCTTGCCAACAACCATTCGTATGATTACGGGGAGGTATCCCTCACGGATACCCTGGATACCCTGCAGTCCATAGGGATGCCTTATGCAGGGGCGGGACGGAACCTGGAGGAAGCGGTAAAGCCTGTGTACTTTATTGCAGGCGGCGTGAAGATCGCTTTTCTTTCCGCGACGCAGATAGAACGGGTGGATAATCCCGATACCAAAGGAGCCACGGAGAGCTCTCCAGGCGTATTCCGCTGCCGGAATGTGGACATGCTGCTTCAGGAGGTTGCCAAAGCAAAAGCGGAAAGTGATTTTGTAGTGGTTTACATCCATTGGGGAACGGAAAGCACTACAGATCTGGACTGGGCCCAGAAGGAGCAGGCGCCTCAGATTGCTGCGGCAGGAGCGGATTTGATCATCGGCGACCACCCCCATGTGCTGCAGGGGATCGCCTATTTCGGGGAAACCCCGGTGATATACAGCCTGGGGAATTTCCTTTTTAATTCCAAAACACTGGATACCTGTCTTGTTAAGGTTACGCTGGACAGTGAAAGCGGGACATTGAAGAGCTTTCAGTTCATCCCGGCGATGCAGAAGGATTGTTATACCTCCCTTCTTGCCGGCAGCGAAAAAGACAGGGTAATCCGTCATATGCAGAACCTTTCTCCGGAGGTTTCCATTGACGGAGAAGGGTTTGTTACCAAACCCGGAGTATAACCTGCGGGAATGAACAACAGAAACGAGGGGAGATAAAAACATGCTGGAGACACTGAAGAAAAAATCCGGAAAATCAAGGATGACGAGGGCTATTGTATCTATCGTGATTGTAATCGGTCTGCTTGCCCTGACAAAATTTGCCATATTTGATGTGATTACCGGTCCGACAAAGCTTGACCTGACATCATCTCCGGATGCTTATGAAGGAAAATATGTGACCATAGACGTGGAAAATTATCTTACGGATTATGTGGAGCACAGTACTACAACCACCAATACCACTTCCGGCCATAAGAGTACCCGGGTGGACGGTAACAGCTATATTGTATTCAATGCTTTTGATGATTATGAACAGAATGCATCTGTTTGGTATTATTACAGCGTCTATATGAATAAGAATATGCAGACCGATTTCTATGACAAGATAGATGAAACCTGGGATTATTGGTTTGATGAGACAGGAACGGTAGCGCCGCCGGCCCCCACTACGGTTACGGGTACCTGGACGAAGCTCAGCTCACAGCTGGAAAGATATTACAGGGAAACGCTGACGGAGATGGGCGTGGAGGAAAATGAATTTGATGTGGTTTACCTTTACACAGTGGATACCGCTAAAATCGGGGGCCAGTCTGTAGGCTTTTTCTGGGTATGCATGGCGGCCGCCCTTTTGCTGCTGATTTATTTCATCTATAATATTATCAATTATTTCAACAGCACATATATTTCTTCCATCAATGCGTATCTGCGGAGCAACACCACCGTTTCCATGGCGGCTATCGAAGCGGATTTCTCCCAGGCGCACCCCATCGGCAAAAATGTCTGGGTAGGAAGAAAATGGACCATTTATATGGACGGGCCAAAAGCAAAAATCCTGTCCAACGGCGACTTGCTCTGGGGTTATTATTACAGGCGGACAGGGAAAAACAGCGCCAGCCAGATGCGGCTTTTCACAACGGCGAAGAAAATGTTCTCCATAAACCTTTCCGAGGCGGAAACCCAGGAAGCATTGAAATTTTATGGGGAAGAACAGCCTCATATGGTAATAGGCTACAGCAAAGAGCTGGAGACCTGCTATCAGAAAAACTATGAACAGTTCCTGAACCTGAAGTATAATCCGGCGAAAAATATGGAACAGACGGACGCGTACTTCCGTGACGGCGGGGAAAGCAATTACTGATCCCCGATACGGAAATTTGCATATCTGCGGGTGGAATGACAGGATTTCACCCGCTTTTTTTGAGGGAAGCTTATGAATCAGTATAAATATTCCTTTCGCTTTACGGAAAAAGAACTGTGGGAGTTCTGCATCAGGGCGGTGGCGGATCTGTACCGCAGACGGCCTGCCATGTGGATAACTCTGTTTGTCCTGTGCCTGGCGGAGCTGTTTGTGGTTCCCGTAGCCAGTGCAGCCCTGCTGCTTTTATTCCTTGCGGCAGTCATCCTGGATGTGGTGCGTACCTTCCGCTTCCTGAAAAAGGAGCATTTCCTGGAACGGCGTATTATGTGGGTGGAGGACGGGCTGCTGAAATGCAGTGCCGCCGGCTGCAGTGAAATACCCTGCGGGCGCATCACCGTAATGCGGAAAACAGGCAGCATTCTCATGCTGGGCTATCCCCAGTCCAAAAGACGGCTTGCCTGGTATCCCATGCCGCTGCGTATATTTGAGAGCGGACAGGAGCTGGATGCGTTTCTGGATCAGATACGGAATCCGGTCTGTCCCCCGCCTTGTCCGGACCCGGATGCCGGAGGGATGCCGCGGGCGCAGACGGGGGCACATCCGACACAGGAGGAGCCCGTGCCCGGCGCCACCGGCCGGTTTCATTTTTCCTTTTTTATGGAGCAGGAAAAGTGGATCTGGATATACCGGGAAGCCGCCGCAGTCATCAACGGGAGGACACTGGGATTTCCCCGCACAGAAATGCTGGTGATCGGGATTTATGGAACAGTTTTTGCCGCCGCATCCGTGATCTGGTATTTCATGACCACCGACCGTACCATTCTGTTCCCTGCCGCCCTCTTTCTTCTCCTGCTTTTCATAATGCTGATACGGTGGAAAGCGGATCCGGAAAAAAGCATAAGACGGAAGCTGAAGGCGGGAGATGTGCAGAATGATATTTATGGGCACTGGGAAATTACGTTTCTGGAGGAAGGCATTGTGGAGTCACTGGCAGGCCGCAATAAAAGCTTTCTTCCCTGGGAACAATTCGGCTGGGTGGTGGAAACCGAATATCTGTTTTTCCTGTTCAAGAAAAATAAGGCCCAGTTTATCCCCATTCCCAAAGAAAATATGGAGAGTGCGGACCAGGCGGCACGGATGTGCGCCTTCTGCGGACAAAAAGGGCTTCGTTACCTTCCGGGGAAACGGGTGAAATACTGGCCTGTCCGGGCATTCGCCGTGGGCACCGTTATTCTGCTTCTGCTGCTTCTGCTCATCGGCGTATGGAGCGGCATGCGCAGAGATATGCGCCGGATTCAGGAACGTATGGATAATCCCGTACATGAAACCGTTCCGGCTTGGGAAGAAGAGTTCCGTCCGGAGGATTATCCGGATTATGTGCCTCTGGACACCCAGGTGCAGGTGCTTTCCTCGCTGGGGTTCGAGGTGCCCCCGGAAACGGTGGAGTCGGCCAGGGCGTCCATGGAGGAATACGGGATGCGGGCCTATGTGGAAGGCTATCCTTATACCTGGCTGCTGACAGGGATTGGGTCCCCCTCCTATGATGAAAACTGGGAAATCAGCGCCTATCCTGCGCAGGTATTCTGGTTTGATTTTGAAGGCATGGATGTGAGTACCGACTATATCCATGTCCTGGAAGGAATGCTTGCCCTGGCAAAGGGAAGCCCGCTTGACCGTGTGGAGGACATCGGGGAGGATACGGACAAGGCGGACTGGGAGCAGGGCACCGGTAAAATAACCGTATTCCTGAAATGGGAGGGACAACCGTACAGCTGGGACATGAAGATGGAATATGACTGGATCGACGGGAATATCCTGGGCGTGCTGAACGGACTTCTTGAGGAGACGGATGCAAAAGAGCGGTTCTATGTCACAGGGGATAACGGCCAGGGGGCGCTGGTTTTTTACCGTACCAAGGAATGGGCGGATCGGTTTGAAAAGGCCACGGGCCTGCCCCTGGATAAAACGGTCACAAAGTAATATTATCCTGGCGTTGAAAATACGGGGAGAATTCAGGCATGAAAGTAAAAAAATACATTGACAGGAAACATGTTTTATGATAGTCTGAATGAGGTCTTAATTGACCAAGCCGAAGACAGCAGGTACCGGTAGCCCGGTATAAGGAAAGAACGCCTGCCGAGGAAAAGAGTTAACGTTTGTAACGTGAATTTACGTAACTTATCCTCTCTGTGTCTTCACAGGGAGGTTTTTTATATCCGGCTGCAGTCTCAGGACTTCCGGCCGCAGCGGCGTTACTCCTTTTCGGCACTGAACTCGTTTTCAGAAAAATCTATAAGGAGGTAAAGAAATGGCAAAAGTTGAACTTAAAGCACCTGTAGTTGCAGAGATTTCCGAAGCAATCAAGGACGCGCAGTCAGTTGTACTGGTTGACTACCGCGGGCTTACCGTAGAACAGGATACCGCTCTGCGTAAACAGCTTCGTGAAGCAGGCATCAACTACAAAGTTTACAAAAACACAATGATGAACTTTGCTTTCAAGGGAACAGACTTTGAAGCACTGGCACCTTTCCTGGAAGGACCCAGCGCAATCGCAATTTCTTCCGCAGATGCTACCGCACCTGCCAGGGAACTTGCGAAATTTGCAAAGACTGCGAACAAGCTTGAAATCAAAGCCGGTGTAGTGGAAGGCGCCGTATACGACGCACAGGGGATGGCTGCAATTTCCCAGATCCCTTCCAGAGACGAACTGCTTTCCAAACTGCTTGGAAGCATCCAGTCACCTATCACCAATTTTGCACGCGTCATGAAGCAGCTGGCTGAAAAAGGCGGCGCAGGCGCATGTGAGGCACCCGCAGCAGAAGCAGCAGAAGAGGCTCCGGCAGCGGATACTGCAGAAGCAGCTGAATAATCCGTAACACATAGAAAAGAAAAATAACAAATTAAATGGAGGTAAATAAAATGGCTAAATTATCCACTCAGGAAATTATTGATGCAATCAAAGAATTATCCGTATTAGAATTAAACGATCTTGTAAAAGCATGTGAAGAAGAATTCGGTGTATCCGCAGCAGCAGGCGTTGTAGTTGCAGCAGCAGGTGCAGGCGCAGCAGAAGCAGCGGAAGAAAAGACAGAATTCGACGTAGAGCTGACAGAAGTTGGCCCTAACAAGGTTAAGGTTATCAAAGTTGTTCGTGAAGTTACCGGACTCGGCCTGAAGGAAGCAAAAGATGTTGTTGACGGCGCTCCCAAGGTTGTTAAGGAAGCAGCTTCCAAAGATGATGCAGAAGACATCAAAGCTAAACTGGAAGCGGAAGGCGCTAAAGTTACTCTTAAATAATCGGAGTACTCACACACTTTGGACTGACTACTATGAAACCTTTGCCATGCTGTTTGATTCAGTGCGGCAGAGGTTTCTTTTTATTATCCTTTTAATCTGCTTACGGAAAAAGGGGCGTCTGAACTGTAACCTGTTTCCAAAGTTATCCACAATTTTACAAAAATATTGGTTGACTTCCCATTTTTCTTGTAGTAGAATGGATAGTGCACTATTGTGGTAAGTTATGCTATTTTTGTGCGTAATACCGATAAACTAATATCAAGCTGCCTGTCGGAGGGTTCTGTTACTGCCGGCAGATGCCGATTCGTTTGCTTTCACCTAAGGTGCAGGCACTGCCTTCGCGGGAACGAATGGCGAACAAATCATAAGAACGGGGTGAAATGTCAATGGAAAAGAACAGAATACGTCCAATTGCCACCGGCAAGAACATGCGTATGAGTTATTCACGGCAGAAGGAAGTTTTGGAGATGCCGAACCTGATCGAAGTCCAGAAGGACTCCTATCAGTGGTTCCTCGATGAAGGCCTGAAAGAGGTCTTTGACGATATCTCTCCAATAGAAGATTACAGTGGCCATTTAAGCCTGGAATTCGTGGATTTCGAACTGTGCGAAGATGATGTGAAGTATTCTATCGAGAAATGTAAAGAAAGAGACGCTACATTTGCGGCCCCTTTAAAAGTTAAGGTACGTCTTTACAATAAAGAAAAAGAAGAGATTACAGAACATGAAATCTTCATGGGCGATCTGCCTTTGATGACTGAGACAGGAACCTTTGTTATAAATGGTGCGGAGCGTGTCATTGTCAGCCAGCTTGTTCGTTCACCCGGCATATATTATGGAATCGGCCATGATAAGATTGGTAAGACTCTCTACAGCTGTACTGTTATCCCCAACAGAGGCGCCTGGCTTGAGTATGAGACGGATTCCAACGATGTTTTCTATGTCCGCGTGGACCGTACAAGAAAGGTTCCCATCACAGTCCTGATCCGTGCGCTGGGAGTGGGCACCAATGATGAAATAAGGGAATTGTTCGGCGATGAACCCAAGATAGAGGCAAGCTTTTCCAAAGACACTTCTGAGAATTACCAGGAGGGTCTCTTAGAGCTGTATAAAAAAATCCGTCCCGGTGAACCTCTGAGCGTTGAAAGTGCGGAAAGCCTGATCAATGCCATGTTTTTCGATCCCAGAAGATATGATCTGGCGAAGGTGGGCAGATATAAATTCAACAAAAAACTTATGCTTAAGAACCGCATCCGGGGTGCATTACTGGCGGAGGATGTGATAGATACCACGACGGGGGAACTTCTGGCGGCTGCCGGCACCAAAGTGACCGCAGAGCTGGCGGATACCATCCAGAACTGTGCGGTGCCGTTCGTCTATATCCAGACGGAGGAACGCAATGTGAAGGTGCTTTCCAGCATGATGGTTGATCTGACCCATTATGTGGACTGCAATCCCAGGGAACTGGGCGTTACCGAGCTGGTATATTATCCTGTCCTGGCACAGATTCTGGAAGAATATTCCCAGGATCCGGAAGAGCTGGCGGAAGCTATCCGGAAGAACATCCATGAGCTGATACCGAAGCATATTACGAAGGAAGACATCCTGGCTTCCATTAATTATAATATTCATTTGGAATACGGCATCGGAAACGAAGACGATATCGATCATCTGGGCAACAGACGTATCAGGGCTGTGGGCGAGCTGCTCCAGAACCAGTACCGTATCGGTCTGTCCAGGATGGAAAGAGTGGTCCGTGAACGAATGACCACGCATGATGCGGAAGAGATTTCGCCTCAGGTTCTGATCAACATCAAACCGGTACAGGCTGCCGTTAAGGAATTCTTCGGTTCCTCCCAGCTGTCCCAGTTCATGGATCAGAATAACCCGCTGGGAGAGCTTACCCATAAGAGACGTCTTTCCGCGCTGGGACCGGGCGGTTTGAGCCGTGATCGTGCAGGATTTGAGGTACGTGACGTACATTATTCCCATTACGGAAGAATGTGCCCTATCGAGACGCCTGAAGGACCCAATATCGGTCTGATCAACTCCCTGGCCTGTTATGCGAGAATTAACGAGTACGGTTTCGTGGAAGCACCCTACCGTAAAATAGACAAATCCGATCCGTCTAACCCCAGGGTAACGGAAGATGTTGTATATATGACAGCCGACGAGGAAGATAATTACCATGTTGCCCAGGCGAATGAAGCCCTGGACGCGGAAGGACATTTTGTAAGGAATTCCGTATCCGGCCGTTACCGGGAAGAAACACAGGAATATCCCAAGGCCATGTTTGATTACATGGATGTATCTCCCAAGATGGTGTTCTCCGTGGCTACCGCCCTGATTCCTTTCCTGGAAAACGACGATGCCAACCGTGCGCTGATGGGATCCAACATGCAGCGTCAGGCCGTTCCTCTTCTTACCACGGAAGCTCCGGCGGTAGGAACCGGTATGGAAGTGAAGGCAGCTGTTGACTCCGGCGTGTGTGTGGTGGCCAAGAAGCCGGGTACGATAGATTATGTATCCTCCAATCTGATTAAGATGACCTGCGATGACGGGGAAAAGATGGAATTCCACCTTACCAAATTCGCACGAAGCAACCAGAGCAACTGCTATAACCAGAGACCTATCGTATTCAAGGGCAACCATGTGAGTGCGGGGCAGGTGATTGCGGACGGCCCTTCCACCCAGGAAGGCGAACTGGCTCTGGGCAAGAACCCTCTGATCGGGTTCATGACCTGGGAAGGTTACAATTACGAGGATGCGGTCCTTTTAAGTGAGAGACTGGTACAGGAGGATGTATATACATCCGTCCACATTGAAGAATATGAAGCGGAAGCCAGGGATACCAAGCTGGGGCCGGAAGAAATCACAAGGGATGTCCCCGGTGTGGGTGATGATGCCCTGAAGGATCTGGATGACAGAGGTATTATCCGGATCGGCGCGGAAGTGCGTGCAGGAGATATCCTGGTAGGTAAGGTTACTCCCAAGGGAGAGACCGAACTGACTGCAGAAGAAAGACTGCTTCGTGCTATATTCGGTGAGAAGGCAAGGGAAGTAAGGGATACCTCCCTGAAGGTTCCCCACGGGGAATACGGTATCGTTGTGGATGCCAAGGTATTTACCAGAGAGAACGGCGATGAGCTTTCTCCCGGTGTAAACCAGGCCGTACGCATTTATATAGCACAGAAGAGAAAGATTTCCGTCGGTGATAAGATGGCAGGACGACACGGCAACAAGGGTGTTGTTTCCCGTGTGCTTCCTGTGGAAGATATGCCGTATCTGCCTAACGGACGTCCTCTGGACATCGTTTTGAATCCCCTGGGCGTGCCTTCCCGTATGAATATCGGACAGGTACTGGAAATCCATCTGTCCCTTGCCGCTAAGGCCCTGGGCTTTAACGTGGCAACGCCTGTATTTGACGGCGCGAACGAAATTGATATTATGGACACCCTGGATCTGGCGAACGATTATGTGAACCTGTCCTGGGAGGAATTTGAAGCAAAGCATAAAGAGGAGCTGCGCCCGGAGGTTCTGCAGTATCTGTCACTGAACAGAGACCACAGAGATTTGTGGAAGGGCGTTCCCATCAGCAGGGATGGTAAGGTAAGGCTGCGCGACGGCCGTACCGGAGAGTACTTTGACAGTGCTGTAACCATCGGCCACATGCACTACCTGAAGCTGCATCATCTGGTAGACGATAAGATCCATGCCCGTTCCACAGGCCCTTACTCACTGGTAACCCAGCAGCCTCTCGGCGGCAAGGCACAGTTCGGCGGGCAGCGTTTCGGAGAAATGGAAGTTTGGGCGCTGGAAGCTTACGGCGCTGCGTATACCCTGCAGGAAATCCTGACGGTTAAATCCGATGACGTTGTGGGACGTGTAAAGACTTACGAAGCCATTATCAAGGGTGAAAATATCCCTGAGCCCGGCATTCCGGAATCCTTCAAGGTTCTGCTGAAGGAGCTGCAGTCTCTTGCGCTGGATGTTAAGGTTCTGCGTGAGGACAATACGGAAGTGGAAATCATGGAAACGGTGGACTACGGTGATACGGATTACCGTTACGAAATCGAAGGTGACTCCAAAGGTTATGAGAAGCTTGAAAAAGATTCTCTTGGTGAACTCGGATATCAGTCCCAGGAATTCGACGACGAGAGCGGCGAACTGGTAACTGCTGAAGAAGAGGAAGCCGATGATGACCTGGAATTCGATATGGATGAGAGCCTTGAGGAAATCGAGGAAATCATGGAATAGTTTTGGAAGGAGTGCACAATGTCTGAAACAACTACAAAAAATGAAGTATATCAGCCCATGACGTTTGATGCGATCAAGATCGGCCTGGCATCACCCGAGAAGATCAGGGACTGGTCCAGAGGCGAGGTTCAGAAGCCTGAGACCATTAACTACAGAACCCTGAAACCGGAACGGGACGGCCTGTTCTGTGAACGTATTTTCGGGCCTACCAAGGACTGGGAATGTCACTGCGGTAAATACAAGAAAATCAGATACAAAGGCGTTGTCTGCGACCGATGCGGTGTTGAAGTCACCAAATCAAGCGTCCGCCGTGAGCGTATGGGACATATTGAACTGGCGGCGCCGGTTTCCCATATCTGGTATTTTAAAGGTATCCCCAGCCGTATGGGGCTGATTCTGGATCTTTCCCCCAGAGTGCTGGAAAAGGTACTTTATTTCGCTTCTTATATCGTGCTGGATACGGGCGAGAGCAATCTGGAATACAAGCAGGTGCTTTCCGAGAAGGAATTCCAGGATGCAAGAGAAACCTGGGGAAATAAATTCCGTGCAGGGATGGGTGCTGAGTCCATCAAAGAGCTGCTGGAAGCAATTGACCTGGAAAAGGAATCGGAAGAACTGAAAACAGGACTGAATGAATCCACCGGCCAGAAGCGCGCCAGAATCATTAAGCGCCTGGAGGTTGTGGAGGCTTTCCGGGAGTCCGGAAACCGTCCCGAATGGATGATACTGGATGCTATTCCGGTTATTCCTCCGGATCTGCGTCCTATGGTACAGCTGGACGGCGGGCGTTTTGCCACCTCCGACCTGAATGATCTGTACCGCAGGATTATTAACAGAAATAACCGTCTGAAAAGACTGCTGGAGCTGGGTGCTCCGGATATCATTGTCCGAAACGAAAAGAGAATGCTCCAGGAAGCGGTGGATGCCCTTATCGACAACGGCAGAAGAGGCCGTCCGGTAACAGGCCCCGGAAACAGGGCGCTGAAGTCCCTTTCCGACATGCTGAAGGGCAAATCCGGACGTTTCCGTCAGAACCTGCTGGGCAAGCGTGTTGACTACTCCGGGCGAAGTGTTATCGTAGTGGGGCCTGAACTGAAAATTTACCAGTGCGGCCTGCCCAAGGAAATGGCTATCGAGCTGTTCAAGCCCTTTGTTATGAAGGAGCTGGTGGCAAGAGGAATTTCCCAGAACATTAAAAATGCAAAGAAACTGGTGGAAAGACTGGATCCCCAGGTTTGGGACGTCCTGGAGGATGTTATCAAAGAACATCCCGTTATGCTGAATCGTGCCCCTACCCTGCACAGGCTCGGTATCCAGGCCTTTGAGCCTATTCTGGTGGAAGGTAAGGCGATTAAGCTTCACCCCCTGGTATGTACCGCATTCAATGCGGACTTTGACGGGGACCAGATGGCCGTGCATCTTCCTCTTTCCGTGGAAGCGCAGGCGGAATGCCGTTTTATGCTCCTTTCCCCCAATAACCTGTTGAAGCCTTCCGACGGCGGACCGGTTGCCGTTCCTTCCCAGGATATGGTACTGGGTATTTACTACCTGACACAGGAAAGACCCGGGGCAATGGGAGAAGGAAAATACTTCAAGAGCCTGAATGAAGCCATACTGGCATATGAAAACCATGTTCTTACCCTTCATTCCAGAATCAAGGTTAAAATTACGAAAGAACTGGCTGACGGAACGGAAGCTTCCGACGTGGTGGAATCCACCCTGGGCCGTTTTATCTTTAATGAAATCCTTCCTCAGGATCTGGGTTTTGTGGACAGAAGTATCCCTGAAAATGCCCTTAAGCTGGAGGTTGACTTCCATGTCAGCAAAAAGGGACTGAAGCAGATTCTGGAAAAGGTTATCAATATCCATGGATCCTCCAGAATGGCAGAGGTACTGGATGATATCAAGGCTACCGGCTATAAATATTCCACAAGGGCTGCTATGACCGTTTCTATTTCCGACATGACGGTACCTGAACGAAAACCGGAAATGCTGGCCGAAGCACAGGCTACGGTTGACCGTATTTCCCAGAACTTCCGCCGCGGCCTTATCACGGAAGAAGAGCGTTACCGTGCGGTTGTGGAAACCTGGAATGAGACAGATAAAGAATTAACCGACGTTCTGCTTGCAGGACTGGATAAATACAACAATATTTTCATGATGGCGGACTCCGGAGCCCGTGGTTCCAACCAGCAGATCAAGCAGCTGGCAGGTATGCGCGGACTGATGGCCGATACAACCGGCCGTACCATCGAGCTGCCTATCAAATCAAACTTCCGTGAAGGGCTTGACGTACTGGAATACTTCATGTCCGCCCATGGTGCACGTAAGGGTCTGTCCGATACGGCTCTGCGTACCGCCGACTCCGGATACCTGACCAGACGTATGGTTGACGTATCCCAGGAGCTGATTATCCGCGAGATGGACTGCTGTGAAGACCGTCCGGAAATCCCGGGTATGGAAGTGAAAGCCTTTATGGATGGCAAGGAAACCATTGAAGGCCTGAAGGACAGAATCACCGGCAGGGTATCCTGTGAGGATATCAAGGATCGTGACGGAAATGTAATTGTTAAACGCAATCATATGATTACCCCCACCCGTGCGGAGAAGATATTGAGCATCGGTGTGAACGAAAAAGGGGAGCCTGTTGAAAGCGTAAGGATCCGTACTATCTTAAGCTGCCGTTCCAGAAACGGTATCTGTGCCAAGTGCTATGGCGCCAACATGGCTACCGGCGAAGCGGTCCAGGTGGGTGAAGCAGTAGGTATTATCGCGGCACAGTCCATCGGTGAGCCCGGTACCCAGCTTACCATGCGTACCTTCCATACCGGCGGTGTTGCCGGTGACGATATCACACAGGGTCTTCCCCGTGTTGAGGAGCTTTTTGAGGCCAGAAAGCCCAAAGGACTTGCGATTATCGCTGAGTTCGGCGGTGTTGCGGTCATTAAGGATACCAAGAAAAAACGTGAGGTTATCATTACCAACAATGAAACCGGAGAATCCAAAGCCTATCTGATCCCTTACGGATCCAGAATCAAGGTTATGGACGGCCAGATTCTGGAGGCCGGCGACGAGCTGACAGAAGGTAGCGTTAACCCTCATGATCTGCTGAAAATCAAGGGAATCCGTGCAGTACAGGATTACATGCTCCGCGAAGTACAGCGTGTTTACCGCCTGCAGGGTGTTGATATCAGCGACAAGCATATTGAAGTGATTGTACGTCAGATGCTGAAAAAGGTGCGTGTGGAAGACAGCGGGGATACGGAATACCTTCCCGGAACACTTGTGGACGCCCTGGATTATGAAGATCTGAATGAAGAACTGGCTGCAGAGGAAAAGCAGCCCGCAGACGGCAAGCAGATACTGCTTGGTATCACCAAGGCGGCGCTGGCTACCAACTCCTTCCTGTCCGCAGCGTCCTTCCAGGAAACCACGAAGGTTCTTACGGAAGCGGCTATTAAGGGCAAGGTGGATCCTCTTATCGGTCTGAAGGAAAACGTAATCATCGGTAAACTGATTCCTGCAGGAACCGGTATGAAGCGTTATCGTGATGTTCACCTCAATACGGACATTGCAATGGATGATATGCTGGATCTGGATGATGCATTCGATTTTGACGAAGGCATGGATGAAGATTTGCTGCCGGATGAGGAAGTGGATATCATCACAGAGGAAGCGGATGATTATGAAGGCGGGGAAGAAGCGGATGAACTGGCGGCTTCCATCGCGGACGGTAATGAATAACCGGAATCCGGACATTATCTGAAGTGAATAAAGCTATATTGCAGGCATGGAAATTTTTCCATGCCTGTTTTGGATCTTTCCGTATTCTTGCCGTAGGGATAAATGGTAAATATAATATAGTATACGATAAAACGTATTAAATTGATATTTGTTGCCTGCTGATAAAGTAAGTGTTAATATTATGTAAATAATATATATAATGTAACAGTTATATAAAGAGGAATCATATTCAATAAATCTTTCAAGGTTTTTTCTGGGATACGGTGATAGGCTAGTGAAAAATAAGAGGATGGGTCCCATCATTATCAGCGGTGTTTGTATACAAATAGCAGTATCTCTTCTGTCGGGATGCGGACGGAGGGATAAAACAGTCTCCGAGCTTGTAAGTGAAACCAGTATTTTCTCATGGGAGGAGGAATATCTGCGTCCGGAGTTGGAAGCAGAAGTGGAAAAGGCCATGGAAAAGCTGGGGTGCATAGCCATTTATCAGCAGATATCTTCGGATACAAAGGAAACGGTTGTTCTGGATTATCTGAGACGGCGGCAGGAAAAGAAACAACTGGTTTATTATCTGGCCGGAGCTGCGGAATGGGGTGTGGAAGAGGATGGAAAATCCATGCTGGATGTCGTGGATACTGCAGCGGAATGGAATGCAAAGGCGGGAGAAGAAGGGGGATTTACCGGTATCGTGCTGGATGTGGAGCCTTACCTGCTGGAGGAATGGGAGGCGGATCAGGAACGCTGTATGAAACAGTACGTGACAAATTGTGTCAGAACCTACGAAAGAGCGAAAGAAGAAAACCTGGCTGTCATTGTTTGTATTCCTAATTTTTACGATCGGATTGGGTTATCTGGTTTTCTTGAAGAATTAATACAAAACGGCTGCGATGGAATCGCGGTCATGAACTATAACAAGAAAGACGAAGCCGGGCAAATAGAAGAAGAGCTTAAGCTTGCACAGGAATATAATAAAGGGATTGTTAATATCACAGAAATGCAGATGCAGGGGTATCATGGCCTGACGGATGAGAACACCTACCATGATGACGGTATTGAGGCAGTCTTTGACAGTTGGGAAAAACTGAAGGAACAATATCCTTACAGGAATCTCGGATTTTCCTGGCACTATCTGAAACCTTGCCTGGAGCTTATGGAAACGGAAAGTTGACAGAGGGGTATAAGTATGAACGAAGTATTGCGCCAGGAGAAAAAATATCTGCTTTCCTATGACCAGTTCCGCAGACTTGATCATACCTTCGTACAGGTGCTTAAGCCGGATACCCATAACGGAGTAAACGGTTATCCCATTAGAAGTTTATATTTCGATACGATGCAGGAACGGGATTTTTATGAAAAGGAAGACGGGCTGGAGATAAGAAGAAAAATAAGACTCAGGACGTATTCGCCTGATTCCGATTTTGCAATGCTGGAAATGAAGCAGAAACAAGGTGAAAACCAGAAAAAACGCTCCCTCCGTCTCAGCCGGGAGCATGCAGAGGAGTTGATCCAAGGGAGGTATTCCTCTCTTCTGCATTATAGGGACGCTTTTGCCCGGGAATGTTATGGATTGATGAATATGCTGTGTTACAGGCCAAAAGCAATCGTGGAGTATCAGAGGAAGGCCTATGTTGCCAGTGAAAATAAAACAAGAATCACCTTTGATTTTGCGATTAAGGCAACGGAAAGTGATTTGCGCCTGTTTTCCCCCTCATTAAATCAAAATCCTGTGCTGGATCCGTATCTTGTGGTGATGGAAGTAAAATATAATGGCTTCTTGCTCAGCTATATTAAACAGATGGTGAGCCTGGAAGGCAAATCACCTACTTCCGTCAGCAAATATTGTTTATCCAGAAGTGCGGGACTCCATTATAATTTTTAAATTATCATCGCTGATGTCTCAGGAAAGGAAAAAGATGAAAGATTATATTTATACTATATTCCAGGAATCCGGTTCTCTGTCTGCGGAAGAGATTCTTCTGCACATAATAGTTGCGGTAATCCTATCCGGTGTTATTTATTTATCTTATTATTTTACACATGCAGGCGGCGTTTATTCGAAAAAATTCAATGTATCATTGGTAGCCCTGACCATTCTTACGGCGACGGTAATGACGGTAATCGGAAATAATATAGCTCTTTCATTAGGTATGGTCGGCGCGCTGTCTATTGTCAGATTCCGTACGGCAATTAAGGATTCCAGAGATACCGCGTATATTTTCTGGACAATAATTGTCGGCATCTGCTGCGGCGTGGGAGATTATGTGGTTGCGGTAACGGGCAGCGCCGCTGTCTTTGCCGTGCTCTTTGTACTTGGCAGAGTTAAAAATGATAACCGGATACTTCTTATTATCCGGGGGGCACGGAATATGGAGCGCCGGATCGAAGCAGTGGTATTCGATTATTTTGAAGCAAAAGCGATGCTGCGTGTAAAAAATACAAGCAGGGAATCGATAGAACTGATATTTGAAATGCCGAGAAAAACCTATCTTCTTTCCAATAAAAAGGAAAAAAGTATCGTGGAAATGCTGTATGAACTGGAATCGATTGAATATGTAAATATTGTGACACAGAATGACGAAATAAGCGGGTAAAGCTATGAATAGTAGGAAAATATATGCCGGTTTTGTAATAGCCCTGCTTTTGGCCGCTCTGCTGCTTTCCAGACATATAGACCCGGAAAACAAACGAATCCGGCAGCATTTGACATATAATACAGATGTGGAAGATAGCAGCCTGTCTGTTGCAGCCGGAACTTTTTCCACACGCCTGCCGATTGTCAGTATTGATACGGAGGGACAAATCATACCCGGAAAGCCGGAACAGGGTGAGCGGGTAAGGAATATGAAAAATAGTTATATCCGGGCGGATATGAAAATATATGAGGCGGCGGGAGAATTAAATACATTATCCTCGAATCCTGATACGGAATCACAGATTCAGATCAGGATCCGGGGCAATTCTTCCAGGACTTTTGATAAGACAGGATATCTGTTCAAGTTCACAAAGGAAGATGGATCGGACAGGGAGCTCCCGGTAATGGGGATGGAGAGGGACAGTACCTGGGTGCTTCATGGGCCTTATCTGGATAAGACTCTGATGCGTAATTATATGTGGTATAACCTGTCCGGGCAGATCATGGAATGGGCACCTGATGTCCGGTTCTGTGAGGTTTTTATTAATCAGGAATATCAGGGTGTCTATGTCATGACGGAACAAATCAGCGTTGGGGAAGGAAGGATAGAAGTAAGCAAATATGACGGAAAAGCCGGTGTATCCAGTTATATTGTCTGTGCTGACAGGGAAAGTATCAATGATGTGCAGTATCTGGATAATTTTACAAGTTATGCGAAGAGAATAAATGGCAGGCTTGAGATAAAGTATCCGGGGACATCTAAACTGACGCCGGAGCTTACGGAATATATCGGCAGGGATTTTTCAAAGTTTGAGAAATCGCTGTATTCCTATGATTATGATACGGTGCGCTATGGTTATCAGAAGTATATTGATGTGGAAAGCTTTGTGGACTATTTCATTATAAACGAGGTGACGCAGAATACGGATGCCGGTCTGTACTCCACATATTTTTATAAAGATGTCAGCGGGAAATTAAAGATGTGTGTCTGGGATTTTAATAACTGCTGTGATAATTATATGGAAGAACAAACACCTATGTCCGGGTTTTTTATGAAAGATCGTCCATGGTATTATATGCTCTGTAAAGACGAGGAATTTACAGAACAGATTATCAGCCGGTACAGGGAACTGCGCAGGGGTATTTTGAGCGAAGAAGCGGTCACTGCGGATATCAGAGATATCCAGGCTTATTTGGGGACTGCAGCGGAGCGTAATTTTGAAAAATGGGGATACTCTTTCCTGCCCGAAAATGACCTGCTAACTGAAGATTTCCGTAAAATAGGTTCTTATGAAGAAGCCGTGGAACAGTATGAAACACGTTTGCTCAGGCGTATGCGCTGGCTGGATGAGCATATAGAGGATCTGCGTTTTTACAGCCACGAATCAAAGAATAAAAAGTTCAACCATTAATTGGGGGCATTACAGTTTGAAAAAATTTTTAATTGCGGCCGTTTCATTCATTTTGCTGTATTTGTTGTTAGATATGGCATATTACCAGTGGGGATTTTATATTGATTTCCATGGGGACAGGGAAGTCAGGACATTCACTTCCACACAGGGAAGGGAGATACTGGTGGATACGGGGGACGGAATGGAACCCTTTGAGATACGGGGGGTGGATCTTGGGGTAGGGATCCCGGGACATTTTTCCACGGAATTTGCTATTGATAAGGAAACCTATCTCAGATGGTTTGGCCTGATACAGGAGATGGGTGCTAATACCATCCGGGTTTATACGATACTGCAACCTGATTTTTATGAAGCGGTTTACGAATATAATAAAGAAAATCCGGAACCTCTTTATGTCCTGCATGGGGTATGGGTAAATGATTATGTCCAGAATTCCCATGTAGACGCTTATGATGATTCCTTTCGTAAAACGTTGATACAGGATTGCAGAACACTGGTGGATGTGATTCATGGAAGGAAGAAAATACGTCTGGGTTACCAGGCCTCCGGCGCAAGCGGTGTTTATACAAAGGATATTTCAGAGTGGGTTCTGGGCTATATTTTAGGGGTGGAATGGGAAGATGTGACCGTGGCTTATACGGATCATATGAAGCCTGAAAATAACAGTTACCAGGGAAACTATATGTATACCTCGGAGCAGGCTACCCCTTTTGAGGCTATGCTGGCTGAGACAGGTGACAACATCATCCGGTACGAAAGCGGTAAATACAATGAGCAAAGACTGCTTGCTTTTTCCAATTGGCCTGCCACAGATCCGTTGGATTATCCGGAAGAGGTGGAACGGCTCTTTATGAAATGTGCAAAGGTGGATGTGGAACATATTCTGACTACGGATCGCTATAAATCCGGCCAGTTTGCTTCCTACCATGTTTATTCCTATTACCCTGATTATCTGGCGCATTATGACACATGGAAAGGAGAACTGCCGTTTGCTGAGGAGTATCGCCTGAAGGACGGAGAATACAATACCTATGGCATTTACCTGGAAATGCTTAGCCGGCACCACGAAATGCCGGTGGTCATTTCCGAGTTTGGTACCCCTACCTCCAGGGGACGGGCGCAGCTGGATTTTTTTACTGCCAGGTCCCAGGGATATATGTCGGAGCAAGAGCAGGGTGAGGCACTGGTGGAAAGCTATGAAGACATCCGGAAGGCGGGCTGTGCAGGCTGTGTGATTTTTTCATGGCAGGATGAGTGGTTTAAACGGACCTGGAATACCATGGCAAATATTGATTTAACCAAAACTGCTTATTGGAGTGATTTTCAGACAAACGAACAGTTTTTCGGCCTTATGGCTTTTGATCCGGGTGAAAAAACAAGCGTGTGCTATACGGACGGGGATGTGGGGGAGTGGACACAGGATGATTTACTTACGGATAACGGAAATATCAGACTCTATATGAAATATGATGAAAAATTTTTGTATTTCAGAGTCCATAAAGACAATTATGATGCGGAAACGGAAACAATATATATTCCTGTGGATGTCACGCCGAATTCAGGAAGTTATTATGCGGATGGGGAGGATGTGAAATTCGACAGAAAGGCTGATTTTTTACTTGTACTGAACGGCAGAGAAAACAGCAGAGTCCTGGTGCAGGAGCGCTACGAAGCCTTCCGTGTTATTTTTGCAGAAGATTATGGGGAAGAAAACCCGTATTTTGAAATACCGGATAAAGATTCCCCCGTATTTAAAAAAATATATCTGGCGTTACAGCTGGGAATGGTAAACGCTTTATATGAAGAAGACAAGATGTCCGAGAAATTCGAGACGGGACGGCTGACATTTGGTAATGGGAACCCTTCGGATGAGGATTATAATTCGGTTTCTGATTTTTATATAAACGCGGATGATATAGAAATACGTCTGCCCTGGCAGCTGTTTAATTTTTCAAATCCTGCCCAACAACAGATCCATGATGACTATTATGAACATTATGGAATAGAGAATCTTAAAATTAAAAGCATATATGCAGGAGCTGATACATCACAGAATAAAGGGGAAAGAATAAGGATGGGAGAACTGAAGCTGAATGGATGGGGGAGAAATCCCTCTTATCATGAAAGGCTGAAGCAGTCCTATTATGTGGTTAAGGAAAAGTGGGCGGGAAAAACCGACTGATACAAGGAGGAAGCATATGCATGTGCTTTCATTTAAGCCAGAGGTCATTCTTTATATCTATATGGCAAGCTGTATTTCCGTATTGATTTTCAATATTCTATATATTTTTGCTGACAGGCACAATGGGAAAAAATTTATCAGAAGAAGCTTGTCATATGTGGATAAAATAACGGAACAGATAGGACTGCTGAAGGAAGAAAAGGAACCGGATGCCGCACATTTCCGGAGAATGGGCAGAGATTTGAGAAAGGTGGAAAATCTGTCGGCTTTCGAGGATTCTGTGCTGGAGGTGAAGAAGCGGGAGCCGGAGGCATATGCGGCAAGGTATCTGCAGCATATGCGTGGTGTTTTTTTGGAACTGACGGAAGTTTACCGGAAACGGGATATGATAGAACAGGCATATTTTGCTTACCTGGTGGGGATTTTGGGAATAGACTGCGGGAGAAAGAGCTTTGATGGCCTGATGGATTTTCTCATGGAAATGGTCATCAGCAAGGATGTAAGTGTACGGGAGAATGCGTTGAGGGCTTTTTATTCCATCGGTAACACGGAAGCAGTTCTTGCCGCATGGAGAAAGCTGGATGATAATGAGCGATATCATAGCAGGAAGCTGCTGGCAGACGGCCTTTTAAGCTTTTGCGGAGATAAAAGGGAACTTGCGGGATTGCTTTTTGGGCACCGGAAGGAGTTTGCGACGGCGCTTGTACTTCCGGTTATGCAGTTTATCCGTTTTTTTACAGGAGAATTCCAGTCTGCGTTTCTTACGCTTCTGGATGGGGCGAATGAGGATAAGGAAATACAGCTGGAAGCGATCCGTTATTTCCGGAGGTATCCATATGAACCGGTAAGGGAGATCCTTCAGAATTATGTACGTTATCAGGAATATGTGGATTGGGAATTTGCTGCCATGGCGGCATCTGCCCTTTCCTCCTATCCCGGAGAGGACACGGTAATCTGCCTGAAAGAGGGGCTGCGTGCATCAAACTGGTATGTGCGTCTTAATTGTGCCGAAGCACTTATTGCAGGGCTTGGACTGTCGAAGCCGCAGCTCTTTGATATCTATAACGGCAGAGATCGCTATGCCAGGGAAATTTTGAATTACGTTCTGGAAAAGGATGAAATCCGGCAGAAGGACAGGGAAGAGGGGATACGATATGTTTGATGCAGTTAAGCTTTTTTACAGCTGTGTTGGTGTCATGTTTGTAATTTATCTGCTCGGTTATTCCACTTTTCTTATGCTTTCGGTCATATATGGTTCCCTGGATTTATATAAAGAAAAGAAAAAGAAGAAATACCATAATGAAATATCCCATGATTATTACGTGCCGGTTACGATAGTAGTGCCTGCATATAATGAAGAAATTACGGTGGCAGATACCGTGAAATCTCTTCTGATGATGGACTATAAGCTGTATGAAATTGTTGTGGTTGACGATGGTTCCAAGGATAACACCACACAGGTCCTGCTTGATGCCTTTCCGCTGAGAGAAGTGAATCGGCCGATCAACTGCCAGATTCCCGCAAAAAAAGTAAGCAGTGTTTATGAAGCTGTGGTGAACGGAATAGAACTCACGCTTGTGCGGAAAGAGAATGGAGGAAAAGCCGATGCCCTCAATGTAGGAATTAATGCGTCCAGATACCCTTATTTCATCTGTATGGACGCAGACAGTGTCCTGCAAAGGGATTCTTTAAAGGAAATTGTAAAGCCTGTTCTTCAGGACGATACCATTATAGCGGTGGGGGGACTTGTCCGTATCTCAAACTGTGCCGTGCTCAAACAGGGAGAGCTTGTGGATTACCATATGCCCTGGAGTCCAATTGTGGGGATGCAGATTCTGGAGTACGATCGATCCTTTATGGCCTCCCGGGTATTTATGGATAAATTCAATGGAAACCTGATTATATCAGGAGCATTCGGGTTATTCCGCAAGGATATGGTAACGGCTGTAAAAGGATATGATACGGGCACCATGGGTGAGGATATGGAACTGGTAGTCAAGCTGCATTCTTTCTGCCGTATTAACAAAATTCCTTATAGTATCCGTTATGTTCCTGATGCAATTTGCTGGAGCCAGTGCCCGTCTACCATACGGGATTTGAAAAAACAGCGGCGGCGGTGGTATCTTGGATTGTTCCAGTGTCTGAAAAAACACCGGAACATGTTTTTCTCCCCGGAATATGGAGTGGTTGGCTATGTATCTTATTTCTATTATTTTGTATATGAGCTGTTATCCCCGTTTATCGAGTTATTCGGACTTGTGACCATCATCCTGGCATATGCGGTAAATCTGATTAATGTACCTTTTATGATCCTGTTTTTTCTCATATATGCCCTTTACGGTGCGGTACTGACTATTACGGCTTTTTTTGCCAGGATATATACACAGAATATCCGGTTGTCTTTTATGGATGTGCTTAAGTCTATATACCTGTGTATCGCAGAAAGCGTGTTTTTCCGTTTCATACAGGCTTTTACGAGAATGACAGCATTTATCGGATATCGGAAAAAGAAAAATGTGTGGGGGCAGATACAGCGCCATAAAATACAGCTGAACCAGACGGCAGAACAGAAAGTGGAAGAGAAATAATGAGGGGAAAACGTAAAAAAGATAATATCAGGAAGGGGATTGCTGCCGCTGCTGTATTTGCAGCTGTATGGCTGCTTATGCCCTTTCAGACGGTATGGGGAAGAGACGAAGAAATCTATGTGGGAGGAATGCCGGATTCCTGGCCCTTTGAGTTCTATGATACCCAAAAAGACGCCTATCAGGGTATTCTGCCCGACTTATTGGAGGCCGCCGCCGAACAGGCAGCTATGGAAATCAGGTATGTGGAAGGCTCCGGAGACGATAACCGGCTGGAACTGGCGGAAAAGAAGCAGGTGGATGCGATCTGGACCCTGGGGCTTACTGATGAGGAACTGGAAGCAGCTGGATTACGTAAGGGAGAGACCATAATCTCGTACCAGAATGGAGAAGATATAACCAGCATCTGCCTTGCTTATACCGAAAGTATGCGAAAGACGGCAGAAGAAGCATTGGAAACTGCGTTGCGCAAGGTGAATGAGGAACAAACGGAAAGCCTGCTGGTGCAGTATGCAGAGGAGGCTTATCAGGGCGAAGATGGCCCCGCCGTTATCGCCTGGATCTCCATCCTGCTTTTATTGCTTTCCATTTTGCTATTGGTATGGTATCTCATAAAAAAACGCAGACAGGTGGTAAAGCTTGCTTTTCAGGATGAACTGACAGGCGGGGATAATTTCACGGCCTGGAAAAAGAAATTTGAAGAATGTATTACGGATGGCAACAGAGAACATTATGCCATCCTGTTTCTGGATGCCGGGCTTGACACGATCAGCCATATTTATGGCTATCCGGAATCTGAAAAGGTGCTTCAGCTTATCCGTGACATTTGCGTCCCCATGCTGGAGGACGGGGCCGAGGCCATGACGAGATTCAATCAATTTTACTATGTGTTTTTCTTGCGGTATACAAGTGTTGACAGCATAAAAAAAAGAGTCAGGGATATTTACGAGGCTATAACGGAAGCTATGAAGAGCCGGCAGAAGCGGTATTTTCTGGAACCGCATACAGGGATATACCGTATGTCCGGTCTGGAAACAGAGCCTTTAAAGACCATTCAGAGGGCCGAAATAGCAGCGGAGTTTTCCCGCAACCATTATATGGAGTACGCTGTGTATGATGAAATGGTGGAAAAAGAAACCGTTACAGGCTATGCCATGGAACATGAGGCGATTCATGGTTTGATGCATCAGGAATTTATCATGTATCTGCAGCCGGTAGTTGAGATGCGCACCGGAAAGATTATGGGAGCGGAAGCGCTCGTGCGGTGGCAGAATCCGGGGAGAGGGCTGCTGCAGCCCGGGGATTTTCTGGATGTGATTAAGAGAAAGCAACTGACGGGAAAAATGAATATGGATATCTTCCGGCAGGGCTGCCGTTTCCTGAAAATGGAAGCGGACCAGGGCCGGCGTCTGCAGCTTCTGTTCAACTTTACCATAGAGAATGTTGGAGATGAACAGTTCTCCCGGGAACTGGATGCAACGGCGTCCCAATATGGGATTGACCGGGATCAGATTGTTGTTCAGCTGAATCAGCTGGTTGAGATGAGCCGTTCCCATATTTTTATGGAGACGATTAAAACGCTGCGCCGGTTCGGATTCCATATTTGTCTTGCGGGGCTTGAACTGGACAGCGTTTTTTTTGAATATCTGGAGTGCGGAGTGGACAGTATAAAGCTTCGCCATGATCTTATACGCCATGTTAATAAGCCGGAGGGACAAAAGGTCATACAAAGCGTTATGGATTTCTGCGGGGAGCTGGGACTGAAGGTGATATGTATGGGAGTGGAAAACAGAGAGCAGGCAGAGTATCTTAAAAGTATCGGCTGCAATTATGCCACGGGCTTCTATTATTATTATCCGGTTAGCCAGGATGCATTTGACGAATTGGAAAATGTATGAGGAAATCAGAATGTATGGACGTTAGCTGTGCAATCCCCTGAAGATGTGGTAAAATGGAAAATGGAAAACGTTATCTGTACGAGGGAAGCAAAAATGGTGAACAGCGATACAACTTTACGGGAAACAGGAACCGGCAGGGAAGAAATAGATAATCTCATGTACGAGATAGAATCCGCCAAACGGCAGATAACATCTCTCCAGGAGATCCTGTCGGCAAAAAATAAAGAGCTGGCAGCTATTCAGGCCCAGTCAATCGAGCGGGAGGTCCTTTTGAAACGGGCGTCGGTCTGTATCGGGGAGGCTATAAATCTGTGCAGGCAGCAGGCGGCCCATACCAGGGAAGCCCATAAATTCCTGAAAGGCTACGAGGAAGAATGGGAGACGCTGGAGAGAAGGATGAGAAAGGTGCAGGAAGAGATGCCGGAGGTGCCGGTATCGGGATTTGTGACCGGCCAGGGGGAAGGCTGTGTGGACAAAGTAAGGGGGAAGGTGGAGAGCTCTGTGAAGGAAGCGGAGGAGCATCTGAAGCGCCTTTTTACATAAGAAGAAGGAAAACACAGCTGTCTGCCATTATTTTACACTTATTTTAAAGAAAATGTATTGACAAATGCATCCACAAGCACGTATACTATTCTAGCGTGCATTTGGGTGCATTTTTTTCTTATGCATGCGTTTAACGACACATTAACCTATACCGCAGGAGGTGAAAAAGAATGCCAACATTTAACCAGTTAGTCAGAAAAGGACGTCAGACATCGGTAAAGAAGTCTACCGCACCGGCTCTCCAGAAAGGGTACAACTCCCTTCACAAGAAAGCTACGGATGCTTCCGCTCCTCAGAAGAGAGGTGTCTGCACCGCTGTTAAAACAGCTACTCCTAAGAAACCTAACTCAGCTCTTAGAAAGATCGCCAGAGTTCGTCTTTCCAACGGAATCGAAGTTACAAGCTACATTCCCGGAGAAGGACACAATCTGCAGGAACACAGCGTTGTTCTGATCAGAGGCGGCCGTGTTAAGGACCTTCCCGGTACCAGATACCACATCATCAGAGGTACACTGGATACCGCAGGCGTTGCGAACAGACGTCAGGCCCGTTCCAAATACGGTGCTAAGAGACCTAAGGCAGGAAAATAATTTCTTATTTTCCATGTACCACAGAGCGAACTAATTCAGTGTTGGGATTCTGATTTTCACTTTTTAAGCGAACAGATAGACCGCACGAACACATTGGGTGTAATACACATTAAGTGTATTGTTAGTATCAGACACATGTGAGTACCGATGATTTAATTGCAGATTATAATTAAGGAGGGAAGAACCGTGCCACGTAAAGGACATATTCAGAAAAGAGACGTACTGGCAGACCCCTTATACAACGACAAGGTAGTCACCAAGCTTATCAACAACATTATGCTGGATGGTAAGAAGGGTGTTGCACAGAAAATTGTATATGGTGCGTTTGGCAGAGTTGAAGAAAAGGCTGGAAAGCCGGCTCTTGAAGTTTTCGAGGAAGCGATGAACAATATCATGCCTGTTCTCGAAGTAAAGGCAAGACGTATCGGTGGTGCCACCTATCAGGTGCCGATCGAAGTAAGGACTGACAGACGTCAGGCGCTTGGCTTGAGATGGCTTGTAACCTTCTCCCGCAAGAGAGGCGAGAAGACCATGGAAGAAAGACTGGCAAACGAAATTCTTGACGCAGCTAATAACACCGGCTCCGCAGTTAAGAGAAAAGAAGATATGCACAAAATGGCAGAAGCCAACAAGGCGTTCTCTCACTACAGATTCTAATCCGGGTGAGAGCGTCCTTGCGGCTTAGGCCCGGGATACAAAATTAAGGAGGAAAAACCTTTGGCTGGAAGAGAATATCCACTAGAGAGAACCAGAAACATTGGTATTATGGCTCACATCGATGCAGGTAAGACTACTCTGACAGAGCGTATTCTGTACTACACCGGTGTTAACTATAAGATCGGGGATACTCACGAAGGTACTGCTACCATGGACTGGATGGAGCAGGAACAGGAAAGAGGTATCACCATCACATCAGCTGCTACCACATGCCACTGGACCAAGCATTTCGAATGTAAGGTTGATCCCAATGAGCCTGAGTACCGTATCAATATTATCGATACTCCCGGCCACGTTGACTTCACAGTGGAAGTAGAGCGTTCTCTGCGTGTACTGGATGGCGCTGTCGGCGTATTCTGTGCAAAAGGCGGCGTTGAGCCTCAGTCAGAAAACGTGTGGCGTCAGGCAGACACCTACAACGTACCCAGAATGGCCTTCATTAACAAGATGGACATCCTTGGTGCAAACTTTTACGGCGCCGTAGATCAGATCAGGACCAGACTTGGCAAGAACGCCATCATCCTGCAGCTGCCTATCGGCAAGGAAGATGAATTCAAAGGAATCATCGACCTGTTTGAAATGAAAGCCTACATCTTTAATGATGATAAGGGTGAAGATATTACGGTAACAGAAGATCTTGGGGATATGAAGGATGATGCGGAACTGTATCGTGCGGAACTCATCGAGAAAATCTGTGAACTTGATGAAGAATTGATGATGATGTATCTGGAAGAGGAAGAACCCTCTGTTGAGCAGCTGAAAGCAGTTCTGAGAAAAGCGACATGTGAATGTACCGCTGTTCCGGTTTGCTGCGGTTCTGCGTACAGGAATAAGGGTGTTCAGAAGCTTCTGGATGCGGTGCTTGAATTCATGCCTTCTCCTACGGACATCCCTTCTATTAAGGGTATGGACCTGGATGGAAATGAAGTGGAAAGACATTCCTCCGATGAGGAACCCTTCTCCGCTCTGGCGTTCAAGATTATGGCTGACCCGTTTGTTGGAAAGCTTGCATTCTTCCGTGTGTACTCAGGAACAATGAATTCCGGTTCCTACGTGCTGAATGCGACCAAAGATAAAAAGGAACGTGTTGGACGTATCCTGCAGATGCATGCAAACAAGAGGCAGGAGCTGGATAAGGTTTATTCCGGCGATATCGCTGCAGCAGTTGGATTTAAGTTCACCACAACAGGTGACACCATCTGTGATGACCAGCATCCGGTAATTCTGGAATCCATGGAATTCCCTGAACCGGTTATCGAGCTGGCTATCGAGCCTAAAACCAAGGCTGGACAGGGCAAGCTGGGCGAGGCGCTTTCCAAACTGGCAGAAGAAGATCCTACTTTCCGTGCCCATACGGATCAGGAAACCGGCCAGACAATCATTGCAGGTATGGGTGAGCTTCATCTGGAAATCATCGTTGACAGACTTCTTCGTGAATTCAAAGTGGAAGCCAACGTTGGTGCCCCTCAGGTTGCTTATAAGGAAACCTTCACCAAGCCTGTTGATGTGGACAGCAAGTACGCAAAACAGTCCGGTGGACGTGGACAGTATGGACACTGTAAGGTTAAGTTCGAGCCTATGGATCCCAACGGTGAAGAGACATTCAAATTCGATACTGCAGTTGTGGGCGGTTCTATTCCCAAGGAATATATCCCTGCTGTCGGCGAAGGTATTGAAGAAGCTTCCAAGGCCGGTATCCTCGGCGGATTCCCTGTATTGGGTGTTCACGCTACGGTATACGACGGATCTTACCATGAAGTCGACTCTTCCGAAATGGCATTCCACATTGCCGGATCCCTGGCATTCAAAGATGCCATGTCTAAGGCTAACCCGGTACTGATTGAGCCTATCATGAAGGTAGAGGTTACTATGCCGGAAGATTATATGGGTGATGTTATCGGTGATATCAACTCCCGCCGCGGACGTATCGAAGGTATGGATGACATCGGCGGAGGCAAGCTGGTAAGGGCATATGTTCCGCTTGCTGAGATGTTCGGTTATTCCACCGACCTGCGTTCCAAGACACAGGGCCGCGGTAACTATTCCATGTTCTTTGAAAAATATGAGCAGGTACCGAAGAACGTACAGGAGAAAGTACTGGCAGCAAAGGCGAAATAAAGCTTGAAAATATCGGCAGTATCTAATATAATCAGAAGTAGCCGATTAGAAAAAGAAACAATTTATATCTATTGATTTTAAGGAGGATTATCAAAAATGGCTAAAGCTAAATTTGAAAGAAACAAGCCGCATTGTAACATTGGTACCATCGGCCACGTTGACCATGGTAAAACTACTCTGACAGCAGCTATTACCAAGACTCTGAATACAAGACTTGGAACCGGTGAAGCTGTAGCTTTCGATATGATCGACAAGGCTCCGGAAGAAAGAGAACGTGGTATCACCATTTCCACAGCTCACGTTGAGTATGAAACAGAGAACAGACATTACGCACACGTTGACTGCCCCGGCCATGCTGACTATGTAAAGAACATGATCACTGGTGCAGCTCAGATGGATGGTGCTATCCTGGTTGTTGCAGCTACCGATGGTGTTATGGCTCAGACCAAAGAACACATCCTGCTGTCCCGTCAGGTAGGCGTTCCTTATATCGTAGTATTCATGAACAAATGTGACATGGTAGACGATCCGGAACTGCTTGAGCTGGTTGAAATGGAAATCAGAGACCTGCTGAACGAGTATGAATTCCCCGGAGATGACACTCCGATTATCCAGGGTTCCGCTCTGAAAGCTCTGGAAGATCCTCAGAGCGAATGGGGCAACAAGATCCTTGAGCTGATGGCTGCTGTTGATGAGTATATTCCTGATCCTCAGCGTGACACAGACAAGCCTTTCCTGATGCCTGTAGAAGACGTATTCACCATCACAGGCCGTGGTACTGTTGCTACCGGTAGAGTAGAGCGTGGTACCCTTCACCTGAATGAAGAAGTTGAAATCGTTGGTATCAAAGAAGAGACCAAGAAAACGGTTGTTACCGGTATCGAAATGTTCCGTAAGATGCTGGATGAAGCGCAGGCTGGTGATAACATCGGTGCTCTGCTTCGTGGTGTTCAGAGAACTGAAATCGAAAGAGGACAGGTTCTTGCAAAACCCGGCAGCGTTAAATGCCACAAGAAATTTACCGCTCAGGTTTACGTTCTGACCAAAGATGAAGGTGGACGTCATACTCCTTTCTTCAACAACTACAGACCTCAGTTCTACTTCAGAACAACTGACGTAACTGGTGTATGTGACCTTCCTGAAGGTGTAGAAATGTGTATGCCTGGTGATAACGTAGAGATGACCATCGAACTGATTCATCCTATCGCTATGGAGCAGGGTCTTACTTTCGCTATCCGTGAAGGCGGACGTACAGTAGGATCAGGCCGTGTTGCCACAATTATTGAGTAATCAGTAATAACCAGATATTATGAGGCTCTCCGAGAAATCGGAGAGCCATTTTATTTGTTTAACCTCTTCTGCCCGTCCTTTGCCTTTCAATCCGCAGTCCCTGAGCAATGGGGCTGTTTTTTGTTTTATAAATAAAACGGGAAAAAACTATCTTTTTCTCTTCCCCAATCGTTATACTTAGTAGATATACTACCTTCCGGCAGCCCGTCAGGCATCCGACCCCGGATAAAATCGAAAGGAGAGGCCCATGGATAAGGACTTTCTTCTGATCAATAAAATGAAGAACGGTGATGAAGCAGCTATGGAAAGCTTCGTACGCAGGTATTATCCGCAGATACTGCGTTATTGTCATTACCATATAGCTGATAAAAGCTTTGCAGAAGATATGGCGCAGGAGACTTTTGAAAAATTTTTTGCGGCCCTTCCTGTCTATCGGCATCGTGGAAAGGCACTGAATTATCTGTATACCATTGCCGGAAACCTTTGCAGGGATTTGTATAAAAAAAGGGCGGACATCCCTTTAAGGGAAGTGCCGGACGCAGGAAATTACCAGATGGATCCTGTCAATACCAGGCTGGATATGGAAAAGGCTCTTGCGGGGCTGTCTCAGGAGTCCAGGGATGTACTTATTTTGTATTTTTTTCAGGAACGGAAGCAGCGGGAAATCGCAGAGATTTTGAATATAGGGCTTCCGCTTGTAAAGTACAGGCTGAAGCAGGCAAAGCTGCAATTGGGCGGTCTTTTGGGAAAGGAGGATATGGCGGAATGACACGAGAAAAGAAAAAAATAGACGGATTGCTGAAAGAGTACATAGAAAAAATGGATATCCATCCGGAGGAGGAAAGACTGGAACAGACAATCCGCCTGGCGGAAAAGGCATTTTACCAAAGCAGCCGGGAGCAGCCGGCTGCTTATCTGGAATTTTTATTCCGGCAGGCAGCGTATATCCGTAAACGATGGTGGCTTTTCCAGTTTTTAACGCTATGTTTGTTATGGTGGATCCTGTATATGGCGGAGGGGAATTATTATGTGCAGAGGAGTATGGGAGTTCTGGCACCCGCTTTTGTTATTCTGGTTATTCCTGAATTGTGGAAAAACCGGAGCAGCGGCTCCATGGAGGTAGAGGGGGCGGCCTTTTATTCGCTGCGCCAGATTTATTCGGCAAGGCTGCTGCTTTTCGGAATGGTGGATGTTTTTTTCCTGAGCATATTTTTTGTTGCGGTTTCTGCTACGGTCAGGATGACAGCGTGGGAGATGCTGATCCAGTTTTTCCTGCCTTTTAATGTGACCTGCTGTATATGCTTCTCCGTTTTGTGCAGCAGAAGCTGCGGGACGGAATATATAGCGGTTGTTTTATCCCTGCTGTGGATTGCACTGTGGATTTTAATAGTGCTTGACGAAAAAATATACAGTGTCATAAGCAGGCCCGTATGGGGGCTTGTGCTGGTGGGAACCGTTTGTTACATGGCAGCTGCGGTGGAAAGGATACGCAGAAGCTGCGGGAATTATCAGGAGGGGAAGGCCTTATGGAATTGAAGATAGAAGGAGTTACCAGGGAGTTTGGCGGCTTTAAGGCGGTAGATCAGGTCAGCTGTCGTATGCATAACGGTGTTTATGGGCTTCTGGGAGTGAATGGTGCCGGAAAAACCACGCTTATGAGAATGCTGTGTACCCTGCTGAAGCCAACCGCAGGGAGAATAACCTGTGACGGGGAGGATATCTTTGTGATGGATAAAGAATACAGAAAACGGCTGGGTTATCTGCCTCAGGAGTTTGGTTTCTATCCGGATTTTACCGTGCAGGAATATCTGATGTATGTGGCATCTATTAAAGGACTGCGCCAGGTGTCAGCTAAAAAAAGGGTGACCGAATTGCTGCAGCGGGTAGGACTGTCAAAGGCGGCCCATAAAAAAATGAAAAAGCTGTCCGGCGGTATGAAGAGGAGAGCGGGAATCGCCCAGGCGATGCTGAACGACCCCGATATCCTGATTCTGGATGAGCCTACAGCCGGTCTGGATCCCAATGAAAGAATCCGGTTCCGGAATTTACTCAGCGGACTGTCCCAGGACAGGCTGGTCCTTCTTTCCACCCATATCGTTTCGGATGTCGAGTATATTGCCAATGAGATACTGCTGATGGGGGATGGCCGCATTGTCCTCTCCGGAAGCCCGGAAAAGATTGTGGCGTCCGTACCCGATAAGGTCTACAGCTGCAGAACCTCCCTAAGGGAAGCGCAGGACTGGGCAAAGGATTATAAGGTTGCAAATAGGAAGACAATTACCGGCGGTGTGGAACTGCGAATGTTATCCCGTGAAAAGCCCTGTCCGGATGCCAGGCAGGAAGAAATTACACTGGAAGATGTATTTTTATATTATTTTGGAGAAAAAGGCGGTGAGGATGATGGTTTATTATGAGCTTAAGAAAATTTTATCAAAAACAAGTAATAAAATAGCTGTCATATGCCTGGCTTGCCTTTTGTTCCTCGTTTGCTTCTTTGCCATATCCGGCGTAGATTATGTGAATGAAAATGGGGAGACGGAACATGGAATCGCGGCGGCAGAAAAGCTGCGGGAAAGGAAAAAGGAATGGACGGGACTGCTTACAGAGGAAAAAATCAGGCAGGTCATTGAAGCAAATACCGCTATAAACCAAACGGAGGAATCCCGTTCTGCGGATATCCGGAAAAATAATATTGCATATGGCTGGAAACAGGGGTTTTCTGATATCCGTATGCTTTTGGTATATAGTTATGGAGAATTCAGGGACTATGACTATTATCTGCCGGATTCCCTTGTGCCGGAGGATGCCCCTCTGTTTTACATGAACAGGACAAAGCACCTGAAGGACTAGCTGGATAAGGAAGGGAAAGAACAGTTTTCGGAGGAAGAAAAAGAATTTTTGGTGGAAAAATACGGGGAAATGGAAGTCCCTTTGTATTATGATTATGCCGACGGCTGGAAGCAGCTTTTTTTATATGCCCCCACGCTTCTCATGATTCTGGTTCTGATACTGGGTTTCCTTGCAGCTACCATTTTTTCGTGCGAGTATCAATATAAAGCCAATGCTGTTTTTTTCACAGCGTACCATGGAAGAGGAAAGGCGGTATCCGCCAAAATAAAGGCTGGTTTTTTACTGATAACGGCGATCTACTGGATTATGGTATTTCTCTACATGGGAATTGTCCTGGGGGTGCTGGGAACGGACGGGGCTGGCTGTTATATCCAGACCGGCAGCGGCGGCTGGAAAAGCTTCTGCAATATTACCTATTGGCAGGAAGGTGTGCTTGTGTTCGCAGGAGGATATGTGGGATGTGTGTTTATGCTGTTCCTCACCATGCTGGTATCCGCAGCATGTAAATCGGCTGTGGTTGCGGTAATGGTTCCGTTTATCCTGATTTTTATCCCTTCATTTTTCAGCGGAATCCGGTTTTCCCTTGTGAATAAAATAATCGGGCTGATGCCGGATCAGTTATTGCAGATGAATATGTCCGTGGTATACTTTAATCTCTACCATATAGCCGGAAAAATAGTGGGGGCGGCTGGAATCCTGCTTGTGGTTTATTCGGTGCTGACCATGCTGATATGGCCCCTTATATATCGTATTTACAGTAAGGCCCAGGTGAGGTAAGGCAGGCTGGTTACCATTCACAGCGCGTCTGAACTGTTACGGAAATTGTAGCCGGTCTGCAAAAATTCCTTTCTTTGACATGGACAAAAGGGAACTGCCTATTATATAATAGCTTCAGTTACTGAAATCAGGTTTTTAGTCGAAAAAAGGAAAACGAATGATGAAACGGAAAAAAACAGTATGGGCGCTTGCATCTATTATGGTTATGGCATTGGCGCTGACTTCCTGCGGCAAAAAGCAGGAAACGATGGTAGAAGAAACGACGGCAGCTTCCACGCAGGCACAGGAAACGGAAAGTGAAACAGAAACGGAGAGTGAGGAAGCGGGCCTTCAGATAATTGAAGAGCGTAAAGTGGTAGATGGTAAGATGCAGAGTTATCTCACCGGGGAATGGAAAAAGGAAGAGGTGGTTGTCAGAAGGCCTTTGGCGGTTATGATACCCAACAATGCCCAGGCAATGCCGCAGTATGCCATTTCTCAGGCAAGTATCATCTATGAAGCTCCTGTGGAAGGACGAATTACCCGTCTTATGGCTGTTTTTGAGGATTTTGATGATCTGGATCATATCGGTCCTGTAAGAAGCAGCCGGGATTATTATATTTATACAGCTATGGGCTATCAGGCGATTTACTGTAACTGGGGGCTGGCCATACCCTATGTGGAGGAACTGATTAACCGGGATACGGTGCAGAATATCAGTGCCGGCGTGGAAGGGATCCATAACCCTGCGGATGAAGCCTTCGGGCGGATTGCACGACCCGGTTATGCCAGGGAATTTACCGGCTATCTGTTCATTGACGGCGTGATGGAAGCCGCCGACCGCCTGGGTTACGAATGGGAATATGACGATGATTTTGTTCCCCAGTTTACCTTTGCTGCGGAGGGAAACAGGGCGGAATATGAGGATGCAAAGGACGCCGTTATAATCCGTCCCGGCGGAACCAAGAGCAATGCAGGCGGCTATGGCTCCTATAATCCATATTTTGAATATAACGAAGAGGATAACCTGTATTACCGCTTCCAGGACGGAAAGAAGCAGATAGACGAGATGAACAACGAACAGCTTGCCGTGTCTAATGTGGTGTTCCAGTATTGTCATGGTGAGGTGAGGGATGCGAAGGATTATCTGGCCTTCGGCGTCCATGGTGAAGGGGATGCCCTTGTTTTCACCAACGGTAAAGTGATAAAGGGTACCTGGTCCCGGATGGAAGGCGACGGGGTTCCGGCCAAGTTCTATGATGAAGAAGGAAACGAAATTATTTTCAACCAGGGCAAGACCTGGATCTGTAATATCTGGAAGGAATATTCCGAGTTTGTGGAATACGAATAAAGCAGGATTATACGCCGCCCGCCGGGCGGCGTTTGTTTTCCGCTCCGATTTTGGAAGTCTTTTCGTTACGGTTTACTCAGAACTGTGCATTTACTGCACAGTACGGAGTGAACCGTAACGTCTTTTCTTCAGGTTAAATTTTCGTGTCCGTTGACTTTGACAGGACAGAGTGTTACTTTTATATAAGCGGAAATCATGCATTTACAGGTAAAGGAGAAAGATATGAAGGAAATAAAGATACTGGAAATCAAAAAAAGTGTGTTTGAAGATAACGACAGGGAAGCGGAAGCGCTGCGGAAGGAATTAAAGGCACACAAAACCTTTCTGCTGAATCTGATGTCATCTCCCGGATCGGGGAAGACTACCACTCTGAAAAGGACCATTGCCTTATTAAAGGAGGAAATGAAAATCGGTATTATGGAAGCCGATATTGATTCGGATGTGGATGCCGCCGCCATATCAGAAACAGGGGTAAAGGTAATTCAGCTTCATACAGGCGGAATGTGCCATCTGGATGCGGGGATGACAAAACAGGGTCTGGATGCGCTGGAGACGGAAGGAATCGATCTGGCGGTTCTGGAAAATGTGGGAAATCTGGTATGCCCGGCGGAATTTGACACCGGGGCTTCTAAAAATGCCATGATTCTGAGCGTACCCGAAGGGGATGACAAGCCTCTGAAATACCCCCTGATGTTTTCCGTATCGGATGTGCTTTTGATCAATAAAACGGATGTCCTTCCATATTTTGAATTCGATATGGAAGCCTGTATGGAAAGAGCCAGAAAAATCAACCCGGATATAAAGATTATCCCTGTCTGTGCCAAAACCGGAGAGGGAATGGAAGAATGGGCCGGCTGGCTCAGAGAGCAGGTACGGGAATGGAAGGAGTAAAACGCCTTGCATGAACTGGGAATTTTGATGGAAATCGTGAAAACCGTTGAGAAGTTTGCCGTGGAAAACCAGGTGGATACCATAGAAACACTGGTTTTGCAGATTGGGGAGATTTCATCCGTAATACCGGAATATATGAAAAAGGTATATTCTGCCGCAGTGGAAGGAAGTATGCTGGAGCATACGGATCTGGAAATTGAAATCCTTCCTGCAAACGGCCGCTGCCTGGACTGCGGGACACAGTTCCATGCCACGGTATGCGGCGGGGTCTGCCCGTCCTGCGGCAGCCGGAATATGAAGATCATAAGCGGCAGGGATTTTTTTATTAAGGAGATTGTATGCATCTGATTCTGCACCGGATAGGGAAGGATATAAAACAGTATAAGTGGGCGGCGGCAGCATTCCTGGTCTATTATCTGGTGGTGCGCACGGTTTTCCATGCTTTTTGCCCCTTGCTTATTCTCACCGGATTTCCCTGCCCGGGCTGCGGGATTACGAGAGCCATCTTATGTATTTTGACAGGGCAGTTTGCCAGGGCGTGGCATCTGAATCCCTGTGCATTTTTGTGGGTTTTCTTTGCTCTTTGGTTTATTTACCGGCGCTATATAAGAGGCATGCCGGTGAAAGGAGCAGTGAAGGGGATGGCGGTGATCGCGGCGGTAATGATTGTGGTGTATTTGTTCCGGATGGCTTCGGAGTTTCCGGGATACCCGCCTATGACGTTTAAACGGGATAATATGCTGAACCGGTTATTCCCCTTTTATAATGACTTATTGCGGCGGCTGTTCGGCATATGATAGAATAACAGTAACTGTTCGGCAGGACATCGCCTTTTATGGGGTGACCGTAATCTTTATGTACATGGCGGTACAGGTACTGGACAGTGACAGAGGATAACAAAAAGATAGCAGCAGAAGGATCGAATGCGGTGACAGGAGGTTTGCATGAGCGACAGAGATTGGTTTGGTTCCATAGATGACACACAACAGCAGAACGGGGAGCCGGTGACGGAAGACGTGCACCAGGAGAGTGCGGCAGACGGGCAGCAGCAGGACGTTATCCGGCCGGATAGCGTATCGGGGACTGCGGATACGGAGGCGGCCGCGCCGGAAAGCGTGTCTGAGACTGCGGATACACACGCGGCAGAGTCCGATAAGGTACCGCAGGCTGAGGATTTTAGGGCTTCACAACCGGAAAATGCACAGATGGGAAACAGGCAGATGGGAGGGACACAGCCGGATCCGGGTGCAGCAAGGCAGCAGATGGGGGCGGATTACGGGAACGCCGCATATCCCGGCAGGAACTATCAGGGAAACGCATCCGCCGGCGGGAACACAGGAAATGGATACCAGGGAAACGGGTACCCGGATGCCAGGCAGGGATATGGGGCAGGAAACAGCGGGTACGGGAATTCCAATGCCTATGGACAGACCACGCCCTATCCCAACGGACAGAACGCTTATAACGGCCCGTATTACCAGGGAAATCAGGGCGCACAGGGAAATCCGTACGGCAATCCCAATACATACAGGGAACCTGTCCCGAACGGGAATCCGTATCCCGGTGGAAACAGCGGCCGGCAGATGAATACCCGGCCAGGTTTTCAGGGGTATTTTCCGGAAAGCCCTTACCAGGGAGCGCCCATCCGTCCGGAAGGCCCGGAAGAGCCAATGAAAATAGCAGAATGGATCGTAACGCTGCTGGTTTTATCTATTCCCTGTGTGGGGATAGTCATGCTGTTTGTCTGGGGCTTCAGCAGCACGGAAAACCGCAGCAAGGCTAATTTTTGTAAAGCAGCTTTGATTTGGTCCGCCATTGTGATGGTAATTGCTTTTGTATTTTATATGGTGGTATTGGCAGGTATTATATCAGGATTGAGTTAAATACTATCTTTGCTCCAGCGTCCGGATGCCCCGCAGGGAAGGACCAGACCGTTTTCGGCAACCGGAAGGCCGATTTCGCCGGCTTCCACATGTCCGCCAAGGACAGGCGTGATGGTCAGCTGCAGCATATATGACAGCACTGCGGGCTGCAGGCCCGTGGTGTAGGAATTAATCAGGAAAAAGCGGGCGTCTTTGGAGAGCAGCTGGCTGCACAGTTTGACAAAGGGAAAGATGCTTTCTTCTATTTTCCAGATTTCCCCCTTGGGGCCTCTTCCATAAGAAGGCGGATCCATAATAATGCCGTCATAGGTATTGCCCCGGCGGATTTCCCGTTCCACGAATTTTACACAGTCATCCACCAGCCAGCGTATCGGGGCGTCGGACAGGCCGGATGCGGCAGCATTCTCTTTTGCCCAGGAAACCATGCCCTTGGAGGCATCCACATGTGTGACGCTGGCTCCGGCTTTGGCGGCACTCAAAGTGGCGCCTCCGGTATAAGCGAACAGATTCAGTACCTTAAGAGGCCGTTGTGAATTACGAATGATGCCGGAGAACCAGTCCCAGTTCACTGCCTGTTCCGGAAAAAGCCCCGTGTGCTTGAAGCTGAAGGGTTTCAGCCGGAAGGTGAGCCCTTCGTAATGGATGCTCCATTCCTCCGGGAGATCAAAGAATTCCCACTCCCCTCCGCCCTTGCTGCTCCGATGGTAATGGCCGTTCCTCTTCTTCCAGCCCGGCGCCTTGCGGGGGCTGTCCCATATTACCTGGGGATCCGGCCGTACCAGGATATATTCTCCCCAGCGTTCCAGCTTCTCTCCGTTCCCGGTATCCAGTACTTCGTAATCTTTCCAGTTTTCCGCTTTCCACATATAATTGCTCCATTCTCTCTCTTGTTATAAAATGGTAACCATTCAGGCTTGTCTGAACCATTACGTGAATTAATTTATCTCCAGCGTGCCGGTACCGCGTCCGTATGAAAATCCGTTTCCGGCAGCCCGTTATTCTCATAATACTATACACGAACCGTTGCAGGAATGCAACTTGTTACGCTTCTGGCGGCACAAGGAGCCGTGAACAGTACCGCAAGCGTTTTTCGCAACACCTATTTGTACGGGTGTAGATAAAAAAGTATGGCGTCCCCCGGCCCTGCTTCCCTGTGCGGCCTGCTGCCCTGCAAGGTTCCTTCCAGGGGACGCTTTCGCTCGGATAATCACGCAGCGGTACTAAGGCTGCAAAGGACGCAGCCTAAGGACCGGCGTGCTTATAACGCC
>OJIY01000068.1_pt1 | contig 120061 bp, 109 predicted proteins | sample 1596061 | NCBI WGS metagenome assembly OJIY01 (sample SAMEA4350111, study PRJEB24818) | metagenome | biome: human; feature: gut; material: faeces | place: Denmark | collected 2013-09 | reverse complement strand
AAATGTAAATTGGCTTTTCTTCCTAAAAATCAGGATTTTTCACTTTCTGCATTGTTATAAAACAAGCTGGTATCGAACCGATACCAGCTAATGTTTTATAAGGAATACCCAAAGTCCAGAAAGAACCTATTGGCCACCCTGGCATCTTTTCTTTTTTTAGTAAGCTGCCAAAATACTAGCGGAACAGCAGAAAAACAACAAACCAAATTAATTGAATCCTATTTGCAAGACTTAAAAAACGGTAATACGGAGGAGGCTTCTACAAAGGTCCGATTTACAAAAGCAGAAATAAATGCCGGTTTACCAGATATATTCTGTGATGCCATGCAAGGATATGATTATAAAGAATTAACGATTCATGAAATTAAAAAACTGAATGATTCTATTTATCTTGTAAATGCCACGGTCAATACAAACTTTGACAGCGAGGATAAATCTGAATATATCGATGTTGAATTCAATCCTTTTATTGTATTCTATGATAACGAATATAAAATCGCTTTTGTCAAAGAGCAGGTTCCCCAAAGCTTATATGGAGACTTAAAGGCACTGCCGGATAATTATGATGATAATCTGGACTACATCATATTTGAGGATGGTGATGAAACCTTTAACCCAGAATAGATGTTTATATTTTTATTAAGATGTATTAAAATATAAACAGGAGGTTGTATTGTATGGGAAAAAAATTATCACCAATGGAATATAAGTTCATGGAATTTATTTGGAAATTCCCCCAGGGGGTATACAGTAACTTAATATACGACGAATTTCCCCAGGCACAGGGCACAAAAGGGGCTATTTTATTTCATATCAAAGAAAAAGGGTATGTATCAGTCCAGCAGAAAGGAAAGCAGACCCTCTATACCCCGCTGATTAGCAAACTGGAATATGATAAAATGGCAATTAATATGAGGTTGAAGGATAAATTCGGAAGCAGCCGGTTGGAAAATCTGATTGCAGCATTATGCGGTAAAAAGAGTTTAACAGAACAGCAGGTAGATAAATTATATCAATTGATTGAAGAACTGAAAGAGGAGGATAATGATTAATTGGCTTGAACTGATATTTGTTATGTCAGTTGTATCCAGTATAATGTTCGGAGCTGTCCTTTTAATTGAACGCTTTTATAAAACTGAATACATTGAATACGTATATTTTATGATGAAAGTAGTTCTAATTATCTTTCTAATCCCCATGTTTATATTGATAACGAAGATTGTCATGGACAGCATGGGGTATACTGTCCATGATATTCATGGGGAAGATATAATGAGTGTCATTTGTTTTAATCGCTACAATGTTGCCATGCTTCCCCATATTCAGACTGCTGCAATATGTATGTTCGCCATATGGGGATTGGGGGCTATCTTAACTTTTATAAACTCTTTTATCAAGGGAAGGCGGCTGTTACATCATCTTATTAAAAGCTCTGAAACTATTTCAAAAACAGAACTGGACTGCATAATAGAAAAAGCAAAAACAGAACTGGACATACGAAAGCTGCCTGTGTTATATAAATCCCATCTCATAAGCACACCATTTTTGACAGGAATCTTCAATCCAAAAATCATATTTCCAGGCAGGGATTTTTCCGAGGAAGAGTGGGACTTAATGCTAAGGCACGAATTGATGCATCTTAAATCGAATGACTTGTTGTTTAAAGCCATCATTGGCATTGTACACTGTATACATTGGTTCAATCCCATTGTATATCTATATAAAATAATCTTTTTTGATTTCAGCGAATATGCTTGTGACAAGCGAACAGCAGCAGCTTTTAACTCCAGACAAAAATCGCAATATGCGGGCCTCATCATCAGCCTGGCCGCCACAAGACCGGAATATGAACAGACGGTCACATTCGTTGACCGAAATTACAGGGTGATTGAAAGGAGGGTTAAAGAGATTATGAAAAAACCAACAAAGGAAAAAAGTGCATTATTAATCGGAACAATGGCACTTTTTATATTACTATGCCCAATGGCCGCATATGCTGCTGCATCCGGAGTAATGGAAGCCCAATCTATAGCGGTAAAAAATGAGCTTACGAAAAATATTGAAGAGAGCACTATTTTTCTAAGCCAGGAATCATCCGTAAACATGAGAGCAGATGCAGTAAAGGTCATATTAGTTAATCCCAGAGGAATTAACAATATTGACATGTCTCTCGAAGCAGGCAGCACATATATGTTTGACTCTCTTTCTTTGAAAAATGGACAGGAAATAACGCTATCAATCGTATCCGATAAGTCTTCCGACCGTTTCTCAGTCAGTATCACTGATAAATCTGGAAAAGGAAAACTCTTCTCATCCAATAAAGGCATGGTATCCGCTGCCTATACCGTCCCTCAGAATGGCGATTATAAGATTTATATGAACGGACCAAATAGCGGCAGCGACGATATCCATATCAGCGGAACGATACGGATTGAATAGTGGACGCACAGCAGCACCTGAATTTAGATATTTTACCTGTCTGTTTGACAAGGGACATATCGAAATTAACAGGTGCTGCATTTTTCTATCTGCAAATAGATATTACATAATCCTCACATTTTTAAGCGCCCCGGTCTTGGAAAACTGGGTCCACTCACACACATTCACAGCGTGGTCGCCTATCCGTTCCAGATATTTTGCCACCATCAGCAAATCAATCCCCTGGTCCGCCTGGTCAGGGGAGGATTTAAGCAGATGAATCACATCCTCCTTTACCTGGTTAAACAGTGTATCCACCTCGTCATCCCGGTCAATGATTTCCATGGCAGCATCCAAATCCTGGTCAATGAATGCCTCTATGGCGTCATGAACCATCCTGCCGGCCGATGCAGCCATAACCGGAAGATGCTTCACAATGTGGTATGCATGCTCGCTTTTAATCCTCAGAATCAGCTCCGCGATATCCGAGGCATGGTCGCCTATCCGTTCCAGGTCAGTCACCACCTTAAGGGCCGTGGACACCTGGCGCAGGTCGCTGGCAACAGGCTGCTGGCGCAGTATCAGGGACAGGCATCTGGACTCAATGGCCCGTTCCATGTCATTGACAGTCCGGTCGCCCTTAATCACATCCTCAGCCATCGTATAATCCTGGTCCTCAAATGCCGTAAAGGTCTGCTCAATGGCGCCCTCCACCATGTGGGCCATCTCTTTTAAATCCTGCTTCAATACTTCCAATTCATGTTCGTACGTAACCCTAACACTCAATCTGATTCCTTCCTTCTGCCATCATCCGAAACGGCCTGTAATATAGTCTTCTGTCCTTTTATCCTTTGGCATGGTGAAAAGTTCATCCGTAGCCGCATACTCCACCACCTCTCCCACCAGGAAGAATGCAGTGTGGTCTGCTATACGTGTGGCCTGCTGCATGTTATGGGTCACGATGGCCACCGTGTATTTATTCTTAAGGTCATCCATCAAATCCTCAATCTTCAGGGTGGATATGGGGTCCAGGGCTGACGTGGGCTCATCCATCAAAAGGACCTCCGGCTCCACAGCCAGCGCCCTGGCAATACAGAGACGCTGCTGCTGGCCGCCGGACAGCCCCAGGGCTGATTTTTTCAGGCGGTCAGAGACCTCATCCCACAGGGCCGCCCCCTTAAGGCTGTTCTCCACGATTTCATCCAGCCTGGCCTTGCTCTTAATGCCATGGATTCTTGGTCCGTAGGCAATGTTGTCATAAATGCTCATGGGAAATGGATTTGGCTGCTGGAATACCATTCCTATTTTCTTTCTCAGCAGGGTGGTATCCACCTGGGAATCGTAGATATCCTCATCATCCAGGAGAACGGTCCCATCTATCTTAACGCTCGGCACCAGGTCATTCATGCGGTTTAACGTCTTCAGGTAGGTGGACTTTCCGCAGCCTGACGGCCCTATGAAGGCAGTTATTTTATGTTCATACAAATCCAGGTTTATGTTTTTAAGGGCATGATTTTCCCCGTAGTACAGGTTCAGATTCCGGGTTGAAATCTTTGTTTTGCTTTCCACGCTTAATCTCCTTTGCTGATTGAAATGGTCCGTCATATCCTACGCCCCTGCTTCCACATTAAACCGGCGGGACATGTATTTTGCCAGACCGTTGATTCCCAGTACAATGACCAGAAGGACCACGGCCACGCCAAAGGCTTCGTTATACTTTGCTTTCTGCATGAACAGGTAGAGCTGTATGGTAAGGGTGCCTCCTGATTCAAATATTTTTGAAAACAGGTTCTTTGGAAGGTAATAGCCGCTTCCTGCCGTGAACAGCAGGGCAGCTGACTCTCCCACAATCCTTCCGATAGCCAGAATTACACCTGTAAGGATTCCCGGCATGGCGCTGGGAAGCAGTATGGTCCGTATCATGTACCATTTTGTGGCCCCGATTCCAAGGGCTCCATGGCGGTAGCTGTCAGGCACGGTCTTAAGGGCTTCCTGGGTGGTTCTGGTTATGAGGGGCAGAATCATAATGGTCAGGGTCAGGGCTCCTGTAAGTATGGAATACCCCAGGCCCAGGGCATTTCCAAAAAACACCATTCCAAACAGGCCAAATATGATGGAAGGGATACCGGACAATGTCTCTGTGGTAAACTCAATCATGCGCACCACTTTTCCCGGCTTTGCATATTCGTTCAGATACACGGCGGAGCCAATGCCCAGAGGGGTGGCCATAAGCAGGGTGATGATTACAATATACAGTGTGTTTATAATATTTCCCAGGATTCCAAAAGTACCCTTTGTGGCGCTGGAGGCCGTGCTTAAAAATGCCCAGGTTACATGGGGAATTCCCCGGACAAACACATAGCCCATTATGCCTGCCAGAAGAAGGATGGAAAAACCAGCGCAGATGTAGATGACAACTGTAAGAAACATATCCAGGCCGCGTACACGCTTACCGTATATGCTGTCCCGGACAACAGACTCCTCATGGACCCGGACTGCAATATCATTTGTCATTCCTGTTTCCTCCCCTCTTTAAAATCCTGGTAAGGCTTACATTGATTATCATGATGAAGGCAAACAGGACCAGACCTATGGTAAAGAGCACCTGTCTGTGAAGCCCTGCCGCATACCCCATCTCCGACACAATGGCTGTTGTCAGGAAGCGGACGGAGTTAAAGGGAAGGGGCAGGTTTACGGAGCTTCCCGACACAAGGCTGATGGCCATGGCCTCGCCGATAGCCCTGCCTGTTCCCAGCACAACAGCTGTTATAATGCCGGATTTGGCAGCAGGCACAATTACCTGGAATATGGTCTGTATCTTTGTGGCGCCCAGGGCCAGGGAAGCGCTCTTTAGATGGGCCGGAACAGACCTGATGGCGGATTCGCTGATGTTGATGACAGTGGGGAGAATCATCAGGGCAAGTACCAGTACAGCTGATATCAGGTTGGCCCCGCCTGTAAACTGGTGGGTTTCAGACCCCTTAAACAGTATCAGCTCCAGTTTGTACATCAGAGGATTGAGAATCAGGATTCCCAGCAGGCCGTATATGACAGAGGGAATGCCGGCCAGAAGCTCCACCGCCGGACGGACCATGTCGCTGAGCCGTTTGGGAGCTACCTCTGCAAGGAATATGGCAGTCATAACGCCGATGGGAACACCAATCAGGATTGCCAGAAACGTTCCTGCAACAGAGGTCAGGATGACAAACAGTATACCGAAGCTGGGGGAAGCTGCGGCAGGCTGCCACAGGGTCCCGAACAGGATTTCCAGCAGCCCCACCTTAAACAGTGCCGGCGTACCGCTGATAAGCATATATAATGTGATGGAAGCAACAGCCAATACGGCGAAAAAGCCGCAGGCAGTAAAGATGCCCTGTGCAGCTTTTTCGACGGCGGACTTGCTGCCATGACAGGAACGTATGGAACATGTCTCCGCTCTCATGCAGGAAGTCTCCTTTCTCTATTCCGATTATTTGTCAACCGCAATCAGTCCAACAGACCTGACAATTTCTGCGCCTTCATCGGAGTAAACATAATCGAAGAGGGCCTTTACAAGGTCATTCTGCCCGCTAATATCTCCCTTGGTAGCCATTACGAACGGACGGCTCAGGAAATAGGTGCCTGCCTTGATGTTTTCCTCTGTGGGCTCGGCGCCTTCCAGCTTCACGGCCTTTACCGTGTCATCCAGTACATCCAGGGAAACATAGCCAATAGCGCCCGGGGTGGAGGCCACCTTTGCCATCACTGCGCCGGTGCTGTCCAGCTCGTTGCTGTATTTGCACATGTCTTCCAGCTTTAACAGTTCCTCAAATGCGCTTCTGGTGCCGGAACCGGACTCCCGTCCAACCACTACGATGGGCGCGTCATTTCCGCCCGCATCCTTCCAGTTGGTGATTTTTCCTTCATAGATATCAGACAGCTGCTGCCTGGTCAGGTCCTCCACTGCGTTGGCCGCATCAACCACCACTGCAATGCCGTCAATGGCTACAATATTCTCAGCCACACCGTCAGCCTTCTCCTCATCTTTTAAGTTCCTGGAAGAGTTGCCGATATCGGCTGTTCCGTTGCTGACAGCCTCCACGCCTGCGCCGGAGCCAACAAATTCAGCTGTCACCGTTACATTGGGATATTTCTCCATAAAGGATTCGCTCAGGGCGTTGGCAAACTTCTCCATGGAGGTGGAGCCCACCATGCTGATGGTGCCGCTTAAATCAGCTGAGGGAGTGCTGCCGTCCTTTTCCGCCTCTGCTGCTGTACCTTCTGTGCCGCCGGCAGCACCGGATGTACCCTCAGATGCCGGGACCGTCCCTGCTGTGGTTGCGGCAGCCGCTGTGCCTGCGGGCGCTGCGGTTGTCTCTGTGCCGGTACCGCCGCATCCGGCCAGTATGCCCATGGCCAGAACTGCCGTGCCTAACAGCGCTGTTACTTTCTTTCCACTCATTCTCATCATACATTTCCTCCTGAATCATTTCGTTTATTGTCATGTTTGTTCTTATCTTTTCTACAGTTTGGAGTATACATAAGATTTACATCCGGAGAAATCATGATATGGTATAGTTTCTGTAAAATGTGTGTAAAGCCGCAGCAGCCGTCCGCTAATCCTGCATGAATCATTAACGTGCATCCCCGGGCACGGCAACGCCAAAAGGCACCTGCCGCGTCAAAAACAGCAAGTGCCTTTTCCATTTAGTTTCATTCTATCCGCTTTTATTCTGTCCGCATCCTGTCTCAGCCTTTACAGACATCCTCCACAATGCGTTCCATCTCTCCCCACTTTTTCTCCATATCCGCCACCAGTCCGAACTGGGTACGGCAGCGGTCCAGGTTGTGCTTCTCCCTGGCTGTCTTAAAATAAGTGTCACCGGACAGATAATCCGCCAGGAACCGGATTCCGCATTCCAGGGTCATAAGCCTGGCCCCCTGAGGAAGCATCCTGACCTCGGCCTGGGTAAGGCTTCCCGCACATCCCTCCAGAAATCCCTTTGTGTATGTCTCAAAGAGAGAAAGGGACAGGGATACCTTGCTTAAATCCGTCTCATCCTCCTTCGCGGTATTGGCGCCAAAGCGGATGGAGTCTCCAAAATCAAAGATAGAAAGTCCCGGCATCACGGTATCCAGGTCAATGATGCAGATGGCCTGACCGGTCTTGTCATCAATCATGATATTGCTTAATTTGGTGTCATTATGGGTCACTCTCAGCGGAAGCTCCCCTCTGGCCAGCATATCCATGGCCAGCCCCATATCCTGCTCCCTGTCCATGACAAACTGAATCTCATCCCGGACCCCTGACGCCCGGCGGCAGATATCCTCTTCCACTGCCTTTGTAAATGCCCTGAACCTGCCCGGAGTGTCATGGAAACCCGGAATGGTCTCTGCCAGCTCCCTGGCAGGATAGTGGGACAGAAGCCTCTGGAAATGTCCGAAGGCCTTTCCGCTCTGGTAAAAATCTTCCGGCTTTTCCACCAGGTTATAGCAGGTGGCTCCCTCAATGAAGAGATACATCCTCCAGTAATTTCCCTGACTGTCCACATAGAATGGGGCTCCCTCTCCGGTCTTTATAAGGTTCAGCGTTTCCCGGTCCGGGTCCCCTCCGTTTTTAATGACCTCCTGCCTCAGGAAGGTGGTAACCCCCTCAATATTGTGCATAAGGGATACCGGGTCCCGGAAGATATCTGTATTCATCCTCTGAAGGATATAAGGATGGTTCTCACATATGAGGCGGAAGGTATCATTGATATGGCCGCTTCCATAGCGCTCGCAGCTTACCGCCGCACCATCTGTGGCAAAGGCCGCGGCTGCCTCCCTAAGTATATGTTTATCAATTTCTGCGCTCATTTTCCTTATTACTCCCAAAGTTTCTCCGGATATAATCCCTTATGCTTAAGGTCCTTAATGGCGTTTACCACTGTATCCTTATCCTCCTTATAGGTGACCCCGTACCAGCGGTCCACGCTTTTTAAGACAGTCACCTCCGCCAGACCTGCTTTGAGAAGTTCATCCACCACAAAGGGAAGAAAATACTCACACTTCATGGGATTTACAGGCAGGTTTTTATCCAGAAAGGCTCCAAATCTGTTTTCCAGCTCGCCCAGGATACTCTTTGTGAAGCCCCACATGTTCATGGAAACAATGGTGGATTCCGGAAGCTCTGTCCATGTGGCGCCGCCGTCCTCCGTATATTCAGCCTGATTCCCGTGTTTTTCAATTCTGGTCCGCTCACGGATATCCACCAGACGGCTGCCTGCATCGGTCCGGCACACCCCTCTTGCCACATATCCATTCTCTGTCAGGGTATTGTACAGTTTATAGCCCACCATGGTGTACTGGTACCGGTCCGTGTCCTCCACGGAGGCCAGCTGGTCATAAATCATACGGAAGGCTTCTTTGCCATAATAATCATCTGCATTGATTACCGCAAAGGGTCCGTCAATCAAATCCCTGCAGCAAAGGACTGCATGGCCTGTACCCCAGGGCTTCACCCTGCCCTCAGGCACCCCGTATCCTTCCGGAACCTTATCCAGTTCCTGGTAAACATAGGCCACATCCATATATTTGCTGACGCGGTTTCCAATGTGAATCTTAAAATCTTCCTCAATGGCTTTCTTGATAATGAATATGACCTTTTCAAATCCCGCTTCCCTGGCATCATATATGGAAAAATCAATGATGATATTCCCATAGGGGTCCACCGGGTCAATCTGCTTTAATCCTCCGTAACGGCTTCCCATTCCGGCCGCCATGATTACTAATACTGGTTTCTGAGACATGCTGTCCTTCCTCCTCACACAATACATTCTTATCCCTTTACACCGCCTCCGGTCACGCCTGCTAGAATCTTTTCTGACAGGAAGATATACAGGATGAAGGCGGGCAGGAATACAATCCAACAGCCACCGGCCGTACCTTGCCGGAGAAGCCTTAGGGGCGTTGCTTTGTCTGCCCATTTAATCAGCTCTTCCTTATAAAATCCGTGCCGCACTTCGGGCAATGCACACTTACCTTCCCGTGCCCCCTGGGTATCCGCACTTTTTGTCCGCATCCCGGACACTTAAAGACACGGTACTTCCGGCCTTCTGTAAAACGGAATTTAATTTTCCTGAAATACTCCGTTACATAGAACCGAAGACGCAGATATACCTGGTTTTCCTGGTAACGCTTTCCCACGTTCTTTGAAAACATCCGGGCATACAGGCAGATAATACCCGCCAGCTCCAGAAATCCCAGGAACGGGGACAATATCCTTACCCTGACAAAAGCATTTAAAAAAATCAGCACAAGCACAGCATACATAATGAACTGGCCCAGCTGGTCCATACCATATCGTCCTATCATGAAACGCTGGAATTTTTCCCTCAATTTATTCATCTTTAAACAATCCTTTCCCAATTATCCGGCCTGCCGCCAAGACGCTCCGCCGCAGCCGCGAATCATTCATCCGAGAGTAACTATAACCTAATTTTTGCGGGAAAGCAATGTACAGCCAGGGTTTTAATGATTATTTTATAAATACGGACAGAATGCCTCCTCCCAACAAAATATTTTGCCATCTTGACATTATATACCCTATCTTCTATAATCAAAATTGGTCTTAGGACCGCATTCCATGTTTTAGACATGATAAGAGAGAAAGGCGGCTAACTGAAATATGATTATTAAATGATTGAACAGCAGCAGATAATTTACACACTCCCTTCCCGGACTGTATAAAACCCGGGCGGATTTTGTGTGTCTTTGTCATTTCGTTCAGTCATTCAGGGAATCATATTCCATACGGCCGTATTTTTGCATACCGGGATGTATCTGTATATCCATATACATCCATTGCAGCGGACAGGCATGTCCCGGCAGGCGCACACGCAACGCCCTGACCTGTACATTCCCGTTCCTTCTGCGCTCTTGCAGGCCAGGTTTATTCCCTTCTGAACGAAGTGCGTTCAGGAGGGTTTTTTTTTATGTTATTAAATGCACTGAATATTAAAAAAGAATATGGAATCCAGACTGTGCTGGATATAGAAAAACTGGAAATCCGGGACGGGGACCGGATTGGCCTCATCGGACGCAACGGGGCGGGCAAATCCACCCTGTTAGGCGTTCTGTCCGGAAGGATTGCCTGCGACCAGGGCATTGTAAAACGAAATTGCGCCATTGCCGAGATTCTCCAGACCGGAGAGACAGAGGATGAACCTGAGGCCAGGCTTTTAAGCCGGTTAAAGCTCCGGGACAGCGCGGTGAAAAGCGGAGGCGAGAAAACCAGACGGGCCATTGGGGCCGCATTTTCCAGCCAGGCCCCCCTGCTCTTTGCCGATGAGCCCACCACCAACCTGGATATGGAAGGCGTGGAGCTGTTGGAAAAAATGATGGGCGGATACCGGGGCGCCATCCTGATGATATCCCATGACAGGACCCTTTTAGACCGGGTCTGCAATCAGATATGGGAGCTGGACAAAGGAGCCCTGCGGGTCTTTGACGGCAATTATTCGGATTGGGCGGCCCAGAAAGAACGGGAACTGGGTTTTCAGGAATTTGAATACCAGCAGTACCAGAAGGAAAAAAGGCGCCTGGAACGGGCTGCCGACGCCCTGCAGAGAAAGAGCCGGAAAATGGCAAAACCGCCCCGCCGCATGAGCAGCAGCGAATGGATGCTCTACAAGGGCGTGGCCGCTGTCCAGCAGGGTCATGTGCAGAGTAATAAATCTTCTGTTCTGAGCCGGCTGGAGCATCTGGATAAAAAGGAACGGCCGGATGAGCTGCCCCAGGTGTCCATGAAGCTGCCGGATGCAGGGCGGATACGGGCCAGAAATGCGGCCTCGGTCCGGCACCTTACCGTGCGCTACGGGGAACGCATGGTACTGAATGACGTGAGTCTGGAAATAGAAGCAGGCAGACGTACCTTCATCACCGGCAATAACGGGGCGGGAAAGTCCACCCTAATCAAGGCCCTGACTGACAGGGTCCCTGAAACCTTTATTACCTCCGAAGCAAGGGTCAGCTATTTTTCTCAGGACCTGGACACCCTGGACCCCCAAAAGACGGTGCTGGAAAATGTGGCTGAGGACGCCGCTTATCCCCGGCACATCTGCCGGGCCGTGCTGTCCAATCTCTATATGACAAAGGACGATATGTTCAAACCGGTCAGCGTATTATCCGGAGGCGAAAAGGTCAAGACAGCCCTGGCCAAGGTACTTGTCTCCGGCTGCAATTTTATGATTCTGGACGAACCCACCAACCATATGGACGTGTATACCATGGAGGGTCTGGAAAAACTGCTGGGAAGCTATGACGGGACACTGCTGGCCGTCAGCCACGACCGTACCTTCATAAGCCATACAGGGGACGTGGTCTGGCGTCTTGAAGGGGGAACCATACAAAAAGGAACCTTATAGCGTGTTTTTATGTTTCAGGAGATGCCAACCGTTATATTTTCTTGACAATAACGCTTTTCCATTATATGATAGGTTTACTATAATTATCCATATGGAGGAGAAGTATCATGAAAAAAAACGTATTGGGGATTCTACTGGCAGGCACCATGGGGGCCGCCCTTATAACAGGCTGCGGTTCCGGTTCTTCCGGCACTGCACAGTCCTCTGCCACGCAGCAGGCACAGGAATCATCCGCTGACTCCGGGCAGGCAGGGGACTCCGGACAGGCAGCGGACTCCGGGCAGGCAAAGGAAACAGAGGCCGCCGCTTCAAAAACCACGGACCTTCCCGGCCTGACCGGCCATACCCTGATGATTTACTGCGGGGCGGGCATGACCAAGCCCTTTCAGGAAATTGCCGACAGCTTTAAATCCGCCACGGGCTGCGTTATGAACGTAACCTACGCCAATGCCGGACAAATCCAGTCACAGATTACCACATCTGAGGAAGGCGACATGTTCATAGCCGGCTCCGCCGAGGAGTTAAAACCAGTGGAGTCCTATGTATCTGAGAGCAAGGCCCTGGTAAAACACATACCTGTCCTGGCAGTGCAAAGCGGCAACCCGAAAAACATTACCTCCCTGTCAAGTCTGGCTGGGGAAGGTATTGCCCTCATCATAGGCGATGTGGACTCCACTCCCATTGGAAAGATTGCAAAAAAAGCCCTGACCGACGCAGGCATCTTTGACAAGGTACAGATAGAAGCATCCACTACCACGGCGCCCCAGATGGCAACTGCCATTGCTGCGGGAGAGGCCGACGCAGCCATTATCTGGAAGGAGAACTGCGATGCAGCGGGCGTGGAAATCGTGGACAACAGCGGTTTGGAGGATTACATAAAAACTATCCCCGCAGCATCCCTGAGCTGTTCCGGGGACAATGAGGCCAGACAGGCATTTCTGGACTACTTAAATTCAGAGGATGCACAGGAAATCTGGATGAAGTATGGATATGAGATTGCAGAATAAACAAAAGAGGCACAGGGGAACAGACCTGTTCTCGGCCGTGACCATTGCAGTAGCGCTGCTGGTGATTCTTTTCATCGGCAGCGCCATCTGCGCTATTGCAGCCGGCGGAATTTCCTCCTTTGCAGGAACCATCCGTCAGAAGGAAGTGCTCTCCGCCCTGCGCCTCAGCGCGGTTACCGCCAGTCTGTCCACCCTGATTGTCATGGCTCTGGCTCTCCCCACTGCCTATGCCCTGACCCGGACCTCCATGCCCTTTAAGGAGCTGTCCGGTATTATCATTGAGCTGACCTTGTCCCTGCCCTACCTGCTTCTGGGACTCAGCCTGCTTATCATGTTTTCATCGCCTGCAGGCAAATGGCTGAAGGAACAGGGTTTTAAAGTGGTATTTGCTCCTGCGGGCATTGTCATGGCCCATATCCTGGTAAACCTTCCCTACGCCATCCGGCTCATCCGTACTGCCTTTGAGGCGTCTGACCAGCGGATGGAATTCATTGCCCGGACCCTGGGAGCTTCCCCCTGGAAATGCTTCCTGACCATCCTCCTTCCCCTCTGCCGCAGAAGCCTTGTCAGTACCTTCATCCTGACCTGGTCAAGGGCCCTGGGGGAATTCGGCGCCACCCTTATGCTGGTGGGAATCACCCGGTTTAAGACGGAAACCCTGCCCGGCAGCATTTACCTGAGCATATCCACCGGCGACAACCAGGCAGCCATGGCAACAGCCATGCTGATGCTGATGATTTCCGGGCTGACCCTCTTTCTCTCCCGTCTGCTCAACAGTCCTGCGGACAGGAGCAAAAGGCAGGTGTACATACGATGAATGAAATAGTTATCAACAATTTTTCCGTGAAAAGAGGCAGTTTTACACTATCCCCCATCTCCCTAACCATCCAGAAGGGGGAAATCTTTGCCATCCTGGGCCGCACGGGTTCAGGTAAGACCGTACTGCTGGAAGCCATCAGCGGCATGTTTCCCGGCAGTACCGGCAGTATTCTATATGACGGAGTCAACATACGGGACATACCGCCCGGCCAGAGGAAGCTGGGCCTTGTATATCAGGACTACGGCCTGTTTCCCCATATGAAAGTAAGAGAAAATATTGGCTACGGGCTGAAGATGCACGGATTTTCAAAACAAGAGCAGGAGCGCCGCGTACAGGAGCTTATGGAAATGCTGTCCATCTCCCATATAAAGGACCAGTACCCCGGTACCCTGAGCGGTGGCGAGAGCCAGAGGACAGCCCTGGCGAGAGCTCTGGCACTGGCTCCCCAGGTTCTTTTATTAGACGAGCCATTTTCAGCCCTGGACCCGGCCACCCGCCGTTCCCTGTATCAGGAACTGCGCCGGATTCACCGGCATTTTGGCTGCACCATCATCTTCGTGACCCATGATTTCCTGGAAGCCCGGACCCTTGCAGGCCGTGCAGCCATCCTTTTGGAAGGGGAGCTGAAAACAGTCACCGACACCTCACGTCTCATGGACGGTCATTTTACCGATGAGGTGGAACGGTTTCTGGGAAGGAATCCGTGATATTGGATGCGGAGTACGGAGCATGGGTACAAATTAATTCTGCGCCCAAGCGCAAGAAAGAAAAGAGGATTATCACAATGACACATATCAATGATGCGCCGTCATTTTACAGAGAATTAAAATCACGTTTCAGGGAGCTGCTGACAAAAGAAGGGATTCTGGGCCAGCAGGTGGTAATCAATACCAAATCCCTTACGCCTGAGGAAGCCATTGGGATTACCGGGCGAAGGGATTTTCCCATCATAACCGGAAAGGACGTGATGGTCCAGGCAGAATGCATGGGCTCCCTGGGACAGGCATTCACCGACGCCCCATCTGCCTTTTGCGGTACGTTGGAAGAAATATGCTCCCTGGACCTGACAGAGGACCCCCACAGCCGCGGATTATTCATAGCTGCCCTGAATGCCGTCATGAAACACCTGGGCAGGGCGGACTGCACGGTCCACTGCCGCAATCAAGGACCGGAATCCTGCGCCATGGATGTGGTCCGGTATATTGCCGGGCGCTGCGGCCGCCCAAACATTGCGCTGATAGGCTACCAGCCCGCCATGCTGGAACAGCTTGCAAAGGAATACCAGGTAAGGGCGGTTGACTTAAGCCCTGCCAATATCGGCCAGGAACGCTTCGGAGTCCTCATTGAGGACGGACGCATCCCAGAGGTAAGCCAGGACCTGTGCCGTAGAGCGGACCTGATTCTGTGCACAGGAAGTACGGTCTGCAACGGTTCCATCGTGAACTTCCTTCCATATAAGGACAAAATCCTGTTCTACGGCACCACCCTGGCCGGGGCAGCCCCTCTTATGGACCTGCCCAGACTCTGCTTTGCCGACCGGTATCAGGACCTGCCGTAATCCCCTGTAACAGCCTGGCCAAAGCGGCTCCGGTACTCCTGGAGCAGGAACACATTTTTATAAATTTGCGGTCCTTCTTGCAAAATACATCCGCCTGATGCTATAGTATAGAAAGATTTCATCAGAACGATTACAGATTGAAGGAGGACTACCATGGCATCACTGCCAAGGATTGGCGAAACCATAAGCGGTTTCACTGTCACTGAACTTGGGACTATACACATGCTGGGCACCAGGACCGTTCTGTTTAACCACGAAACAAGCGGCGCCCAGCTTTTATATATTCAAAACGATGACCGGGAACTGGGTTTTAACCTGATTTACCGGACGCCGCAGATGGATGAGCTGGACAATTCCCATATACTGGAACATCTTATTTTGTCATCCTGCAAAAAGTATCCCAGCAGGGATATTTTCTTTGATATGGACAGCAAAAGCTATACCACCTTTATGAACGGCCTTACGGACAATACCTTTACCTGTTACCCGGTGTGCAGCCAGAGCCAGGAACAGCTTCTAAAACTGATGGATGTATTCCTGTGCTGCATGGAGGAACCGGATGCCCTGAAGGACAGGAATTTTTACCTGAGGGAGGCCATACGGTATGAGCTCTCATCTGCCGGCGGTCCCCTGGCCATGCAGGGCACGGTGCTCAGCGAGGACTGGGGCCATCTGACCGATATCCTGGAAAATGCAGACAGCGCCATGTCCCATACCCTGTATGAGGGAGGACGCACTGCCAATCTGCTGGGGCGGGCACACCTTCATTACAGGGAACTGTCCTACGAACAGGCCAGGGAAACCTTTGGACGATGCTACAGCTACGCCAACTGCCTGATAACCTTATATGGGAATCTGGATTACAGGGCCGTGTTACATTTTCTGGACAGAGAACACCTGTCTAAAGTCCTCTCAAAAGGCAGCAGCCTTCTTGGGGAATTTGGGGAACCGGTGAAACCGGGTTTCCGGACCTGTACGGCGCAGAGTCCCGCTTATCAGGGCAGTCCCTCGGAACACGCCTCTGTGGTGGATTATGGCATCGACCTGTCCGGCTGCACAAGAGAAGAGCTGATATACTGGGACCTTTTTGCAGATATTCTGGATAACGACACCTCTCCCTGGCACAGGCATGCAAGGGAAATGGGACTCAACCATGTAATGGAGGTTTATCTGGACATTCTGCTTCCCCACCCCTCCTTAAAGTTCCGCCTGCGCAACGGGGATTCCTGTTTGAAGGAAGTGTTTTTGGATTCCATAAGGAAAGCCCTTGAAGATATCAGCCGGGACGGCCTGTCCTCCAGACTGTACCAGGCTTCCATGAAGGAAAACCGTCTCTCTGACGCCCTTACCCGCGAGGCCCCCCATCTGGGCTTTAATCTGTCTGAAGAAATCGGACGTTTCTGGAGCACCACGGGCCGGACTGATTATTTCCAGCTCTATGAGGATGCCTTCCGGCGCTTTGAAACAGACCCGGACCAGACCATCATAAAGAAGCTGGCTGCTTCTGCCCTTCATCCCGCAGCCAGCGCCCTGGTGGTAACCGTGCCTGTACCCGGTCTGGCTGAGCAGCTGGAGGAGGAAAAGGAACAGTATCTCAGGGAAAAGCTGGATTCCATGACTGCCGCTGAACGGGAACAGCTGATAAATGAGACAGACGCCTTCCGCCTCTGGAACTCCATGGAACGGAGCAACATGGATTTTCTCATACAGCCAAAGGAACTTCCTGAGCCGGCAAACCCATGCCCGTTCACCAAACGTCAGCACGGGACCATCACATGCTACACCTCTCCCGCCCCCTCCCCGGGCGTGGGCAGTTACCAGCTCTATTTTGACATCAGCCGGATTGGTAAGGAGGACCTTAACTACCTTACGCTCTATCAGATGCTTCTGACGGAACTGGACACAAAACGCTTCACGGTGGAACAGCAGAAAAACCTGGAACAGGAATATCTTCACGACTGTACCTTTGATGAACTGTTTCCCGAACATAACGCCGGTCCCTTAAGCCATCCCATGATGAGCGTATTCTGGTACGGACTGACCGGCGATTTTGAAAAGGGACTGGATTTTCTCCTGGATGTAATGGGCGGAGGAGATTACAGTGACACGGACACCATTATACAGGTACTGGAAAAATATCTGCCTGACTATGACCTGTCCAAGGCGGACAATGCCTCTGCCCTGGCCTTCAGCCTGGCCGAGGGCTATATGAGGCAGGACTGCAGATTCCGCAATATGTTAAACAGCCAGGAAAATTATTATTTTCTGAAGGATGTGCTGAGACGGCTGAAGGAAGAGCCTGACTTTGGAACCGCAGCCGCAGCCAGGCTTGGCAGCATTGCCCGTACCATATTGAACCGTGACGGCCTGGTATTCCTGGCAGCTGCTTCACCGGATGTATTGGGAAATGTGGAGCAGGCCGCTGTGGAGATACTTGGAAGGCTTCCGGCTTTTCAGGATAGATACAGCGCCCCTGCGCCATCCATCTGGCTCCCGGACCAAAAACAAAGGCTGGCCGTGTGCGTGGAAGCCTCCTGCCAGGAGACGCGCCTCATAGGTGATTTTTATGGAAACACCTGCTTTAAAGGGCGTTATCTCCCCTTTCTCATGGCTGCGGCGGACAAATATTTAAAACCTGCTGTCCGGTACCAGGGCGGGGCTTATGACAGCGGCATTGATTTCTATATCCCTACCGGCTATTTCTCCCTGTGGAGCACCGCGGACCCTGAGGTCAGAAGCACGCTGGAGCTCTTCCTGGCAACCGGCGCCCGGCTCATGGAACTGCCGCTGACGGATGAAGAACTGGACGGCTATATCCTGAACACCTATGCCCAGGCGCTTCCGCCCTCAGGAACCTTGAGCACCCGTATGCGGCACATGCGAAGGGACATGGTGAACATAGATTCCCGCAAAATAAATGAGATGATTTCAGACATCAGGAACGCTGCCCTCAGCCACCAGCAGGAGGCTGCCCGGGTCATTGACGGAATATTGCGGCGCGGGGCCATTGTCACCGTGGGGAATGGAAAATGTATCATGAGGGATAAGGATGTGTTTGACCAGGTTCTGGTTTATCATACGGATGAGGTTTAAATGGACTGACCGGGATAAACCGGCCGTGCGGACAGAAAGAAAGCCCCGGAGTTTTTCCGCCTCCGGGGCTTTCCTTTTATATCATGGATTCCATCTTCATCCAATCCCGCCATACACAATTCCCAGTATAAACACCACCACGGCCAGGGGCACATAGACATACCTGGCCAGAGGTCCGAAGAATCCGCTTAAAGGCTTTTTCCGCCCTTCCTCCAGTTCCTTCCTGATTTCCTTATAGCCCAGAATATAATAGATGGACACAGCTCCCAGCACAGCGCCGAAGGGAACCACAATGATGGTGATAAAGTCCATCCATGACCCTACCTTGGGCTCTGACTCCAGGAAAATGCCCACCAGCAGGGCTATGCCGCTGCACAGGGCCACGGCTGCTTTTCTGGAAAGCTTAAACCGGGTCTGCCATGACTCGCTGACCGCCTCAAACATATTAATCAGGCTGGTAATGCCTGCAAAGGCCACGGACAGAAAAAATATAACTGCAAAGAGCCTTCCCATGGGCATCTGCCGGAATATGCCCGGCAGGGTAATGAACATAAGAGGCGGACCAGCGTTGGGCTCAATGCCGAATGCAAACACAGCCGGCATAATGGCCAGAGCAGCCATCATGGCAGCCACCGTATCAAAAAACGCGGTCCGGATGGATGCCTTTGGTATATCCTCCGACTTGGCCAGATAGGTTCCGTAAACAATCATTCCTGAACCTGTGATGGACAGTGAAAAAAATGCCTGTCCCATGGCCATAACCCAGGTATCCACCTTTAACAAATCGCTCCAGTCCGGAGCAAAGAGGAATTTATATCCTTCTGCCGCCCCCGGCAGAAAAGCTACCCGCACAGCCAGTATGGCGAACAATACAAAGAAGGAGGGCATCAGGACCTTATTGATTTTCTCGATTCCCTTGGTAGCCCCAAACATAAGGATGCCGGCAGCTGTCACAACCACCAGCACATGCCAGGGAAGACTGCCGAACTCGCCTGTGGCCTGGCTGAAATAGACCGCTGCATCTGTTGTGAGGATAGCCCCTGTGACGGAACCGGCCAATGCTCTTACCACCCATCCTACGATGATGGCATATCCGATGGCAATACCCAGGGAACCCAGCAGAGGAATCCATGCCAGGAAATATCCCAGCTTACCTCTGCCTATCTTTTCCCAGCAGTATTCATAAGCTCCCAGGGTGCCGGTCCTGGCCCGGCGCCCTATGGCAAACTCTGCCGAAAGCCCTACCAGGCCGAATAATACAATGAATAAAATATAGGGCACCAGAAACGCGCCGCCGCCGTATTGTCCCACACGGTACGGGAACATCCAGATATTGCCCATTCCCACTGCGGAACCCACACAGGCCAGCACAAATCCCAGGCTGCTTCCAAAGCCGCCGTTCTGGTGCACGGCTGCCGGTGAGGAATCCGTTTTTTTCTGCTTGCTCATAACTTCTCCTTTATGGTGTATGTTTCAACGGCCTGCACGTCCTGTGAGGAAGGAAAACAGGACAGTCCAAAAGCCATCTTTACTATACTACCCCAATAACACCATTTAGTCAAAGCTTTAAAGCAAAAAAGTGACAATTGTTAAAACCCATCAACCACATCATAACTGCTTCCGTTCCACAAAGCCGGCCGCACCTGCCTGGTTTTAAGCTGCTCCACAAAATCGTTCAGCCGGTCCACCTTCTCCGGCAGCCAGGTAACATACTTTCCAATCTGGCCCGTGGTGTGGGCGTCGCTGGCTCCGATAGCCTTAAGCCCTAACTCCCGGCAGTATGAAAGAGCTGTTCGGTTGGCTTCCAGGGTCGTGCTGCCGTTGAGCACCTCCACCCCGTGAAGCCCTGTGACCGCGCGGAGATTCTCCTCCAGCCCCCGGTTATTGTTCCTGAAGGGATGGCAGGAGACACAGAAACCGCCGGATTTATTGACATGGTCAATGAAATCCTGGGCATCCACCCGGCGGTCCGGATACTGTTCAATTCCCCATGCCGTGATATCGCCCTGGAGGGAAAAGAATTCTATACCCACGAAAATGGGAAAACCGGTTCTGTCCGAATATTCTGCGGCATATTCCCTGAGCCCCATGCTGTCATGGTCCGTGATGCAGACAGCGTCCAGTCCCCTGCCCCGGGCTATGGTCACGATTTCCTCCAGACTGATTCGGCTGTCCGATGAATAAGTACACTCATGAAGATGCATGTCAACCAGCATTTTGATTTCTCCTATCTCTTGATGATTTTAAGCAGCCTGCCGTCCTCTGTCCATACCAGGCTTTCCAGGTCCATGAATTCAGCTACAAAGGCGCTGGCTGGACGGCGGCAAAGGTCCAGGGGCGCATCATTCTGGACCAGCTGTCCCTGGTCCATGATTGCAATGCGGTCCGCCAGGATAATGGCCTCCTCCTGGTCGTGGGTAACAAACACCATGGTCAGTCCCAGGTCCTTCTGAAGCCGTTTAAGTTCATGGCGCATTTTGTTGCGCAGGGCCGCATCCAGGTTGCAGAAGGGTTCGTCCAAAAGGCACAGCTTCGGCTCCACAATCAGCGCCCTGGCAAGCGCCACCCTCTGCTGCTGTCCTCCGCTGATTTCCTGTATATAGGCTGAGGCATAATCTGAAAGACCTACCATTTCAAGATAATGCATTCCCTTCTGCCGGGCCTGTTCCCGCTTTACTCCCCGGAATTTCAGGCCGTAAACCACATTCTGGAGCACTGTCATGTGGGGAAACAGGCCGTAGGACTGGAATACGGTTGTAACCGGCCGCTGTTCCGGAGGGATATGGGTGACATCCTCGCCATCCAGCCGCACGGCTCCGCTGTCCGGCGTCAGGAAACCGCCTATCATGTTAAGGGTCGTGGTCTTCCCGCATCCGGAGGCACCAAGGATGCAGAGCAGCTGGCCCTGTTCCAGGGTAAGGGACAGGTCCCGCACCACTTCCCTGCCGTCAAAGTGTTTTTTCAAATGGTCCAGTTCAAGATACACGTCGCTTACCTGCCTTCCATGTTATAAAATAAGCCAGCCCTTCCACTGCCAGCACTACCAGTATGATGCTGGTGGCAATCAGGGAGGCCAGGGCGTAATCCCCTGTGTATACCGCATCAAAGAGTTTGAACACTGCCAGCTTCCGTCCAGGGTCAATGAGGAACAGGATTGCTCCGGCCGTGGTCATGCTGCTGGAAAAGTTATAGACAAAACAGCTGAGAAAGGCTGGTCTCAGTCCGGGAAGTATTACGGTTTTCAGCACTGAGAACTGTCCTCCCCCCAGGTCCCGCACTGCTTTTTCCTGAGCCCTTGGCACCTGGGTCAGGGTAGCCGCGCAAATCTTTGTGGCTGTGGGAAGCTGTTTGAACAGCATATTGGAAATAACAATCAGGGCTGTACCGGTCAGCTTTAAGGGCGGTGAATGAAATGCCAGGATATAACCGATTCCAAAGCAGGTTCCCGGCAGCATATAGGGCAGGGTGACCAGACAATCAAAAAAATTCCTGCCCGGAATCCGCCTGCGTTCCATGTAATAGGCGAACAGCATGGCGAAAAGGGTCCCTGCCAGGGATACAATCAAAGCATATGTCACGCTCCGCCCCATGGTCCCCAGGTCAAAACGGACCAGCTGTTCCAGATACCGGGCGGTAAAGGAGTACACCCCCCTGGTGCTTTTCAGGAAGCCTGATATAAATATGCATCCGTACTGCAGCGCCATCATCAGAAAAAAGACCAGGCTTCCCAGGTTGGCCAGATTTCCTGCCAATCCGCATTTTCCCAGTGAAAGGGCCAGGGGTTCCTGCCTCCCCCTGCTGCCCTCTGTCAGCATATCCGAACGCTTCATCAGCTTACGGTAAATAAAAAATGCAGCGATAGACGGAAGCATCAGGACCATGTTCATGGCAGACGCCTTCTCCAGGTTGGAGTATCCCACCAGCTGAAGATATATCTCCGAAGCAATGGTGCTGAACCGCCCGCCGATAATGACCGGAGTCCCAAAATCCGCCAGGGAGCGGACAAAGGAGAGAAGCAGGGCCACCCATATACCCGGCCGTATAAGCGGCAGCACAATGTCTCCCAAAATGGCTTTAGGGCTGGCCCCCAGGTCCCTGGCGGCCCGGATGCTGTCCCCGTCCAGCTTGGTCAGAATTCCCCCCAGGAACAGGGCGTTTAACGGTACAAAGGAAAGGCTCTGCATCAGGATGACGCCCCAGCAGTTATAGGGGTCCCAGCCCAGCCCCAGCAGCCGGTACGTAATCCACCCACGGCGTCCATAGAGCTGGATATAGGCCAGGGAGGATACAAAGGGCGGGGAAACCATGGTAATCAGCAGAAGCGCCATACAGAACAGCCTGACAGCTCCCCTTCTGGTTGCTAAAAACAGGGCTGCCGCCGTGGAAAAAGCAGTACAGAGAAGGGATGCGCATACGCCCACGAACACGCTGTTCCAAAGGTTTCCCCTGTATTGGTTCCAGACAGCGGCATATGCATCATAGCTTAAGGATTTCCCGTCCCACAGACTTCTAATCAGAATACAGAGCATGGGCCAGAATACGAACAGGAATACACCGGACAGCAGGAAAGCCAGCAGCAGCTTATCCGCCCCGTATCCTGCAATGCCAAAAAGGACATCTTTCGATGCCCTTTTGCCATACATGTCTCCATGTATATTCCTGTTTGTATTTCCATTCATGCTTTCATGAGTGTTTCCAAACTTATTCATCTGCTGCCTTATCTCCCATCAGCGCCTCAAAGTGCTCCAGGATTTCCGTACGCTTTTCACCGAACAGGGACAGGTCCTCCTTCATCAGCATACCTGTGTCATATCCCAGGTCCAGTCCTTCCAGGGATGGCTTAATGGTCTTCACGCTGTTCTTCTGGTCAATCTCCGCCAGCATCTGAAGATTCTCATCGCTGCTGAACAGCCACTCTATAAAATACCTGGCTGCGTCTGCATTCTCGGCATTCTTAAATGCAGCCACTCCCTCGGGAACCCACGGAATGCCATCTGCCGGGTAAACGATGGACACATCATACTCATCTAACAGGGACTCAATGGTGCCGTCAATATATGTGATGCCAATGGCATATTCATCTGTGGTCACCTTATTCTTGGGGTCGGAACCGCGTTTTGCATAATATGCAATGTTCTTATTCAGTCCTTCCAAATAAGACCAGCCGCCTTCTTCTCCCTTAGCCTGCAGCAGGGCGTTGACCACTGCATAGTTGGTACCTGATACAGCCGGGTTGGACATGATGATTTCGCCTGCATATTCTTCCTTCAATAAATCATCCCAGCTGGCAGGAGCCTCCAGATTCAGCTCCTCCATGAGGCCGTCATTGAGCAGAAAACCTACAATGGTAATTCCCTTGGAATACCAATAGCCTTCTGAATCCTTGAACTCATCCGCCAGGCCGGCTGATGCGTCAAAGGTAACCTGCTCTAACAGCCCGTCATCCTTTGCGCTCATGAACGCGTCAATACCGCCTCCAAACCATAAATCGGCGGATGGTGTTCCGCCCTCTGCGCGGAGCTTGGAAAGCACCTCGCCGGAAGACATGGACAGCAGTTCTACCTTAACACCTGTATCCTCCGTGAACTTGTCAAACAGGGTTACGTAATTCTCACTGGTGGCAACCACCTTCATGGTACCGGTAAGAGCCGGAGCCTCTGCCTTTGTCTCCTCCTGGCTTTCAGTCTCTGTCTCTGTGGCTGTTTCCTCAGTCTGGGCCTCGGCAGAAGCCGCTGCGCTGGTATTATTGCTGGTATTATTGCTGGTATTATTGCTGCCGCAGGCTGCCAGGGCCGGTACCATGGACAATGCCGTTAGCAGGGCAATCATTTTCTTTCTCATCTGTGTTCGTATCCTTTCTCTCATAACCGTATTTTGCATCACAGTCCTTTATCCTCCTCTTAAGGACAGTAATTACCATTATTGAATTATAATAAGCAGCTGTCTCTAAGTCAATATGAATACTGTTTGCATAGAAAAAAACGAACAGATGAGAAATCAGATAGAAAAAATCTATTCAAGGGTTCCGGCTGCCAGTCTCCGCCCAAATCATTCCCGGTATCATTTTACAAAAAGGAATGGACGGTGCCAGGGCATTGTGATAGAATAAACGAGGTTATTTTCCCGGCATATGGCCGGGATTTTTAATGGATATAACGGAGGGATTTTGAGAATGGAACATAAAAGGAGTCAATGGGCCAGCAACATAGGATTTATACTGGCTGCCGCGGGAAGCGCTGTGGGACTGGGGAATATATGGAAATTCCCGGGAAAGGTGGCCGCAGGAGGAGGCGGGGCGTTTTTAATCTGCTATGCCCTGATTGTTCTGCTGGTAGGATTTCCGGTCATGCTGGCAGAGCTCTCCATCGGACGCAGCACCCAGAAAAACGTAGTGGGCGCGTTCCGCCGGCTGAACCCGCGCTGGAGCTTTGCCGGGGGCATCGGCGTCCTGACCCTGTTTGTAATTATGTCCTACTACAGTGTGGTGGGAGGATGGGTGATGAAATACATTGCAGTGTATCTGACCGGAGCTGATTTCAGCGCCTTTGGAAATGACAGCAGCAGATTTTCCGCCTACTTTGCGGATTTCATATCCCGGCCGGGAGAGCCCCTCATATGGGGCGCTGCCTTCCTGCTTCTGTGCATCTACGTGGTTGTACGGGGCGTGTCAGAAGGAATTGAACGGGTCAGCAAATTTTTAATGCCCGGCCTGTTCGTACTGCTGACCGGCATCGTCATCTATGCAATGACCCTGGACGGGGCTGCTGAAGGTCTTAAGTATATGCTGGCCGTGGACCCGGCATTCTTTTCCCTCAGCGTGGGAATGGGCATTATGGTGACTTACGGCTCCTATGTGCCCAGGACAGAAAACCTGTCCAAAAGCGCGGGCTGCATCTGCATTCTGGACAGCCTTGTGGCACTGCTGTCCGGATTAGCCATCGTACCGGTGGTCTATATCACGGCCGGACCCGAAGCCATGGGAATGGGAGGCGGCTTTGCCTTCATGGCTCTTCCGGAGGTATTCAGCCGGCTGCCCGGCGGCGTGTTCTTTGGCTTTGCCTTCTTCCTGCTGCTGTTTGTGGCTGCCCTGACCAGCGCCATCAGCATCCTTGAGAGCTGCATCGCATGGCTTACGGAGGAATTTGGACTGTCCAGGCTGAAAGCCACCCTGCTTCTTGTGATTCCCATGTCACTTTTAAGCGCAGGCTATTCACTGTCGCAGGGGGCCATGGACATAAACCTGCCCTGGTTTGATTTCACCAACGGCGTACAGTATCTTCCCATGAATGCTGTCATGGAAAAATTCACTGACAATCTGATGATTCCCCTGGGAGCCCTGTGCTTCTGCCTGTTTGTGGGATGGGTATGGGGAACGGACAATGCCTCTGGGGAAATTGAAGCCTCGGGCCACAGCCTGGCCTGGAAACGGCTGTGGGCCTTTCTGGTGAAATTCCTGGCTCCGGCGGTTATTGTGGTCATCTTATATTTTACGGTTGGACGCGGGCAGGGCCTGTCCTAAAGGGCCGGCCCCGCATATCATGAATCAATGGTTCCGGCATCTGTTTTTCCGGAACCTGTATTTTTTTCTTCCCGGTCTTCGTCAGCACGGTCTGTCCCGGCCTGCAGATTATCCGCCTCCCGGTTTTCCTCCAGCGCATCCATGCTCTCTTTAAGACTCTTTCCCTGGCTGTCTCCAAGCTCCGCAGCCTGGTCCCGCAGAGACGCAATCTCCATTTCCTTTCTCTTTATGGCCCTGGTCTCATTGTCAATCATATCCGCCACATTGGCGCCCCCCATGCCCTTGCTGACCAGGGCATCCACATGGACGCCGCTCTGGCTGGCTTCCGCTTCCTTCACATGCATCTCACCTTCAATCCGGTCCTTTACGGATGCTATCCTCTCAGCATTTCTGATGCCGTCCGATACATTGGCAAGGCTGCTTAAACGCTCTGCTTCCCGCTGGTCCTCCGTCTTATTGGGGTCAGGCTTTCCGGATTTTTTTTTGTCATCCTGTTCCACACACGCCTTGGCCTGCTGGGCATACAGTCCGGCTATCTGTTTGTCCAGGTCCGCCAGCTGCTTCCCGTAATTTTTCAGCTGGTCCTTGATATCATCCACCTTGCCGCCGTTTTTCAAGGTACTCTCTACCAGGTCATTCTTTCTGTCAATAATGGCCTGCTTCTGCTTTGTCAGATTCTCTATCATACTCATAAACTTTCCCTGAGGCGAGAACGTGGCCCTGTCACTGCGCCCTGTTCCGGCTGCTTTTCTGGTTCCGGCCTTATTTTTTGCAAAGGAGGCGTTTACCCTTGCCGCATTGATGATGGTGTTTTTAGGCTGAACTGAATTAAAATTAATTCTCATAGTCTTTCCTCCCGCTGGGATTTTTTGTTCCTTTCTATGTTATCGTACGGTTGCTGTTAAAGTTTACAGTGCCGGAATATAAATAAAATGGAGGCCTCTGTCAGAACATACTTTATCAAATAAAAAGAGGAAGGCTGTCAACCTGCATCTGCTGACATCCTTCCTCTTACTAATTCCTCTGTATGCCTATATCCTGTCCACACTCACTTTAACAACCACTTTTCTTACCTTCCCCGGATGCTCTACCATACAGCCGGGCCGGTGGATATCACTGGGAAAAAATATATTATAACAGCCTTTGGTTGCAATCAGGAAACTCTCGTCACCTACAGCTTCATAGAAGTAAATATCACTCTCATCTTTTCCTTCTGTAATAGCCAGGTCTCCAAGGTCCGGCGCAAAGCCCAGCATCTCCCTCCCCTTTGCCACAAACTGAACATCCACATATTTCTTATGTATTTCAGGTTTTTTATCATTGGAAGGACAGGTTGTTATATCCATCACCATTGCATAGATGTCCTTTCCGTCTATTGCATATGTCCCTGGCTCCATCTGTGTAAAATCCCTGCCCATAAGATATTCCAATGCCCTTTGGATTCCCTCTGGATATTTTCCCAAATCCTCATTGGTATAAATAGATGAAGATATCATACAGCCACCTCTTTCTACACTGTCTCAAAATGCTGTTTTAACGGCACATAAACATCTTTTCTCAAACCGGATAAAAGCATCTTAAAATTTGTGACATCGTTTCTCAGCGTCATGACCCGTACACCGTTTTCCGCCATTTCAATTGCTCTCTCCAGGTTAGGAGGCGCGATGGGACCCATTAAGGGAATGCTTTTTTCCTTGGCCTTTTTAAATAAGAGTTCAAAACGGCTTTTTACCTGGGGATTATCAAAATTATATGTCTCTTTAATTCCTAATCCAAGAGCTAAATCAGATGGCCCTAACTGTACCCCGCCCAAACCTTCCACATTCAGTATCTCATCAATATTATCAAAAAATTCCGGGTCCTCTGCCAACGGTATTACCAGTGTTTCATGGTTGCATTTCTCAACATATTGTCCAAAATCAAAATCCGGATAGCAGCCATAACCCGCGCTTCTGCAATCTGTGGCTGACCCTCTCACCCCATAAGGAGGAAACCTCACAGCCTGTATCATCTTTTTAGCGTCCTCAGCAGTGCGGCAATGAGGCACCACTACTGCGTCTGCTCCGAATTCCGCTGTTGTACGTATCAGCACCTCATCGTTATATTTAACACGGACACACGTCCCCATTCCGCTCTCATTTGCAGCAATTATCAAAGCCTGAAGCTCTCTGTCAATGGTCACCGGTGTATGTTCCATGTCAATGAACACAAAGTCGAATCCAGAATATCCTATCATCTGAACCACAATAGGGCTTCCTGTAAATATTCCCATACCCACTGCCAGCTTACCCTCATCCAGTATTTTCTTAATTTTGTTCTCTCTCATACTTATTCTCCTTATTTTATTTGTGCTTATATTACACATTTCTCTATTCTCAGTACACCGTTTTAGTATTTCAGAAATATTTTCGGAAGAATCAAAACCACATCGGGAATGTATGTAATGACAAGCAAAAATGCAATCATAACCCCAATCATGGGAAGTATCTCCTTTATAATGTCCTTGAGCGGTGTATCAGAGATGGCCGATGTAACAAACAGCAACGGGCCATAAGGCGGGGTCACCATCCCTATCATCATATTAATTACAAACATGACGCCAAAATGCACCGAATCTATACCAAAACTTTGAACCAGCGGATAAATCATAGGGATAAATACCAGTGTTATTGTGTTATTGTCAAATATCATGCCCAGTATCAGGAACATAATATTGCATATCAACAGGAAAACATACCTGTTATCTGTAATTCCCATAATGAATCCGCCTAACAAGGTGGGGATGCGTTCCAGTGTGGATATATAAACAATAACGGACGCACAGCCCACAGTTATGGAAACAGTGCCCACGGTTCTTGCTGTTTCTAACAATATTTTTTTTAAAGATTCCCAGTTCAGCATCCTATATACCAGTACGGAAACAATCAACGCATACGCTCCTGCCACTGCTCCTGCCTCCGTAGGTGTTACCGCCCCTCCATAGATACCACCTAACAGAATAACCGGAGTCAGAAGTGCGGGAATTGCCTTAAAGGTATAGGTCAGGAACAAAGGAATGGTATATTTTGTTCCATAAGGATACTTTCTTTTGTAAGACACTATCAGACAGTACGCTCCCAGAAATACTGCAAGCATTACACCTGGCAGCATCCCTCCCATAAACAGTGCTCCTACAGATGCCCCTGTAAGGGACGAGTACAGCAGCATGGTCATGCTGGGCGGAAAGATAGGGCCGATTGTGGCCGAGGCTGCCGTAATAGCACAGCTGAATCCATCATCATATCCCTGACGTTTCATCTCCGCAATTTCCATAATGCCGACGCCGGAGGCATCTGCCATGGCCGACCCTGTCATACCCGAGAATATCAGGGATACCAATACATTTACCTGGGCCATGCCGCCGCGCATCCTTCCCACAATGCCATCTGAAAAGCGGAATATCATATCTGATATCTTGCCTGTATTCATCACATTAGCTGTGAATACAAACAAGGGAATTGCTATGATGACATAATTGTTCCAATACGCCTCGCATATGCAGTTCGGTATTACTCCAAGATTCCCACCTGTAGCCAGCATATAGATTACACCAACAGAGAGCATCCCCAATGCAATGGGCATCCCTGTAAGAAAAATCATGGCAAATGCTGCTAAAAATACAACAATTCCAATATTCATACCATGTTCCCTCCTCTCCTACCTTTTTTGTCTCTTCATGAGCCATTTCCTCACATCCCTATACACATCCGCAAAGGAATAACACATTACGCCAAAAGTCAGGATAATGATTGGAAAAAAGTAAAACTTCACAGGTATTTTCAAGGATGGGCTTACTGTTCTGTACTTCATGATATACCGAACCGTAGGCTTTAACAGGATTGCATATGTGATACCCATTACTAAATTGCGGAAAATCCTTAACCCCCTCTGACCGTCTTCTGAAAGCAAATCATATACCATGGTAAAATTAACATGTTTGTTTAATCTACGGACATAACACGCTCCTAAAAGTACGGTCCAGATATAGGTTGCCACCTGTACCTCAGTCCCCCATGCGGGAGGACGATTCAATACATATCTGGAAAATACAGAATATACAAATGCCAGGAAAAGGACTGAGAATGTAATGACCGGAATAAGGACTTCCACACAATCCCTCATTCTGAGAAATAACCATTTAATTTTTTCTCTCATTGCATGCCTCCTTTCATTCCGGCGCTTACTTAGTTATTGCATTAAAAATATCCATATTCCAATTTTTTTCATTGTCCGGATTGGACAGATAGTACTCAAACGCATATTTTTTGAAGGCATCTCTATCCGGCTCCTGTATGTTAATTCCATACTTCTGCACACATTCATCCAGGATTTTTTCTTCCTCCGCCAGTACATCCTGATTGTTCTTATTAACAGCCTCTTTTATAATTTGTGTCAGCTTTTCCTGCTGGTCCGGTGTCATAGCCTCCCATTTATCGCCATTTATGCATACCAGGTTGGCTGTTATCATATGGTCTGTCATGATTATGCTTTTTGATACTTCCTGCATGGCATTGGCATAGGAAGACAGTATTATATTCTCTTGAGCATCTACTGTACCTGTCTGCATGGCAAGGTATGTCTCACTGCTGTCTAAAGGTGTTGGCTCCGCACCGATGGCTGTCCCCATGTCAAGAAAGGATGCTGAGTTTGGCATACGGATTTTTACCCCTTTTAAATCTTCTGGTTTCTGCACGGTAATGGAACCGTCTGAAAGCCACACATCACGCCTTCCCAGATAAAACGGGGCAATTACCTTTACATGGAATTCCTCCCAAATCTGATTCTGAACCCATTTTCCAATCTCTCCGTCCGTGTCTAATACCTGCATCATGCCTTCCACATCATCGTATAAAAATGCAATATCAAACATGTTTGCCCACAGAGCCCCGTTGTCATAGAAATATCCCAACTGAATAAATCCAATGTCAATATTTCCATCCAGAAGAGCCCCCAACTCTGCACTGGATTTAAAAAGAGTGGCACTGTCATAGTGCTCAAACTGAAAGTTTCCTTCTCCTTCTTTATCTGATACCTCTGAAATCCTGGATTGCAAAAGCTGGGTTGACGCCCCCGGCAGCTGGGAAGTGGATGTAATCAATTTTACGGTGTTCTTTCCGCCAGTATCCGCAGCTGCCGCCTTTTCTGTCTGTGTCCCGGATGTTTGTGCACCGACTTCCTGATTTCCTGTTTCCCCTTTATTTTTCCCGGAACTGCAGCCAGCCAGGAAAATTGCCATAAGTACTGCCATTGCCAGAACAGCTGCCCCTTTTTTATTCATCATATAGTAACCCTTCCCCTTTCAGATTTTATGAATTCATTTTTATCATTTCCACATGCTTTCTTGCCCGGTTTTCTATCTCCTGATAATCTTTATTCTCAATCAGGTCATTTGTCAGAAATGCTCTTGTTCCAAATGCCTTTATTCCAGCCTGTAGAAACTGCGGAATAGTATCAAGACTCACATTACAGGTGGCCTGCATGGGTATATGCCCAAGGGGACCCATAAGATATTTCACATCATTCACATCATCCACAATATACAGTTTTACAATATCTGCGCCGCAGTCCCTGGCATACACAATTTCAGTGGGTGTCATAGCCCCTGGTATGGACACCATATCTAACTCCTTTGTGCGTTTTATCACAGCCTCATTTGTATTGGGTGAAACAATATACCCGGCCCCCAGTCGATGGGCCAGCTCCACCTGACCCACTGTCAATACTGTTCCGGCTCCCATGCAGACCCTGTCTCCCACAGCCGCTTTTACAGCCAGCATCTGCTCTTCAAAATACTTCTCAGGACTATCCTTCCGATGGTTATAAGTAATCTCAATAAACTTCACTCCCCCATCTGCCAGAGCCTTAGCTACATTAGCTGCACCCTCAGTAGGAATCCCCCGGAAAATCACAATTAACTTTTCCTTTTCAATACTTTTTAGTACATCTTTTCCATTCATGTCCACATCCTCCTACGCTTTTCATATTGTCAAAAATATACAATGTTTTCACTTTTATTTATGCACTTTTCTATCCTCCCCTCCTGTATGCGGAGGGGGTTTTCTTATGTTTTGACACATTGTATATTTTTGTTATTTATAGTATACTTTAGCATGAGCATAATTACTAATTCATTTTTCAGGATTCAACTATCGAAAAAAACGATAGCATTCAGAGAGGTATTGTACATGAATACACGGCAATTAGAATATATTTTAGCCATTGCAGAAGAAAAAAATATTCTCCGGGCCTCAGAAAAACTTTTTATATCGCAGTCTACCCTAAGTCAGACGCTGCTTAATCTGGAAAAAGAATTGGGAACCCCACTTTTTATACGCAATCCGAGGGAGTTATCCATCACGGAAGCCGGCCAGTATTATATAGACGCCTGCAAGGATATCATGCATATAAAAGAACAGACATACGAACGAATACGCAATATTTCCAATATGGGTAAAGAACGTTACCGTGTCGGCATATCCTCCCAGGAGGGGATGGAGCGCTTTTTGACTGCATCTGGTATTTTTCAGAAAAAATATCCTAACGTTGAACTGTATGCTACCGATGAAAGCGCTAAAAATTTATTAAAAAAACTAAATATGGGGCAGCTTGCTTTAATTATTACATCCCTGGATTCTCTGCAAAAAATCACGCTTCCTTACAAAGTACTCAGCCGCGAAGAAATTCTTTTACTAGTTCCCAAATCTCTTCCTTATAAATCAGGAGGAGAAAACCACAAATTAAAATGGGAATTGTTAAAAAGTGAACACTTTATTCTATCAAAGCAAAACTCTACCATGCGCAGTATTACAGACCACATATTTAAGCAGCTAGGCGTGAACCCGGATATCGTATGCGAACTGGACAACACCTCAGCAACTATACACATGGTAGCTGAAGGTATTGGTCTGGCCTTCCTGCCGAAGGGTCTTAAGGTTGAAAATGAACACATCCGTTATGTATCATTGATGCCTAAAGTATACCGGTATCAGGTAGTAATCTATCAGGAAGAATTGGCTCTGAATCACAAGATGACTGATTTTATTGACATGCTGTAAAGGGTGTGCGCCAGCCCTTCATTACCGCATTTCCCGTTTCGCAGTTTCAACAAATTCCGCGTTATTAATTTAACTTTTATTGACTATTTTGCCTATATTTGTTAGGTTAGTCTTTATGGATACATATCATTTCAGAAATCAGACATAAGGAGAATAAAGCATGGAAATCACCAGCCAACTGACCGCCGAGGAAAAGAGGGCTATCATCCGGGACAACGGAGGGGACAAAGAACACCTTCTGGCTATCCTCTATGAACTGCAGAACGCCTCAGGCTACAACTACATTGATGAGGAAACCGCCGCACTGGTGGCAGAGGAAGTGGGTATGAATCCCACACGGGTATATGACATCATAACATTTTACGCCATGTTAAAGACAGAACCAAAGGCCAGGTTTGTGCTGAAGGTATGCAACAGCACCCCATGCCATTTCTCCCGCTCCGAAGAAATCGCACAGATTCTCAAGGAGGAACTGGGGGTGGGCATAGGCGAGACCACAGAGGACGGACTCTTTGCCTACCACTATATCCCCTGTGTGGGGGCCTGCGACATAGGACCTGTTATCAAGGTAAAGGACACGGTCTACGGAAATCTGGACCGTGAAAAAATCCGGCGGCTTCTGGATGACCTGAGGTCCGGAAAACGCAATCAATAATTGAGGGAGAACACTTACATGGAAATAAATGAATCCGTTTTATTAAGGCGCGTGGGCAGAATGAACCCTGTATCTGTTCCTGAGTTTGAAGCTCTGGGAGGATTTTCAGGCATACGCAAGGCTCTGGCCATGGAAAAAGAAGAAATCCTGGAGGAAATCAGCCGTTCCAATTTAAAGGGACGCGGCGGCGCAGGCTATCCTGCGGGCCGGAAATGGAAAAGTTTATACAGGATTGAGGGCGATACAAAGTACATTGTATGCAATGCAGACGAGGGAGAGCCGGGCACCTTCAAGGACAGGGTGCTGTTGGAGGAAACGCCCCTAAGCGTCATAGAGGGAATGCTCATTGCAGGATATGTGTTCGGCTCCAAACAAGGTTATATTTACATACGCGGAGAGTACCGGAGAATACAGAAGATTTTTGAGGAAGCCATACGGAATGCCGTGGATGCCGGGTATCTGGGAAAGGACATCATGGGGGTTCCGGGCTTTGACTACAGCATCACCGTTGTCTCAGGGGGCGGCGCATATGTGTGCGGCGAGAATTCCGCCATGCTCAACTCCATTGAAGGGAAAATAGGGCGGCCCAGAATCAAACCGCCTCATCTGGCCGAAGTAGGTCTGTACGGCAAACCCACCCTGGTCAACAACGTGGAGACTCTGTGCTGCGTCCCCGTCATCCTTGATGAGGGCAGTCAGAAGTTCCTCTCCTACGGCACGCCTGAAAGCGGCGGAACCAAGCTGGTATCCATAAGCGGCCATGCAAAAAACAGGGGCGTGTTTGAGGTGGGTCTTGGTATTTCCCTGGGCAGCCTGATTATGGACCAGGAATACGGCGGCGGCACGTCAACCGGCAGAAAGCCCGGTTTCTTCCACATGGGCGGCCAGTCCGGCCCCATTGGATTCCCCGAACAGCTGGATACGCCCTATACCTATGAGGACCTGGCCCGGGAGGGGCTGGCCGTCGGTTCCGGCGCCATTGTGGTTCTGGACGACAGTGTCTGTATTGTGGAATATATACAGAAGGTCTTTGAATTCTTTGTCCATGAATCCTGCGGAAAGTGTACCCCCTGCCGTCTGGGAACCACCCGCATACTGGAACTGCTTACGGATTTCGTGGAAGGAAGGGCCAGGGAAGGGGATGTGGAGCGCCTGGAATACATGGCCAATCAGGTGTCCCAGCTTTCGGCCTGCGGTCTGGGCCAGTCTGTAAATGTAGCCCTGATGTCCGCCCTCCGCCACCGCAGAGGCGATTTTGAAGCGCATATAAACGGAGGCGCCTGCCCTGCGGGAGCCTGCGTATGTCATGAGAACGGGAGGAATGAAAAATGTCTCACCATGTAAATCCGGATACCAGGATACATATAGAAATCGACCATATACCATGCCAGGTCCCGCCTGAGACCACCATTCTTACAGCCGCGGCCGGACTGGGCATCCAGATTCCCACCCTGTGCTACATGAAGGAACTGGCTCCTGACGGTTCCTGCCGCATGTGTGTGGTGGAAGTGGACGGAGGACGGAAAAAGGGCCTTGTCACTGCATGCTCCGAGCACTGCACCGAGGGCATGGTTATTTCCACCCGTTCAGATAAAGTAATTGAAGCCAGGCGCTTTGTCCTGGACCTCCTTATGAGCAACCACAAGGAGCACTGCTTCTCCTGTCCGCAGAACGGTTCCTGCAAGCTTCAGGACTACTGCATGGAGTACGGCGTGGAATACACCAGCTATGACAGGGGAAAACGCGTAAATGCCCCAAAGGATACATCCAGTCCCTTTTTTGAATACAATCCGCAGCTGTGCATCATGTGCCGCCGGTGCGTACGGATATGCGAGGAGCTTCAGTGCAGGAACGTAATCAGCCTGAAGGACCGCAGCTTTGATACCATCATCACCACTGCCTACGGAAAGCCCTGGTCTGAAACCACCTGCGAATCCTGCGGCAACTGCGTCTCCCATTGTCCCACAGGGGCCCTGTCAGCCAAGGACCATAAGAAGTACCGCAGCTGGGAGGTCAGGAAGGTCAGGACCACCTGCCCCCACTGCGCCACCGGATGTCAGATGGACCTGCTTGTCAGGGACAACCGGATTGTGGGGGCAGAACCGGCCGACGGGCCTTCCAACCACAATCTGCTGTGCGTAAAGGGCAAATTCGGCTCATACAAGTTCGTTGGCTCCGGCGACCGTCTGACCCATCCCCTCATCCGCAGGAACGGACAGCTGGAGCAGGCTTCCTGGGACGAGGCCCTGGATTACGTGGCAAAACGGTTCAGGGAGATTCAGAACAAATACGGCAATGACGCCATCGCCGGTTTCTCCTGTTCACGGGCTCCCAATGAGGACAATTTCGTGTTCCAGAAAATGATGCGTGCTGCTTTCCGAACCAACAACGTGGATAACTGCGCCCGTATCTGCCACTCAGCGTCTGTGACCGGTCTGGCCATGACCCTTGGCTCCGGCGCCATGACCAATCCCATTGCAGATATTACAGGGGATGTGGATGTGATTCTCCTTGTGGGCTCCAACCCCACCGAGGCCCATCCCGTGGTGGGCACCCAGATACGCCGCGCCGTCAGGCGGGGGACAAAGCTGATTGTGGTGGACCCCAGGAAGATTGACCTGACAAACGACGCAGCCCTGCACCTGCAGATTAAGCCGGGCACCAATGTGGCCTTTGCCAACGGCATGATGCACATTATTCTGAAAGAGGGCCTGGCTGACATGGATTTCATTTCATCCCGCACAGAGGGATTTGAAATCCTGGAACAGATTTTAGAAGATTATCCCCCTGAGAGAGTGGCTGAAATCTGCCACATCCGTCAGGAGGACCTGATACAGGCTGCACGGATGTATGCTGGCGCCGGAAAGGCACCCATTATATACTGCCTGGGCGTGACAGAGCACTCCACGGGCACGGAGGGCGTCATGAGCCTTTCCAACCTGGCTATGATGACAGGCAAGCTGGGAAGGCCCGGATGCGGCATCAATCCCCTGCGGGGCCAGAACAATGTACAGGGCGCCTGCGACATGGGATGTCTGCCAACGGACTTCCCAGGCTACCAGAAGGTGGCGAATCCGGACGTTATCCACAAGTTCCAGATGGCCTGGAGCGTGGACTTAAATCCCAGGCCCGGCCTTACCTCCACCGAGGTCTTTCCTGCTGCCATTGACGGAAGAGTAAAGGGACTGTATATCTTCGGGGAGGACCCGGTCGTAACAGACCCGGATACAGGACATATTGAAAAGGCGCTGAAGAGCCTGGATTTCCTGGTGGTGCAGGAGCTTTTCATGACAGAGACAGCTGCCTACGCGGACGTGATTCTTCCGGGCGTCAGCTATGCTGAAAAGGAAGGCACCTTTACCAACACGGAGCGCCGCCTCCAGCGGGTCCGGAAAGCGGTTGAACCTGCGGGGCAGGCAAGGGATGACATACAGATATTCTGCGACGTCATGGGACGGATGGGATATCCCTGCCATTATGACGGCGCAGCCCAGGTCATGGACGAGATTGCGTACGTAACCCCGTCCTACGGCGGAATCAGCCACGCCAGGCTGGATGCAGGCGAAAGCCTTCAGTGGCCCTGCCCCTCTAAGGACCATCCGGGCACTCCCATTCTTCATACAGGCAGATTCTCCAGGGGCCTTGGATATTTCTATCCCGCTGTGTACAAGGAATCCAGGGAGCTTCCGGATGAGGAGTATCCAATCCTCCTGACCACTGGACGTATGCTCTACCACTACAACACCCGGGCCATGACTAAGCGGACCGAGGGACTGAATGAAATCTGCAACGAATCCTATATCGAGGTCAATGAGGAGGACGCGGCTTCCCTTGGCATCCGTAACGGAGACAAGGTGCTTGTATCCTCCAGAAGAGGACAGATTTCCAGCACCGCCAGGGTGGGGCAGAAGGTACACCCAAAGGAGGCATTCATGACCTTCCACTTTGCGGACGGCAATGTGAACCGCATTACCAATGCCGCACTGGACGACCTGGCCCGGATTCCTGAATATAAAGCATGCGCCATCCGTATCAGGAAGGCGTAATGAGGTGCTGATAATGGAATTCACCAAACAGTATCCAATCATACGGTATGAGGACGGCAGGGAGGAGCCCTCCGCAGATGAAGTACTGGCGGAATGCGCCCTCAGCGTGCGCATCAACGGCCGCTTAGCGGAAGTCCTTCACTGTATTCCGGAATACCTGGAGGAGATGCTCTTAGGCAGGCTGTATACCTCAGGCGCCATCTCCTCCCCTGAGGATATAACGGATTTAAACATTCATCCGTCTCTCTGCCGGGCAGACATAAAAATCCGGGAAACGGACCGTACCATGGTCCGCCTCCCGGATTCACACATCTGTCCCAATGACATACTCATGCTTTCCCAGCGCCTTCTGGACGCCTCGGAGCTGTTCCGCAAAACCGGCAACGTCCACAGCGTAATGCTGTGCCGTGATTCCGAGGTTCTGTACCTGACAGAGGACCTGGACCGCGGCCGGGCATTTGAAAAGACAGTTGGCCGGGCCTTAAAAGACCATGCGGACTTTGCAGGCACCAGCGTGTATACCACCGGGCGGATTCCCCTCCCCATTGCGCAGAAGGCCATATGGGCCGGCATACCCGTCATTGTATCCCGCTCCGCCCCAACGGACCTGACCCTGGAGCTGGCCGCTGCCTACAACCTGACGGTCATCGGATTTGCCCGCAGAAACAGGATGAATATCTACCGTGCAGCCCGTAATGGCTCCTCTGCCCCATCCCCGGTCAGGCCAGATATGTAATCACAGGAATGGTAAGCACAGACAGGATGGAGGTCAGCGCAATGCTTTTGGCTGAAATCCTTCCATCCGTGGCCCCGTATTCCTTCTCAACCAGCATGACCACGCTGCCCACCGGCATTGCAATCAAAAGGATAAAGATTCCGTAGGAAACCTTGTCAATGGGCAGCATCCTCAGAAACGGGATGCAGACAGCAGGTATGACCAACAGGCTGATAAAGGCAAAGAGCAGCTGCTTCCTGTCGGTGACCAGGGACTTTAAGTCTGACTGGGCCACCATGATTCCCACGGTCATCATGGACAGGGGCACGGCTGCATTTCCCATGCTGTCCACAAAAACAGCCGCGGGTTCCGGCACCCGGATATGGAATGCAAATATAAGAATTGCCAGGATACAGGCGCCCATGCCGATATTTAGCATCTTCTTCCAGGGGAGCCCGGTCCGGTCCGTCCTGCTGTTTTGCGCCCCGTCTTTTCTTTTCTGTCCGTTTCCAGCCTTTCCTTGCGGCCTGTCTCCTCTATTTTTACTGTCATCCCTTGTCCCCATAGCCAGAAGAATACCATACGAATAAACCAGAAGATTATAACCAACAATATAAAAGGCCACGAATATCACAGCCTCTTCCCCATACAGGCTGCGCACCAGCGGGATTCCCATAAATCCCAGGTTGGGGAATATCATCATAAGGCGGTAGCTGTTTACCTCCCCGGGTTCAAGTCCCATAAGCTTTGTAAACAGCCGGCTCAGGAGAATGAGAACCAGGAAAAACACAGCCACCAAAACCAGGTTCTCCGCCACCATGTGAGGACTGTATGTGATTTTCTTATTCAGTACGCCGGATATAATCAGACATGGATTAAAGATATTGATGATAACGGAAGACAGACTCCTAGAGCCTTCCTGGGAGACGATGTGCGCCTTGAAGGCAATAAAACCAGCCAACATCATAAAAAACAAAACCAGCATCTGCCCGGCAATAATTCCTGCGTTCATTTCTATTACCTGCTTTTCTCTTGATTGTTCCATTGTAGCTGATTCCATTGCTATTTTCAATGATAACTCCAGAAAACAACCGCTGTTTATAATGACTGTTCCCCTGTCTGCCCCATAAATTAGGTTGAGCCGGCAGGAAAGGCCCTCTGCCAATCCCACCGGCTTATTATGTATGGTATCTATATGAAAAGCTCTGACTGCTTGTTTATGTCTCATAGTATACCGGCTATTTGTGTCATAAGTTTGACCGATTGCTAAATAGTTTCTAAAGAGGCTTAAGAAAATATAACAGAATCTTTTGATTTTCTTGTGTTGACATATAATACTATATGCTGTATAGTATAACTATATTATACATTGTATAATATGACGCGACTAATAATATTGTTTTCAGAACAGAGGTGTGCTTATGATATTTAACACTGGCTCCGCACTTTTAGACGCCATTGTACTGGCGGTTGTCTCAAAGGATGCGGAAGGGACTTATGGATATAAAATCACCCAGGATGTCCGGCTGGCCATTGATATCTCGGAATCCACCTTATATCCGGTGCTGAGACGCCTTCAGAAGGAGGATTGTCTGGAGGTGTACGACATGGCCATTGACGGCAGGAACCGCAGATATTACAGGCTAACGGAAAAAGGCAGGGTACAGCTGAATTTGTACCGGGGGGAATGGGCAACTTATTCACAGAAGATATCCCAGATATTTAAGGAGGCGAAGCTATGACCAGGGATGAGTTTATGAGGGAGCTTGCATATCTTCTGCAGGACATCCAGGATGAAGACAAGGACGATGCGGTCCAATACTATACCGATTATTTTGACGAGGCCGGTCCTGATAAGGAAGCAGAGGTCATACAGGAATTAGGAAGCCCTGAGCGGATTGCCGCCATCATTCGGACCGACATAGCAGGACACCTGGAGGACGGCGGCGAATTTACGGAACAGGGCTATCAGGACGAGCGGTTCCGGGACCCGGGCTATGCCATGGCAAAGCGTCTGGACCTGCCACAGGAGCAGGAGGGCGGCAGCCAGGGAAACGGTCAGGCGGATGGCCAGGATGACTTCAGACAGAGCCAGGGATTTAACCAGGGATCGGAGGACCGTTATACAGATGCCGGAAAACGGGCCTCCCAGACGTCTCCGCCCAGAACCAGCAAGGTGATAAAGCTCATATTATGGGCAGTCCTCATCATAGTGGCATTCCCCGTGTTCCTGGGGGTGGGCGGCGGCCTGCTGGGCCTGGCTGCGGGAGTCCTGGGCATTCTGACAGCCATACTGGTGGGGCTGGGAGTCACCACCTTTGCGGTACTCATGGGGGGAATCGTTATGCTTCCATATGGCGTGTTCCACATGTTTTCCCACCCCCTGGACGGACTCATGACATCCGGTACAGGACTAATCCTTCTGGGCGCCGGGGCCCTGTGCCTGGCCCTTTCCGTATTGTTCTACGGAAGGTTTGTCCCTTTTGTCATACGAAGTATCGTCAATGGGCTTAGCCGCCTGCTCCACCGAAGGAGGTAATGAAAATGAAGAGATTCATAAAAATATGCGCTGTCACCGGACTGATACTCCTGTTCCTTGGATTGGGCATCACCGCTGTCTCAGCTGCTATGGGAGGACGATTCACAAGCACCCTGCCGTCCCGGATGGCCTCCAGGGTCTGGCACAATCATATGCCATGGACGCTCCGCTGGGACAATGACCGTATGGATGACTGGGATGACCTGTATAACTGGGATAATTGGGATGACCGGGATGACTGGGGTGACGCGGATAACCGGGAAGATACGGATGTCACAGACCGGGACCATGACCCTTCACAGATGGCCACGGTATCCGACCCCTCCTTTAAACAAGCCAGGAAGCTGGATTTAGATGTAGATAAGGGCGTAATACGCATTGCTGAAAAGGAGGGCATTTCCCAAATCCAGGTCAATGTACAGGATATCTATGGCCGCACACGGTGCTACATGGACGAATCCACCTTAAAAATCAAGAGGGAGTCCGGGCGCAGCCACGGCAACGATGCTCCCCGGATTGAGGTTCTGATTCCGGCCGGAAAAGAACTTGATAAACTGTCCCTGGATATGGGGGCAGCGGAATGCAGGGTCCTGGGCGTCACCCTCTCCAAACTGGAGATTGACACTGGCGTGGGAGCCGTTACATTTTCGGGCACTGTCAATGGGGATGTGGAAATTGAGACAGGAGTGGGAGATGTGACCCTGAACCTGACCGGCTCCCAGACCGGCTATAATTATCAGGTGGAATGCGGCGTGGGAACCATTGACGTGGGCGAGGAACACTACACCATGCTTTCCCATGAGACACACATAAACAACAAGGCTCCCTACACCATGGAACTGGAATGCGGCGTGGGAACCATTGATGTAAATTTTGACCAGACCCTATAGGGCCTGCCTTCAGAAAAGGAGATAACATTATGGATAAGAAATTATACCGTTCCAATATAAACAAAATGCTCTGCGGCGTATGCGGAGGCATAGGAGAGTACTTTAACATTGACCCTACCATCGTCCGCCTGATATGGGCCATATTTGCCTGCTCCGGCCCGGGAATCATAGCTTATTTCGTGGCGGCCATCATCATTCCCCTGGAGCCCAACTAAGGCCGGGACAACACCGGCCCCGGCCTAATCATCAGCCTTCTCCGGAAGCTGCAGCCATACAGACGCATAAAACATGCCGTCTTTTTGTTCAAACAGGGCCTCGCCTTTATACCGGTCCGCTATTTCCCGAATCGAGGCAGCGCCGATTCCCACCCCTTTCCGTTTTGAGGAAAGGGGTGTTTTGCTGTCAGCGTCAAAGGCCACGGTCCTTGTACAGGTATTGTCTGTGAGGAATACAAGGCTGTTTTTATTTTTCCTGCTGATGCGCAGGCGGATGGAGCATTTTGCATCCTTCTCCCGAAGGCAGGCCTCCACTGCATTTTCCAGCAGATTGCCCAGGATAACCGTCACCTCGGTATCCGATACAGGGCAGGGTTCCGGGTAGTCTGCCTGGGCTTCAAAGCGTATTTTATGCCTGCGGGCCAGGGAAGCATAGTAGCAGACCAGGGCATTGACCACCTGGTTGCGGCAATAGATTTCCTGGATATCCGGCGGCAGCTCTGTCTTGTAAATCTCAATGTACTCAGCCAGGCCGGACCTGTCATCCCGGTCTATATAGGACTGCACCACAGCCAGATGCTGACGCAGGTCATGGCGCGCCTTTTTCATGTCCTCCATGTGGGCCGACATGGTTTCATACTGCTTTTTCTGGGCCAGGAGGCTTCGGTCCGCATACTTTAACTCCTCCTCCAGCTGGGTCTTTCTGCGGGATATCTCCAACACCTTCAAAAAAACATAAGACACATAGCAGGTTCCAAGCAGCATCAGATACCTGGAAATCAGAAACTGCCAGGAAGCATATGCATATACATCCTGCACCGTACAGTAAAGCATGCCGAACAGGGTGGAAAACAAAGGGATTTTCCACATATACCGCCACATTCTCCGGTCGTCCATCTTCAGTACCTCTTTTACCGTATGTTCCAGGAAATGAAGTATGAAAGGATAAGTGAGGAGCAGCAGTACCACCCTGGCTATATTATATATGAGATAAGGGTGGACCTCTGAAAAATCCCAAAAAAAGCGGCTCTCAATAAAATTGGCATTGCCAAACACAAAAAAGGACCAGGCCATCAGGAGCAGGTAGGTAAACATCAGTTTCTGGAACTGTTCCCTGATTAATAAAAATGAACACGTCAGATTAAACAGCATGAAGCTGTACCGCATCAGGGTAGTCCAACGGGCGGCAGCCTCATAGCCGCCCTGATTGATAAGGCAGAAGGCTGCGCTGTTCACACACGAAACAGCCGCCATCATCAGTACCACATACCTGTACCGGATTTTCAGCTTGTCCCTGTGGACCCAGTATCTGGGAAGGCCAAAGGGCATGAAATCCAAAAAGGGAAACAGCAGCGTCATAGCTGTATCCATCATAGTAAATCCTCCTCCCTTGCCCGCCGGAACATGTACTGTGAAAACCGGCTCCTGATTTCCTTATGGTCCCGCTTGCGAAACGGAACCCGTTGGCCGGTATCCATGAGGAACTCCATCTCCTCCATACGCCCAACACGGTCCATGTTAATGATAAGCCCCCTGTAACAAGGCAAAAACTGAGGATAAGCAGACAATACTGTCTCCAGAGACGCAAAGGGTACCCGGTATCTCAGGATACCCTGCCTCCCTGTATGTACCTGCACATAATGGCCGTCCCGGTCACACCAGAGAATATCCTTTAACAGTATCCTGTCATCCCCCAGGGCAATGAAACGGGCATTTAATATCTTTTCCACCCGCGCCAGCCTCATGGTCCTCTCAAATGCTTCATATGTAAAGGGTTTTATAAGATAACCGCAGGCCCTGACCCCATAGCTGTCCACTGCATGGTCATGGCTGGTGGTAACAAAAATCAGGGCAGCCGCCTCATCCCGTTTCCTTATCTCCCTGGCAGTGTCCATACCGGACATGCCATCCATGTACTGGTCAATGAAAATCAAATCATATACCTGGGGCCGGAAAGCGCCAACAAACCCGGTCCCGCTTTCAAACTCATCCAGTTCCGGTACTTCCCCTTCATAATTCTCACGGATATAGCGCATCAGATATTCTTTTATCTCCTGCCTGCACATCACTAAATCATCGATAATGGCAACCCGCATAAAATTCCCCCTTTGATAGGCAAGAAATACCTTCCTGACTTCATTTTACATAAAACAGACACTTATGGCAAATGCAAAATCAGGCCAAAAGCTGCAAAATCAGGCCAGCTTATTGAATGTACTGCTGAAAAACGGTATGTTTGAATCAGATGTTTAAATCCACTTAAGAAAGGGGGAGCACTGCATGAACATCATTATCTGTAACGACAACCTGCCGGAACGGACCCTAATGATAGATTACATCCTTAAATGGGCCTCGGCTAAATGCCTGGAAATGCAGATTGGAACCTGTAAAAACTGGGCGGAACTGGCTGCTGCCCTGGAAGGAAGGGAGTGGGACCTGGTTATTGTTGCCCTGGACGGCGTACGGGGCCTGGATACCGCAGCCAGTGCACAGCTGCTCTCCAGGCGGCTTATCTGGATTTCCGACCTGGATTTCGGGGTACAGGCATACCGTATGTGTGTCAGCTATTTCTTCATGAAGCCGGTCAGCTGCCAGAAAATGCAGCGGGCTCTGGAATGTGCCCTGGAAGTACAGAGCACACAGTAATATCTGGAGGGATGTTTAAATGAAACAGAGACAGCAGACAGATACTGTCAGGAAGACGCGCAGACAGCTGGAGCAGGAAAATTGTGCCCTCCAGTCCCTGGCGGAACTGGACGGACTGACCGGACTGTATAACCGTATCACCATGGAGCGCAGGGTAGATGACCACCTTCGCTGCAAACAGCCCGGAACCATGATTGTCCTGGACCTGGACCATTTCAAGCAGGTAAATGACCGTTACGGCCACATTGCCGGGGATATGCTGCTGTGCACCATTGCGAGCGTATTGAAAAAGATGTTTAACGGGCAAAATCTGGTGGGGCGCGTGGGTGGGGATGAATTCGTTATTTTTATACCCTCTATTCTGGAGGACGCCAGGACAGCCGGTGAATGCCTGCGGATTCAGGAACGGTTCCGCGAAGTGCGGCTGGGCGATTCCATCCTGATTAAACTGTCCATTACCATAGACAGTGCAGACAGCCTGACCTGCAGTAAATACCGGGATATGTTTGACTGTGCGGACCAGAAAATCATGGCGAAAAAACGTCTTCGCAACTTAAAGAACGGGACCGGCTATGCATCCCCTGCCAGGGAGCCGGCAGGCATACAGCCTGATATGAGCCTGATAGCCAGGGAGATGGAAGAGAAGGAAATCCCGCCAGGGGCCTACTGCCAGGATTACGAAACCTTTAAACAAATCTACCGTCTGGAGGAAAGGCGCCTCAGAAGGGATAAAAAAAGGGCTTTCATCATCCTGTTTACCCTGACAGACCGGAATAACGGTTTCCTCCCCCTGGATAAAAGAGATGCTGAGATGGATATGCTGGGGGAGGAAATCAAGCAGAGCCTGCGCATGGGAGATGTGTTCACCCGGTACAGCAGCTGCCAGTACCTGGTCATGGTGCTGGATGTGTCCCTGGAAAATGTGGATGTCATTGCAGAGCGCATATGCAGCTCCTACTACCGGGTACGCCAGGAAACGGCAGACAACCTGGTTCTGCACCGCAGCTATCCCTTAAAGCCCGCCCGCAGACGTCCCAGGGCCTGACGGCCCCGGCAGGACTTTATCCTGTCAATTGCGCACTGGAACAACAGCGGCAGCGCGATGGCCCATATAAGATACACCACACGGAACTGAGGCAGATTTTTGGGAAAATAGCAGTACCAGAGATCTGCCTTGTACTGTTCAAAACTGAATCCCACAAAGAGAGGCGTGTACTTTGCCATGGCCGCAAACAGGGTTTTCAGTACCATAAGGGCCATGATATGGTGCATCATCACTGCATATGTATGGCTTCCGAAATACCGGAGATACCGGCTGTCCTCAAAGGCCCGGGCCAGGATACGGCATACCCTGAGCCAGAATGCGATGCCCAGCCCGGCCGTGATGTAGGGCAGCAGGATTCCCGTAAAACCGTTGCAGAAGGCCACGGAGTAGATGAGAGGGCGGCCGGACATGGCCAGAACCAGCTGGACTGCCAGGATGATGCCAAAGTACAGGCAATGGTCCGCCCTGTCCCTTTGCTCCAGCTTCTCCCTGTACAGGGTGCCTGCACCGTAGCAGGGCAGCAGGAACATCATGCGCACCAGTGTAAGCCATCCGTCCTGGTACCGTCCGGAGCGCGCCAGAAGGATGCCTCCGGCCCCTATGGACAGATACAGAAGAAAGACTGCATATTCAGAATCCATTCCCTTTAAAAGGCGGCGCAGGAGCACATTGGCCATCTCCACCAGAAACAGGGCAGGCACAAACCAGGCAGCCAGGTTATATTCAAACTGGTGTCCTGTAATAAATGGCTCCGCCAACAGATTCCACAGGTTCAAATCCCCCCCAAAGGCAAAACCAGCCAGATGAAGTACCTGTGCAATCATGCCGTAAATCAGATTGTATACCATATACGGTCCCAGCAGCCGGACTATCTTTTTCCTGGTGTATGCCCCCAGCCGGTTTTCGCTTCCCTTTTTATAAAAATACCCGGAGATAAAGGCGAACAAGGGCATGTGAAAGGAGTAGTAGGGCACCAGTCCCCCTATATCCAGGTAACTGTTATTGAGATGGCCGTCCACCACAAAAACCATGCCCAGGGCCGACAGAATGCAGAACTGCATATTGAAGCCGTCATGGGACTGTACCCCGGGGCGCGCCTGGCCTGCGTTGCACCGTTTCTCCGCCCCGCCTGTCCCTTTTCCGTCAAATCGTCCTTCTGCCATGTCCGGCCTCCGTTTTATATATTTTTCTGAAATTAGACGGGGTCATGCCCATGACCGACTTAAACACCCTGTTAAAGTGAGTGATGTTGGAGAATCCGGTATCACGGCTGATTTCCGTTATATTCTTATCTGTTTCCATGAACATCCTCTGGGCATTCATCACCCGTGTGACGTTCACATACTGGATGATGGTGCTGTTGGTATACCGCTTGAACTCCCTGCACAGGTAGTAGGGACTTACATAGGACATCTGGGCCAGCTGGTCAATGGATATATCCTCCTGGTAATTTTTATGGATATAGCTGATTACATCTGTAATCCGGTTGCGCTTTTCCGGCTTAACCGGTGTCTGTATTTTCCTGGCAATGGTCAATAACGCCATGTTTAACAGGGTATGGATATAATCCTCATGGTAAGCCTGAGGTTCATCCTGTTCCTTAAGCAGGTCGTCCAGCATGCGGTGCACAACCTGCTTTTCCCGCTGGTCCGGCTTATATACCCCGGTTCCCTGCTCCAGCACCTTTAACAGCGGACGGGAATCCACTTCCTCCCTGGCGAAATACACCAGGAGCCGCTTAAAAGGCACATTTTCCTGGCCGTAGGAGTGGTGCATCACATAAGGGGAAAATATAAGAAATTCTCCCGGATGAATGCAGTAGAGCTGGTCCTGGATGATATGGAACCGTTCACCCTCCTCCAGATAGTACAGTTCAAAATAATCGTGATAGTGGGACTTTGACATATTGTCATTGACCCCCTGTATGCGTTCGCCGGCAATGCTCCTTCCCTGGGCCATCATGATTCCAGCCTGGTCAATCAATCTGTTTCCCCCTTTCTTTGGTACATATATCCAATTCCCATGTTTTTATAACCGTAAAATACACGGAAACATCATAGCGCTTCCAAATTAATACAGCAAGATATGTTTAATTTCAACCATAAAACTGCAAATATTGTCTAGTTTAGGCGGCCTTAATTCTATATGATAATAACATAAAACCGGTTGAAATAAAACAAGGAGGCAACAATTTATGAAGGTTTGTACGAATGCTTACACAGTCATTAAAAAGGATAATTACTTTTCAGTGACGACAAACAGTGTGGAAATCCGCATTCTTTTTCTGACTGATTCCATCCTGCGCATCAGGGCCGGGTTTGACGGCGATTTCGCAGAGGAATCCTACAGCCTTGTGATGACAGCATGGGAGGACCGGATGGACGATTTCCTGAAAGGCCGCAGAACACGGGTGGCTGCAGCGGATGCAGTCCTGTCGGACGGGGACAGGGAGGCAGTGATTGAGGGAAGCCTCTTAAAGGTAGTGGTGGAGAAGGACCCGCTGCGCATCTGCGTATACGACAAAGAAGGCACCCTGCTTCACGCGGACATCCCAGACCTGGCCTATATGGAGGACAGCAACCACCGCCGGATTCACACCAGCGAGATTTCACCGGAAGATTGCTTTTATGGTTTTGGAGAGAAGAGCGGTGATTTCAACAAAGCCCAGAAATTCATGGGCATGAGCCCCAAGGACGCCATGGGATACAACCCTAAGGAAACAGACTCTCTTTACAAGCACATCCCCTTTTACATAAAATTAAGCCGCAGCACCAGGAAAGCAGTGGGATATTTTTACCACAACACCTACGAGTGCGACTTTGACATGGGCCGTGAGAAGAGCAATTACTGGAAACCCCACAGCCGTTACCGTACAGACGGCGGCGACATTGACCTGTTCCTTATTGCAGGCCCCTCTGTGCGGCAGGTCGTGGAGCGCTATACGGACCTCACCGGCAAATCAGCCATGCTTCCCCGGTATGCCCTGGGCTATCTGGGTTCTTCCATGTACTACCCGGAGCTGGATGAGGACTGCGATGATGCCATCCTGGATTTCATCGACACCACAAAGGAGGAGAAGATACCGGTGGACGGTTTCCAGCTTTCCTCCGGCTACTGCACCGTGGAGACAGATAAGGGTATCAAGCGCTGTGTCTTTACCTGGAACAAAAAGCGGTTCAAGGACCCCAGGGAATTCTTTGCCCAGATGGATAAAAGAGGCGTGTCCGTATCCCCCAACGTAAAACCGGGCATCCTTCTCATCCATCCCAAACTGGACGAAATGAAGGCCAGGGGCATGTTCGTGAAGGCCAGTGACAGCGACGAGCCGGGCATCGGAACCTGGTGGGGCGGAAAAGGCGTGTTTGCAGACTTTACCAAACCTTCCACCCGGACCTACTGGAAGGAAATGCTCAGGGAAAATGTCCTGGAATACGGCACCAGTTCTGTGTGGAACGACAACTGCGAATATGACAGCCTGGTGGATAAGGACTGCCGCTGTGATTTTGAGGGCAAGGGCGGCACCATCGGACAGCTGAAATCCGTTATGTCCAATATCATGTGCCATATTACGGATGAAGCCATCCATGAAACCTTTCCCAATACCCGTCCCTACATTGTGTGCCGCTCCGGCCACTGCGGCATACAGCGCTATGCCCAGACCTGGGCAGGGGATAACCTGACCTGCTGGGACTCCTTAAAATATAACATTGCAACCATCCTGGGCATGAGCCTCTCCGGCGTGGCCAACCAGGGCTGCGACATCGGCGGATTTTACGGCCCCTCACCGGAAGCAGAGCTTATGGTCCGCTGGATTCAGAACGGCATATTCCAGCCCCGTTTCTCCATCCACTCCACCAACACCGACAACACAGTGACTGAGCCCTGGATGTACGGTGACTGCACGGGCTATATCCGGGAAGCCATCGGCCTCCGCTACCAGTTAAGTCCTTACCTCTACTCACTGATGGAACGGGCCCATGAGACAGGACTTCCCATCATGGAACCCATGTGCAGCGCATTCCAGAATGATGTTAGGTGCTACGAGGAGGGCGTGGACTTCATGTTCGGCGATTCCCTGCTGGTAGCCAATGTGGTGGAAAAAGGCGCCTCCGCCAGGAAGGTATACCTGCCTGAAGGCGAAACCTTCTATGATTTCTACACAAGGACTGCCTATGAGGGCGGCGCCGTCATCGAGCTTCCCGTGGACCTGGGGTCTATCCCCCTGCTGGTGAGAAGCGGCGCCATCATTCCCATGGCGGAAGACAAGCTTGATAACCTGAAAACGCAGCAGACAGAGCACCTCAGGATTCTGTGTGCAGCTGACCGGGACGGCCGGTTTGCCCTCTATGAGGATGACGGCATTTCCATGGACTATGAGAATGGAAGTTATCTGAAGACAGACATAACCATGACAGCCGGGGAACGCACTACCCTGGATTTCCACCAGGAAGGCCATTATGAGACAGCTGTAAAGACACTGTATCTGGACATGATTCACCGTGAAAAGGCTCCCTACTGGGTCAAGGCGGACGGAGAAACCATTCCTCATTTCCTCCACCGGAGAAAATTCGAGGAGGCGGACTGCGGATGGTATTACAGCCAGAGGCTTAAATCCGTTCAGATTAAGTACCCTAATCCTAAGAAGGATTATCAGGTGATTGTATCCTTTGAGCAATTCGACCTGATTGGTATGTAAAAAGCGAGCATATGCTTCCCCTCCCGCTTACAGAGGGGAAGCTGCTACCATAGAAAGGGGATATTGAAAATGAAAAAATTTGCAGCAGCAATGGCAGTGGCTATGAGTCTGGCTGTGCTGGGGCTCACCGGATGCGCCCAGGGCGGCGCCAAGACCAGCGCAGAAGCTACCGCAGAAAACCCAATGGTGCTTACTCTGGCCCACGGCCTCAGCGAGACCCATACCGTACACATTGCAATGACAGAATTTGCAGACAAGGTGGAGGAACGGACAAACGGAAGAATCCAGGTCCGCATCCTTCCAAACGGACAGCTGGGTTCTGAAAATGAGAACATGGAGCAGCTGATGGCCGGTGTTATTTCCATGACCAAGGTGTCCGCACCCGGCCTTGCCACCTACAATGAATCCTATCACGCCTTTGGCCTTCCCTATATCTTCGATGACACGGAAGACTTTTACCATGTAATGGATTCCAGCCAGATGCAGGATTTCTTTCTTTCCTCCTCGGATGACGGATTCGTGACCCTGACCTACTATACATCCGGCGCCCGTTCATTTTACACCAAGAACAAGGCCATCCGCACTCCTGCCGACTTAAAGGGATTAAAAATCCGCGTGCAGGACATGAAATCCCAGACCGATATGATGAAGGCTCTGGGCGGCATTCCGGTGGCCATGTCCTACGGCGATGTATACACCTCCCTCCAGACCGGCATCATCGACGGCACTGAAAACAACGAGACAGCCCTCACCACGGGCAAGCACGGTGAAATCTGCAAGGTATACTCCACGGACCAGCATGCCATGATTCCGGATGTAATGGTCATGAGCGCCAAGGTATGGAAAACCATCAGCCCGGAGGACCAGCAAATCATCCTGGAAGCAGCCCACGAATCCACGGAAAGCCACAAAATTGCCTGGGACGCCGCCATTGATGAGGCCATCCAGGAAGCATCCGCCCAGATGGGCGTGGAATTCGTGAATGATGTTGACAAGGATGCGTTCCGCCAGGCCACAAGCGGCATGATTGACCAGTACTGCGCACAGTATCCGGGTGTGAAGAAGCTGCTTGACATCATTGATTCGGTAGAATAAAGGGGAGGTAATCACATGAATGAACTATTATCTGTCATCAAGAAGTGGATGACCCGTCTTCTGGCCGGCATTGCCACTGTGCTGCTGTCCGTCATGACCCTTCTGGTCCTGTACCAGGTATTTACACGCTACGTGCTTAACAGCCCCGCCGCCTTTACCGAGGAGCTGGTGCGCTACTTTCTGATTTGGACCGGTTTCATCGGAGCTGCCTATGCCTTCATCACCAGGGAGCACATGTGCCTGGTGCTGGTGCGCGACAGCTTAAGCCCGGCAGGCCGCCGGATTCTGATGACAGCCATCGATGTGCTGATTCTGCTCTTTGCCATCTTTGTCATCACCATAGGCGGGTTCAAGCTGGCATTAAGCGCCCAGAAGGTATTCTCAGCGCTGCTTGGGATTCCCAGAAGCCTGGTATATGCCATGGCGCCAATCTCCGGGCTGTTCATCATCCTGGCACAGATTATCAATATCTATGAGGATGTAACCGGAATCACCATTGAAGGAGGGAATGAGTAATGAGTATCGGACTTACAACAGTTATCCTGTTTGCGGTATTTGGCATCCTGCTGTTCCTCAGCTGCCCAATCTCCGTCAGCATTGTAATCGCTTCCATCGTAACCGCCATCTCCAGTCTGTCCTGGGACCAGATTACCTTCATCACCATGCAGAAGATGAACAGCGGCGTGGAAAGCTTTTCCCTGCTTGCCATCCCCCTCTTCATCCTGGCAGGCAATATCATGAATAACGGCGGTATCGCCAGACGCCTTGTAAACTTTGCAAAGCTGTTCGTGGGCTGGATTCCAGGCTCCCTGGCCCAGGCCAACATCGTGGGCAACATGCTCTTTGGAGCGCTGTCCGGTTCCTCGGTGGCAGCTGCATCCGCCATGGGCGGCTGTATCTACCCCATCCAGAAGGATGAGGGCTATGACCCGGCCTTTGCAACAGCGGTCAACATTGCCTCTGCTCCCACCGGACTGCTGATTCCCCCCACCAGCGCCTTTATCGTGTACTCCACGGTAGCGGGAGGCGTATCTATCTCCACCCTGTTCATGGCCGGATATATTCCCGGTATCCTCATGGGCGTCGGCTCCATGGTAGTGGCCTTTATTTATGCGAAAAAGCATAAATATCCGGTATCCGGCCGCACGCCCATGAAGGAAGCAGTTAAAGTGACCCTGGAAGCCATCCCCAGCCTGCTGCTCATCATCATTGTTATCGGCGGTATCGTGGGCGGCATCTTCACTGCCACTGAGGGAGCAGGCATCTGTGTGCTATACTGCCTGATTCTTTCCATCTGCTATAGGAGCCTTACCATGAAGTCATTCATGAAGATTCTGGTAAGCAGCGCATGCACCAGCGGCATCATCCTGTTCCTGATTTCCGCCTCCTCCGCCATGTCCTTTGTCATGGCATACTCAGGAATTCCGGCAGCCATCAGCCAGGGCATCATGTCCATCTCCACCAACAAATACGTGATACTGCTGCTGATGAACATAATCCTCATGGTTGTGGGCATGTTCATGGACATCACGCCCGCCATCCTGATTTTCACGCCTATCTTCCTTCCTATCGCCCAGAGTTTGGGAATGAGCGATATTCAGTTCGGCGTCATGCTAATCTTCAACATGTGCCTCGGCAACATCACGCCGCCTGTTGGTTCCGTACTGTTCGTGGGCTGCGGTATCAGCAAAATCAGTATTGAACAGGTGACCAGAACACTGCTTCCCTACTTTGCAGTACTGTTCCTGCTCTTAATGGCCGTTACCTATATACCTGCCTTGTCACTGGGTATTCCCAGCCTCATGGGATTGATTTAGTGGTATTATGAGATAAGCCTTTGTATTTAAAAAAGAGGTCGTCCGGGTATTTCGCCCGGGCGGCCTCTTATTCTCTACAGCACCTTTTCCAAAAATCCTCTGGCCCTGTCACTCTTTGGATTCTTAAAGAACTCATCCGGATTGGCATCCTCCACTATCTGCCCGTCGTCTATAAAGCAGATGCGGTCCGATACCTCCCTGGCAAATCCCATCTCATGGGTTACCAGGGCCATGGTGATACCTGTGTGGGCCAGGTTCTTGATAACCTCCAGAACCTCCTTTACCATCTCAGGGTCCAGGGCGCTGGTGGGTTCATCAAACAGCATAATCTGCGGCTCCATGGCCAGGGCCCTGGCTATGGCGATTCTCTGCTTCTGGCCGCCGGACAGCTTACCCGGATAGGCATCCGCCTTCTCCACCAGCCCCACCAGCTTAAGAAGCTCCAGAGCATTTTCCGCTGCCTTGTCCTTGGAAATCCTGTTCACCTTCACCGGGGCATAGGTCATATTCTCCATGACCGTCATATGGGGAAACAGGTTAAAATGCTGGAACACCATGCCGATGTTCTTTCTGACCGCCTGGATATCTGCCTTTGGAACCGTGATATCCGTGCCGTCAATGAACACCTGCCCCCTGGTGGGTTTCTCCAGCAGGTTGATGCACCTTAGGATGGTGGACTTGCCGGAACCGGAAGGGCCAATCAGCGTAACTACCTGGCCCTTCCCGATATTCAGGTTGATTCCCTTTAATACTTCCAGGTTGCCGAAGCTTTTATGCACATCACGAAACTCTATCACTTCTGTTCACCCACCTTTCCAGACGGCTGGCAACTGCCGACAATATCATGACAAATACGTAGTAAATAACGGCAATGACCAGATAAGGTTCAAAGAACCGGAAGGTCAGGACCGTAATCTGGTCCGCAGCCCTTAAGAGCTCCACCGCGCCGATGTAGGACAGAATGGAAGACTCCTTCAGCAGGGCAATGGCCTCGTTCACCAGGCTGGGCAGGATATGTTTCACGGCCTGCGGAATGATGATGTCCTTCATCATATCACCGTAGCCAATGCCCAGGGACATGGACGCCTCATACTGTCCCTTGTCCACGCCCATGATGCCTCCCCGGAATATCTCGGAGACATAGGCTGCGGAGTTCAGTGTAAATGTGAGGATTCCGGACTGGGTGGTGGTCAGTGTGAATCCCAGCAGCTGCGGCAGTCCAAAATGGACAATACACAGCTGTACCAGGAGAGGCGTTCCTCTGAAGATGGATGTATAAAACCTTCCAAACCATATTAGAGGTTTATATTTGCTGATTTTAACAAGAGCCAGTACGATGCCCAGCAAAAAACCCAGCACGGCGCAGATGGCCGTAATCTTCAGGGTGAGCAGTGCTCCATGGTATAGGAATGGCCAATATTGCCAGACACTGGTAAAATCTAATTTCATATGTGCAGCCCCTTCTTACATTGCCTTAATCTAAGATGAACTGTTCGCTTAAATGGCTTGCGATGATTTCATCCAGTTCTCCGTTTTCCATCATTTCCTTCAGCGTGTTGTTGAATGTCTCATAATAAGGGGATTCCTTGGGGAAGCCAATGGCAAAACAGTCATCATCCACCTTATCCATAAGGCTCAGCTTAAGGCCCTCATTGTTCTTTAAGAACTCTGTTGCGCCTGCGCCGTCAACAATACACGCATCCGCCCTCTTACTCTTTACTTCCTCAATACAAGCAGGGCTTCCCTGGATGCCAACCGTCTCAGCGCCCTCCACGCTCTCCGCTACCTGCTGGTAATTGGTGCCGAATACATAGGCAATCTTCTTGCCCTTCAGGGAATCCAAATCTGGATAATTGTCCTCTGCCCTGTATACAATTGCATTTCTGGGATAGAAGAAGATTTCGCTGAAATCCAGTGTTTTCTCCCTCTCTGCCGTAGGCGCCATGCCGCCGCTGCAGAAGTCAATCTGTCCTGCCTGGATGGCAGCCATCAGACTTTTAAACGGCATATCCACAAACTCCACCTGGCCGCCGTTCTTCTCCACAGCCGCCTTTATAATATCAATATTCATGCCCACATAGGTCTTGCTTCCGTCTGCCGCCATCTCGATGGACTCAAAGGGAACGAAGGTAGCGGAACAGCCCACCTTCACAGTCTTACCGGAAAACGGATTCTCAGCCGCTGCATTCTCTCCGGCTGCATCCGGCTTGTCCTCAGAGCCTGCTGCGGTATCCGCTGCGTCCTTGCCTGCCCCGTCCTTGTCCGCTGCCTCCTGGGTGGCTGCCTGCGCAGCAGCCGTGGTGGCATCCGCCCCGCCGGAACATGCGGTGAGTGCGCCTGCTGTCAGAACAGCGCACAGCAATAATGCAATTTTTTTCATAATAATTCTCCTCTCTGCTATATGTATATAAAAAATAAAAAGTCTGCATTCTGCAAACCTTATCCCCTCCCTCTGCCTTACCGGCATAAATAAAGGAAGAACTTGCATAATCATAGCATAAATATGCATCAGATTCAATAGATTCCAGGCTTTTTTCTGCCCCCCATCCGTGCTATAATGAAAACCGGAGACAAATAGCAGAAATGAATAAAAGGAGCAATTTACCATGTCATATGAAATAGACGGCAGGACAAACGGACCTGCCATGGCCTGGCCCGGCCGCGCCAGGATTGCTGTCATGGTCACCTTTGACTTTGACGCGGAATTCCTGCGCATGTCCAGGGCCGCTTCCAAAGGCGCTACCATTGGTTTTACGGATTATTCCCGGGGCCAATACGGCCCCCGGGAGGGCCTGAGACGGTGTCTGGATATGCTGGACACCCATGATATCAAATCCACCTTCTTTGTACCCGGAATCGTTGCAGAAACCTACCCTGACCAGGTGGAATCCATCCATGCCCATGGCCACGAAATAGCCTGTCACGGATACATGCATGAATCCGTCCGCGGCATATCCAGGGAAGAGGAAACAGAAATACTGGAGAAAAGCGAGACAATCCTGGAGCGCATCACCGGCAGGCGCCCGGTGGGACACAGGGGACCGGAAAGCATCATCCATCCCTTTACCCCGAAGCTGCTGGCAGAGCGCGGTTACCTCTACAGCTCTTCCATGAAAGACTGCGACTGGGCATATCTCTGGCAGCAGGACGGTCAGACACTGCCTCTGGTGGAACTGCCGTGCGACATCACCATGGACGACTTTACCTATTTTTATTTCACCTTCAGCGACCCTGCCGTGCGCTCCATGTACAGCAACCGTGAAGTATTCGGCAACTGGAAGGATGAGTTTGACGGCCTGGCGGAGGAGGGGAATAAAATTTTCGTCTTAAAGCTCCACCCCCAGATGATAGGACGCGCCAGCCGGATTGCGGCCCTGGGAAGCTTCATTGCCTATATGAAGGGCCACGGCGCATGGATTACCACCTGTGAGGAGGCTGCGCGGTATGTACTGTCCCAGGCTGAATCCGATGGAGCAAATCATGAAAAAGGAGGTGACGCCCTATGATGGCCTGGCCTGACAATAAGCGAATCGCTGTCATGATGGCATTTGACCTGGACGCGGAAACCATGTGGACCACCAGGGGTGATGGAAACCACGACCATATAACCAATCTGTCCAGGGGTGCGTACGGACCCAAACAGGGCGTACCCAGAATCCTGGACATGCTGGATGTGTATGGGGTGAAGGCCACCTTCTTCATTCCCGGCGTCATAGCCCAACAATATCCCCTGGTTGTAAAGGAAATCAGCCGCAGGGGACATGAAATCGGATTCCATGGATATCTTCATGAGGAATCCGCCTCCACTGCCTATGAGGAAGAGGATGCCACCATGACCCGCTGCGAAGCCATTATAAAAGAACTGACCGGGCAGTCCATTGCAGGCCACCGGGGTCCGGGAGGCGTGATACATGATTACAGCCTGAGGCTGTTTCTGGAGCACGGCTATATATACAGCTCCAACTGGCGGGACTCGGACGGCCCCTTTATCCACAGGATAGACGGCCGGGAGGTTCCGCTGGTAGAGCTTCCCAAGGACTCCATCTTTGACGACACTGCCTACGATTTTTACACGGATTCCGCCCCGGAGCGGTATGAGCTGAAATCCCCCCGGGAAATGCTTGAAATCTGGAAGGATGAATTCGACTCCCTGGCTGCTGAGGGCAGAATGATTAACTTTGTCCTCCATCCCCAGTTCATTGGACGGGCCAGCCGGGTAAACATGCTGGGGGAGCTTATAGGCTATATGCTGTCCCGCGGGGCGTGGATTGATACCAACCGGGCAGTGGCCGAGTATGTGCTGGAGAACCGGAATCTATTAATGTCTGACTGATAAACCGCATCCAGACCCTGTTCATGGCTCAGAACAGGGTCTGCTGTTCGTACTCGCAGTCCCTTTCCAGTTGGGGCGGTTCCTGCCCCAGCAGTTCTTTTGTCTTACCGCTGTCCAGAATCCATTCCCTTACCTGTTCCTTTTCAAGTACCAGAGGCATGCGGCTGTGGACAGGGGCCATGGAGGCATTGGCCTGGGTGGTCAGAATGACAAAGCGGTCTCCGTCCTCATACCTGCCGTAAAATCCTGCCAGAAACAGGACACGGCTTCCCGCCCTTGTAAATGTAAACTTCTCTTTATTCCCATTCCACTCATAAAACCAGGAAACAGGGACCGCGGCCCGGCGCAGCCTCACACTGTCCCGGAACATCCGCTTCTCAAACACGGACTCCGACCTGGCGTTAAAAACCAGCCCTTTGCCGCCGGGCCCGGGGTATCCCCATTTCTGGCGGCAAATACAGAGCCTGTTGTCCGGGCCTTCATCTGCTGCCGCCGCAATAACCGGCGCAGTGTCGCCTGGGCGGATGTCCCGGTCCAGCACTCCCAGCTCCAGCTTCCAGTCCCTCTGCTCTGTTAAGTCCCTTATCTCATCCAATAATTCCATACTGAAATGATATCTGCCGCACATGAAATCCCTGCCTGCCCTTTCGTAAATATTCTATCCTTAATGGGTATTATATTCTTTATAAATATTCTACCCTTAATCCCTATTCTGTCCATATAGCGGTATTTTACCCGCCTATCTCACTGCTTCCAATATTCCCTCGCTAAATGTGGGATGTGGGAAAATAACCTTAGCCATATCCTCCAGCGTCAGTCCATTGGCAATGGCCACCGCAAACTGGCTAATCATATCCGTGGCCCTGGCGCACATCATCTGGGCGCCCAGGATGCGGTGGGAGCCGCTGTCCGCCACTACCTTTATGAATCCCCGTTCCTGCTGGGACAGAATGGACTTACCGTTGGCGGACATAATATATTTCTTTGTCACGGTTTCTATCCCCCGGGCCTTGGCCTCATCTGCACTGATTCCCACGCAGCCGATTTCCGGGTTTGTATACACGCAGGACGGAACAATATCCGTACGGATTGCCATATCCCTGCCTGCCATATGGGTCACTGCGTTTCTGCCCTGGGCGGTGGCTGCGTGGGCCAGCTGGATGCCTCCCGTGACATCACCGATGGCATAGATACCCGGTACGCTGGTTTCATATTTCTCATCCGTGACAATGCGCCCGCGCTCCATTTCCATATCCTTCACTTCCTGGCTGCTCTCATCTGTTATGAGACCGCCTGTATAGGCCCTGCGCCCCGTGGCGATAAGGATGCCGTCAGCCCTGGCCTCGCAGGGTTTGTCCTTTTCCGTATAGCGGCATATAAGCCCGGACCCATCCTCTGTCTGAAGGATTTCCTCCACCTTTGCCCCTGTATGGATATCTACATTCCTTTTTTTCATAATCATCTTCAGGTTCTGGGCAATCTCCTTGTCCATAGTGGGCAGAATGCGGTCCAGGGCCTCGATTACGGTTACGCCGTGGCCCAGCGAACTGTACACAGACGCAAATTCCATACCGATTACCCCGCCGCCTATAATAATCAGATGACCAAACATATCCTTCTTGTCCAGCAGCCCGTCGCTGGTAACCACTCCTGGCAGCGATGCGCCGGGTATGGGCGGGCATGCAGGCACGGAACCTGTGGCAATGAGAATATGGCTGGTTTCCAAAATAATCTGGTCCGGCCTGTCTCCGGCCTCTTCTGCCGGCGCCACCTTCACATGCTCCCTGTCCAGTATGATTCCCGTACCGTAATAAACAGAAATCTTGTTGGTTTTCATAAGTGAGGCAATGCCCTTTCTCAACTGTTCCAGTACCTCATCCTTCCGTTTCTGGACCATCTCCATATCGACTGCCGTGTCCCGAACTGTCAGTCCAATGGATGGACCTGACTGTAATTCATGGTACAGCTCTGCTGTATGGAGTATTGTTTTGGTGGGAATGCATCCCCGGTTCAGACAGGTGCCTCCCAGCTCACGGTTTTCCACCAGGGCGACCCTCATCCCATTTTCCGCCCCTTCAATGGCAGCCTCATAACCGCCCGGTCCCGCGCCAATCACCACCAAATCAAATCTGTCAGCCATAATAACTTAACCTCTCTTCCATTCATGTTCTGCGTTTACAGCGATTCCCTGACAAGGGCCTTGATGTCCTCTTTTATCCTGCATGCCTGCGGTATGTCCGCCCTGTTTTCTTCACCTGCGGCCTCTCCTGCCTGGAAGGCATCCGGCCCAAGGGCTTCCACTGCCCTGCAGATGTCTTCCTCCGCATAGGCGCAGCCCTTTAGCTGTTCCGCCAATTCTCCTATCATCTCCTGGTCCATGGCATCGGAGAATACATTCACGTCCTGTATCACTCCTGCATCCACATGGAACTGCATCTGTATATTACCCCATGGAAAACGCTTCTCCATCTCGTACTCAAAAGGAATCTTTCTGCCGTATTTCCACTGCCAGGATGCAAATTTCTCTGTCAGTGCATCTATGTCCGGCTGAGGCAGCTCCCCTTCCTCCATGCGGACTGCGGGCAGCCCGTATACCCTGGAAAATGCCTCCACCAGTGCGGATTTTACTTCCTCCAAGGTGATATCCGGCTTAAACTCACATAAATTGGCCACCCTGGATTTAACCGAGGTCACGCCTTTGGAGGCAAGCTTTTCCTTTGACACATTCAGATAACGGGACATATTTTCCTTGTCGGCCCGTATCAATATGGTTCCATGGTGGTAGCAGCCGTCACCGGTGCGGTAAAATGCATTGCCGGAAAACTTGCGTCCATCCACCGTTATGTCATTGCGCCCTGTCTTCTCAGCATGGATGCCCAGGCTCCTTACAGCCTCCAGTATCACATCCAGCTGGCGCGAAACATTATAATCCTCCGCCCCGGCAATAAATGTGAAGTTCAGGTTGCCCAAATCATGGAACACCGCGCCTCCGCCTGAGAGACGGCGCACCAGATAGCCGTCCTCCTGCTCCAGGAAGTTCACCCTGCATTCCCTCCAGCAATTCTGGTTCTTTCCTATCACCACCGTATGGCGGTTCTGCCACAGGTACATGATGCAGGTTCCCTTGGGAACATTGAGGGTCATGTACTCCTCCATGGCCAGATTCCGGTAGGGATATGTATTATCTGTATCTATCCACACAAGTCTGTTTATCATGTCATTCTCCATCCTTATAGAAAGGCTGCCTGGGCAGTCCGTTCCCCGGCCGTATACAGATATCACGGATATCCGTACATGACCAGGAACATACCGGCTGTCCAGGCAGTCCTGTTACATTTTCATCATCATTCCCAAGTATAGCGCAGTACCGGCTTACGTGCCGCCGTAACCTCATCCGGTCTTCCAATAGGCGTCAGGTGAGGCGCGCTGTGAAGTGCCTCAGGGTCTGCCAGGGCCTGCTCGTAAATCTTGTGGAATACCTCGATGGCTTCATCCAGTGTTTCCCTGGACTCTGTCTCTGTAGGCTCCACCATCAGCGCCTCATGTACAATCAGCGGGAAGTACATGGTCGGCGGATGGATGCCGTAATCCAGAAGCGCCTTGGCGATATCCATGGCAGACACATCCTTGTCATGCTTCATCTTCTCCAGGCTCATAACAAATTCATGCATACATGTCTCATTGTAAGCCATATCATAGACATCCGACAGCTTTACCCTCATATAGTTGGCATTCAGCACTGCATTGCAGGCTGCCTCCGGGATGCCCTCCTTTCCAAGGGTCAGGATGTAGGACAATGCCTTCACCACCACCAGGAAGTTGCCGTAGAACATCTTCACGTCCCCAATGGATTCCTGTGCCTTTACAAAGTGATATGTTTCCCCGTCCTTCTCCACCCGTACGCCTGGTATAAAGGGCTTTAAGAATTCCTTGCAGCCCACAGGACCGCTTCCAGGTCCGCCGCCGCCGTGGGGTGTGGAGAATGTCTTGTGCAGGTTCAGATGGACCACGTCAAAGCCCATGTCGCCCGGCCGTACAATGCCCATGACCGCATTCAGATTAGCGCCGTCATAGTAACACAGTCCGCCTGCATCATGTACTATTTTAGTGATTTCCAGTATGTTCTTGTCAAATAATCCAACGGTATTGGGATTGGTCAGCATCAGACCGGCTGTGTCGTCTCCTACCGCTGCCTTTAACTGCTCCAAATCCACACAGCCGTCCTCCCTGGACGGAATGCTCACCACGTCATAGCCGCACATGGCAGCGCTGGCAGGATTGGTTCCATGGGCAGAGTCAGGCACAATAATCTTGGTGCGCTTGGTGTCATTGTGATGAACGTGGTATGCCTTGATTAAGAGCAGTCCTGTAAACTCACCGTGAGCGCCTGCCGCTGGCTGGAATGTCATTGCATCCATGCCTGTGATTTCGCAGAGATATTTCTCCGCCAGATATAATACTTCCATGGAGCCCTGCACCGTAGCCTCCGGCTGCAGCGGATGGACTCCCTTAAATCCCTTCAAGGCAGCTGCTTCCTCATTGACTTTTGGGTTGTACTTCATGGTACAGGAGCCCAGAGGATAGAAACCGTCGTTGACACCGTGGGAACGCTTTGCCAGCTCCGTATAATGGCGGCTGATTTCATTTTCCGACATATGCGGAAGGCGCGGCTGTCTCTCACGGGTATGTGCTTTTTCAAACGACACCTGGGGCACGTCGCAGGGGCTGATTAAATCCAGCCTTCTCCCGGCTGACCCTTTTTCAAATACAAGTTTCATGAACCGCACACCTCCTTTTGTCCGCATTCCCTGTGAAGCGCCTCCCGTACAGCTGAGGCAAGCTCATCCATCTCTTCCCTGGTGTTCATCTCCGTTGCGCACCAGAGGATTTCCCTGTCGGACAACGGCAGTCCGCCCAGTATTCCCTTGCTTTCCAAAGCCCTTAATATATGGGCGCTGTCCGTACACTTGCCCTCCGGGCTTACGGTTACAAATTCGTGGAAGAATTCACATTCATGCTTTGGCTCAAGTCCTGCTTCCTTTAACACGTCCCTGAGATAGTGGGCCTTGGACATGCACTGGTCCGCTGCCTTAGCCATGCCCTCTGCACCCATGGCCGTCATGTATACAGATGCAGTCAGGGCACACCATGCCTGGTTGGAGCACACATTGGAGCTGGCCTTTTCACGGCGTATGTGCTGTTCCCGTGCCTGGAGGGTAAGGACAAATGCCCTGCGTCCCTGGTTATCAGCTGTCTCTCCCACAATACGGCCCGGAAGCTTCCTGGTCATGGCTGCCGTGGCTGTCATGAATCCCAGATAAGGTCCTCCGAATGCCAGAGGCATACCAAGGGGCTGGCCGTCGCCAACTGCAATATCCGCCCCGTATTCAGCCGGCGTCTTCATAACAGCTAACGCCATCGGGTTACAGCCCATGATGTACTTGGCTCCTGCCCCATGGACAATGCGGCCCAGGGCATCCCCGTCTTCGATATTGCCGTAATAGTTGGGCTGCTGTACATAGAAGCATGCTGCCTGCGGGTCCGCCTTCAGAAGCTCCTCCAGGGCTGCCGCATCCGTTACCCCGTCTTTTTCCGGAACCATGACAACCTTTGTATTGCTGCCAAAGCAGTATGTCTTCATGACCTCGATAACGCCCGGGTTTGCAGCCGCGGAAATATAGGCTGTTGTTTTCTTTCTCTCCTTACACATGGCAATGGCTTCCGCCGCGGCTGTGGCGCCGTCATATATGGATGCGTTGGAGGCATCCATGCCTGTAAGCTCACAGAGCATGGTCTGATACTCAAATATGGACTGGAGGATGCCCTGGCTGATTTCCGCCTGATAAGGCGTATAGGCTGTGACAAACTCCTCTTTTGACGTTACACTTGAAACAATGGCAGGTATGTAATGGTTATAAGCTCCTGCACCTCTGAAAATATGGCGGAACACAACATTCTTACCGGCTATGTCCTCCATCCTGCTCTTAACTGCCTGCTCGCTGAGTCCTGAAGGGATATTGACCCCTTCCTTCAGCATTACCTCATCCGGTATATGGGAGAACATCTCCTCAAAGCTGGCAAACCCAATTTCACGAAGCATATCCTGCTGCTCCTGCTTCGTACCTGGTACATAACTTCCCATATAATCTCACCTCACCTCTCATGGGATGGAATACCTTCCCCGTCTTAATTTAATAAATCTCTGTTCCGGGCTAATCCGTATTCCAATTAATCCAGGGTCTTCACATACTCCTCATACTCTGCCGCGCTCATCAGCTGCGCTGTGCCGGTTACATTCTCCACCTTCATGAACCACGCCTCATAAGGCGCCTCATTGATGGATTCCGGAGCGTCCAGCAGACCCTCGTTGACCTCTGCCACCGTGCCGCTGACCGGTGAATACACATCCGAAACAGCCTTTACGGACTCCACATCTGCAAACGACTCTCCCTCTGTCACCTCGTCTCCTGCCTCAGGCAGGTTTACGAATACCAAATCCCCGAGAGCGTCCTGTGCATAATCTGACAGTCCCACTAAAACAGTGCCGTCCTCCAGGGTCTTTACCCACTCATGTGACTTCGCATACTTTAAATCTTCTGGAAAATTCATTCTTAATACCTCCTTGAACATGCTGTTCTTTATTATATTTATAAATCATACTTTTTATATCTGCTGTACCGTTACCGTTTATAAAATGGCAGCTTCACCACCTCTGCAGCCACGCGTCGTCCCCTTACATCCACTTCCAGTGCGGTTCCCGGCTCCTTGAATCCTATGTCAACCAGGGCCATGGCTGCCGGATATCCCAGGAACGGGCAGTGTGTGCCGGAGGTGGTCATACCCACCTGCTGTTCCCCTATGTAAACAGGCTGGTGCTCCCGGATGATGCCCCGTCCGGTTACCTTTAATCCCACACGTTTTCTGGTCAGAGGTCCCTTGTCCTGGATGGCCTGTTTTCCGATGAAATCATCCTTATCCATCTTCACAAAAATTCCCAGCCCTGCTTCCTTGGGAGAAATGGTATCATCCATCTCATGACCGTATAAAGGCATGCCGGCTTCCAGTCTCAGGGTATCCCTGGCGCCTAAACCGCATGGAATCAGTCCCTCGTCCTTTCCTGCCTCCAAGAGCAGTTCCCACATCTTAGGAGCATCCTCCGGTGCCAGATAAATCTCCACTCCATCCTCCCCCGTGTAACCGGTCTTGGATATAATGCATTTCATGCCGCCCACCATGCGGTCAAAAAGGCAGGTATAATATTTCTCAGGAATGTCCTCCTCCCTGGCCACCTTCTTAAGCACATCCATTGCCTTTGGTCCCTGCAGGGCCAGCTGCGCCACCTGGGAGGAAATGTCATCAAATACAACATCCCCCGACTGATGGGCCTTCATCCATGCATAGTCCTTATCCTTGTTGGATGCATTGACCACGATAAAATAGCAGTCATCCCTGACCTTATAGACAATCAGGTCATCCACCACGCCGCCCTGTTCATTGCACATGGGGCTGTACCTGGCCTGGCCCTCTGCCATGACCGTATAGTCATTGGTGAGAAGCATGTTCAGATTCTTAAGCGCGTCCGGTCCCTTGCAAATCACTTCCCCCATGTGCGACACGTCGAAAAGACCGCACTTGGTGCGTACTGCCATATGCTCCTCGATGACACCCTTATCGTACTGTACCGGCAGAAGATACCCTGCAAAAGGTACAATCTTGCCCTTATACTTTACGTGTGTGTCGTAGAGAGGTGTTTTTAACAAAACCTCCCCTGTTGCTTCTGTGCCCATAATCACTACCTCCTTCATGAAATTGTCTGGTCCTTAACAATATAAGATTATGAAAGCGCACGAACAAAAGATGTTCATGCGCTCTGTCCTTGGACCTGAAAGATTTGGCTTCTTCGGTGCTATGCTCTCCAGAGTATCGTCCGGTATCCGGTCCTTTTGCCTGAGAGTTTTCCGCTTCCCCTTCGGCGCTGCCCCCTGGGTGTCTGAATATACGTGGATATGCAGTTTCCCGCATCTCCTCTATCTTCCGCCCATGGCTGTCAGTCTCTCCCGAATCCATCTTCCGATGATATAAAATTGTCCGCAAACGCAATTCCCACCGGCTTGCCTTGTGCTAATCCCATACTAACACAGCCGGGATTTTCAGTCAATAGCTAAAAGGTGTTTAAATTTTAACACATTAATCGCATTTTTCGCCTTATTTTCCAAACTTATTTTCACGAATATTTTACGGTTTATTTAGAAAAAATACTGGTAATCTCCTATGAAGTAGTATATAATGAGCAAAGGTGATGAGGCGAAGGGGTTCCTTTGGCCTCATTCTTGTATGAGTACGGTTTTAACTGAGCAAAATCTCAAATGAAAGAAGGTGACAAGATGCATAAGTTTATGCGGACAGTAGGATTCAGTATGTACCAGAAAAAACAGGATATGGCGAAGCTTTTAAAACGCCTGGTAAAGGAAGCGGAGATGACCGGCCACCTGGCAGAACAGGAGGGCAGCCGCCTCTGTGAGCTGCGCGCAGAAGTGGCTCCCGGTATGGGAGTTGCCATGATAGGGGAGATGAGTCCCAAGGGTACGTTCAGCCGTGAATATTATTTTCCCTATGTCAAAAACCAGGATGTAAGTTCAGAGGCAGAATGTTCCATCCAGCGTCACACGGAGCGTGAAACTTATGCAGGCCTTCTTGATGAATACAGGGTGGGCATATCCCTGATTTTCTACATGGAGAATTCCATGGAGTACAGGATGCGCCGCAAGGCCCGTCAGCCTGTCCAGCCAAAGGGTGCTGCCCTTACGGGCCTGGCTGTTCAGGGAAAGGTGCTGCTGCCTGTGAATAAAACGGAAAAACAGGCCGAGGATTCCCGGCAGGCCGCCCAAAAACGCAGCAGCCTCCTGGAGGCAGCCAAGCACGGCGACGAGGATGCCATTGAGACCCTGACCATCGAGGATATCGACCTCTACTCCATGGTTTCCAGACGGATTGCCCATGAGGATGTATACTCCATCATAGAAACCTGTTTCATGCCCTGCGGCATAGAGTGCGACCAGTACTCCGTCATAGGGGAAATCACACAAATCAATACGATTGCCAACCGTATTACCAAGGAAGAGATATATGACCTGAAGCTGGACTGCAACGACATGGTTTTCCATGTGGCCGTCAACAAACAGGACCTGCTGGGCGAACCCAGGATTGGGCGGCGCTTTAAGGGGCAGGTGTGGATGCAGGGCACGGTGCTGTTTTAAGCGCGGGACGGAATATGGATTGGATATTCCCGGATATTGGTTCAAGGCGTCCCAGGGTGAATTGAGGATGTTTATTTAAAAATAGGACTTGATTTTTTTTAACACATAGGTTATCATATAAGGCGGACCGCATGAGTATCATACGGCCCGCCTTATATTTGTGTTTCTGTAGCTCAGCAGGATAGAGCGTCCGCCTCCTAAGGTTATGCTCTACCGGCCGCCTTACGATGAAAAGTGATCGTTACCAATTTTAATTGAATAGATGTCTCTGTAGCTCAGCAGGATAGAGCGTTCGCCTCCTAAGGGCTTGTTGGAGCAATCGCCCAACACTGAAAATTTTATACAAGTCCATGTACCTCAGTAGGATAGAGGGTCCGCCTCCTAAGCGGAACGCCGCAGGTTCGACTCCTGTCATGGACGCCAGTAAACAACGCTGTAAGCCTTTGTTTTCAAGGGTTTACAGCTTTTTTTGTTATCACGGACAGGGAAGCGAATGTATGGCTACTTATGTCCGTGGGAATTTCCAAAAGTCATTTATTTTGCAAGATAGCTTGCTAACACTCATTTAAGGTAGATGATGATTTCATGGATTTTTACAATATTTGCTAACACTTTTTGGTTAGCAGGTTTTTCCTGTTTGGAACAAAGCCCTTTGCTAACGGTTAGAAAGGTTTTCTTTTAAGAGCTTTTCTTTCATTTCCGGTGTCATGGATTTTAGCAATTCAAGCAGAAGTTTATCATTGTCACTAATAGGTTTCTGTGCTTCTGAATGGGGATTGTGTTCTGGTTCCTCTGTATCAAGGGTGTCATAAAATTCTTCATCCAGCTTCTTTGCATTAAGCCGTCTGTCTTCATCCACGATTTCAGAGTAAACATCTGTTACCATCTCCGCTTCGGCGTGACCTGTATCTCCCTGAACAGATTTAATATCACCATGCGTCATTTTGAGCTTATACTTTGTGCTTAAATGGCGTAGGCTGTGAAAAACAACAGTTTCAAAATTGTGTTCCTCACATAGCATTGTAAATCTGTTCCGAACAATGCGGCTTTCTACGGGATTCCCATTTTCAAGAGCAATAACGAGGTTATAATCGTTATAGGCACTTCCTAAAAACTCTTTTAATTCCTGCTGGTCTTTCTTGTATTGAACCAGTAATTGAGCAAGCGTTGTCGGCAGCCATACGGTACGATTACTTGTTTCTGTTTTGGGTGTTTTTAACACCAGCCTTGTAGTACAGTGGGGCTTCTGGGTTGGGAAAATTTTAATAATATCTTTTTCTTTCAGCTTTTGCATAGCTGATTGAGAAATTCTTGCCAGCTCCTTATTGACGATAACTCTTGCATTATTATTTGCAATAGCTTCTTCATCAATAATCACATCATCCCAAGTAAGCCCCGTAATTTCGCCTACTCTTAATGAGCAGGCAAACGCCAAGTGCATACAAAGCAGGAGTAAATCATCATCCACAAGTTTGATTGCTTCCTTGAATGTCTGTACATTCCAAACCTTACGTTTTACCTTTGGTACTTTAGGCAAGGTGGCTAGGGAAGCCGGATTCCGCATTTTGCTGTCCAGATATTCCCAACGGATAGCCTGATTTAAGGCACAGCGGATAATATCATGGATTTTCTTAATGTTGGCAGGCTGCACACAGCGACCAGTCGCTTTTCGGTTAGCACGAGGAACTTCTGGAACACTCAACAGGCCATTGTAATATTGAGAAAGTTTTTTCGTGGTGATTTCATTTAACTTCCAATCTCCAATAAGCGGATTGATATAGTTGTTAATCGAACTCAATTTACTGCTGTAAGTATTGGCAGACCACTTCGATACACCATATAGATTGACAAAAGTAACAAGAAATTCCTTTAAAGTGATTTCATCATCTGGGGTATCTATTGCTTGCTCTGCTTCCTCACGCTGATGGGCGAATTGTTCTTCTAAAGGGACGAGAACATATCCATAGGTTTGTTGATAAAATTCAATAAACGCTTTTCGTGCCTTTGCTTCTTTTTTGGTTTCTAGGGTGTCCCATTTCTGCTTTCTTTCGCCTGTATCATCCATATACCAGTAAATAACTGAAAATTTTGATTTTCTTTGTTTGATTGAAGCCATATTATCTCTCCTTAAATGATTATTCGTGTAACCATTTATCGAAAGATATTTTAGATACTCTAATCATCCTGCCAGCTCTGATATAGTGAAATTGACCGCTTTTGACTAAAGCATATGCCGACTTCATGCTGATGTTTAAAAGAGCTGCTATTTCCTCTACCGTATATGTCTTTTTTTCAGACGTTGTAATACCGTGTGTATTCTCTTTACCATCTAACATAAGATTAAGGCTCCTTTCTATGATGGTAACAGTAAAATACACCTCTCTAACATCTTGAGTATAACACAGGAAATTAAAGTTTTGTAGAGGTTCAGTGCATTTTACTGTGAGCAAGTCAGCCGAACAGCTTTCGCTAAAGCTCATGGGAATCTCACCCCTGCATGGTTCTCATCCAGCCGTACCCTTTGCCAGCGGTGCTACATCATCACACGGACTAAGGCTGTACGGAAGTATCATTATCACGATAGAAAGGTCATGGCAGCAGCTCTGCAGTAAGCTGCTTATGGAACACTGGCAGGAATCGCTATCCGGTTTCATCCCTCCTTTGGTGGGTTACGGCGTGCCAGCCCAACGGCTCTCTTTCTATCGAAACGTATTCGGCTGCTTTATGCTGCGTTGATTAGACGCTTTCTTTTTCAAGGAACTATCCGGCTTGTCAGCCTGTTAAAATGCACTGACAGCAATACATTTTAATAGACTGGCAAGCTCTGTCTGGGAAGCATGGGCTTGTCCATGCTTCCACAGGAGAGCGTTATTTTTAGTTTGATTCCCTGATTTCAAAAGATAAAATTTTTGCAATCAGACGTGTTTCCATCCGGCGGCGTAGGGTTTCATCTACAACCATGTGGGTATTTCCGTATTCGTCTTTCATAGGACGCATGGAACGGCTTGCAATAAAACCGCTATAATGGCGTACAATCTGGTTGACTGCTTCAATATCGCCGTCCGCAGCCCTTACAATCACAGGAAACGGAATCATAGGGTGCTTTGCTGTCATGCTTCTTCCTCCATAAATTTTTTGATAAATTCCAGTCCGGCGTGTCTTCTTCTCTGGATGGTAGAACGGTTGACTTCCAGAATTTTTGAAATTTCCGTATCGTCAAATCCAAGAAAATAATATCTCAGGATAACATCACGTTTCTTTTCGTCCAGATGTTCCAATGCTTCTGCTAACAGGCTGTTTTCAATGCGGACAGTAAATCCATCCATTTCAAAAGTATGGAAATGGGATGGGTATGTGTCTTCGGAAGAAAACAGATTGACGGTGTAATCATCCATATCACAGAACAGGGTTTCCCGTTTACACTGTCTGGATAACACTTTGAGATAGTCTTTGCGTTCATCCTCCATAGCGACCTTGCAGATGTAATCAAACTGGTTCTCTATGGTTGCCTGAAATTCAGATGGCTTCATCATTACTCACCCCCTTTCTTGCCTTAAAAGAGGGTAGAAGATTTCTTGACTTCCCCCTTTCGTGCTTAGTCCCGACACGAAAGGGCTGTTTGTTGCATTATCTGTTAAATTTTCTAATTTCTAATGACACAACAAAAATAATAGGTGCAAAGCCATCTAGCATATGGCATTTTAAAACAATTCAAAATGGTATTTGCATTTATAGGCAAATAAAAAGAGAGCGCAAAAATGCACTCCCTCTTTAAATATAAATACCGTTCATTCTTTAAGCCAATTTAATATATGATATTTCTCCGCTAGTGTAATTATAAATAATCCTACTAAAATTCCAGCTATTTGTAACATAAAATCATCAATATCAATCACATAATTGGGAAAGCCAGTAATCAAATTAATAAGCAACTGAATAGGTTCAATAAATATACCTGCTAAAATACTAATAATGCTGATTTTCTTTACAGATGCTCTCAAAATAATATAAATCAATATTGGTATAGGCATTGTTAATACTATATGTCCGGCTATACTTATAAATCCCAAATTTTTCAATGTTTTAAATGGGATAGTTTGTAAAGTCAGCCATGGGCTAATACTATCAATGCTTTTTCTTATAACTGTTGGAGAAAAATATATACCAATTAAAAAAACACAGTAGAAAGCAGTCAGAATATAACCTATCATATAAAAAGTGGATTCGTTTTTTTTAACGAAAGAGTATATTCCAAGTATGCCTAGAACAATAAATAACATTATAAATATCTTTAAGTCAGGAATCTGTCTTATATATGTCCACATAATTACCTTCCTCGTCTTTATAAAAAGGGATACAGGTATCTTCCACCTGCATCCCTAAAAATATCACCTTTCTGTTATTCAGGCTTTGCAATGTATATTACAACTTCTTAGAAGTTATAGCTAATATTTAACGTTCCTGTCACACGGTAGCCAGTAGCTTCTATTAATCTTAAATAAATTCGATATGTTCCACTTCCATCTCCAGTAAGTGTTACAGACCCTCCATCTTTTGCGGATACGTAAGCATAATCAGTAGCAGACCATTTATTTGTCACTGCTGATTTTTTTTCCAGTCCTATATATAAATCTGAATCATCGCCCCCTGGATATCCATAGCTCTCTATCCATACATTAATATCAAAAGTAGGTGTATCTGAAACTACCCAGTTTTGCTTCGTATAAATCCCACCGGTCATATCAAAGTCACCTCGATATGTACCGCTTCCTCTTACATCGGCGTTAATAATTATCGCCTCATAATTTGGATTGCTGTCATCAACAAAATCAAGATGTCTCCCATCGGTGGGGACCATCTGAACTGAAAAAGTATCTGCATATGCACTTATAGGTAAACAAACCATTAAAAATATTGAAATAAAAATCGAAAATATCTTTTTTATGAACATAACTTATCCTCCTTCCACATTTTTAATAGACACTGCTCTATTTGTAATTCCCCATTGGAATCCACCTCTTTTCTCTAGCCGCTACCTCAGGAAACATACTTTCAATGGCATTATATTGAGACTGTTTATTTTAATATAGTTATGCTTCCGGTAATATGTATACTCTTTGACGTAGTACCCTCCAAGAATATTTTATAGCTTCCAGATTGCTCAATTGAAAATGTATGGTCAATCCATCCATTAGAAGTCTGAACATATATTCTCTTGCCTTTGGAATCCTCAAGTCCCGCCTTAAAACTGTCAGAACTACTATCTGATTGTAGTATAAAAGCCACTTTATTACCTGAGGTCAAAGAAAGACTATCTCCATACTTCACATTTTTTCCATCAATTGTTATATCAACTGTCGTTACTCCCCTTGGATTTATTTGTATCGGGTATTCTATTACATCTTCCGAATAGTGAAATTCCGTCTTCTCAGATAATTCTGTAGATTCCTGCTGGACTTCAACTTCCGTAATCCAAAGTTTCTTTACCACTAAATCCTGTAAATTTGACATACCCCAAGAAGCAGCAAACACTGTAAGGGGACACATCAAAACCATTGACATTACCAACACAGCAAATGATATTCTCTTTGTTTTTTCAGTCTTTTTCATGATATTTCTGATTCTCCTTTCCAAACCGTTTACCGTATGGCCGGTAAGCGACACCGTAGTTAAACCAAGCTCTTTTTCCTGTATTTGTAAAATTAGTTCCGCATACATAGTATGTCTTTTGATGGGCTGGCGATTAAGTACTTTCTCATCACAGGCCATTTCATTTACTTCAACAAAATAATCTGATAGTCTGTAAATAAGCGGATTAAACCAATGCAGAGCGCATAAAATAAATACAAGTCTGCGAAAAAAATAATCCTGATTTTTGCAGTGAACCAACTCATGCTTTAACAGCAACCCCCATTCTTCCTGCGTGTAGTTATTCTCCGGCAAGAAAATTTTCTGTTCAAATATTCCTGTCATAAAAGGAGACTGAATTATTTCATTCGATAATAACAACACCGGACCCTTCAGACCTAATTCATTCATTGCCTCTCTTTTTGTCTCTAATAGAAGTTTATCCTGAGTATACTTACTGCATTTTTCTAGTTTTTTGAGAATCCTTCTGTCATTTGCATATTTGAAGATACCATAATAGATAAATCCTAAAAACCAGGCGAGAAAAAGCAACAGAGATATCCAGTGATTTCCCCAAGGTGTTCCGTAGCTAATTGAACTTTTGTGAATGGTATCCATATAAAGCAAATCATCACTGACCAAATAAATTCTTTCCCCAAAAACGAATTTATACAAAATTACACCAGCCAATACCGGCATACCAAAGGCACTGAATACTAGAACCATTTTAAAAAACAAACTTAAATGCTCCATGTCCATTCTTCTTTCCAGATGTTTTCCGGAAAGGGATATAACCGATATTAAAATATTCAATGAGACAAATAGCGTTACTAACAGTGCCAAAATGTCACTTATCTTCCAGCTCATCTTCCAGCTCCTTTAAAAGATTTCTGGTTTTTTCTATCTGTGCTTTTGACAATGTCTTCCCACAGAAGGCAGCAACTAGGCGTTCAAAAGAAGTATTACCCAATACCCCCTCAATCTGTTGGCGAAGTAATGCCTGCTCATATTCTTCCTGTGTGACTAAAACCGTATAGAAATGATGGAGTCCACTTTGCTTTTTATCAACGTAGCCCTTTTCAGAAAGATGATACAAAATCGTACTTTTTGTACCTCTTGCTTGTGGAAATGCCTGATAGATTTCCTCACTACTGACACCTTCTGGATGTTTCCAAATAAATTTCATAAATTCAAACTCTGTAGCAGAAAGTTTTTTCTTTCCACCCAGATAATTTAAAGGTGCTTCAGCAGGTCTTGCCATAAATACCCCTCCTTTCTGTATATTTGTTAATATAATTATATTTATATAATACCATATATTTGTGTTTTTGTTAATACATAATCTGTTCATAATATTAAAAATCTTTGGACTGCATATTAATCCATTAATCTTATCTCTTTTGTGATTCCATACTTTTATAGTAATATGAAGACGAAAAAGGGGAGAAGCCTTTAGATAAGGAATCTCGATGTTTCAGCGGCAAAAGCTAATGTACTAATCATATATCAAACGTCTGCAAAACTGTTTTTATACTTTTACAAATGTCTTATTCCTCAAAAAAATTATTCCGTAAAAGTATACTTTTACGGAATAATTTTTTGGTGGATAGTGCTTCTTCTATAACCTATTTAATCATCCACACTGCCAGACCCATGCAGAAATTCATTCCTAGGGAAATTTTCAGTAGCCAATTTAATATACATTGAATTACCAGGAATAGTAAAGTTTGCCCCACCCTTCACATCATCTGCATATCCCCGGAAACTCCCTACAGCATTTCCGTCAGACATTACAGTCAGAATATAACTATAATTATCATTGGTGCCTGTAGACTGGCTCTTAGAATAATAAACGTCAGACTGGGAATCTACCCATACAGTACTATGAACATTCCAGTAAGCGCTTGGGGTAGTGCCACTTGTCTGGATATTGTAGTAGAAACTGCCTGTAGAGCTAATCCCCTCTATTATACCTGTATTGGGATATATTCTTGCTAAATCGGGTTCGGATTCAGAACTATTTGCTATTGTCCTGGCCATTATTCTATCCTGTTTTACCCCTTCTACCGCTTCTGCTTCACTATGGTAAATAGAACCATTTATCAGTTCACCATTTTCATAGTTACCATCCAAAAGATAATCATCCTCGGATAACGTCTCTGCATTTCCCCGTGTTTCAACCTCGTACTGAACGGCTGGAAGGCTATCCAACAGTGATACTTCCTCTGCCATTGAGCTAAAAGATAATGCTGAGGTTGTCGATAATACCAAAATTAATGCTAGAATTTTTTTTGATTTCATAATATTCCCCTTTCTTAATATGGTTCAAAATGACTTAACGTTAAGATTAACTCTATTATTCTACCAAAAAGGATATAATCAATATATACTTTTATATTTCCAATCAATTCTATATTTATTTTCTACAGATTATCCAATACTTATTTTCCCGCCAATTTTATTTGACCATTGGCAGCACCTCCTTTACTTTAACGCTAAAGTGTGTTTCATTGACCCTGTCCAAAAATGTGATGACACATATTATACTTTATGTAGAAATCATATAAAAAAATTCTTTCTTTTCACTTGAATGTGTAATATCGCAGGCGGAAGAAACAACATTTTATATTTTCAACTACTCTTCTGATTTAACCGTGGTATATTCGTGGTAAAATGAGTGTTTTTCTATACCTCAGAATATTTGAAAGTATAGTATTTATTCGGATAATCGGAAATCAGACATAAAATTTAATTGGAAAAAATACACATTCTATGCAACGGTATACTGTTATTATAAATATTTCTTTCCCTTTTCATCCAATGGTTATAAACCATAAAAATGACCAAACAGATTGATTCAACTCCACCACTCCTCATTAGGAACTGTATCATTCCAAAAACCTTCTACATACCAACTATTTGTCAAGTCTTTTTTTAAGTATATATATTTTTCATTTATACCTTGAAGCAAACCGCTATTTGGTGATGAATCAGAGGATATGATATATACTTTAAAACAGGCTTTATCATTCGTAGTCTTTATTTCTTCACTACTTGCAGTTAATTGCAGAGCATTCCACTCTTTTTGTAATTCTTCCGAATATTCTATACCTTCAGATAATGCACAAATACCGGCATATTCACCATAATTTATCATAGTACAATAAGAGAATATTAACGATGAGGCCGACTCTGCCCCCTCATTAACGAATTGTTCATAAAAAAAATCGTCTTGTCTTGAAAGTTCCGGCATAGTACAATTCTTGTCGCTGAATAGTACCCACTCCTTGTCGTCTCTAATATATGATATTCCTGTAATTTTTTCATTTCTAACATTCAATATGCCATAACTCCCGTCAGCAAATAAAACTGATTTTTTACTACAACGATACGGCTTTACAGATAGTTGCTCAGGTGGGATGTCTTTTGTTAAAACAAAGTCTTCAAATATGTCTTTTTCAGAAATATCGTTTGTTAAGTTTAAGTTTCTGGATATACGGTCATATTCATATAGAAGCTCAGAGGATGCAGACCATATCCATATAGTGTCAGCATTTGGACTGACTGATATCTTACAGGAAGAATCATTACTAAAATCATATCCTAATGCCTGTAAGTCAATACTATCCTCTATTTCACCAGTGGTCAGATTATAAATAAATAACCCAAAATAATCATGCATTATAATAATGTTGTCATCCGCAAAGTCTAAAACCGGCATATCGGTTGCAATCTTTGTATTTACAGACCACTTGGCAGGAGTGGCCTGCATATTAAAACTTGGCGGTGATTCTGATGTATGTACCTCAGTTTTTCCCGTACTATTTATTGCTGCCGCTATTTGCTCCTGTTTAAGTTTTCCAGAGTTTGAACATCCAACAACAATCGTACTGAAAGCCAATGGTATAATTGTAAAAGTTACAAATCTTGGCATTTTTGTAATAAACAATCAAATCTCCTCCTTGTATTAAACTCCATCAATAATGATAGAAATATAATATATTTAAATAATATAATTATATTTGTATAATACCACATATTTTGCTATTGTCAATATTTAATCATTTATCAGCCTTGACTTATTTAACAATCTTCCAATTCTCCCCATTCTTCTCTAGAACAAGGTCAAACTGTGATATCTGTGTTGTCATAGTCTGATTATCCAGATATTTCACCGCAAGGGAAGCTGTCACCTGATTCCCTTTTCGGTTGTAAACCGGATTCACCAGTTCCGAGAAGATATATTCTTTCCCCACAGGTTTCAGCACGCCCTCATTCACATAATAGGTCAGCTCCTTTGCGGTTGCCGTAGGGTACAGCTTGAAAAAGGTAGTGAGAAATTCGTTGATTTCCTCCGTAGTGATGGAATCCACCGTACCGTCACTTTGTACTGCTTTTGGAGTGTAGCCGGATTTTACGGGAACGCTGGTGATGGTAGGATTCTGAACAATCGTCAGGTTTCCAGAGCCATCCACATAGACTGTCACCTGATAAGCGGAACGGACGGTTTTACTGGATTCCCCCTCTGTGATACGCTGTTCTACCGTATAGGTCACTTGATAATGCTGCTCCTTTTCTTCTATGATTTCCCATATCTGAAAGTCAGTCAGGGCAGACGATACGGGGATGTCCTTTCGGACGGTATCTACATTCAGGGCTTGCAGTTCTCCGGTGAGATACCCTTTTAAAGCATTTGTCCGGTTATCAATGGAAGCGGCGGACTGTTCCCATGAATAGTAGACTTCTGCGAAATTCTCCACAAAGTTTTCTATCTTGTGGGTGTCAATGATTTTTTCCTCAATCACTTTGGTTTCATGGACAGTGTGGATGTCTATCGCCGTGAAATTCTTATAGACGGCAAACAGGAAACTCACCGCCAGAAGCACCCACAGGGCAATCACGGTTTTTTTGTGGGTATTGACTTTGTAAACTTTCAGCTTCTTTTCTTTCTGCTTTTTCTGGTTTTCCTCTTTTCTAATCTGAATCATATCGGTTCATCCTTTCTATTGTTTGATTCGTCCGGCTCCGGCAAGGTGCTGTTGCCAGTAGGAGCCTGTCAGGTCTGCATAACCAATGGGATTTCCGGCATGGTACATCCGGTTATTTCCCACATATAGCCCCACATGGGTGATATAGGTTCCGGCGTTATAGGTGGAGTGGAAAAAGACCAAATCCCCTGCTTTTGCTTCGGACAGAGGGATGTGCTGTGTTACATTGTACTGTTCCTGTGCTGTCCGTGGCAGGGCGATTCCTGCCTTGCCATAGCACCACTGCACCAGTCCCGAACAGTCAAAGGAAGTGGAGGGGGAATCGCCCCCGTACACATACGTCCAGCCCTCATATTTTAAGGCTTCCTCCATGATAGCCTGCACCGTTTCATCATCAAACTGTGCCACGGTCAGGTATTGCGATACTAAAAGGACGTAAAACATATTTCCGTAGGAATACCGCCAGCCCCCGTTTTTTTCTACGGCAACAGGGTTGGTGTAGGTGACTTTCTTTCCGCCGGATTTGTCCCTTGCGAAGCTCTCTGCCAGTTCAAAGGTGTACTTTTTTCCGTGTCCTGCCACATAGTCTAGGAAACCGCCACCGTAATTGTAGGACTGAATCACACTGTTTAAGTCGCAGCCCTTTGTTTCTGCCGCTGCGAGCAGTTCCGAGAAATATTTGCAGCCCTGTTTGATGGATTCCTCTGTGCTAAGGGAGTTCGGGGGAAGCCCCAGAGATTCCGAGGACTGCATAACGTCTTCCAGTGTGCCGCCGGATTCCACCTGAATGATGGCGAGCAGCACATTTAAGTATTCCTCTATGCCATATTCCCTTGCATACTTTTCCAGCATAGGTTTATGAGCGAGGACTTCCTGTGACACGCTCATACCCCCATAGATAAGGTTTCCGCCGCTTCCGCCGTCTTCCTCATCCGAGAAGACAATCACCACCAAAAGGAGCAGGGAAAACATCATCACGAACACGCCGGAACAGGCGAAGAAAAGGTGTCTTAACTTCATGGTTTCTCCCCTTTCTTCTGTTTGGCAGCCGCTTTTACTGTTTTTGTCCACTCCTTTCTGGCTGTGGTACGCCGGATGGTAAAGTTCGATTCCTTAACCGCAGGAGCAGCCCGTTTTCCTTCCGGTATCACAGGAGCCGTATCGTTCTGGATAGGTCTTACCGGACGGGGAGCAGCAGGTGTGGTGGTTGGAGCTGTCTTTTGTCTTTCATCTGGCTGGACAGGGGAAGCCGGTGGGACTATCTGGCGTTCTGCCCTTACAGGCGGTGTATGTTCATAGTGGATGGAAGCAGCTTTTACCACCGGAACCGAAGCCCGTTCTGCCACAGTCCCCTCATAAGAAACCTGTCCCCGTTCCCTGATGGATGGGGGAGCTGGCTGTATAGCTGGCTTTCCTGCATGAGCGGTATCTGCATGATTTCGGAAATTTTCCGGCTGCTTTGTAGTAACAGGGCGTTCATGGACAGGAGCCGCCCCTTTGGGTGCTTCGGAAGCAGTCTTTTGCGGCTGTTTTGCCTGTTCCAGTTCCGCCCTGCGTTCTGCAATGGTCTGTCTGCGGCTTTCTGCCTGTGCGTTCCGCTGTTCGACTCTGGCAGTTCGGGTCTGGGTCACGCTGGAAGTAAAATCCTGTACTCCCTCTGATACCTGTGTTTTCCCGTGGTAAAGGGCGTACTTTGCATTGACAGGCAAATCTTTTGCCTGCTCCCGAAGCTGTCCGGCAGTATCGGCTATCTTATCTTTGGTATCTGCCACTGCACCCACCGCAGAGCCAGCCCGTTTCCATGCAGATTCCTTTTCCGGTGCTGTCTGTCCGTCTGGTCTGCTGTGGTCTGCCTGTGTCCGTTTGGAGGAACCGGAGTTGGAAGCATTTTTCTGGTCTGAGCCAGCCTGTTTCCCTGCGTGGTATGCAGCTGTTCCAGCCCCAAGAGCTGTCACAGAACGTCCTAACTTATGCTGTAAACGGTGCATATGGGCGTGCATGAGCATACGGGGTCTTCGCATGATACGGCTTCCCATGCTTTGGGAATCACCGCTCTGTAAGGAGAACATCCCCATCAAATCCCCCAGCTTGAAATAAATTCCGGCAAAGGTCACTATCTGCAAGAACGCCGTCAGGAAGAACGGATATTCCCCAGACAGGTTGTAGAGCATGGTGGAAATACTGAACGCTACCGTGATAATCAGGGTGATTCCGGCTCTGGTAAGGATGGTATTGAACAGTTTCGTGATGGCACGTTTTGACATCCCCTCAAAAGAGGGAACCATGCTAAGGAGAAAGCTCACAGGCAGGAACATGGCGTAGATGATAAAAAGCACCTGTGAGAAAATCATTATCCCCGTGAGCAGGAATACAAAAACGGAGATACCGATATTGAACATGAACAGGAAGAAGACAGTTCCCAATCGGTTGATGGTCTTTGTGATGGTAAGGTTCGTGTTTTCCCTGTCTTCGATTTCCTCCACCACGATTTCTTCCCTGTCCTGCCCGTTGTTTTCGTCTGGACTGGTTGAAAGCAGGCTTTCCACACGGTCTGTTCCAATGCTTTCCACATCCGAGTTGCCATATTGCAGCAGGAGCCACGGCTGCTTGACCTGAATGGAAAACAGGCTGTCCCGTATCAAATCCACACTATCTTTTCCCTGACTTTCCGAGTTGGGCAGCACAATCTTTGTGCCAAGGGTCAGGCTGGCATTGCTGATGTCTGCAGAAAATTCATTGATTTTCCCGATATAATCAGGAGCGTAGGCGATAAAGGCAGCGGACAGCACGAACACTACCACAAAATTGACAACGGCATGGATGGCTTTTGTAGTTTCCCGTTTGATAAGCCCTGTGTAGGCAACGTAAATCCCCACCACCAGAATGAGAATCAGCAGGAACCCGATATAAAATCCCTCCGAGGACAAGCCGCCTGTGGTAACGCCTGCAAGGGTCTGCATATTTTTCCCGATGGAATCCGCCGTGGAGGAAATGAAGTCCAGCGAGTAGGCTTCCTGAATCAGATACCCTGTGGCGTTGGAAAGGTACAGGCTGATGGTCCAGATAAAATTTGTGATGGCATACAGCCCGTACATTACCTGTTTTCCGATACCGTCCAGCCAGTTCCACGGGAGCCAGTCCCATCCGCTGTCCACATAAAAATCAAGCTGGTAGTTGTCCAGAGGATATTTGCTGTATTCGTTGGCAGCGTCCACCGTATCATCCACCAGTCCGGCAGCGTGGGCGGCAGTACCGAAGACTGCCAGCAGCAGGAGGATGAGCAGGAGTGCCAGCAGCACTTTTCCTGCTATACTCCCGATTTTTTTTAAAGAGTTTTGTCCCTTTATCCGGCAAGGGACAAGGGCTGTCCCCTGCTGGATGGGCTTTCTTATCTTCATTCCTCCACCTCTTTTCTTACGGGCGGTCTGGTGTCAAAGGCATGGAACAGGTCTTCAAAGATAGGGTGGAACTGTATCACTCCTACACGCCCGTACAAATCACTGATAAGGCACTGTCCGTTTTCTAAGTCACGGAGCCGTTTCTGGTTGTTTTCATCTTCGGAATCCACCCCGAAAAAGGTGAGGGTCTTTTTGATTTCGTTGATGTCCGTGGAACGGAACGCATACTTCAAGCCCAGATTGTTTTTCAGTTTTTCATCCAGCAAATCGTCCGTGTTCTGGGTCACAAAGTAAACGCCTGCGTTCATGGCACGTCCGGCACGGACCAGCTTCATAGAGAGGGTCTTGCCCTGTGCCACCTGTAAGAAGCTCCATGCTTCATCCAAATCCACAATCTTAAACACGCTGCGGTCGGTATGGATGAAGTCGAGGGCAAAGGTACTGATAACAATGAGCATTGCCACGGAAAGCAGCTCCATTGTGGTGTATTCTTCAAAGGTCGTTTCCTTATCCGGCAGCACCAAATCCGCCACCTGAATGATGTTGAGCTGCTTTTCAAGGCTGATGGACTGTGTGACATCCTCATCCGAAAAGAGCAGATGTGCAAAGTCATAGTCCGTAAAGGATTCAATATGGTCTGCTATGCTGGTGCTGATGGTGGTTCCCTCCGCCCGTAGTTCCTCAATCACCTTTAAAAGCCCCCGCTCCTCACTGTTTGTTACCGCACGGATGGCTTTCCGAAGGACGGGGAACTTCTCCCCGTCACGGCTGGAAATGCCTGTTAAAAAGGTCAGGATGTCGATTGCCAGTGATTCGGAATCCTTTGGGTTCTCCATAATCACATAAGGGTCAAGCAGGCCCCTGTTCTGTTCCTCCGAGGTCAGGTTTACGATATTGATTTCATGGGCGATTTCCGGCAGGGTTTCCTTCCAGCGTCCCCGTTCCGCTTTCGGGTCAACAATGAGTGCCTGTGCCCCAAACAATACACAGTAGTAGACAATCATGTTGTTACTGAATGATTTTCCACCGCCGAGGGAGCCGACAAAAGCGGCAGCAAGGGCATTGGTGACAGAGCCTTTCACACCCTGACTGGCAAGGGCAGGCTTTAAGTACACGTTTCTTCCCGTATCAAGGCTATACCCGATATAAATGCCCTCCGGTTCCCCCAACATCTGGGTTGCACCAAAGCCTAGACCCGCGAGGAAGTCACTGGTGACATACTGGATGTAATCGTTCATATACCGTTTGCTGGCAGGGAGAAATTCCCCATGCAGCCCCAGCATATCCCCAAAGGGGCGGACCAGCTTCACGTTCAAATCGTCATAAAAATCTTTTACCTCATTGCAACGGCGTTTCAGTTCTTCCAAGTCGGGAGCCGTCACACGCACCACATAGGACAGCTTGTACATGGATTCCTTGCTCTGGTCTAAGGTGGATTCCAGCTCATTTACGCTGTCTAAAGCGTCCACCACATTTGTGCTGGTTTCACTGTCATTCTGCCATGCGTGGTTGTCCAAATCTTTCAACTCTTTTTTCTTGTTCCGTACCGTGGAGAGGGCTTTCCGGTTTGTCACAATCTCTACATTCATAGAGGTATCAATGGGAAAAGTAAATTGCTGCTGTTGATAGTAAAAGATTTCCGAGGATGGAAAGTCCAATTCCCCCACAATGCTGTTGATGGTGAAGTAGGCGGCATATACCGTTCCGTCTTCCTGTTCGATTTTCAGATACCGCTGGTTTTCCTCTATCAGACAACGGGTGGGTTTGATAAGGTCATAGTATTTTACCAGCGTTTCCTCCTGAAACCGCTTCTTCGGCAGGTAATACTCATAATCTTCATAGGCGGTTCCGGTCTGTCCGTATAAATGCTCAATCAGATAGCCAAAATCGTCCTTATCAAGCCGCCGGACTTTAAAGCGGCGTGAAATTTTACTTTCCAACAGTTTTTCCATCTTCTGAAACCGCCAGATTTCCTCATTGCTCATGGAAACAAAATCCTCCATGAGTTTGTGGTTGACTTCATGGAGGAAGTCGGAAACAGCGGTCTTTGCTTCCCTGCGGAACTGTTTTATGGTGACTTCCTGCTCATTGACAAGCAGCTTAAAACCGATAAAAAAGCGGTAGTCCACCTGATTTTCCCCTATCATGGAAATCAGGGCTTCGGTCTGTGCGTCAATCTTTGCACAGGCAACGTCCTTTAACTTGCCCGTCACTTCCTGTTTGGAGCGTTCCTGTGCCGCCCGTATGCTGGATTCAGTGCTGATTTGCAGGGCGTGAATCTTTCCATCCCTGTTCTGGGCGATAAGCTGACGGAACGAATCATGTACCTGATATTTCTGCTCAGGGCTTAAAAAGGAATAGTTGTAGGGAAGCAGCTCATAGTAAGCGAAACACTCCCCGTCATGGTTGAACACAAGGTTATTTTCGATATACTTAATCGGATATGCCATAAATATCACTCCTTACTGCCGTGATGGGCTGTGCCGGATATTCCTTTTCCAGCTTCACGGGCTTTCCTGCATACGTCAGTTTCGGGCGTACCAGATATGCCAGTACGGATTTCAGGAAGCCGTAAGGCTTTTTCCCGTCAAAGGTCTTCTGGCACATGAACCAAGTGAGGGCAAAGGGTACGCCGAAGTATTTCAAAAATGCCCCGTCAATGAACGAAAGAGGAGGGAAGTTCCCAAAGAGCATAACCGCAAACATTGACACCACGAACCACGCCATCTGTGTGAACGTGATAGGAAATGGCAGCTTAAAATCATTGATGGAATAGAGTACCTTTTCCACCGACCAGATACTGGTATAGCTTCGTATTTTTTTCATGTTGTCTGTCCTTTCTAAAAGATGGGGCAGCAAAAGAGCTGCCCCTGAATCAAAAAAGCCGCCTGTATTTCCTGAAAGAGATACAGACGGGTCTAACGTAAGATTTCATATACGCCGTGGTTCGTGACGATAAAAGTTCCATCCAATTCCATGTCACGCCCATAGGCTTCATAGTCGATATAGTTTTGTAAGTGTGCCGGAAGTTCTCCAAGCTGTCCGCTTTCTTCCAGATAGTAGCGTGCTACGTCCGCCATATCGTCACAGCCGGAATGGCAGATAATATCGTCTTCATGCTCACAGAGTTCTTCGATACTGCCAAAATAGGATTGCAGCTCTGATAGTTCCTCCTGAATGTATTCCGGTAAGTCCTCCACCATTTCACACAGGCGGTTGATTTCCTCAATGGGGGTATATTCGTCAATCTCAAATGGCAGCTCATAATCATGGATGGCGTATTCCTCATATTCATCATTCAAACCGATACGCTCTTTGACTTCCTCAAAGTCCACAGGTGGCGTGAACCATGCCCCCACTAATTCGCCCTCATTGTATTTTCCTAAGTTGGCAATGTAAATCCGCATTTCTTCCACAGTGTCACCTCCATTCTCTGCCATGCTTCTTTTGGGGAGTTACACTCCCCAAGCCCCTAGTGGACTTCCGCCATGAAGCAATCAGAGCTTGCTCCATAACGGAAGTGTGATATGTTTTTTTCTATGCACCGATAATCTTATTGAACAGTTCCAGTAAGATGTCCTTTACACCATCCGCATTGAAGACAAGACCAACCGCTATAAGGGACACCACCAGAAAACCGATAAGTTTGGAAAATTCCCTCTTAAATCCGAGGTACAGTCCAATCACCACGATTGCCAGCAGCACAAGGGACTGGGCGTTGGATAAAAACCAGTTGTAAAGATTCTGTCCGAAATTCATAAAAGCTCCTTTCTTTCCTGTAAGAGTTCTTAGGTTCCAAGATTGCCGCCGTTAAAGCACCACCTCCTTTGCAGCGGCGGCTTGCTGCTTCAGGATTTTTTCGTGCTTCTCTGTCAGCTTTGCATGGGTGATGATGTCATGGACAATTTGGGTGTGGTTCATCTTATCCAGACGGAGAGCCAGCTTTAATGTAGGAGCTACCTGATGGGAGAGCCAGTGCAGGGTGCGTTCAAAGGAATAGGGTTCCGGTTTGGTTGTCAGTTTCAGGCTTCCCCTGTGTTCCCCTATAAACCACGCCCATTCCTCACTGATACGCCAGTCAGAACGGGGCTTCGTATCGTCCCTGTCCACGAACCGGACATAGCGGTTGATGATTTGAAAGGCTGTCCGTTCTGGATTGTCATGTTCTAACAGGTCACGGATGGCGTAAAAGGCACGCTCATTTTTCAGCCGGATTTCAAAGCGGTTCTTTACCTCTGCGTACGCAATGGGAATATCATGCTTTTTGTATTGCTCATAGTCCTTTTCGTAAATGCAGAAGTACACCTCACTTTGGAGGGAGCCGATATACAGGGTGTTCCCCATACATTCTTTTTCCTCACGCCGTACCAGTTCGCCGCTGCGGTAGCTTTTGAAGCTGCGGAAGACCGAGATACATTCCTCATTCCGGCACTTCTCTGTCAGATGGGGAATGTTTAGGATTCCCGTTTTATCATTGATAGCAAGGTCAAGTCGCTTCATTACGCCGTCCTCCATGAGAACATCCATAAAAAATTCATACCAGCTCCGTTCCTGTGCCAGCAGATAGCTTTCAAACTGGCGGCAGCCACGCCCTTTCAGTTCCAGCAGCACCCCTTTTTCCAGTTCCGGCGATACCAGAACGAAAATATCACCCAGATAGTAATGCTCCGTGTAAGAGTAGAATCCGTAGTCTTCATGGATAAAGTAAGGCAGCTTTAGCCGCAGTACGTCTTCCACGATATGCTTCACATCCGTAGTGGGGAAGCGAATCCGCACATAGTCAAAGAGCATTTCAAGGGGAGCGTCTGGATTGAAGCGTTCCAGAGCTTCCGTGATGGCTTCCTGTAATGCTTTGGATGGGTGAGCCTTGCCCGTTTCAATATCGCTCAGGTACGGACGGGTGATTCCGGCAGCTAACGCAAGTTTCTGTTGTGAGATACCGTAAGCTGCCCGTTTCTCCCTGATGTCCCGTACCCATGTTTCTTCATTCAGTGAAAATCCCTCCTGTCTAAAAAAGCGTATGCCAACTTTCAGAGCCTTGTTGACATACGCCGGATATGGGGAAAATCCCTTGTGTACCGTGGGATTCTGCCCTGTTGTTTGGTTGTTGCCTGTCGATTTGTACCCCTCTGTTAGATACGAGGGGTTCCTGCTGGCGTGCCTTGCGGCACACCAGCCACAGCAGGTCAGTCCGTTTCTGCGGCTTTCGCTTCGCACGCCGCCTGCACTCCCTGCCTGCTGTCTATGAGCTTTTTTATTTCTTTGAGGAAATCGTGTCCTTTTGGCACAAGGGGCGTGTAAAACTCTGAGATAACGCTGGTTCCCACATCCACATAGCCACGCCCTTTTATCTGCTTTAGGAAGAAATCCTTTGTGGTTTCCCCGAACATCATCCCATAGCCCATTTCCGACATCCGCCCCAGAGCCACACGGAAATTGAACTGGTCACGGATTCCGTCCCCCAGATACTTTGCGTCCGGACGCTGGCAGGCGAGAATCAGGAAAAATCCAGCCTGCCGCCCAAGCATAACGATTTGTTTTAACTTATTTAGGACAGCAGCGTTTTCCTTTGTGCCGAGCATTTCCATAAATGCCACATATTCATCAAAGATAAGGAAATTTGCCGGAAGCCCAAGGTAAGCGTAGTTTTCCCCTGTCCGGTAATTGTCCATGAGCTTCATGTCTTCGCTGCGTTTCATCATTTCTTCGTAGAAACGGTCAATGCAGGCGAGCATATCTTCCTTTTTGTAGTACACATCCGGCATAACTGCCTGTAAGTCCGCAAGGTCGGCGTTTTTTGGGTCTAACACGGACAGGACGGCGTTGGTGCGGAGCAGGGCTTCAATAAGGGTCAGGATGAAGTAGGTCTTTCCGCCGCCGGTTCCTCCGGCAATGAGCATATGGGGGAGCTTGTCATAGTCCCACCAGACATTTTCCATGAGCCGGAGCCTGCCGTCCTTTGCCTGTACGTCCTCAATGGAGATACGGCTGGCAATGGTATCATAGAGCAGGGTGTACTCCACATAGGAATCCTTTAATTCCTTATCCGTCAGCTCACAGTACAAGCCGCTTTCCAGCTTTTTCTCCAAGTTTAAGAGCTGTTCCTGATATTTCCCCAAGGTGATTTCCACACGGATATGGAGCAAGCCCTGTTTCATCCGGTAGTAGATTTTGGGAAAGTAAGTGATGGTTTCTTTGGAACGGCTGGAAGACAAGTCCTTGAAAAAAGCGTCATCCTTTCTCTGTTCGGATTCATACCACTTGTTTTCTAACACCATCCTTGCCAGCTTTTGGCGGTGGATGAGCTGCTTTACTTCGTCCCTGCGGTATCGCCAGAACAGAAGAATTACTGCAAGACACACCAGCCCTGCCACGCCCATGCTGAATAACAGGTAAGGGATATTTACATCCTGTGCTATCTGTGAGAGGGACACTTCCTGCCAGTTGGTTCCGGCTATTTGCCGGATATGAAACAGCAGGACAACCAGCAGGAAGACAGGGAACAGGGCGGCAAGGGCAGTATGGAACACAAGGTCTTTATCCGTGGGACGGATACGTTTTCCACGGAGGAAAAGCTGCTTCATGGGACAATCCTCCTTTCGCTTTCTTTTATGTTCCTGTTATTTTACAGGGGGAGCGTCTTTCTTCGGCAGCTGCGGATTCATGGCAGCCCCTTTTTTCAGGACAATATCATCTGCCTTGATGTACCAGTCCACTTCTGCCCCTTGAAAGGTAGCCGTTGCCACGGTGTCTGCCACAGGATGGATGATTTCCACCTCTGCGTTGTAATCAAATTCCTTTAACGGCACGCTGGCAGGGATGGAAACCTGAATCATACGCCCCTGTCCTCTGGATTTTAAGTCATAGGTACGTTCCTTGATTTCTTCTGATACCGAACCATCTTCATTCTGGAGGTGAACCTCACGGCGGAGGGCAGAAAATTTCAATGCCCCGAATGTTGCTTCCTTGTCAATCACGATTCCGTTTGCTAATCTCATAGTCTGATGTCCTCCTTTTCCTTACGCTTTTACCATATCGTCAGCGTGCAAAATGTAGTTGGTAAAGCCCCGTGTGCCGATTTTATAGCCCTCTGCGGTGATACGGGGATTGACGAGCTTCACACGTTCCTCAAAGTCAAAATGTTTCTCTCCGGCTTCGGCAGGGAGGATAACCACAATATCATCCGCCCTCTGTACGTCTGAATACAGGTTGAAGCTACGGGAGAGTACCGCCATGCGTCCGTTGATTCTACGCTGTTCTGTTTTGTCTTCTCCGGCAAACTCCAAGTTGCCGAATGTCTTTTCCATGTTGGGGATAACGAATTTTAATTCCATATAGATGTACCTGTCCTTTCTGAATGTTGTGTTTGATGGTTAGTTTTGGGTTCTGGTTTGAAAGCCGGAGGGGAACGCTCCGGCGGTGGTGGTTTCTTCGTAGTATCACGTCCTTTCTGGTTTTGGGGTAAAAAAATAGACGCTCAGTTTTGAACGTCTATAAGGGAAATACTTATTAACTTTTTAGTCTTCTGCTGGATGTTTTGAAAGATAACGGGAATAATCTGTGTCAAATTGTAAAGATTTCAACTGTTCATCTATAATTTGTAATAGGTTTTTATCGTTAAGGATTGCTTCAAATTCTTTTATAGAGAAATCAATAATGCAATATTTATCTTCCAATTTCTCCTTATGGAGATAAAATTTTTTTATTAGTCCAGCACCATTACTCCATCCGGTTCCGCTAGTACCATAATACGAAAATAAAATGCCTATTTTTATGTTGGTTGTCAAAAGCAAACTACAAAATTTTCCTATGTATGTAACACTAACGGCTTTGTCGTAATTTTTACATTCTCCTAAAAAGGTATCGAGTTTTAGGTCAATCAGATGATATGTCAACAAAACTTTCCCTTGAGGAGTTAAAGTAACGATTTGGTCTATTTCATTCGTTGAAGTTCGTAAGTTTCTATCTACATTAAAAATATTTCCAGAGATAGTTAAGAGATAAGAAACTAAATTTTCTAAAGCTTCTCCCTTTAAGTTATGTAAATTTTTAGGTGCATTGTCTGTAGGGGAACTGTCATGAAGCTGTTTGAATTTTTCAAGTAATTCTTTATAAATGTTTTTTTGAGCTTCACTAATTTCACAAATTTTTTCGTATCTTAATTTATCAGATATACTATTAAGGACATTTAATGCCTTAGAAATTTCTTTATCATCTGGCATAATATCAATCATCACGTACCACCATATATATTAAAAATGAATTTTCTATTGAGGAAAGTTCGCTATGGCAGAGTTCACATTCAAAAGTTTCAGGTAACTCATTAAACAAACGTACTGTCCCCATAGATTTTTGGCAATTACTACAATATAATTCATAATAACTTTGCAAAATTCCTTGCTTTTCCAATTCAGATAAAAAATCATAGATTTCAGGAATAGATAAGGAAAATTTTCTTTTCAAAACGCCAGGATAAATCCACATATTTTTTCTATAATTCTTGAAAAAATTAGTTAAGGCAATGCTATCTATATTTTTATTCATTTTGTGTTGTATCGTCATTTCTATGATTGACAATGTATTCGATAACATAATTCATTCGCTCCATTCCAATTAGCACATTACTATAGTAATATTGTATTAAACAATAAGATTTATTCATGTAATTAAAGACAAACTTAACACGGTTACTTCGTGTTTTTATTTCATTTTCCCATAACAATTCAATCCAAGGATAATCGGACATTTCTTCCATTTCAAACATAAATTGTTCTAAGGCTTCTCTGAAATCAGGTACTTTTTCTAATTCTGCCTGATTGTCATTTAATAGTGAGCGTAGTTCTCCGATAAATGGTAATATATATTCTTGATTGTTGCCGACATCCAGTTGTGCGTTTCCACCATTAGGTAATTTCATGGATTGAGCAATAAGTTTTACATTTTCATCACGTTTGCATACATTAACCATAAAGTCTAAATTTAGCGGAATCAAATCGCACTCAAAATGTTCTTTAAAATAATCAGACATTTCCGCAATTAAGTTGGAATATATAGTCGGTTCTTTTTTGTCGGATAAAAAGACCCTTTTTAAAACATCAAAACGAAATTCTATCAATTCTCCTTTTTCATGAAATACAACTAAAAAGGGATATTTAGTTAAAAATTCTTCCTGTGTGAGAGGATGAATAGCTGCATATGCCAAATTAAATTTCAAAAAATAGTATCCATCCATAGAGTATGCAACAGGTTTTACGAAAGATGTATATAAGTAATCATTTTCATAAGTGTTTTCAAGAGGAATGATTTCCTTTGCTTTTTTTAACGTTGATGAAAAATCGTCGCAGGTAAAAATAACGGAATACTTATAATCTTTTAAAAACTCCCATTTTTCTAAAGCATATCCAGCTCTTTTGCTTTGGTGAATGCAGGTTACAAGCTGTTCGGATAATGTTTTTTCTGAAATATCTACAGTTTCTAGCCCCTCTATGTATAACTGTCCCGAAGTATCTGTTTGTTTAGTCGCAATTCCGTGCTGAATGAATTGTTTTACTAAATGGCGTTTTACTTTATCTGAATAAGCCATTACTGTTTTTTCAAGATATTCTAAATAGTTGTTTAACTGCATACAATCCCTCTTTTCTGTGCATATATCTTTCGTTATCCTGATTATACTTGATATAAGTGCAAAAAGCCATGCACAAATCAAAATTTTTATAGGATTTTCGATATATACATAATAATAAAAGTTTTGGTGCTATTGCATATATAAATCGAGTAGGAGGAAGGCGATTATTTCGCCTTCCGACCTCTCACACCACCGTACGTACCGTTCGGTATACGGCGGTTCAATCAACTTAACATGTAACAGCCTTTTCGGCGTAGTAGTCTTCCATGGATACAAGACCAAACTTAGCTAGTCTCTCTTTACTGATACAAATGTGGAGATTCCAGCTTCTGCACACTCTGGCATATCCTTTGGCATATGAAATGCCATGTGCCGCATTTGGCGGCAGACCAAGTTTGATAAGATTCTTTTCCCTGTTCTTTGGCGTTTTCCAGTGTTTCCATATGCACATGCGCAGTCGATACCGAATCTGTCCGTCCATTTTTGCGCACAGCCTTTTCATGCTTCCGATTTTGAAATAATTTATCCACCCTCGGATAAGCCGGTTGAGTTTCCCAATTTTATAACCATTGCCCACTCCCCAGCTCCTGCTTGTATATTTCTTCATCTGCGCCTTGAACTTTGCTGCCGCTTTCGGGTGTGGTCTGGCTTTGTACCCTTTGGCAAATGAGTCATAGTAAAATCCAAACCCCAGATACTTAATGCCCTTTGGTTTATCAACCCTGCTCTTTTCCGCGTTCACTTTCAGTCCAAGCTTTTCCTCTATAAACCGAGCCACGCTCTTCATTACCCGCTCTGCCGCCTGTCTGCTCCCGACCATTATAATAAGGTCATCTGCATACCGGACGAAATCCAGCCTCCTTGCTTCCAGTTCTTTGTCCAGCTCATTTAACATGATATTTGCTAACAGCGGCGAGATATTTCCACCCTGCGGTGTGCCGACTACCGTATCTTCATACTCATCATCAATCATTACGCCGCTGACCAGAATCTTTCTTACCACCGATATGACATCTCCGTCCTTTATTGTCCGTCCGAAAATCGTCATCAGCTTGTCATGGTCTACTGTGTCAAAGAATTTCGCTAGGTCGATATCCACTATCCAGTTGTGTCCGTCATTCATCATTTCCAATGCTTTAAGGACTGCCTGCTGTGCACACCGCTTGGGTCTGAATCCATAGCTGTGGTCGTGAAACTGCTCCTCAAATATCGGGGTAAGCACCTGTGCCACCGCCTGCTGTACAAAGCGGTCTACTGCTGTTGGCACTCCAAGATTTCTTGTACCACCATCGGGTTTGGGTATCTCCACCCTGCGGACTGGCTTCGGCTTATACTTCCTCGTCCGCAACTGTTCCTTAATGTTTTCGCCGTTTTCCGAAAGATATGCGCCAAGTTCTTCAACGGTCATCCCGTCCACGCCTGCCGCTCCTTTATTCCTTACGACTTGCAGATACGCCGCATTTAGATTATCCCTGCTTAATATCTGCTCCATGAGACTGCTTGTGTCCATGCGTTGTTTCCTTTCTGCCCCTTTTGCCTTTGCCGCCTTTGAAGTCATCGACAGGCGTATGCTCCGGCTACGAAGTGGAACGTACTTCAACTGATTGATTGTTCAGCCCTTCGCTCCGTCCCCATTACAGGAACTTCCTCACTACTATGGCTTCTGCTGACTTCTCACAATTCGTTGTTACTACGGCTAATGAGACCGCCTGTGAGACCTCCCCAGTTAAGGTGCGTGTTCTTTTCCTCCATGTACCTGCCGCATTTACTCGTACTTCCGGCAACCTTTTGGACTTCAGTGCCTTTTGCCACCTTATCCGTATTTCCGAGCCTTATATGCGGTTCCTGTCCGTCAGGTCAGAGGTTTGCTTACAGCTTCTTTCAGATTCCGTCTCACGGCGGACACCCTTGCTGTTCGGCTATGTGCTTCGTTGTTGCCTACGCGCACTTGGGACTTTCACCCATTAGAAAACGCCCATGCTGGGCAAACAAAATAGACGTTTCATGTTTTCACACAAAACGTCTATTCCTTGCATTATGGAAAAGAGTATCGTATAATCTTGATAAATGGTTTCCTAGCTGGAACTGAGCCAGCTAACACGTTGCTAACACTTTTGTTACCAGTACAGGACATTTCGTGAATCTATCTTCCGCACAGACCTCACGCTTTTCCTGTATTATAAGGTGTTAGAGGGTATTACAGGAGGTTAGAAACTACTTGCTGCAAAAGGACCTTTAGAACTCCTAAGCGGAAGGCCAGCGGTTCGAATCCGCTCAGGAACATACAAAAACACGCCGGAAACCCTGGTTTAAGGGGCTCCGGCGTGTTTTCTTTTCCGTTTGCCAAAATTGTACAGGGCTGGGCAGCTGCCCTATATACAGCTATAAGGCTACAAATGCTGCAGTTAAATTCATTTTTTATTTCTCTTTTGCCGTACACCTTCTGCGTGCCAGACATATATTATCATAAAAGCACCAACTGAGGACCATTGTATATGAATAACAATAACCCCTACTCTGAACCGTTACTTAGGATGACCCAGGCAGAAGACCCGATTGACCCAGGTTTCACATATCCTGACACTGAAATGATGCTTCCGTCCCCTGACGATGATATCGACCCTGATTTTTCAGTCATGCCTCCTTACTATCCGGACTACCCCGTACGTCCTGATTATCCGGTACGCCCTGACTATCCCGTCCGTCCGAATTACCCTGTGCGCCCCTATCCGCCATATTATCCCATCCCCTGCGTGTTCTGCAACAATAACCAGTGGATTCACGGCGGAATACGCCTGTTAAACGGGGCCACCGGGTATAACCCATTTACCGTGTATATAGATAACCGGCCAGTATTCTCCGGGCTGGAGTTTTCTGAAGTGACCCAGTACCGCCAGCTGTCCCAGGGCTACCATACCTTCTCCGTCATGGGCTCAAACGGCTATGTATATCTCCGCAAATCCATGTATGTTGGCGACGGAATGGCCACCATTGCCATTGTCAACTCCTCCACAGGCCTGGACCTGGTATCCATCCAGGATACGGCCTGCCCCACGGACCGGACCTCTGCCTGTTTCCGGGTCTGCAATTTAGCCTACTACAGCGGGCCCATCAATGCCTCCCTGGGCAATATTTACTTTAACTCAATCAACTTTGCCGATGCAGCCAGCTTCAGCCGGCTCAGCTCCGGCAGCTATACCCTGCGTGTGGCCCGTTCCGCCCGGCCGGAAAATACCCTGGTTACCACGCCGGTAACACTGAATCCCTCCCGGATTTATACGCTCTATGTACTGAACTGGAATCCTTCCGTGGATACCATACAGACACTTCTGGTGGAGGACCGGAGAAGCTAATCAACAGCCTCACAGGGAGAAGGATGCAAAATTGATGCATCCTTCTCCCTTTTTTTGTATAAAAGCCTGTATTTTTCGGCCCTGTTCATGATAAAATAAAGGAAAGCCGGCGGATGAAACCCACGCCAGATGAGAGAGTTTTCTCTTGTGCGAAATACCAATCCGTCGTATACTATAAAATAATGCGAAAATTCAGGAGGATACAGTATGGACAAAATTAAGATGACCACCCCGATTGTTGAGATGGACGGCGATGAGATGACCAGAATTCTCTGGCAGATGATTAAAGACGACCTGCTGCTGCCATACATAGATTTAAAGACTGAGTACTATGACCTTGGACTGGAATACAGGGATGAGACCAACGACCAGGTAACCATTGATTCCGCCAATGCCACCAAGAAGTACGGTGTGGCTGTGAAGTGCGCTACCATCACCCCCAACGCGGCGCGTGTGGAGGAGTACCACCTGAAGGAAATGTGGAAGAGCCCCAACGGAACCATCCGCGCCATCCTGGACGGAACCGTGTTCCGCGCCCCCATTGTTGTAAAAGGAATCGAACCGTGTGTTAAGAACTGGAAGAAGCCTATCACCATTGCCAGACATGCTTACGGCGATGTTTATAAGGGTTCAGAGATGAAGATACCTGGACCCGGTAAGGTAGAACTGGTTTACACTGCCGCGGACGGCGCAGAGAGCCGCGAACTGGTTCACGACTTTACCTGCCCGGGCATCGTACAGGGCATGCACAATATCAACCAGTCCATTGAAAGCTTTGCCAGAAGCTGCTTCAACTACGCTCTGGATACAAAGCAGGACCTCTGGTTCGCCACCAAGGATACCATCTCCAAGAAGTATGACCATACCTTCAAGGATATCTTCCAGGAGATATTCGACCGTGAATATGCAGGAAAATTTGAAGCTGCCGGCATCACCTATTTCTACACCCTGATTGATGACGCGGTCGCCCGTGTCATGAAATCCGAAGGCGGTTACATCTGGGCCTGCAAGAACTATGACGGCGATGTCATGAGCGACATGATATCCTCTGCCTTCGGTTCCCTGGCCATGATGACCTCTGTTCTGGTATCTCCTGACGGCAACTATGAATACGAGGCTGCCCACGGAACCGTACAGCGCCACTATTATAAGCACTTAAAGGGAGAAGAGACCTCCACCAACTCCGTTGCAACCATCTTTGCCTGGACCGGAGCACTGCGCAAGCGCGGCGAGCTGGACGGCAATAAGGAACTGATGGAATTTGCGGACAAGCTGGAAAAGGCTACCATCGATACCATTGAGGGCGGCGAAATGACAAAAGACCTGGCCCTGATTACCACCATTCCGAATCCGGTGGTTCTTAACAGCGGGGACTTTATAAGGGCAATTGCAAAGAGGCTGTAAAACAGAATACAGGGTCTAAAAAGACATCCGGTCCGGGATAGGATTCCCTGACCGGATGTCTTTTATTCTAATCCATAAACTGGTCCCCATAACCATAATGCTCCACCACATAGTCGATATCCTTATCGCCTCTGCCGCTTAAGCACACCAGGATGGAGCCCTGTCTCATCTCCTTTGCCCTGCGCATGGCGTACGCCACAGCGTGGGAGCTTTCCACTGCCGGTATGATACCCTCATATCTGGACAGCTTGAAAAATGCCTCCATGGCTTCCTCATCGCTTACCGTGTCGTATTTAACCCGGCCCAAATCGTGGAGGAATGCATGCTCCGGACCTACAGACGGATAATCCAGCCCGCTGGCAATGGAGTATACCGGCGCCGGCTCTCCCTTCTCATCCTTCAGCATAATGCTCTCAAATCCATGCATAACTCCCTTTTCACCAAATTTCATGGACGCAGCATGGTCCCCCAGCTTTTCGCCTCTTCCCAAAGGCTCCACCCCTGTGATGTCCACCGGGTCGTCCAGGAAGGGAATGAACATACCGATGGAGTTGCTGCCCCCGCCCACGCAGGCGCAGACCTCATCCGGCATCATGCCTGTCATTTCCAGGAACTGGTCCCTTGCCTCATATCCCACAACAGACTGGAAATCCCTGACCATAAGCGGAAATGGATGAGGGCCCAGGGCAGAGCCGATACAGTATATGGAATCCTTATAATTCCTGGCATAGGATTCAAAGGCCGAATCCACTGCCTCCTTCAGCGTCTTAAGACCATGGGTAACCGGCACCACCTTTGCTCCCAGAATCTTCATCCTGGTAACATTGGGCGCCTGCTTTGCTATATCCACTTCTCCCATATGAATCTCGCACTCCAGGCCGAAAAATGCAGCTGCCGTGGCCAGGGCCACCCCGTGCTGGCCTGCCCCAGTCTCTGCGATAAGGCGCTTCTTGCCCATGAATTTGGCCAGCAGTCCTTCCCCCATACAGTGGTTCAGCTTGTGGGCGCCTGTGTGGTTCAAATCCTCCCGTTTCAGATATATCTGGCAATTTCCAATTTTTCCGGACAGACGCTCGCAGTGGTAAACCGGAGTTGGCCTTCCCTGGAATTCCTTGCGGATCCGCCTCAGTTCATTGATGAACTGTGAGGAATGGCAGATGGTCTGGTATGCGTCTGCTATCTCCTCAAAAGCCGGTATCAGCTCCTCTGTAAGATAAGCGCCTCCGTATTCACCGAAACGGCCGTCCTTATCCGGATAATTCTTTAAATAGGTTCTGTAATCCATGTCCTTCTCCTTAGTCATATATTTTTCTATCCATTATAGCTTTATTTCCCCTGGTTTTCAATCTGTATCTCTGGGTTTGAACCTGCAGAATCCCCGTTCATACGCCTCTGTCTCCATGGGTCTTCCGTACAGATACCCCTGGCCTGCGGCGCACCTGCACTGAATCAGATAGTCCGCCTGGGCGGCTTCCTCCACCCCTTCCGCCACGGTCTGTATCTTTAAATCCCTGCACATGGCTATCACATGCTTGACAATCTGCCGGCTCACCTTATCCCTTCCGATTTTGTCCACCAGGCTCTTATCCAGCTTCAGGACGTCAAATTCTATATCGGACAGGATGTCCAGATTACTGTATTTGGTGCCGAAATCATCCAGGCAGATACGGTATCCCCGTTTCTTGAACTCCCGCAGCGCCTGATACACCACATCCCTTCCCAGGGCCCCGATGCTTTCCGTCACCTCTATCTCCAGCTGTTCCGGCCTTACATCATATTTCTGTACAATGGATTCCACGGAATCCACGATACCCTCGCTTAATAGGGTCAGCCGGGAAAAATTAAAGGACAGAATCTGCTCTGTATAACCGGCTCTCTTCCATTGCTCCAGCAGGCGGCAGCACTCTTCCATAACAAATAAATCCACATAGCTTATAAGGTTTTCCCGTTCCAATACACCGATGAACCTGGAGGGAAGCACATCCCCGCCTTCCTTTCCCTTAACCCGTACCAGAGCCTCGGCGCCAGCGCATACGCCTGTGTCAAAATACAGCTTAGGCTGCAGCAACGCACGGAATTCCCCCCTCTCAATGGTGGAAAGCAGCTCCTTTATAAGCTCCATCCTTCCCTTGCCGTGAAAGGACGGCTTGCTTTCATAATATTTCTGCTTGTCAATCCGCATCAGCTCACAGGCCTGCTTCACAGCCCAGTCCAGGTTTTTCTCCCTGTCATCCCATATCTTTCCCACTGCCGCGGACAGCTGGCTCTGCGCCCCCAGCTCCTGCAAAAGAAGGCCCGTTCTCTGCTCGAATTCCACCGAGGATATATCCTCCATTATGATATCAAATTCATTGCTGTTCAGGCGGAACACTCTGCGGTCCGGAAAATGCTTCTTGATGATATCCGACACACTGCATATGATTCTGTCTCCCTGCTCAGTACCCTTTGTGTCATTGATGGATTTCAGGTCGTTGATATCCACCACAATCACGCCCAGGGAAACCACCCGGTCCGCCCTGTACTGCCTGCGGTACTCATCATAGCTGCCCCGGTTAAGCAGTCCGGTAAGGGAATCATGATATATGCTGTAATACAGGCTTTGGGAGTCCTGTCTCCTGTTGATTTCCTGGGCAATAAAATACACCAGCATATCCATCAGCGCCAGAGGCCGGCGGCTCTTGCGTTCAAACATGACAATATATCCCTGAAGCCCTTTGCGGCTGACAATGGGAAATACCGACATATCTGCGAGCCGCTCCCTCTCCATGCCCTGGAACACCTCAAAGGACTCCCCCAGCATGTCCTGGGGTTCCACGTAGTCCATAACGCCGGAGGGCCGCTTATGGCTGAGCCACGCCTCCATGTCCTGCTCCAGGGTCAGGCTTATCCCGGGCCTGCCGTATTCATCCATGCGGCAGATGCAGCTGATACCGAAGGAATCCTTATCCTTCAGGAACATCCGCATATGGGACGCCCCGTAATAATCTGCCAGAATATCCATCAGACGGCTCATGGCCTCCTCCATGTCCGGCGCATCTGTCATGGCATAGATACCGCTGATAACCTTATAGGCAATTTTCTGTCCATCCTCCTCCCCGGGCCGCGGTCCCCGGCCTTCAGCCTCTTTAGCGGCCTGCAGGATTCGCTCAGACAGCTTTTCCCGGCCTGCCCCGCAGACCTCTTTGTCCTGCGAAAGGCTGTGCTCCGTCATCTTATACCGGTGAATATCCTTCATACAGAAAAATGCCCGCACATGGTCCCCGGCAGGGTCCATATACATGTATAATTCCACCCGTACCCAGCACAGCATGTCATGCCCCATCAGACGCCTGTATTCCAGCGCCGTCCTGCATTCCCCGTCATCATACTTCTGCAGCAGGCCGGTTCTGTTAAATGTCCGTAAAAATTCTTCCCTGTGTTCGGGTTTTACTGTCTCCTCAGCCATCTTCTGCACAAAACAGCTGTAGGAACAGCCAGCGGCTGCTTCCCGAATCTCCCGCCATTTTCCGGAGGCCCCTGTCACCCTATCCTCTGTCAGGTCCGCGTCCCCGTATGCCAGCATACCCTCCAGCAGAAACTGGTTTACACGCCTGGATTTCATATATGCCTGCTCCAGCTCCTTCTGCCTGGATATATCCTGAATCCTGCCAAGAACAATTCCCGGTAAATCACCCTCATAAGCCATGATTTCCAGCTCCAGGCTGAACCACCCATAGTCCCCCTTCCGGTCTTTAAGCCGGACCTCGCACCGCGCAGTTCTCCCGCCCTCCTGTAACACGCGGAACGCCTGCAGGAACGCATTCCGGCTCTGCGGATGGACCACCTGGTTCTTTACCACACACTGGGGAAAATCCTTAAACTGCCGTTCTTCCCCGTATGTAAGCTTGCGCTCCGTATAAACCAGGGCTGTCCTGGTATTGATGTTGTACTCAAATATCTCCTGGCCGCCAATATACAGAGGCCACCGCATCATCTGGTCCAGGATGCCCATGTTCTGGTGATACCCCGTGATGAGCACTCTTCCGTCCTCCATCTGCCTGGACCGGCCTGCGCACCGCACCAGCATATCGCCCCACTCAGGATGATTCCATGTATACTGGATTTCACACAGCTTATCCGCTGCCAGTATACGCTGCATGGCCTCGTTAACGTACACATAGTTTCCCCGGTTAATCCTTCCGTACCAGAATTCAAAGCATGCCTCGGGCTCCAGTTCCTCTTTAAGGCCCAAAAGCCAGGCCATGGTCCGGTCCACATACATCCCGGCCCGGCTCATGCTGCGGTCTGTAACCATGGCCCATAACCCCATCTGCGTATGCTCCAGGATATGGCCTGACCACTCTGTATCATGAAAGATAAAGCATTTCCTTAAATCACTGTAATCCATATGTTTACCTCAGCACACGGACAAGCGGCGCCCGTCCAAATATTCAGTCCCACTTTATTATAGCATCTCTCACCCAGGATACGATAAAAAAATGTTTTATTTCAAAATTTCACCCGGCATCCGCTGCTTCAACGCAAAAAGCGGTCAAATAGACCGCTCTGCATGAATATATGTATTTTGTTTTCTCCAGAAAAATCCCCGGATTATCCGGGAATCTATGAAACTGACCGGAAGGCCTCCTCCAAATCCTCCAATATGTCGTCTATGTGCTCCGTACCAATGGACAGGCGGATGGTTCCGGGACGGATTCCCTGCTCCAGAAGCTCCTCCTCGTTCAGCTGGGAATGGGTGGTGGAAGCAGGATGAATGACCAGGGACTTTACGTCCGCCACATTGGCAAGAAGGGAAAAAAGTTCCAGGTTGTCAATGAAGGCTCTTGCCTTCCCCGCCCCACCCTTGATTTCAAAAGTAAAGATTGAACCGCCGCCTCTGGGGAAATAAGTTCTGTAAAGCTGCTGCTGAACCGGGTCCCGGCTTACACTTGGATGATGGACCGCTTCCACCTGGGGATGGGCGTTCAGGTACTGCACCACCTTAAGGGCATTTTCCACATGGCGTTCCACCCGCAGCGACAGTGTCTCCAGCCCCTGCAGAAACATAAAACCGTGGAATGGTGAAAGGGTGGCCCCCGTATCCCTTAAGAGAATGGCCCGTATCCTTGTGACAAAGGCCGCAGCCCCCACATCCTGGGCAAACCGTATGCCATGATAACTGGGGTTTGGCTCTGTAAGTCCCGGAAACCTGCCGGAGGCAGTCCAGTCAAACCTGCCGCTGTCCACAATCACGCCGCCCACCGTGGTACCGTGACCGCCGATGAACTTTGTGGCTGAGTGTACCACAATGTCAGCGCCGTACTCAATAGGACGGACAAGATACGGCGTGGCAAAGGTATTGTCTATAACCAGGGGAATCTGGTGGCGGTGCGCTATGGAAGCGATTCTTTCTATGTCAGCAATATCGGAATTGGGGTTGCCCAGCGTCTCTATGAAAACAGCCTTTGTATTATCCCTGACGGCTGCCTCTACCGCCTCCAAATCGGCCGGGTCCACAAAAGTGGTCTTTACCCCGTATTCAGGAAAGGTGTGGGCCAGGTAATTGTAGGTGCCTCCGTAAATATGGCTGGATGATACAATATGGTCCCCTGACCGGGCCAGGTTCTGGAATGTATAGGACAGGGCCGCTGCTCCGGAAGCCGTTGCCAGGGCAGCCACACCGCCCTCCAGCTGCGCCATCCTCTGTTCAAATATATCCAGGGTAGGATTGGTTAGACGGCTGTATATGTTTCCGGGGTCGCTGAGATTGAACCGGGCCGCCGCATGGTCACAGCTGTCAAATACATACGACGATGTCTGGTAAATCGGCACTGCCCTTGCCCCGGTGGAAGGGTCCGGCTGCTCCTGCCCCCCATGAAGCTGGGTTGTCTCAAATTTAAAATGCCTGTCTGCTCTCTTACGCTTCTCTCCCATGATACTGTCCTCCGTCTCTCTATTCCTACTATTTCTATAGGTTTAATTGATAGTATCATGGTATTTTTTTCCTGTCAAGAATTTATTTCAATACATTTATATAACTGCATCCTCTATTCCCGGCCGGGCATTCTTAAACAGAGCCCCCCTTATCCATCTCAGGCATTCCCGGCCCATTCTTATCAGAAGGCGCACATCCAAACATCTTTTTGTAAGCCCTGAAAAAGCTGGAGTAGTCTCCGAAGCCTGCCCTGGACGCCGCCTCTGCTGCCGGCGCCCCCATGGCCAGTTCTTTCCTCACAACAGCCATGCGCTTATAGAGGATATACCGGGCCACCGTGGTTCCCGTGGCCCTCTTAAATACAGCAGTCAGATGGTTCTTACTCATATAGAAGGTCTGTGCCAGCCCCTCCAGTGTCAGGGATTCAGAGAGGTTCTGGTTGATATAGCGGATGATTTCCTGGACCTGCCCCTCCTTTCCCCTGGATGTCCCTGCCGCCTCCCTGTACATTGCAAAAATCTTAGTCAAAAGAGACAGCACCCGTGTGCGGATTGCAATATCCTGTAAATCCTTTCCATAGCCCCCGCACTCCTCCAGGGAATGGAAGTACCACTCCAGCTGAAACTGTTCCTCATAACAGCACCATCCTGCCCCAAAGGGCTTCAGCAAAAGGGCCTGCTCATTTTCCTCCAGAAGCTCCGGTGCAACGTGCAGCCGTATCCGGTTGTATTCATCCGAATCCAGGACCCTTAACCCGTGAAAGCAGCCAGGCGGTATGATAATCAGGCTCCCCGGCCTGGGCGTGTAGGTCCTGCCCTCCAGCAGATACTCCACATTGCCTGAAATCATGTAATAAACCTCATAGACATCATGGCAGTGCATCCTGTACTCCATATCCGCCTCGTCGCTGCGCGTATGGGCATAGACCACCTTCTGCGTCTTAAAGCTCTCTTCCTGGTACATGGACCTCCTCCTTTTAAAATCCGGTTTCTTTCATTCTAACACAGATTGTGCTGATTGCAATATTTCTTTGTCTTCTGACAATGGTTTTTGCAATATACCTGTATTATAATGTGTCCTGTAAGCAAGAGAAACACAGCAAATAAATTGTTGCAAAAACCGAAAGGGCCCTCCCCCTTTCACACATTTTATCCCCCTTTATACGCAGTAAAAGACCAGGCATCCCCAGTGCCTGGTCTTTCTGTAACTGCTGCTATATTGACTGGCTTTGATATTATCTGTAATAAATTCTGTGATGTGCTCTAGGGCCAGATTGCCCTTGCTGCCTTGGCTTCCACTACCCGCTTCACGGCAATCAGGTATGCGCCGGTGCGCATAGTGGCATTCTGTTTCTGTGAAATATCCCATACAGCCTCAAACGCAGGGTCCATAATATCCTTCAGCTTTTCGTTGACTTCCTCCTCAGTCCAGCTCACGGACTGGATGTTCTGGACCCACTCAAAATAAGAAACCACCACGCCTCCTGCATTGGCCAGGATATCGGGCACAACGGTAATGCCTCTGTCCCGGAGTATTTCATCCGCATCCGCGGCCACTGGTCCATTGGCTGCCTCCACAATGATTTCCGCCCGGATTTTATGCGCATTGGAAGCATTAATCTGGTTCTCAAGGGCTGCCGGCACCAGTACCCTGGCATCCATCTCCAGAAGCTCCTCGTTGGTAATGCGGCTCATGCCCTCCTCCGTGTAATCCTTTAACAGATTTTTCCTGTTAAGGGAAAGGTAATCCAGAATAGCCGGCACATTAAGCCCCTCAGGACGATAGATTCCCCCGGACACATCGCTGACAGCTATGATTTTCATGCCTTCCCTGTGCAGCAGCTTGGCTGTGATGCTGCCCACATTTCCCATTCCCTGAATGGCCACCGTGGTTCCCTCAGCAGGGATTCCCATTTTTTTCAAGATGTTCTTCGTGGTATACATAACGCCCCGTCCGGTGGCCTCGTTCCTTCCAAGCGCACCGCCCAGGCAGATGGGCTTGCCTGTAACCACTCCGTGGATGCAGTGGCCCTTCAGCATGCTGTAGGTATCCATCATCCATCCCATAACAGCCGCATTGGTGCCCACATCAGGAGCCGGGATATCCTGTTCCGGCCCAATGAGCGGGGCGATGGCTGCCGTATATCTTCTTGTGATGGCACGGATTTCATTTTCAGACAGCTCATTTGGGTCGCACACAACGCCGCCCTTGCCGCCGCCGTAAGGAATGTTTACCACGGCGCACTTAAATGTCATCCAGGCTGCCAGCGCCCGGACCTCGTCAGGGTTAACGGCCGGATGGAAACGTACGCCTCCCTTGGCCGGTCCCCGGGATGTGGAGTGCTGTACCCTGTATCCCTCAAATACCTTGGTGGTGCCGTCGTCCATACGCACCGGAATCGCAACCTTAAGCTCCCTCTCCGGGTATTTGATGGCTTCTATATCGCTGTCCGTATAGCCCAGTATATCGGCTGCTTCCTTTACTACCTTTAACACATTGTCATAAGGATTATATGTTTTCTCCATACCTGCTCTCCTTTTTCTGCCTGATTGTTTACACTGTAACTTAGTTTCCCTGATTCATCACTGACTCGATTCCTGCTATCTTCACGCACAGAATGAATATGTCCATGGCAGCCTTCAGTTCCTCCGGTGTGGGATAGGTGGGCGCAATGCGGATATTCCTGTCCTCCGGGTCTTTTTTGTAAGGATAGGTGGCTCCTGCGCCTGTGAGCGTGACACCGGCCTCCCCGGCCAGCTGTACCGTGCGCTTCGCACATCCCGGGAGGGTGTCCAGGGAAATGAAATAACCTCCTCTTGGATGGCTCCACACCGCCAGTCCGGTCCCTTTCAGCTCTTCCTCCAGACGGTCCAGCACCATGTCAAATTTGGGCCTCAGCACATCTGCCAGTTCCTTCATATGGCGGCGGATGTTCTCCGGCGTCTTAAAATACTGCACATGCCTTAACTGGTTCAGCTTGTCATGTCCGATGGTCTGGGAGGACATATGTCCTTTCAGCTCCTTCATGTTGTCCGGGCCTGAGGCAACCAGGGAAACGCCTGCTCCCGGAAACGTTATTTTGGAGGTTGAAAAGAAATAGTAGGCCCTGTCCGGGTGTCCGCAGGCCCGGCATGCATCCTGGATGTTCTTAAGGGCCACTTCACCGTAGATATGATGTACGCCGTAGGCATTGTCCCAGAATATCCTGAAATCCGGGGCAGCTGTCTCCATGGCTGCCAGACGGTCCACCACCCGGTCGCTGTAGCAAACGCCCTGGGGATTGGAATGAAGGGGAACACACCAGATTCCCTTGATGGACTCATCCTTTCCTGCCATGGCTTCCACCATATCCATGTCCGGCCCGTCCTCCAGAAGAGGTACGGGAATCATCTGGATTCCCAGCTCCTCGCAAATCTGGAAATGCCTGTCGTAGCCGGGCACAGGGCACAGGAATTTTACCGGACTGCCCTCATATCCGTAATGGCTCCATGGCTTTTCTCCGCCGGTCCCAAAGAGGCAGTGAAATGCAATGGTGTCAAACATCAGGTTCAGGCTGGAATTGCCCCCCATGATAATCTGGTCCGGATTCAGCCCCAAAAGCTGTCCAAACAGACGCCTGCATTCCGGAATCCCTTCCAGGACGCCGTAATTCCTTGCGTCCGTGCCGTCCTCCAGCACACAGTCCTTCGGAAACTCCAACAGGCCCATGTTCATATCCAACTGGGCTGCTGCAGGCTTTCCCCTGGCCATATTCAGTTTCAAATTCAGTTTCCTGGCTTCCTGAAACTGTATGGTAAGCTCTTTTAACATATCATGCAGTTCCTGTCTGGAATATTCCGTTACATGGTTCATTCATTGCCTCCGCATCAAACATTTGTCAGATATATTTGTTCTTGCCTTTATTATAAAAATAACCTAGAATAAAAACAAATATTTATATTTGAATAAAACTTATAATTAAAAACTTATAGGAGGTGCAGCTATGTTCAGCGGGATGAATTATGTGTATGAAGTCTATAAGGAACAGAGCTTTTCCAAGGCTGCTGAGAACCTTTACATATCCCAGCCAGCCCTCAGTTCCATGATTAAGAAGATAGAGACAAAGGTGGGAATGCCGCTTTTTGACCGGAGCACCAGTCCCATCCAGCTGACCGAGTGCGGCAGGAAATACATCAAGACAGCGGAGAAAATCATGGACCTGGAAAATGAATTTGCCTACTATGTGGGCAATCTCCAGGAGCTGAAAACCGGGCGGCTGTCCGTAGGCGGCACCTACCTCTTTTCCTCCTTCATCTTTCCTCCCATCATTGATAAATTCCGCAGGGCGTATCCTCACGTGAAGCTGAACCTGTTCGAGGGCCACACCCCTTTGCTGGAGCAGAAGCTCTTTGCCGGGGAACTGGACATTATCATTGACAATTATCTGCTGGATGCGGGCATCTACGAAAAGGAGCGGTTCATGGAGGAACGGCTGCTGCTGGCCGTCCCCTGCTCCTTTGACAGCAACCGGCGTGCAGTGAAATACCAGCTGAAGGCTGCCGACATAAAGCGCTGCCTCCACCAGAACGACACATTTCCGGCCGTATCCTTAAAGAAATTCAAGGATGAGCCCTTTGTGATGCTGCGTTCCCACAACGATACCAGGGAACGTGTGGACGCCATACTGGGCCGGGCCGGAATCCAGTTAAACTACACCTTAAAGCTGAACCAGCTTTTAACCACCTATCACCTGACAGAGTACGGCATGGGCGCCTCCTTTGTCAGCGACACCGTGGTCAAGTGCCTTCCGGAAAACCCGGATATCATATATTATAAGATTGACGACCCTGAGGCGGTAAGGGAGGTCTACCTGTATTACAAAAAAAATAAATACCTGACCCGGAGCATGATTGAATTCATCAAAATGGCCATTCCGGGCATTGAAAAAAACTCTGAGAAATATCTATAAGCGTATGCTTATAAGTGTTATAAACAGCATTTTTGTCAAAAAAAAACACATACGGGGGTAAGAAATATGGTAGGATGGCCAGAAATCCTTAAGAAGGAAAACCTGACAAGAGAAGAGAAAAAATGTATCTGCAACCGGCTCATGACCACGGAAAGCCATATGGAGCAGCTGATACTGAAGCATTTCACGGAGGAGGATTTCCGCCGGGTCTGGATGCGCAAGATTGGAGGCGGCGTCATCGGCGGAAAGGCCTGCGGCCTTTTAGTGGCCAGGAAGCTGATTGAGATGAACATGCCGGAATACGCCGGACATGTGGAGCCACATAACTCCTTTTTCATTGGCACGGATGTGTTCTACCGGTATCTGGTGTATAACCGCTGCGCGGAATTAAAGGCCAGGCACCGGCTGGAAAAGGAACATTTTAAGGAAACAGAGGAGCTGACCAGACGGCTGCGAAACGGCTCCCTTCCCGAAGATATCCGGGAAGAGCTCAGCGACATGCTGGACCACTACGGAACCACCCCCATCATTGTCCGCTCCAGCAGCATCATGGAGGACGGATACGGCAATGCATTCTCCGGCAAATATGAATCCATTTTCTGCATGAATCAGGGTACCAAGGAGGAACGGATGGAGGAACTGGAGGAAGCCATCCGCCGGGTCTACGCCAGCACCATGAATGAACAGGCCATTGAGTACCGGAGGAAACGCCATTTGTTAGATGTGGATGAGCAGATGGCCCTGCTGGTCCAGCAGGTGGCGGGCCAGCAGTACGGTGACCTCTATATGCCGGTGGCAGCTGGTATGGGCTGTTCCTACAACCCTTACAAATGGATGGAGCACTTAAACCCTGAGGCAGGAATGCTGCGCATGGTCATGGGATTAGGCACAAGGGCAGTGGAAAGGACACCCGGCGATTATCCGCGCCTCATCGGCCTGGACAGGGCCCAGGCCAACCTAAGGACCACCCTGGCTGAACGCCACAAATTCTCCCAGCGCAAGGTAGATGTCCTGGACTTTGGCACTAAGACGCTCTGCACCAAATCCCTGGAAAAAATTCTGGACCTCTTTCCCAAATGGCAGAAAAAAATGGTCCTCAGCAGGGACACGGATGCCGAGGACCTGCTGGCCGAGCGCCACATTTACAGGACCATCTATTTTGCGGACTGCCAGGGCCTGGTGGACAACCTGGAGTTCATACGCATGATGCGCTCCCTTATGAAGATGCTTGAAAAAGAGTATGAGCGTCCCGTGGATGTGGAGTTTGCCGTCACCAGCCCGGAGGAAGGCGTGTGGAGGCTGAACCTGCTGCAATGCCGCCCCCTTCAGACCGCCAAATCCGAGCAGGTACATATACCGGACGGCGTGGACCATGAATTCCTCTTTGATGTCCGCAGGACCTCCATGCGCCGTTCCAAGGAGGAGCGCATCGACTATATTGTGTGGGTGGACCCGCAGAAATACTATGAATATGAATACTCCCGGAAACCGGATGTGGCCCGCCTCATCAGCCGCATCAACCAGCATTTTGAGGACACGGATAGGAAGCTGATGCTTCTGGTGCCGGGCCGTATCGGGACATCCTCCCCGGAACTGGGCGTACCCGTGGTCTATGCGGAAATCAGCCAGTTCAGCGCCATCTGCGAGGTGGCCTATGGAAAAGCCGGCTACCATCCCGACCTCTCATACGGCAGCCACATGTTCCAGGACATGGTTGAGGCGGATGTGTATTACGGTGCCATCAATGACAACAGCAAGACCAGGCTGTACCACCCTGAGCTTCTTTCCAAATACCCAGAGGTGTTAAGGGACATCCTGCCCGATGAATCCCAGGAGCTGGCTGACATCGTAAAGGTTCATGACGTAAGCCAATCCAGGGCCACCCTGACCCTGGATGCCCAGGAGGGCCGGGCCGTGTGCCGGATACGCGGCGCAGAGCAGGAATGATTTCCCGCCTGCAATCATACGTTTTCCCGCAATGTATACCCGCCTTATTATCACGCGGGATATACATTGCGGGAAATAAATTATTTTTTACCATTGACAGACACCAAAAATCATGATATAGTTACCTCATATTTTTTATAAGATTTTGATTTCACATGTTTTTGTAAGTCATTATTCCTATGATGATTTACAAAAATATGTGATTTTTTTATTTTTATCGAAAATATAATAATATTATATCAGGAGGTATCTTTCATGAATAAAGGTACAGTAAAATGGTTTAACTCTCAGAAGGGCTTTGGCTTCATTACGAACGAAGAGGATGGAACAGATGTGTTTGTTCACTTTTCCGGTATTGCTTCCGATGGCTTTAAGTCACTGGAAGATGGTCAGGCAGTTACGTTTGACATCACAAACAGCCAGCGCGGATTACAGGCCGTTAACGTTTGCGGCGCTTAATCACCAGCGCATTAAGGGGACCGTCTCTCAGAGGCGGTCCTTTTTGTAATTATCAGCTGCACCGGATATGGGTCCGGAACTGTTAATGAACTATGTATGGGTACCAGGATAAGCCTGATACCCCAATGCCGCAGGTTACTGCTGTTTCACAAACTGCTTGTCAAACTCAGCATTAAAATAATAAAAATTCTTTTCATCCAGCTTGGATTTAATCTTTTCCAGGGCCTCCCCAAACCGTTGGAAGTGTACAACCTCACGCGCCCGCAGGAACTTAAGCGGTTCACGTACTTCCGGATTTTCAATTACACGAATCAGATTATCATAGGTGGTTCTTGCCTTCTGCTCTGCAGCCAGGTCTTCATGCAAATCTGTGATGGCATCTCCCTTTGACTGGAATTCACAGGCATTGAAAGGCACGCCTGCAGCAGCAGTAGGCCATAGTGCTGTGGTATGGTCAATATAATAAGCAGCAAATCCATCTGTTTTAGCCTGTTCAGGCGTTAGGTTTTTGGTAAGCTGGTATATGATGGCGCAAATCATTTCCAAATGAGCCAGCTCTTCCGTACCGATATCTGTAAGCAATCCGCCCACTTCCTTGCATGGCATGGTATAACGCTGGGAAAGATAACGCATGGAGGCAGCCAGCTCCCCATCCGGTCCGCCGAACTGGCTGATAATCAAGGAAGCGGTCTTCGGACAGGTTTTAGTAATATTTACAGGAAATTGAAGTCTTTTCTCATACGTCCACATTATACGGCACCTCCTTCATTATCCCAGGGAAGAGGTCCGTCGGACCAGGTAAAATGCTTCTGTCCCGGGTATTTTGTCTTGGTTTCTGTCTTGTTATTTGTGTCAGGACAGATACAGTTCAGGGTCAACGGCTCATATTCCTTTGCAAAGGCGTCCAGCAGCTGTTTTCTCTGGTTCAGGGCCTGACTGAACGCATCCAGGGCATCCTTATCCAGAGGATGGGTGTCCAGATACAGGTTCAGGTCATTGACTACGAAACTGGTTTCATTAATCTGTTTAAGAAGCTGGCAGCGGTCAGGCATGAGGTTCACCTCCTACTAAGAAAAATGGCAAATCCAGACATGGAAAAATGGTTCCCTGTTTCAGGGCCTTCGACGGCTCATACGGCGTCTCCCAGGGCTGCATGGGAACAGTGGCTATGGCCAGAGAAAGTCCGGGTCCCGGGGCCGGAAGCTTATCCCCGCATCCGCAGGATGCCGGAGCCGGCTTGCAATCACATAAATTCATAAGAACACTCCTTTCATCATGAACTTAACAACTCGTGTCCTTATTATTATCCCTTGGTGCCGGTTTTTTACCTTGCCAAAATTCTGTAAGATAATCCATAATTTTTTCAAACCGCCAGTTTCATATCCTCCTCTCCCGGCCGCAATATGTATGCTGGTATTCTGACTGCATATATTAAGAAATAGACAATATGCAATTTTTGATTTACAATAGGACTTTATGCATTCATCTTACTGAACATTGGAGGTTTTACGTGAATAACCCAGCTGACACTCAAAGGGACTCCTGGAAAACCAATTGGGGGTTCATCCTTTCCTGCATCGGCTCTGCTGTGGGCATGGGCAATATATGGATGTTTCCCGCCAGAGTCTCCAAATACGGCGGAGGCACCTTTCTTCTGCCCTATTTTTTCTTTGTTATCATCATCGGTCTGTCCGGCGTCATTGGAGAGATGGCCTTTGGCAGGGCCGCCCGCTCCGGTCCCATCGGCGCCTTTGGCCAGGCCACGCAGAGCCGGGGAAAAGGCCGGCATCTGGGTGAAGCCATCGGCTATGTCCCGGTTTTGGGCTCCCTAGCCCTGGCCATTGGATATTCCGTCATTGTAGGCTGGATACTCCGATACAGCATTGGCTCCTTTACCGGTTCCACGCTGATTCCCGGCGATGTGGAAGGCTTTGCCCTTGCATTTAATTCCATGGCTGGTTCCTTTGGCAATAATTTCTGGCAGACCGTGGGCCTGGCTCTTACCTTTATCATCATGGTCCTGGGCATTTCCGGCGGCATAGAGAAAATCAACAAGATAATCATGCCCCTGTTCTTCCTCATGTTCCTGGGACTTGCCGCCTACATGGCGTTCCAGCCCTCTGCCGCGGAGGGATACCGCTATATCTTCCGGATAGACCTGAAGGGTCTGGCAGACCCCATGACCTGGGTTTTCGCCCTGGGCCAGGCCTTCTTCTCGCTGTCACTGGCAGGCAACGGCACCTTGATTTACGGTTCCTATCTGGATGACCGGGAGGATGTGACAAACGCAGCATGGAAGGTGGCCCTTTTCGACACTCTGGCAGCCATGCTGGCCGCCCTCGTCATCATACCAGCCATGGCAACCGCTGGTTCCAGGCTGGATGAAGGCGGGCCGGGCCTGATTTTTATCTACCTGCCCAACCTTTTTAAATCCATGCCCGGAAGCCGTATTCTGATTATCGTATTCTTTACAGCCGTATTGTTTGCAGGAATCTCATCCCTGATTAACCTGTTCGAGGCCCCCATCGCTGCCCTCCAGCAGCAGTTCAGGCTCAGCAGGAGAACATCGGTCACAGTGATTGCTGCCGCAGCTCTGGCTGTGGGACTGTGCATACAGGGTATTGTATCCGGATGGATGGACTTTGTTTCCATTTACATCTGCCCTCTCGGAGCCGGTTTGGCAGGCATCATGTTTTTCTGGGTACTTGGGGAGAATTATGTGAAAAAAGAAGTGGAAAAAGGCCGTCCCCGGCCAGTGGGTCCCTGGTTCCGTTTCATGACAGCCTATCTGTTCTGCGGACTTACGGTTGTTGTCTTTGTTTTGGGGATTGCCTTCGGAGGAATCGGCTGAGTTCTTGACGTTTATTCCCGGACCGTAGTATAATCATATCAATGATACATGTGATTCCCTGTCACCTGCAAGCTGACAGGGAGTCTTCTTTTATTCACGAAAGACGAGGTAACCTTATGACATCTTCATCATCTCACGAAAATCCATTGGGCGTTCTGCCTGTAAACCGGCTTTTGGTCCGCTTTGCCATCCCCAGTATCATAGCCATGCTGGTCAGCGCCCTGTATAACATTGTAGACCAGTTTTTTATAGGAAGAAGCGTGGGCATGCTGGGAAATGCCGCCACCAACGTGGCATTTCCTCTTACCATCACCTGTACTGCCATCTCCCTGATGTGCGGAATCGGCGGCGCAGCCAATTTCAATCTGTCCCTTGGCAGCGGCGAAAAGGAGGAAGCCACCCGGTATGCGGGCAACGCTGTTTTCATGCTGTTTGCCATTGGGGCTATTCTCTGTCTCACGGTCAGGCTTTTTCTGAAGCCCCTCATGATTGTCTTTGGAGCAACCCCGGATGTCCTGGACTATTCACTGACCTATACAGGCATCACATCCCTTGGCTTTCCATTTCTCATCCTGACCACAGGCGGTTCCAACCTGATACGTGCGGACGGCAGCCCCAGATTCTCCATGATGTGCACCCTGACCGGCGCCATCCTCAACACCATACTGGACCCCCTGTTCATCTTCGGCTTCCGCATGGGAATGGCGGGCGCTGCACTGGCTACCATCATCGGACAAATCATATCCGGCATCATGGTCATCCTGTACCTGACACGGTTTAAGACCGTCCGCTTGTCCCTCGGCTCCCTTACCCCCATCCCATCCCATATAAAGGCCATTGCCGCCCTGGGCATGGCCCCCTTCTTTAACCAGATGGCCATGATGGTGGTACAGATTGTAATGAACAATATCCTCCGCTATTATGGCGCCCAGTCCCATTACGGCAGCGAAATTCCTCTGGCCTGCGCAGGCATCATAACCAAGGTAAACATGATATTCTTTTCCCTGGTCATCGGCCTGTCCCAGGGACTGCAGCCCATTGTCAGCTTTAACTACGGCGCCAGGAAATTCAAGCGGGTCCGGGAGGCATATCTGAAAGCAGTGCTCATTGCCACCACCATATCCGCCATGGCCTTCCTGTGTTTCCAGCTGATACCCAGGCAAATCATCGGCATCTTTGGTTCAGGGAGCCAGGAGTACTTTCACTTTGCGGAACAATACTTCCGCATCTTCCTGTTCTTCACCTTTTTAAACGGACTCCAGCCCATCACCGCCAATTACTTTACATCCATCGGAAAGGCTGCAAAGGGTATCTTCATCTCCCTTACCAGGCAGATTATCTTCCTCCTGCCCCTGATTGTGGTGCTGCCCATGTTTTTCGGCATTGAAGGCGTCATGTACTCTGCGCCGGTTGCAGACCTTATGGCCGCCCTACTGGCCCTGGTATTTGTCACCAGGGAGCTCCGGAGGATGCGGTTGGCGGAAGACGGGATGGAGGGTAAGGTGGGTATTGCGGATTAGTCCCGGCTCAGATGTCCTTCATTGCCCGGATAAAGAAATCCTCCCGGCCGAAGTTTCCGGACTTAAGAACCAGTTCCGGACCTTCCTGCCCCGCAGGATACATGACCGGGACGCCCGGGGCAATGGATTTTCCGATATAAAATGTATGCATTCCCAGTTTCTGCATGACTGCGCCTGAAGTCTCCCCTCCTGCAGCAATGATTCGTTTTCGTCCGCATTCCAGGGCATAGGCGGCTGTCCGGGCCAATATATCCTCGTTATAATGTCCCAGAGGCGGAAAAGCTTCCTTCCATTCCGCTTTTATATGATTTACTTCATCAGGCGGTGCCGAGGTGTAAACCAGGACCGCCTGATTTTTGTTATCATCCAGAAACGCTTTGATATGGTCCATTGTCTGGATGCCCTGCACAAACTGCAGCGGATGGATGCGGTAAGAAACTCCCCCCTGTGACTCATAATACCTGATTTGTTCCCTGGTGGCCTGTGAACAGCTGCCGGCCAGTATGATTGGGGCTGAACAAAGGGAGGGATTAAACCTTTTCCTTCCCTCTTCCGGTTCCCATGTCCGGGCAATCATCTTAAGCAGACCGGACCCCCCTGACAAAAGCGGGTGATTCCTGTATTTGTCTGCAATCATACTTCCGTGTCTCTCTTCATAATAATCCGGTATGAGATAATAATGCCCCGGGTCCCCAGGAGGCCTGAACTCCCGTTCAAGGGCACCCTCATCCAGATTATAACAGGGATACCGGCTCTGTCTTTCCATCAGGCGCTTTAACCGGGAATCCCTCATTGGGTTAAGGGGATGGTCCCTCATGGAACTTTCCTCCAGCAAAACCCCATTGACATACAGCTTTCCATCCCTCACGCTTCTCCCGTTTTCCAACAGCGCAGGGCATAAAAGTGTGTATGGTATGTTCCATTGTTCCAGGACAGCATCCAGAACCGGTCCTATATTTCCCTTTTCCGTGGAGTCAAAGGTGGAACAGTATTTAAAATACAGCATACGTGCCCCGTGGGCTTTCAGCCATGAAAACGCAGCCAGGCTCCGTTCCACTGCCTCACAGGGAGGGCAGGTACGTGTCTTCAGTGCTATCACCACTGCCTGGGCCGGCATAATATCCTCATTCTCCCCCTCAGGTATCCCATTGCTGAGAATCACCTTGGCGCCTCCTGCCTGAAGGAAGGAGGCAGCATCGGCGGCCCCTGTGAAATCATCCGCCACACATCCTAATATCATATCTCTGTCCTCATTTATAATTCCTTCAGTGCTGCAGCAGCTGCCTCCACTCCTGAGTCCATGCTGCTCAGAATTGGCTTGGAAATGTCTGACAGACACGGAATCAATACGCTCATGCTGGCCTGCGCCAGCACCAGAACATCATACTGCTCCTGGGTATCACGAATCAGCGCCTCCAGTATCTGATTATGCTTGTCCTGGTTCTTCTCCGCCGTCAGCGCCTCAAAGGCATCGGAGGCCAGATAGGAATCCACTGCCACATCCTTTTCTGCTGATTCGGCAATGCGCCTTATCAGTCTTGCACTTGGCTCCAGCGTGGTCTTGACCGTGCCGTATACAGCTATTTTATCTCCCCTTTCCACAGCTGTACGCGCCATGGGTTCATCGATTTTAAGATAAGGAATCGTTAGCAGCGGTCTTATGACATCCACGCCTTCCCCCACAGAGGAGCAGGCATTAAGAATCAGCTTTGCTCCCCAGTCCTGGGCTTCAAAAGCATATGTCATAAGCCGCCTTGTAACCTCCTTTGTCAGCTTTCCCTCCCTCTTCACATCATTCAGAAGACTGTCGTCCACAATGTTCATAACCTCTGCATCCGGCGCCAGCGCCTTAAGCCTGCTGTTGATACCTTCGTAGGTAACGGCTGTTGTATGGATTACTGCAACCTTTCTTCCCATATGCTCCTCCTGATTCTATAAAACTACATTTCTTCTTGCCAGTGACTTTTTCTTTGCCATTTCCATATAATCCTCCGGCAGCTTCCTTACCTGCCGTCCCGCGCCCAGAATTGCCAGATACATCTCACAGGCCCTCTCCACATTGTCGCTGGATATCATGGCATCCTCCATGGTAAGTCCGGTGCCAATGGCTCCGTGATTGGCCATGAGCAGGCCTGCATTTGTTCCAATGGTATTCCTTACATGGGCAGCCAGTTCTGCGGAACCCGGAGGCGCAAAGGGGGCCACCAGTATCTCCCCGCCCAGGTACACCACACCCTCAATATCAATCACCGGCACCTTATGAACACCGTCCAGTGCGCTGACAGCCGTGGCAAATTTGGAATGTGTATGTACAATACAGTTCACCTCCGGCCGTTCCCGGAAGATTCCCAGATGCATGAAACATTCAATGGAAGGTTTATAGGGACCCGACACTATATTTCCATCCATATCCCCCACTGCCAGGTCCTCCGGCTTCATGGTAAGATACGGCCTGGCTGAAGGGGTAATCACAAACAATGGCTCCCCTTCCACCCTGGCGCTGATATTGCCTGCTGTTCCCAATGCATATCCCTTATCCACCATGGTCCTGCATCCCCACATGACCTGCTCTTTTGCTTTTTGTACTGCTTCCTGTAACATATAAGTTTCTCCCCTCTTTGATTCATATTAGTTTCATCACTGTTTACTCAAATATATTTCCGTATCAGCCTTGCAATTTCGTGTACATCCCCGGCCCTGCGCATGGCATTTATATTACCCTCGTCCTCCAGCAAATCAAACAGCTGATAAAGCGCCGGCAGATGCCCTGTCTTATCCGGCGTGGCCAGAACCACAATAATATCGGCATCCATATATCCGTTAAAGGACAGCTTTTCAGGCAGCCTAAGCAAAGACATTCCCATGCAGTACACGCCGTCATCCACGCCCGCATGGGCGATAATCACGCCATCTGCAATCATGATGAACCGCTTTTCCGTCTCCACCATATCGATGGCCCTGTCAACATAATTCCTGTTAATGAATCCATTGTCCAGCAAAGGCGCTGACGCCATCCGGATTGCATTCTGCCAATCCGTTCTTTCCTCTGTAATCTGAATCCGTTCATCCGGCAGCAGAAAGGGCAGACGGCTCTGAAGCTTTACCTGTCCCTCTGATATCCGTATATTTTCCAGTACCTTTTCCCTGAATGATTTCTTGGCAATATCATTGGCAAAGGGAAATACCACAAATTGTTTCTTGTCTGTCTCCAGCCTTACGGTAGAAAACACAATCTGGAAATCCTTATCATATTCGTAAAAGTCCCTTAAGGACAGGCACTCTAAAAATTCAATCTCAGGCAGAAGCTCTGACAGCGAAACGAAAAGGTACTGCGATACGGTAAGCCCGTTGGTACACACCACCACTGCCCGTTCCTTTTCCCGGACCTGTATCAGCTTCCCCTCCTTATGGAGCCAGGACGCAAAGAGAACCGTAATATACACAAGCTCAGGGTCCGGAAATGTACATTTGAGGTAGATTTCATAGGGCCTCACTGCCCTGCGCACAATTTCATGGAGATACTGGTATTTAGGCAGTATCATATCCGTGATATCAGGCTCCACATGATATCCATACCATATCCGGTACACAGCCGGCTTCATGTGCTGATACAGGATTTCCAGAAATTCAGCCCTTCCGTCCAGGCGGACACAGCTGATGGACTCAAAGCGTTCCAGCATATGCATTCCCGCATCCCTCAAAAGCTCCAGGTTTCCCATATCTTCATGGGTCCTGTTATGGACCTTTGAAATCTGTATCTGGACTGCAAAATAAACAATTTCATTTTCATCCTTTATTCCGTATATGTCCGCAAACGCAGCTACCACGGAATACTCCCTGGTAGTTGTTACCAGACGGTACTGGTCCATGGCTTCTATGGTCTTTTGATTCTTAATCCTCAGCATGGTAAAATAAAAAATATACTGAAGCTCTTTCAGCCGTTCATCTGTAAACTGAAGCTGAAGCTTATTTTCTATCTCTTCAATATTGTCCTTAAGGTCTTCCGCCTGTGCTTCCTCTATTGCATATACCCGGTTCAGGTTTTCCTCACCGCCCGGCATGTTTAAAAGCTTTCTGAGAGCGTGGGTTAAAAGCTCTCTTTTATGGTATTCGCTTCCGTAAAGGCGGTATCCTTCCTTCCTGTTATACGCCAGCTCCAGGCTGAATTTATTAATCCGTTCCTGCACCTTTTTCAAATCACTGAGCAGGGTATTCTTACTGATTTGGAGCTCCTCTGTAAAATGGTAGGTGGAAAGCTCGTCCTCATGGCACAGCAGCCTGAGCTCAATCCAATACGCCCGCTCTTCGTCTGAATAAGTATAAGAGGACTTGGTGACCGCTGCCTCTTTGGTGGAATAATGCTCAGCCACCGGACCGGGCACCATGAAGTACCCGGTCTTCAGCCGTTTAATCTCTGGATGGCCGTTATCCTTAAGATAGTCATTGATTTTGTCAAAGCTATAACTGAGCTGCTTTCTTGTAAGGCGGAATTTATCCTCCAGGCCCTTGCCTGTAGCGGATGTATTATTCACTATTTCCTGAAAAATCATATAACTTCTGCTATCCAGATACACGATATCACCTCGTCAATTTGCTTGCTTACTGTCCTGCCTTTGCATTCTCAGCCTCCAGAGCTGCGTCTTCCCTGGCCTCACGCATTAAATCACGGTAGTATAATATAAACCCGGCCAGCCAGACTGCAAATATAATCAAAGGCACAAAATTCCCCTTTAAGAACATGAACAGATGTGAAATGGAATACGTAAATACAGGACCGTTAATCAGGCTGTTGCTAATCAGTTCACCTGCCTGGAGGTCAATACTGCCTGTTGCTATGGCTAACTCAGTCATAAACGGAGCAAATGCAGTCCCCACCCACAGGAACACGGGCGCTCCGATAACACAGAGAATGGACATCTGGAGCAGGTTTCCCCTTGTCACCAGAAATGCCGGCAGTGCCAGGGATGCGCTCATAAGACCTGCAAAAGGAAGGATTCCATTGCCCGGCAGGAACATGGAATAGACCAGCATGAACGGAATGCTCCAAAGAATTGCCAGCCATATCTCATTACAGCCCCCCAGGATAGGCCAGTCCAGCCCCACAATCAGGGTCTTTCCCTCAAACTTCTTATTCATGAAAGCGCTGACCGCCTCGGAGATGGGAGACAATGCCTGCATGAAATATTTAGCTACCACAGGGAACAGTGTCATGGCGGCGGCAGCCTTGATTCCAGTGGTAAGAATCTGGGCCAGGGAATATTTTGCCAGAATTCCGAATAAACAGCCCAGCAAAAATCCCATTACGTGATTTTCTGCAAAGATACCCACCTTATCCTTCAGCATTTCTGTGTCAAATTCCCTGTTTAGCCCTGGAATCTTTCTTAAAATCAGGGCAATGGGATATAGGATGGCGCCGAAAAACAACGTTGCATGGGTCACGGACACACCGGGAATACCTGTCAGCTTCTCAATACGGTGCTGATGCGCATCCGAAGATTTAAGTTCCAGTATAATCTGCACAGCCGCAATCACAAAGGCCAGAATCACACTGTGGGTAATGGATACCACAGCAACTGCCGTAAATATCTTAAGCCATACATTCCATAAGTCTGCATTGATGGTATTTGTCTTATTGAGAAGTATCATCACCACATTGACTGCAATCAAAAGCGGAAACATGAGAAATGCATAGGGCCATGCCCATGATATGGTAGCCATGGTGCTCCATCCGCCGTCAACAATGGGCAGTGAGATTCCTGTTGAGGTCATGATGGCCTGGGCCGCCGGGGTTATGCTGTCCTTCATAAAGGATATCAGCAGGTTCATGCCTGTAAACGCCACGCCAAGGGTGATACCGGACGAAATAGCATCCTTTATCTTCATTCCCACCAGTATACTGCCAATAATCATTATGATTGGCACAAATATGGGAGCCCCCAGTCCCAAAAAGAAGTTGACAACATTTGTTAATACTTGCATACCTTTCCCCTCCTTCTACATATCAGCTTCTGTTGACCGCATCAATGAGCTTTTTCAGTTCGTCCTCCTGCCTGACCCCTGTCAGGAACGCGATTCCGTTGATAACTGGCACCGGATATTCCTTTACCGTCTTAGTGATGGATATATAAGCCACACAGTCTTTTATATCCCGGTCCAGGGACTTAATATTGACCGCGTCCACCATGGCGTCCACCTTTCTTTCTTTTAACAGACGGTTTACCTTGCTGGCAACTGCCTGTGATGTAGCAACTCCATTTGCACATGCCACTATGATTCTCTTCATATGTTCACCCTATACCTTCCATTGATAATACCAGATTAAAATATGTCTCTGCCGTTGCAGCCTGCCGCAGCCTTTCCATAAAATCAGCCCTTTGGCAATTGTTCACCAGTATCTGCAGCAGTTCCACATGGGCATCTCCCACATCCTCCTGTTTAAACCCAAGCAGGAATACAAACCGCACCATATGGACTACCTCATTGGCAGCCATCTCCCTCCATGGAATCGGTTCCTTCAGGCGGATACAGGCAATGAATGCGTTCTTAATGCACTCCGGGTCCGTATGGGGTATGGCCACTGCGTACGGCTCTATGGGAAGGGCCGTAGGATATTCCTTTTCCCTTTCTTTTATGCTTTCAAGGAAATCCCCTGTCACATACCCCAATTCCATAAGCTGCCCGGACATGACCTCAAATAATTCGTCAGTACTTCTCACATCCAAATCCAGTTGAATCAGGTCCTTGTATACTATATCTCCCGTCATGATTTGGTACTCCTTATTAATTAATATTAAAGCTACACGCGCGCTCATGTATCTTCTCCATATCTGCATTATAAGGGTCCGGCATTGGGATTTCAATTTAAATAGGGTCCATATTTTGTGCAATATGATGCTCATTCCTGTGATGCGCAATTATTTTATACATAATTGTGCCTTATTTTCACTGTTATACCCGGATGGTGCGGCATTATACACAACAGTCTCCCTGTTAACTGACCGGAACAACAGACCGCTTCATGGTTATAAAAAAAGAACCCTGACAATGGTTCCTTCCAAGGTTCTTTCTGGACTTTGGGTATTACAAGAAAAAGTAGATACGAGAGTATCTACTTTTTCTTTACCTAATCACTTCTTATTTTTGGGTATTTATGGTATAATAGAGTTATCAAAAGATGAAAGAAGA